>Ga0256847_1000039_pt1 | contig 84404 bp, 86 predicted proteins | sample TeddybearmetaG_FD_189099 | JGI IMG/M metagenome (GOLD analysis project Ga0256847, IMG submission 189099) | Hydrothermal vent microbial communities from East Pacific Rise, Pacific Ocean - Teddybear | ecosystem: Environmental > Aquatic > Marine > Hydrothermal vents | place: Pacific Ocean: East... | reverse complement strand
CCGCCCTGCTTTGTCTGCCATTTGTGCCAGCTGCTGAATGTACAGGCTTTTACCTACTCCGGAGAGTCCGGCTATAAAAACACAGCGCTTATTACACGCCCTGGTAAACGCAGCATGTATCTCGGAACCGTTGGGGAGAATGATGCCACCCATTTATCGGAACTGGTTTGCGCTAGGCATGTCACCCACAGGAATCTCAATAACCGTAGGTACATCCACTGTCTGGCTCCTTTGTATCGCAGATCTAAGCGCTTCGAACGAATTAACACGAATTGCCTGGGCGCCATAAGAGTCAGCCATTTTCACAAAATCAGGGTTATGCAAATCTGTAGCGATAACCCGCCCGTTGTAATCATTCTTCTGCATGTCCTGAACATTTCCATACTTGTTATTATTAAACAACAAAACACATAGAGGTATTTTATGTTGCACAGCAGTGGCAAGCTCCTGCACAGAAAACATAAATCCACCGTCTCCACAAATCGATATAACGGGCACGTCCGGACATGCCACCTTCACCCCGATAGCTGTTGGGAAGCCATAACCAAGCGTTCCCTGGTATCCGGTGGTGATATAGGTTCGGGGTTTATATGCGGGATAGGCAATTCGACTGGCAAAACCAACCTGGGTTAATTCATCCACAAGTATCCCGTCTTCTCCAAGCGCTTCACGGATAATACCAAGGTAGGTGATTTGCGGATCAAGAACAGACACTTCTTTTTCCCAGGCAGCCCTTATCACATTCATCTCCCGTTCGCGGGAAGTACGGGAAATACTGTTCTCGTTCAGGTACTCCAGAATAAAGGGCAGTACATCTTCAGCTCGCGCTGTCAGGGCAATGGCCGGCTTTACAAACTTATTATGACTCGCAGGATCAACATCAATACGAATCAATTCGGGCATGTGTTGAGCGGCCCATTGTTGTAGCGGCACACGCATATTGCTGCCGACCGATAACACCAGGTCAGCCTGCATCCAGTATTGTTTTGCTGCAGGCTGTTGCAGGGACAAATAGTGCCGGGCATCCAGAATTCCTTTGCCGGTGCGATATCCAACTACAGGTGCCTGTAGTTTTTTGGCCAGAGCCGTTATTTCAGCACTAACACCCTGCGCGCCGGAACCCACAAAAATCATGGGGCGTTTTGCCTTGCTCAGCAATTCGGCAGCACAACGCAACTGATCGTTATCGACTACGGGGCATTCGGCTGCACAATGTTCTACTTGCAGGTTAACGATCTCCCGGGCTTTGAGCACGTCCATGGGAATTTCCAATGCAACAGGGCGTGGTCTACCGGAGGCCAGCTGGTGAAAAGCTTCTGCCATCATAGTTGGAATATCAGCGGGTGTAATGGCCCGCTGCGCATGCTTGGTTAGCGTTTTGAGAATTCCCAGCTGGTCATTAATTTCATGTAATACCCCAAGCTCCGCGCCAATATGACGCGAGGGTATCTGGCCACTTAAACAGAACACTTTTGCATTAAGTGCATAGGCCGTCGCCATGGCTGCAGATGCATTTAACACGCCCGGGCCAGGTACAACACTAAACATGCCAACCTCCCCCTTTGCCAGGGCGTACCCCAGCGCCATATAAGCAGCCCCCTGTTCGTGCCGCGTATGAATCACGCGAATGTTCTTACCCAGATCGTAAAGTGCGTTAAATAACCAGTCGTTCTGAATTCCAGGAATACAAAACAGGGTATCTATATTATGCGCAAGTATACTTTTTACTGCTGCTTCACCTCCTGTAAGTTGCTCCACTACCTAGCGCCCCCATCCAGATCACTAACAATTTTTGACAGCGCAAAGATAAACTTCCGATTGGCTCTCGAAACCCCAATACTTACGCGAACGTGTTGCGGCAGATAAAAAGCTGCCCTTACCATAAGCCCGTATTGAGCCAAAGCATCCACCAGGGTTTCTGCATCCTGACCCGGGGGCACCTTGAAACAAATGAAGTTGGCCTGACTTGGCCAAAACTGAATACCCAGATCAGCCAACCTGTTTTGTAACCAATGCCGCTGTACAGTATTGCGTTTAACTACCCGCGCAATAAATTTCGTATCCCTAAGCCCTCCCAGTATCGCAGCCTGACTAAGTGTGCTGGTTTGAAAAGGAAGTTTTTTGTTGCGCATTTTTTTAATCATTTCAGCAGTGGCAATTCCGTAGCCCAAACGCATACCCGCCATACCGAATGCCTTGGAAAAGCTGTGCAACACCACTATATTTCTGTTTTCCAGCACACAGTCGAGCGCGCTCGGCAAATCAAATTCAGTTGCAAACTGGTAATAGACGGTATCGTAAACCAGCGTTACCTGTTCTGGCAGGGCATCCAGAATCTGCTCCAGCTCGTCTTTACCAAAGTAGGTTCCGGTTGGATTATTAGGGTTACAGACATACATTATTCGTGTATCTGGACGAACCGCATTTTTGATTCCTGAAATATCTATGGCAAAGGTCTCAGGGTTTAGGGCATGTTCAATTACTTCAGCGCCCTTAAGTTGCGCCATGTCAGCATAAGGCCCAAAGCAGGGCGGGCAAATTACAACACTGTTACTCTGCCCGGCTTCAAACAGGCAGTTTTCGATCATACGAATAACATCAACCGCACCGTTACCAGTAATAAAGTTTTCTGGCTGCAAACCACAATCAAAAAAATCAGCCAGCGCCGTAGTAACTTTGCGGTCATCTCGCGCTGGATAGTAATTAGTGTGACGCATACGCTCTTTCATTGCTTTTACAGCCAGGGGAGAGGGACCATAAGGGCTTTCATTTGCGGACATCATATGTAATTTTCCGAAACGTTTTTTCATACCCCGGCACAGCCTGATATCAAATTGTCGAGCAAGTTCTTAAGTTTTTTCGAATCACGGTCACCTACGCAAGATACAAGGTGTTCTTCCACCTCTAACATTGCTGCGTAGGCCTGCTCACCCAATTTAAGCCCTTCGGGTGTTGCCACTAACACACTAACGCGTCTGTCGTTGGCAGGTGAGGAACGCGAAACCAGCCCTTTTCCCTCCAGCGACTTAACTGCCTGGCTCATCAGGGGCTGACTGATCTGTGCAAATTGCGTAAGTTTTTGGAGTGTCATGCCAGACTCAGTACACACGCCCATCAATGCCCTCCACTGCGCGGGCGTCAGGTCGAGCGATTTTAAGGTGCGGCGCGACATCTGCTGAATTAGCCGGGAGACCGTATGAATGCGAAACGAGATTCGATCCGCTACGTCTTCCATTTTGAGTGTTTGCTTCATTAATATCTCTGTTAGCCTGATCTCAGCTATGTCAGTTTCTGTACTGGAACACATTATATATAATTATTTATATAATTACTAATGTAACTATCTGCACTCCTTCAACAGTGCATTGCAGCGAGCTCAACAATTTTGATAACCTTCAAGCCATAACTAGCCTAAAAACGAAGTACTTTTAATTCATGTCGAAGCTACACCAACCGTCAGGCCAGCCACTGAGCCAACAACTGGGCCAACCACAAACCGTTGTGGCGATTCTATTGCTGCCCGTGATGCTTTACCTTGGGAACCCAGCTGTTGCTCTGCTGGTTGCAGCCGGTATCTCGCTGGTCTTCAACAGAACAGTAATTCCATATTCCGGAAGTATCGGAAAAATCGCGCTGCAATCGGCAATTATATTGTTGGGACTAAAACTAAATGCCAGCGAGCTTTTGCATATCGGTGCCAATTACAGTCTAACGGTAACGGTATACGTCATTCTTACGCTTTGTGCAGGACTAGTTCTTGGAAAACTCATTCGAGCTGATAAAAAATCCAGCCAGCTTATCGCCTCTGCCACCGCCATATGCGGTGGTACAGCCATCGCCAGTTTATCCCCTATCATTCAGGCCAAAGCAGAACAAACAGGTATAGCCCTAACGCTGATCTTTTTACTAAACGCTATCGCACTATTCACCTTTCCTGCTATTGGAGAGTACCTGTCGCTAAGCCAGGAACAGTTTGGCGTATGGGTTGCACTTGCCATCCATGACACATCCTCTGTTGTGGCAACCGCATCTATTTATGGCGAAGAAGCTGCCCGCGTAGCCACGACCGTTAAACTGGGGCGCACCCTTTGGCTCATTCCCCTGTTAATCGGGTTCAGTATTCTTCAACACACCAGATCAGGAAAAATTCAAATTCCCATATTTATCGGCCTGTTCATTACCGCTGCCTGCCTGGGTTCGTTTGTAACACTGCCATCCAGTGTCATTGAAGTGGCCACAATAGCCAGCAAATTGCTGTTAGTGGTTGCCCTGTATTGCATTGGATCTGAAATAACGCGTCGTACCCTTAAAAAACTGCGTGGAACTGTGCTGGTGCAGGGCTTGGTACTATGGGCATTGGTAGTACCGCTAACATTGATGCTGGTGCTTGCGTAATCAACCATCCAGCAAATCAAATACGCCTTCCTCCCGCAACACACGCATACCGAGACGCTGATTTGATACACCAGGTTGCAGCCTGAAATCAAAACGCAGACGATCTGTCTGCTCTTCCGCTTCAAAGTATTGATAGTCTATGTTGGGCGTGCTGTTCAATTGTTCACTCAACTCAATAAGGTGAGAAGACACAACGAACAGGCAGTCTTCGACTTTCGCAAAACGTTTCAATATCGCCAACGAAGCATCGAAAGCGTCTTTAACGTTCGTTCCCTTGAAGGGTTCGTCCATAATTGCAACCACGCGGTAACCGTCAGCAATAGCCTGCGCTACAGCTTTCACCCGTAAAGCCTCTGCTCGAAAGTAACTGACCCCATCGATTAAGTTATCGGTAAGTGAGATAGACGTTAGCAACTGTTGCACCGGAAAGAAGTTAAAACTGGCCGCCGGCACACCCATACCAAGGTGCGCAAAATAAAGTGCAGTAGCGATAGCCCGCAGATAAGTCGTTTTACCAGCCATGTTTGGACCCGTAAGAAATAAAACACGGTGCTCCTGATTTAGTTCCAGCGGATTGCCTACTGCATTCACCAAGAATGGATGTACTAACCCGGTGGCATTCACTTGAACAGGACCTGACTCAATACAGGGCAGGACAAACCCATGCTTCTTGGTAACGTCTGCCATGGCAACGAGTGCCTCCACCTCGTAAACCAGTTGCAACAGCCGCTGTATGGATAGTTTCTCCTGAAAGCGAAACACCTGGTCTACACGCAGCTTCTGCCAAAACCAGCGTCCCGATTCAGAAACCTGGGACAATAGTGGCCGCTCAAGCAGTTCACGCATCTCTTCGATAAGGGGCGCCAGTTCGCTGTCCTGAGGCCCTGTTTGAGCTTGATCCGTAAACTGACGCAATGTCAGGATCAACCTGCAGGTAAGGTTAGCGCCTATTACAATCTTGTTGTAAAAACGATCGTCGTTAACCCAAAGGGCGAACGCTTCAAAAATAAAACCAAAGGGCCTGGTTTGCCGGACCATAGGCAAACCCGGACCAGTGTATCTCTCCACATTTTTCGCTACGTATGACGAGGGCAGCTTTGTAAAGGCTTCCCGCTCCCCAAGAATCGCCACCAGAGACTTCTGTGTTGCACGTATTCGTTGGGCGCTCGACCATGGTCGCTCCATCCGCCGCCGTAAAACTTTTTTGCCACCCTCGGTTTGACAGCAGTTACAGAAACTAAAGAGGTTGTTAGCTTCAGAACCCTCGCCAGAGTCCAGGCCGAAAAGATGCAGGTCAATCCGGGTATCCTCGTCAAGGATTAGTATCTCGGAATTGTCTTCGATGTGGGGCAAAGCGGCATATCCATAATCACGTTAAACGAAGAATTCATCATTAACAGTTTTCCATGACTCTAACACCAAGTTAGTCTGCTCTCACCAAGGAGGCAATAGATTTCGATATACAGCTTAGATCCGCTGTTACAATTTCGAGACTATGGTATATCCTTAGCACCAACTCTACCTTTGGCGAAATATCCGTGAAGGCTCTTAGTATCTCACTCGTTGCTCTCGTAATGCTTTTTAGCACAACAGCTATTCATTCATCGGTAAGTGAAAGAATAGACGCTCTCTTCGCAGAATTTAACCCCTCCACCCCCGGCTGCTCCGTCGCTGCCGCTCGACACGGACAAATTTTCTATACTGGTAGTTTTGGTGCCGCAAACCTTGAACACAACGTAGCCAATGGTCCCAACACACGATTTAATGCGGCATCCGTATCAAAACAGTTTACTGCTGCAGCGGTTGCATTGCTGTCTCTCGACGGGAAAATATCGTTAGATGAATCTATTCGTCGTTATTTTCCAGAGCTACCAACGTATGCCGAAAAGATCACCATTCGCCAGTTAATACATCACACCAGCGGGCTGCGTGACTACTCAACTCTGTTGGTGTTGAAAGGCAGCGGCCTGCACAATGCAGTGACTTCACAGGAAGTAATGGATCTAATTACGCGACAAAAAGACACGAATTTCGAACCCGGTACAGAATACCTATACAGCAACAGCGGTTACTTCCTGCTAGGTGAGCTGGTGGCGCGGGTAACCAAAAATACGTTAAAGGCATTTACCAGCAAACGAATCTTCGCACGTTTTGAGATGCCCCACTCTCATTTCAATGAAGACCATATGCAGCTCATTCCCAATCGGGCTGAAGGCTATCTGAAGTCGAACTGCTGCTGGACCGGAAATCGATCGAGATTCGCACAGGTCGGAGCTGGGGGGCTTTTCACGACAGCAACGGATTTACTGACATGGAATGTGGCAATGTATACCTCCGAAAGCCCACTCGCACGCCTTCTACTGACAAGGGGTAGGCTGAGTTCTGGCGAAGAATTACCCTACGCCTTTGGGCTAGTTTACGGTGAACATAATCGTCTCACTACAATCGGCCATGGGGGCAACACCGGCGGATACCGTTCGTACCTAACCTGGTACCCGGACCAAAATTTTTCAGTGGCAGTGCTTTGCAATCTTGACACAATAGATACGCATTCAATGGCTAATCAGATCGCTGAGATTGTACTTGCAGACAAGATGTCCAAATCAGAACCTGTAAAACGAGTTGCAATCGAAATAGAAAGAAATTTTTTAAAGTACCTGTCTGGAAGCTACACTTTTGCACCAAATTTTATAATCAATATCACTCGCCGGGGAAAGCAACTGTTCGCACAGGCCACCGACCAGTCAAAACATCCTATCTATCCAGAATCCAGATCCAAATTTTTCTATAGGAACATTAATGCTCAAATTAGTTTCACCTTTGGTTCAAATAGGCTAGCCCAGGAAATTACGTTACACCAAAATGGTGCAAATCTGTCTGGAAAGCGTATCAAGAAAACTGTTAAAGGCAATCGTCCGCTCGAAGAATACGTTGGCGAATACTACAACGATGAACTGGATACATATTTGAACTTGTTCATTGAAGATGGCAATCTTTGGAGCCACATCGGATACAGCGATCCGTGGGCGTTAAGGCAAACGGCACAAGATGAGTTTACTGCCAATATAGCCTCGATTCGTATGCAATCCGACGCTACAGGCCACATTCGTGGCATGCTACTTAATACCAAGCGCGTGAGAGACATCTACTACGAACGGAGATAGAACGCGGTTATTATGTGCAGTATTTTTTTTGTCCTCTAACCAGAACTAGCGATCTGCGGCAAGCATAAATCTGGCACCTTACCATCCCAGGGAGCGCTGACGGGCGCCATTAGACAGAGTTCAGTGTTTTGCCACCGCCATCGCCATCCGTATGGTGCCGCACTCTCTGGCAGGCTTTTGTTGTCGATTCCGTCTTTAAGTACTTCGCCCCAGCCCCTGGACAATATCATTGACAGGTCTAATTCCTGAAAGCTTAGAACGTAGTTATAGTAGGCCGGTAGGGCTACTTCAGAAATTATTACACCGATAGGATTGATTAATCTGTCTCGCATAGTTGGTGGTTCGGTTGCAGGCCATGTATCCAATTTCCAAAACTCGTCTGGTGTGAGTTCGGAGTAGTTAACCAACTTTTTGTATGTGCGTATCTGTAAATCAATTATTTGGCGACGCAGACGTTTATCAAAGTCGCTCTGTGAATCGAATTCCTTATATTTGTACTGAAATCGCAGCTCACTTTGAAAAACCTTCATCACCGAGCGTTCGGCTTTTGTCAGTGGTCTCACTGCTTCGAGAAGGCGAGCAAAATCGGGATCATCTGGAGAGGTTATGCTATAGAAAGCCGCAGTGCGGTTAAAGCGATGCCAGTGGTTGCAACAAATATCATTTTGTCAGTGAGAAAAGGTGCATCTGCCAATAGTCGACGCTGTGCGTTCAAACTGGTAATTGCCATTTCCGAGGTAATCCGGCCCTGTTCAACCAGCGCTCGAATATAGTAGAGCTTTAGTGCAGTTATGTAATTACCCATCTGTCCCCATGACTCTTCTGTAACGAGCATGCGAGATGGATCGTTAGAAATTTTATTCGCACCAAATGTCTGCTCTACTATTGACCAATACTCCGGATCAGCCGGCATATGCTTCTTGATGTGTTCTCTTTCGGATAAGACGTGAGCTTTGCATCTGGTATCAATAAAATCGCAAATGTTAGGCCCTATCACTTCTGAAAACGAGGGTGTGCCCAATGTATACAGCGGGATGATGAGCTGAAGAACATCATCTTCCGGGCTGACCGCAGGCGGGCTTTCCAGCCACACTCTGGTTTCAGGAAGCAAGGGCTCATCATAGAAATACCAGCTAGCTGCCAGCAACAGGAGTATGAGAACAGCCACTAAAATTTTCATTTGCCACTAGCCCTTCCATCTGGCCCTAGATCGTCCCTGATACAAAAAAATTAGTCCTGAGTTTACCAAGTGGGAGACCAGAGTCTAATACTCTGGAATGAGAGTAACCTGATGGATGAACGTACTAAGTTTATTGCCCGCTTACGGGATGATGAGCTGAAGAACATGTCTGCGCTGTGCCGGGAGTTTGGCGTTCCATGTAAAACCGGCTACAAATATTCAATTGACATACCGTACAATGTACGAGATATTACGTACATTGTACGGTATAGGATTTTGTTGTGGCGAAAAGGAAGAGCAACCAGAGCTTGAATCGAGAGCGCATCCTTAGTGCTGCTATCGAATTTGCAGAGCACAATGGCCTTGGCAAACTCAACATGCGCTCTTTAGCAAAGCAGCTGAATTCGCCTGTTATGTCGATCTACACTTACATAGAGAACAAAGACGCTTTATTGGAAGGCATGGTGGAAGTTGTCGCGCGCGAGATCGTGATACCGCCACCAACCCAACCCTGGCGCGATGCTGTCACCGAAATTTCTGTTTCAGCATTCAAGATGTTTCTCCGCCACCCCTGGGTAAACAGTCTATGGAGTACGGCCGGTGGCCCAGCAAAAATGAACCACCAAGAATCAATATTGAGAGTGTTCCGGGTAGCCGGGTTCAGCGTAAAACTCGCATGCCGTGGCTACCATGCCATCACAATGCACGCAGTGGGCTTTGCCTTACAAGTGCTGGATTTTCCGCGTGACGGCTCATCGATGAAGGCTGCAGCCGAAGCTTTTTTAGATCAAGCCGACCCAGTTGTACTCCCATACTTCGTAGAGCACGTGCGATATCACCAGGAGAATCCCGAACCTGACGGTGAATTTGAATTTGTGCTTAACATGATATTAGACGGTCTGGAAAGGTTTCTGGAGGACGCATGAAAATTGTATTAATAATTTTTGCTGTGATTTTTGCGATTGTTGTTCTAAGCATTATCACACTATTGGTTGCTACACGGTTCTCAGATGGACCGAAGGGTCCAATACCGGGCGGGGAGCTTACCTCTGGCTCCTATGTAGACGCATCGCAAGTCAACTGGAAGAGCGTACTGGGAAATAAGCCAGTGTCCGAAATTGAGTTGCAACTGCTAAACCCTACTGGTTCTCGAACAACAGGTGCCTTTGTTTACAATGGCGAACTCTATGTCCCTGTTGATTTGGGCTACGTTTGGCGACGCCTACCTAACGGGATCGCACGTTACTTCTTACACATCGTCTGGATTTTCAAAGACTGGCATGAAAAAGCCGCGGTGGATGGTCGCGTTGTGATTCGCACTGGAGGAAATCGTTACAGGCTCAATGCTGTGCGTATCACCGACGAAGCACTCATGAGTAAATTTCGCGAACATGTCAGTACCGCAGCGGGCAGCGTTTTTAAACTACTTTCAGTGGAAACTAATCCTGAAGATATCTGGTTCTTTCGCCTCGACCCGAGAATTGTGGATGCACACTAACGAATCAGTTTTCAGCCGATGGTGTGTAATAACTCGGTTACCGCCCTCGAGACACCCACGCCTGGAACGTAAGGCGCCCGTCTAAGTCTATTCGCTGGCTTCTAGCCCTGACACCCGTCGTTTGCCCACAAAATGAGCCAGTAGTCCGATCAAGGTGCACCATAACGCGATCCACGCCAAATAGATCAACACGTCTTCAACTGGATTGTTGAATTGGAACAGAAAAGCTGCGCGCGCAACCGTCCAGCATGCCCAGAAGGTAATGAGCTTGGGAAGGTGTCGGAGGCCTAGAAAGAACCAGGCAAGCGTGCCTGTTATGGACAACACCATCAACTGGGCCAGTGGCACGGTAAATGTAAAGAAGAGATCTCCGGTCAGGTCCCAACTTGGCGGCATATATTCTACTAGTACTCGGATAAACATGAGGTCTTCCAGAATGCCATGGGCAAGGCCAAGGATGACGATACCCACCCAACTGAGAATTTTTAGGGATTTGCTCATAGTCGGTCTCTCGCTAAATGGGGCGGTTCATCGGCCGCCCACTATTGCACTCACTTCCTTCAGGACCGTCGACCAATCTGCGCGCGATCGATAGCCTTCTTCTGCCCACTTAGCAAGGATTTCGCCTTCAGGGGATAGAAGTACTACACCTGGATGAGGAATACCATAGGCGAAGGTCCCTTCGCCGTATTCTTCGTTGCGGATGCCCCAGGCTTCTACGTGCTGGCGATCCACGTCACGCAATACGGGATAATCGATCTCCCATTTTTCATGGAATGCCTGGATGATCTCTGGCTTGTCGTAGGTCATACCAACGACGCCTACGCCTAGTTCTTCGAACTGGTCTTTAATGTCATTCAGTTTCACGAACTGACGAATGCAGAATGGTCACCAATCGACGGATCGATTGAAAACAAATAGCACACCATTTGACCCATTTAGGGTTTCCAGATTTTGTTGTTTGCCGTCTTGATCAAGAGCCGACAACATCGGCGCGCTGGAACCTATGATTGGACCCCAGGCAGCGGCATATTCGGAATCTGCGTGCGTGAGCTGAGTCATGCCAACCAACGCACCTATGAATAACGAGCGACGCAGAGCACGTAGCAAATTAACCCGTCCTAGTTTCATGATGTTCTCCTGGAATATCAGTTATTAGGCTGCTGCCTGCAGAAGGGGACGATTATAGACGTCTTTTTCTGCAATGCGCCCATCACGAAAAGTATATCGGCCCACACCGATACACTCAATAGGCTCGCCGCTTGCCACTTATGTTCCGCTTACCCGATAGGTCATGAATGTTGTCGCCGGAGCGACCACATCTTTGGTAGCCACATCGATGTGTTAGCGCTCATACGCGAGCAGAAGAGGTGAAATAGCACACTGCAACCCGGTGAAGTCAATGCTTTCGGCCAACAGCGATCGACAGGTTTAATCCTAAAGTTCGATACTGCTCCACTTCTCCTTATTCCAAACATAGGCAAACAGCAGCGCCGAAATTGCGGTCGAGACGAGGAAAATTCCCATAACTTCATTCAGGCCATAACCCACATAAACAGAAACCACGATGAGCGGCAACAACAAAAGCCATTGCGGAAGTAGGGTCAGTTGCATTGCAGCCTTCGTAGCACCAGCACCTATCATCGCGGAACCCAATACTTTACCGTATCCATCAAGAACGTGAGCAAAGACTGCTAACTGCAGTGGGAGAACCGCTATGGCTAAAGTGCGTTCATCCACTATGAACAGGCTCAATATGGCCTGTGGGAAAAAGGCGATAACAAGACCAAAACTCATCAGCACAAACAGACCTACGTTTGAAACTTGCCAACCCCAGTTCTTTGCATCTTGGATCTCTTTCCGCCCTAATGCCTCACCGACCAGAGTTGTGGCCGCCCCACCAATTCCGATGTGCGGCATGTACGCTATCAGGCAGATGCTAATCACGACGTGAAACGCTGCGAGTTCACTCGTCCCAATCTGACCGATCAGCACGTACAGCAGCACCACACCGACAGAAAAAAGTGCCTGACGCAAGCTTTCAGGATAAGAAACCTTCATCATCGTTTTGATCTGTTCTGTATCAGGCAGCCCGCGTAGAAACCCGTTTTTTAGTGCAAACTTGAACGCGAATCCAATGTTGATTAACAACCCCACAAAGACGGCTAACGTGCTTCCCAACCCAGCACCAGCAACTTCCATTCGTGGCGCACCAAAGTTGCCGAATATCAGCATGTAGTTAAACAGGATGTTGGCTAAAGATAGAGCGACTATGGATACCATTGACCATTTAGCCAAACTGACGCCAATCCAATAAGAACGAAACGCGACATTGATACCAATAAAAAGCAGCGATGGTATTCGTGTTGATAGATAGTCCAAGCCTTGCTCAACCACCAGCGGGTCGTTATTGATCACGCTGAATACTACGGGCATCACCAAATACCCAAGCGTGATAAGAATTAACCCAACAACTGTTGCTAGCAGGATGCCCACGTTAAGCACTTCGCCGGTCACTGCAAGACGATCTTCACCCACCCGTCTCGCAACCATTGCCTGTACACCCGCAGCCAGACCGAGACTGACCGCCAATAGGAGAAAAAATAGCTGCCCACCGATTCCGACACCACCCAAAGCCGAATTGCCAAGCTGGCCGACCATCAACGTGTCGATAAAAGTCATTAAATTCGTTGCGAGTGCACCTGCAACAATAGGTAAAGCGAGGTTTGAAATTTTCAGCAGGCGTGACTTCTCGATAAACAGGTTTGTGTGCCAAGACGGTTGGCTTTCGTAGTTTAGCGTCGTCAATCTGAATGCCTCAGAAGGTGGAGAACCATCTTATACCGGGAAAAACAACCTGTCCGCTGCGGGCAAAAATGAAAAGGCCATGACAACATAATCCGAACGGCAGCCTTCTCCCTAGCAGAGGCCAAAACTGCTGAAAAAGAAATTCGCATCAGTATTCTTTCGTCCAGGAACGATCATTCAGGCAGCTTCCAATGACGCCTTTGAAAAGGCCGCCAATGGATCGGATGCCTTGGTAATTGACCGACCAATTACCAGGAATGTGGCTCCAGATTCTATAGCGCTTCGAGGCGACGCTACTCTTTGCTGATCGTTGGGTTCAGCGAAATCAAGCTGGATGCCTGGTGTAACAATCACAGTGTCTTTAGGAACTTCGCGCCGGAGCATTTGAGTTTCGAGTGTCGAAGCAACCAATCCTTTGCAGCCTGCATCTACGGCTAATGTAGCGAGACGTAGGACTTGTTCTTCGACCGTTGAGGGGATTCCAACTTGTGACAAGTCTGCGTCGGTCATGCTTGTAACAACGGTTAACCCAAGCACTGTAAGATCATGATAAGGCTGTGCTGCTCTGACAGCAGCATCTAAAGCTTTGCTACCTCCCGATGCATGCACAGTCACCATGGACGCGCCTAAAGCGCCTGCAGAATCTACCGCCCCTGCTACTGAATTAGGAATTTCAAAAATTTTTAGGTCAAGAAAAACTCGCTTCTTTGCGTCCACGAGCTTTCGGACAAACTCTGGACCAGCCGCTGTCAGCAATTGGAGCCCCACTTTGTAATAGTCCGCTCCCTCATCCAGTTGCTCGACTAACTCCCAAGCTTTATCAGCATCATCATAGTCCAATGCCACAATAATTCGGTTACCCTGCTTCATCACGCAGCAGCCTCGATGTCACTCATTGAGAAAACGCTGATCAGCTCCAGTCCAGCCTTAGCAAGCGCTTCCTTGCCTCCCGTTTCTCTGTCAATGACGCAAAGAGCTATTTCCGGATTGATGCCATCAAAACGAAGCTTCGACAGCGCATCCAGTATAGCACCACCGCTTGAGACGACATCCTCCACAATTAATATCTTATGGTTTCTCAGATCAGGCCCTTCAGCATATTTGCACGTTCCGTATGCCTTAGCTTCTTTTCGAATGAATGACGCCGGCAAGTTCGTTATCTGGCTCAACGCCGTTACGACAGGTATTCCTCCCATCTCCAATCCTGCAAGTATCTCCGTATCAGGCGGTACGAGCTTTGCCATTAGCTCAGCGATTGACATAAGCAGTTTTGGGTCAGATTCAAAAAGGTACTTATCAAAATAGATGTTGGAAATAGCGCCTGAGCGCAGTTTGAACTTGCCCGTCAGTTTTGAGGTCTTTAGTATTTCGTTTGCGACATCCATATTAAAAAACATTATACCATTAGTTCTGAATATGAGCGCTTCGGGCACATAGCTGCTTTTTGAAGTGTATTTCAGCGAGTGCCAGCTTTCAGGCAGATCCTGTCAAAAACTGCATCTTTCAACAACGATTTTAGTACTGCTTGGCCCAATAAACGTAGGTACCTGCAACATTCGAATTACCTTTCAACTAATCAATTGCGAATTCAATTAACGAATTCGCGGCGAAACGGCAGGTGAATTACAGCGATTAGCGCTGCATATTAGCAATGCGTTATTCCAAAAGATCAAACAGCAGGTAGTAATTGCAATGAGGTTGCAATGGGATTTTTTGAAATTTAAATGAAAAACCAAATTTGGCGTCTATTCATATAAATCGAAAAATTGGTGGTGGGCCCGGTAGGACTCGAACCTACGACCAATGGATTATGAGTCCACGGCTCTAACCAACTGAGCTACAGGCCCCGATACAGGGGATTCTATCATTGTGATGTAAAAGCAGCAGCACAAAATGTACTTTTTGTTGAAAAAACCGGAACAAAATCAGTAATCGATTCTGTCCCGGTCACTTTTATCAGGCTTTGTTAACGCCAGTCTCGTCCAGGAAGCTTCGCAGATGATCAGAACGGCTGGGATGCCGTAACTTACGCAATGCTTTGGCTTCAATCTGGCGAATACGTTCACGCGTAACATCAAACTGCTTACCCACTTCTTCAAGTGTGTGATCCGTATTCATATCTATACCAAAACGCATGCGCAGAACCTTGGCTTCGCGTGCGGTCAAGCCACCGAGAATTTCCTTGGTGGCTTCTTTCAGACCTTCGCCTGTAGCCAGCTCTATTGGAGATCCAATAGTGGCATCCTCAATAAAGTCACCCAGGTGTGAATCTTCGTCATCACCAATAGGTGTTTCCATCGAAATAGGCTCTTTGGCAATTTTCAGTACCTTGCGAACTTTTTCTTCTGGCATGTCCATGCGGTCGCCCAATTCTTCGGGCGTGGGTTCACGACCCATTTCCTGAATCATGGTGCGTGATACACGATTAAGTTTGTTAATTGTCTCAATCATATGCACTGGAATACGAATGGTACGCGCCTGGTCTGCAATAGAGCGTGTGATCGCCTGACGAATCCACCAGGTTGCGTAAGTCGAGAATTTGTAACCACGACGATATTCAAACTTGTCTACCGCCTTCATCAAGCCGATATTGCCTTCCTGAATCAGATCAAGAAATTGCAGTCCGCGGTTGGTGTATTTCTTGGCTATAGAAATCACCAGACGCAGGTTAGCTTCAACCATGTCTTTCTTGGCACGCCGTGCTTTGGCTTCACCCAGCGACATACGCCGGTTGATGTCCTTGATCTCGCCTACGGTAAGTTCGGTTTGAGTAGTGATTTTTTTGAGTTTCTTCAGGCGACGTACTATCTCTTCGCGCTCGTCTTCAAGTGCAGCACTATAGGGTTTCTTGGCTTTAACCAGTTTGTTAAACCAGGTAATACTTAGTTCATTACCCGGAAACTCTTTAAGAAATACCGACCGGGGCACCTTCGAGCGGCGTACAACGGCTTCAAGAATGGCGCGCTCCTGGCGTCGTACCTGAGCCAGTCCTACTCTGGGTTGGTCAACAATGTTGTCGTAGAACCTGGGTACCAGTTTAAAAGCATTAAAAGCTTCGCCCAGTTTGGACAGATCTTTGGCAGCCGCAGAACTTGAGCGTTTTTTGTTGGCCACGGTTTTCAGCGTTTTGTTGTACTGACGCTTCAAAGTTGAGAAGCGTTTTTTGGCCTCGATGGGGTCTGGGCCACGATCCTCTTCTTCCTCGTCTTCATCATCGTCTTTGTCTTTAACTTCGTCTTTCTTGCTCAGATCAATTTGCGCCGCAGAAGGTACATGTTCCATTGGATCAAGATATCCGATCATAAAATCGCCAATGCGATTTTCCTTGGACATCTCTGCGTATACTTCCAGCAGGTATTCCACCGGGCCGGGGTAATGTGCCGCAGCCGCCAGAATATCCTGAATACCTTCTTCAATACGCTTGGCAATGGCTATTTCGCCCTCACGGGTTAAAAGCTGCACTGTACCCATTTCACGCATATACATGCGAACGGGATCGGTGGTGCGCCCGGCTTCGGTTTCAACCGCGGCGAGTGCTGCCGCTGCTTCTTCTGCCGCCAGTTCATCTGCGGAGTTATCACCCGCGTTGGACAATTCATCGGGATCAGGCGCTGTTTCATACACCTTAATACCCATGTCATTAATCATTCTGATGATATCTTCGATCTGTTCCGGATCGCTTATATCGTCTGGCAAATGGTCGTTTACTTCAGCATAGGTTAGAAAACCCTGCTCTTTTCCCTTTGCTATCAGGTCTTTCAGGCGAGATTCCTGCTTATCAACTTGTACGCTCATGTCACCTCGGTATTTGGCTCGGTATCTTATAGGGGCAATGTAAATCGGGCTTTTTAAGTGGGCCCGGTGTCTGGCTTGTATCTCGATTGCTCTGTATGCACTTGTGTGCGGTTTTTGGATCTCCAAAAACGGGGGACGGCAACCGGAGGATTATACTTTCAGAATTAATGTAGCACCACTATTATCGGTGCTAATCCTTGCTGGTTGGGAGCCAGGCCCTTATTTTTCAATCAGTTAGCGAAATACCTTACCAGAAAGGATTTTTCATTTTGTTGGCTCTTTTGCCTGTTTTTGCTGTTTAAGCGCCCAATATGCGGCTAATCCTTCAGAGCTACCGGCCTTTTTTATCTCCTGAATAAGCAGTTTACGATGCGCGTCTCCGCTGCTAAGCATGAGTTTTTCAACGCCCTCCAAAAACTCTACAAGCAGGCTTTTGTGGTCCAGCACAGACGGTTTTTGCGCCAGGTCGACCAACAAGGCATGGTGGGGCTGCCCACTTAAGGCTGCCAGCAATGTAGCTGCTTCCATTTCTGGATCATTTACCAGCAGGCGAATTACCTTTCCAAAAAGGCTGTCACCGTGCAGATCTTCAAGTAGAAACTGCTTACTGGAGTCTGGCAACTTTGCTACAAAATCAGGGTGCTTAAGCGCAATTGTAAGTAAGTGTTTACTTATGCGTTTAAGCCCTTTATTAGGCTGTTTAGGTGCAGGAATGTCATTAAATTTAGCGGGTTTTACGTCTCCCGCCTCCAGGTCAGCCGTCGTGTACAGATCAGCCAGTGGAAGCTGTGTAAGCTCGGACAAGCGGCTCATCATTAATTGTCTAAGCAGACCCTTAGGAACCAGACGAATGTGTGGCAGGGCTAGTTCCCCCAGACGCGCACGATCGTCAATCAAAGCCAGATCCAGCTGCTCGGTAAGGCGACGAAACAGGTATTCGATGCATGGCATGGCCTGAACTACCCGCTCCTGAAAAGCTTCCTTGCCCTCACGATGAGCAAGACTGTCCGGGTCGTCCCCCTCGGGCAAGAACATGAATTTTAGCTGCCGCCCTTCTTTCAGCGCGGGCAAGGCCAGTTCGAGTGTTTTCCAGGCAGCTGCCCGGCCTGCTTTATCCCCGTCGAAACAACACACCACCTCACTGGCATATCTGTATAACTTATCTAAATGATCGGTACTGGTAGCCGTACCAAGTGTTGCCACCGCATTAGGTACGCCATGCTGGGCAAGTGCAATAACATCCATATAACCTTCAACCAGTACCAGGCTATTCAGCCTTCGCACTGCGCGCCGCGCCTCAAACAGACCATACAATTCACGCCCCTTGTGAAATATAGGGGTTTCCGGGGAATTCATGTACTTTGGCTGCTCGTCACCCAGCACCCGGCCACCAAAAGCGATAATCCGACCCCGAAGATCCTTGATAGGAAACATAATTCGATTACGAAACCGGTCATACACCCTGCCTTTTTCCGATTTCACCACCAGACCGGCGTTTAGAAGGTCCGCCTCTCTAATATCTTTAAGGGCTGTACCCAAACCATTCCAGCCCTCGGGCGCAAAACCCATTCCAAAATCCTTAGCACTTAAACCACTTAACCCCCGGTTTTTAAGATAACTCACCGCACTCTTGGCGTCGGCGTGGTTTTTTAGCATCTGTTGATAATATAGCGCTGCCCGCTCCATTACCTGATACAGGTTTTGTTCTGCTTTTCGAGTGTCGGGGTCTTTACGAGATTCACGCGGAACCTCAATACCGGCGATAGATGCCAGGGACTCCACAGCCGATATAAAATCCAGACCTTCGTATTCCATGAGAAAAGTAAGCACCGTACCCGACGCCTTGCAACTGAAGCAGTAGTAAAACTGTTTGTCGGGGCTTACGCTAAATGATCCGGTTTTTTCATCGTGAAAGGGGCATAAACCAACATAGTTTTTGCCGGTACGTTTGAGCTTGATGCGCGCTTCAATTATCTCACGGATGTCCACCCGTTCCAGCAGATCATTAATAAAAGACTGTGGTATACGTCCAGACATACAGAGAGTTCAATTTACTGTTACAGGAAAAGGATAAGAAGGTTATCCGAGAAAGGCTGCGCTTGCGAGAACAAGCGAAAAACTAGAGTGCTAACAGCAACTCTTTTACCCGGGCACTGGCAGCACCCATATCAGCCTTACCAGCAAGTTTGGCTTTTAAACCACCCATTACTTTACCCATGTCCTGCATAGAGCTTGCACCGGTTGAGGCTATTATTGCTCTGATCACATCATCCACTTCAGCCGCACTCATTTGTTCGGGCATGAATTCCTGAATAACTGATATTTCAAAAACTTCCTGATCCACCAGATCCTGCCGATTGGCATCTCTAAATTGCCGCTCGGAGTCTCGGCGCTGCTTAATCATACGGGTAAGAATGGCCAACACATCCGTGTCGGAAAGCTCTCGCCTCTCGTCTACCTCTATACGCTTTATCTCTGAGTTAATCAGACGCATAACAGCCAGGCGCTGCTTGTCACGCGCTTTCATAGCTACCGTGGTATGTTCGGAAATCCGGCTTTTTAGATCAGACACAACGACCCCCTAATTAAACCTGGCCCGGTAACGTTACAGGAAGCAAAAAGTGAGGCCAGAATATTGAATTTGGACCCGGCGGTCGCCAGGTCCATATGTGTTTAATATCTAGTAAGACTTCTCAAAACGACGATTTTCACGTTGCAATTTTTTCAAATGGCGCTTAACAGCAGCTGCTGCTTTACGCTTACGCACCGCGGTAGGTTTTTCATAAAATTCACGGCGTCTTACTTCAGAAAGCACACCCGCTTTCTCACAAGATCGCTTGAAACGTCTTAAAGCCACATCAAAAGGCTCGTTTTCTTTAATTTTTACGCTAGGCATCTAAAAAATATCCCTCCAGCAGGGGTCCGAAAAGCGGGCGATTTTACTGCTATGTATGGTGCATAGCAAGAATATTTGGAATTAAGTAAACTGCCCGCTAACTGTCAGTTTCTCCAATTGCCCCCAAGAATCGCTCAATGCTTGTATTAGGAATAGAAACTTCTTGTGATGAAACCGGTATCGCCCTCTACGATGGCGAACACGGGCTATTAGCCGAGGGCTTGTATAGCCAGGTTGAGATGCACGCGGAATATGGCGGGGTAGTACCAGAACTTGCCTCCCGCGATCACATCAAACGTGTGTCAAAGCTTGTGCGCACAGTAATGAAGCGCGCAGACAAACAGTACTCAGATTTGCAGGGCATTGCGTATACCTCTGGCCCAGGTCTGGCTGGAGCGTTAATGGTAGGAGCGGGTTTTGGGCGCGCACTGGCTTTTGCTCTGGATATTCCGGGCATCGGAGTGCATCACATGGAAGGTCATCTGTTGGCGCCTTTGCTGGCACCTGAAAATAGCGATGTCGGGTCCAAAATCCAGTTACCATTTGTTGCGTTACTCGTTTCCGGTGGCCATACCCAGTTAATTCGAGCCAACAGTATTGGTGACTATGAGCTGATGGGCGAGTCTGTCGATGATGCAGCAGGGGAGGCATTCGATAAGTCGGCCAAAATGCTGGGGCTGAACTATCCCGGTGGCCCCGAAATTGCCCGCCTGGCAGAACAGGGTGATAGTAAAAGGTTTCGCTTTCCACGCCCCATGACTGATCGACCTGGTCTGGATTTTAGTTTTAGTGGGCTTAAAACCTACACCAGAAACGCAATCCAGGCCCTTGCAGAGTCCAACAAATCCCGGGTTGATAACAAAGACTTGAAGGATGCAAAAGATCTACCGGCTTATCGCTACCTAAGCGCACAGGACTGTGCTGATATAGCCTGCGCATTTGAAGATGCCGTGGCAGATACCATTTATATAAAGTGTAGGCGTGCAATGGAACAAAGCGGTCTTAACCAACTGGTGATGGCGGGTGGCGTAAGCGCAAACAAGAAACTTCGAGCAACCCTCAATGCTAAACTTGACGCTGAAGTTTTCTATGCACCTGACCATTTATGTACAGATAACGGTGCCATGATTGCATTTGCCGGGCACGAACGCCTGAGCGCAGGGCAAACCGAAGAGTTGCAGATTAAGGTACAGCCGCGTTGGGACATGACCAGCTTACCACCACTAAATAACTCCAACGAGCCAGCAGAAAACTTAAAATGACCCACGACCAGATCTACATACGTAAACTAAAAATTCAAACCATTATTGGAATTCGCCGGCACGAGCGCGCACGCAAACAAACCGTTGTGATTAACCTCTGGATGGCAAAAAACCTGGGTAAAGCAGCCACTTCTGAAGACATTAACGACACATTGGACTATGGGGCAGTCTGCAGACGCCTGACAGACGTGATCGAGCCTTCCGAGTTTTTACTCATTGAAGCATTAGCCGAGGCGATAACTGAAGTTTTACAGAAAGAGTTTCGAGTCTCTTGGTTTCGCTTGAAGCTGGGTAAGCCCGAGGCCGTAGCAAATGCACAGGAAGTAGGACTAATTATCGAACGAGAACTCAAGAGAAGCTCAGGCAGAGATTTATCAGAAAACAGCTAAGTATAAAGCTTTGGCGCCTATCTAACGATTCTGATGAATGTACTCAAGCCTTACTTTACGGATGGCTTCACCCAGTTGCACACCAGATAGCTTTTTCTCTACTTTGACATCCTGCGCACTCAACCTACCTACTGCCGAAGCAATATCTACCAGCCTGATAAAGTCGCAGGTCGACTCAGTTGCATCACAAAAAGCAACAACGGACAACAGCGCTTCAAACTTAGACGACTGTTTTAAAGCACCCATAGAACCTAGGATATTCAGCACCTCCCCATCCCGCAAGTTATCCCATTTACTCAACAGGAACCCGTACTTTGCCATTTGTACAATACTGCGTTGATATTTTTTTGGGACCTTAAGCCGTATCGACAAACTCAAACATTGTTCTGGTGACAGGAACCATCCCAGTGCAATATATTTTTGCCACTCACCCAAATTGTTGTCTGCATCAGACGCATCAATTTTCTGCCAAACATTACCAAGTTCGCTTATTTCAATATGTGCGATTTCCGGGAACCAGTACTCCAGACCGTCACAGTTAGTTAACACCGCAAAAAACTGTTCGGCGCATTCACCTGCCAGTGTTTTGTACAACTCCTGCCAAACACGCTCCGCTGAAACCTGACTTAACGCGCCTGATGCACACATATCTCGCAATAGTCGTTGAGTTTCATCTGCAATGGAAAAACCAAACCCTGCAAATCGGGCATAAAACCGTGCGACACGAAAAACTCTTAATGGGTCTTCAGAAAAAGCCCCTGAAACATGTCGCAGTATCCTGCCTTCAATATCTGCAAGCCCACCATAAGGGTCTATCAGCAAGTCGTGTTCGTCGCGTGCAATGGCATTGATGGTTAGATCACGTCGCTGCAAATCCTGTTCAAGGCTGACTTCTGAATCGGCGTGTACGGCAAAACCCTTATGGCCAGGGCCGGTTTTTCGCTCTGTACGTGCAAGTGCATATTCATCGTGGGTACGGGGGTGCAGAAATACCGGAAAATCCCTGCCTACCTGTGCATAACCCAGCTCACGCAACTCGTCGGCTGTAGAACCCACTACAACCCAGTCATTCTCACGCGCCTTCAAACCCAGAAGAGCATCCCTAACGGCGCCACCTACCAAATATATTTGCATGCCAGTCGCTCTGCCAAAACCCGTTTGTCCGTAGACAGGCAGTTTAACCGGAACATACTGAGACCACGAGCAGGTATCAACCGCCCATGAATTCAACACTGGTTCTGGAGCCTGTTTCAATACACTGAGCTGTCAGTGATTCACCCCACACACACGCGGTGTCTAAAGCATGGATACCTGGGTTTGCAACGCGCCCTCCAAGCGAGGCCCAATGCCCGAAATAGATCTCGTTGTCTTCACTAGAACGTAATTCATACCAGGCTTCATATCCCCTGGGCTGGCAGCCTGGAGCACCTTTCTTAGAAAATTCAAGCGTGCCGTCCGGTTTTATATACCGCATGCGTGCCAGATAATTAGTAATGCAGCGCATGCGTTGCATACCTGTATGCGACGGGTTCCAGGGGTTGGGGATATTGCCATACATTCCAGCAAAGTATTCTTCGCCCCGGGTACGAATGTAGTTCGACAGCTCGCCTGCAAGGTCTTCCGCCTGATCTATGCTCCAGATATGGGGGATACCCGCATGGCTCATGCAGGCCTTAAGTTTGCGGTCTCTATGCATAACAGGCCTGTTAACCAGCCAATGCATAAGTTCATCCCGATCGGGCGCATTAAGTATCTCGTCAAATGTATCTTTAGGTCGGGCGGTATGATCAGCATAATGAATGGCTAATAGATGCAGGTCGTGGTTTCCAAGAACCACTACGGCACTATCACCAAGCGATTTTACATAACGCAGTACACGTAAAGATTCAGGGCCCCGATTTACCAGATCACCCAATAGCCAGAGACGATCTTTATGCGCTTTAAAATCGACCGCCCGCAGCAGTTGCTCAAACTCCCGATAACAGCCCTGGATATCTCCGATGGCATAAGTAGCCACTTACGTTATGCCAGCAGCACTAAGTTCATTGCTAAAAGCAACATAATCCGCCACCGACAAATTTTCAGGCCGGGCATTACGATCAACGGTACTTTCCGGCAACTCCACCAGATAAATGGCCAGAGCGTTACGCAGTGTCTTGCGCCTTTGGTTAAACGCGGTTCTAAGCACTTTCTTGAACAACGCACGATCGCTAAGCTTGAGCGGCTCAATTTTTGGAGACAGACGTACAAAAGCGGAATTTACCTTGGGTGCGGGCGTAAAGCTGCTGGGTGGCACGTCTACCAGTTTTTCAATGTCACAAAGGTATTGCATCATTATGCCCAGGCGCCCCCAGTTTTTGGTGTCCGGGTGCGCGCACAAGCGATCCACCACTTCTTTTTGCAACATAAAATGCATGTCCTGAATACATTCTGCATGCGCCAGCAAAAGATCCAGCAGGGGAGTTGAAATGTTATAGGGCAAATTACCAACTATTCTCCATTTGTTATCTACACTATTTAACAGGCTTGAAAAGTCGTATTTAAGAACGTCGGATTCAATCACCTCTACACCCGGAAACTCCTGCCGTAAACGTGGAACCAGATCACGATCTATTTCTATTGCTTTAAAGCGCGGAAGAAGTTTAACCATTAGACGTGTAAGTGCACCCCGGCCGGGCCCTATCTCCAGCAAAAGGTCCCCGGCGCGCAGGTTAAGACTTTGCACCAGTACGTGCTGAAGGTTTTCGTCGGTAAGAAAATTCTGGCCGAACCTACGCCGCGCTTTGTGAGCCATATTCCACCAGAGTACTTGCAGTTTCCAGGGCCTGCAACAGGCTTGCAATATTAGCTTTACCGCTTCCGGCTATATCCAGCGCAGTACCATGATCTACCGAAGTTCTAATGATGGGCAAACCCAGGGTAATGTTTACCGCAGAGCCAAAACCCTTATATTTTAGTACCGGCAAACCCTGATCATGATACATCGCAATAACTACGTCCCCCTGCGCCAGAACGTCAGGAGTGAACACTGTGTCGGCAGGATACGGACCAAAAACAGACATTCCCTGCCGGGACAGGATATCAACAACAGGCTGAATTACGTCAATCTCCTCCCTCCCCATATGGCCATACTCACCGGCATGCGGATTCAAACCACAAACAAGTATTCGAGGATTGTGTATTCCAAACTGGTTAAGCATCGCGCTATGTACGACACTAATAGTTTCCGTAAGTCCCTTAATTGTAATGTTGGAAGGAACCTGCGCCAGAGAAATGTGCACCGTAGCCAGCGCCACACGCAAATCACCAGCAGCCAGCATCATCACTACATTTTCACTGCCACAAGCTTTTGCCAGGTAATTTGTATGTCCGGAGAAAGCTACACCGGCATCGTTTATGACAGACTTTTGTACCGGACCGGTTACCAGCGCTGCAAATTTACCCTTCAAACATCCTTCAATTGCTACGTCCAGTGTAGCCAGAACATACGCCGAGTTTCGACAATTCAAAACGCCGGCTGTAACTGCTGCCGGCAGTTTTACAGGAATCACAGACAGTTCACCAGGCTTGTGTGAGATACTTGCCGAGGTCGAAATATTGAGTTTCAGACCTAGTAATTCTGCACGCTCAACCAGCAGATCGGGGTCGGCAATTACCAGCCAGTCAGCAGTACGAACAGATTGCGCCGCCTGTATTACCAGGTCTGGCCCGATACCAGCCGGTTCTCCGGGAGTGATGACAAGCGTATTACTCAAAGCCTGACTTCTACGTAAGCCTCATCACGAATTTCTTTGAGCCATACTTGCAGCTCTTCATCAAAACGACGGCTGTGTAATACCTGTATGGCCATTTTTCTGCGGGCCTCCTCGCTCATATCCTGAATTCTTCGGTCAAGAATTTCAGCTATATGCCAACCGAATGAAGTTTCGAACGGCTCGCTGACCACCCCAACAGGTTGAGTTCGCATTACTTCAGCAAACTCGGGAACCATAGACCCGGGTTCATTCCACCCCATATCACCACCCATGAGGGCATTTGAGGGATCATTCGAAAATTCCCTGGCCAGTTCACCAAAATCTCCCCCGTCCATCAAACGTTGGTAAATATCTCCAATGAGTGCCTGGGTTTGTTCATCAGACTGTATTTCAGAAGAGCGCAACAGTATGTGCCGTACATTTACCTGCTCAGCTGTTTGAACACCCGCACCACGCATTTCCAGCAATTGCACAATATGAAACCCACTGGCACTGCGAATGGGTTTAAGCGTTTCACCGGTTTTCAGTTCAAGCATCTGTTCACCATAAAGACTGGGCATTTCTCCAGCCTTGCGCCAGCCCATATCACCACCTTCCAGGGCATTTGAGCCGGCTGATTTAGCGATGGCCAGTTGAGAAAAACTGGCGCCCTCCAACAACTCTGCGTAAATCGAGCTAGCCTCCTCCAAAGCCATAGCAACCACTTCGTCGTTAGCTCCATCTTCGATTGCCAGTAATATATGTCCAACGCGATATTCGTCAGAAAAAGCCTGCTTGCCTACAGGAGATTTTAGTAACTCATCAATTTCCTGCTCTGAGATAAACACCCGACGATTTACCTGGGCACGCTGCACGCGATTAATCACGATTTCCCGACGAATGCTTTCGCGAAATTCTTTGTAGTCCATACCATCCTCAGCCAGGCGCTCCCGAAACTGCTCCAGCGTCATTCCGTTCTGTTTTCCAATGCCGGTGATAGAACGTGTTAGGGTCTCATCATCGATACGAACGCCAGCTCGTTCGCCCATTTGCAATTGCAGTGACTCCATCACCAGACGCTCGACCAGCTGAGACATAAGTATGTCTTTTGGAGGCAGCTCCATATTGGCCAACTTCATTTGTTGTCGCACATCATCAAGACGTGTTAGCAGTTCGGACGCCAGAACTACGTCTTCATCCACAATAGCAACAATACCTTCCAGTTCTACGGTTTGCGCGTGAAATGAAAGTGCAAACCCACAGATTGCTGTAACTAAACCATGCTTTAACGCCATTTACGGTCTCCGGTGGAATCCTCTGATCCCATTTTCCATTATGTTGTCAATTTTACTACCAAACCCGGCCAGGCCTTTGAATACCACCTGAAAAAATATTCCTCTATCAGTATCCAGGTCTTCTATCGGGCGGTTGCTGGGGTTGTCTACATATTGACGCACCAAAATTCTCAGGCGCCAGCAGCAGTCATTATATTCCAGACCGCCAAAGGTCTCGATGGTTCGATTAAATTCCAGGTCGTAGTTGTAACGCGCAATTATATTCCAGCGCTTGCCAACGGCCCAATACGCCGATATATCCAGCTGGCTGATATCAGTAGCCAGGTCGCGTGAGCGATAACCCAGGTTAATCAAACGCCGTTCGTCTTTCTTATACTGCAGGTAAAAGTTACTTTCATCGATTTCCGAGTTTTTGGTATCCCAAACCAGCGCTGCACCCACTCTGTAGCGACTGCTTATTCTCGCTGACAACTCGCCGGCTAGTGCGGACGAGTTTGTCAGATTGTCAGGATTTTCTGCCGAATTTACTACAGTGTTCAGGCTTACCTTTCGATTTTTAAAATACTGTAGCCGACCCACACTGGCACGCAGGTATTCCTTACCAGTGGATAAGTCTACAAAACGGGTAGTTAGGCCCACCGACACCTGATTGGCATCACCCAGCCGATCCAGCCCGGTAAACCGGTTATCCCTGTAAAGCTGGCTATAACCAAAAGTTAGCGCGCTTGAATCAAAACGCGGCAACAAATCCTGGTTTTCGTACTGCTGATAGAGATAAAACACTCTGGGCTCCAGAGTTTGAACCATATCCAAACCAAAGAGCCTGATGGTGCGGTCAAAGTACAGACCACCATCCACACTGGCCAGACCCAGACTACGTTGTGGTGAAGTGTCTGCCTCAATGGGCGCATCATCCAGTTTGTAGCTGGTATATTTATAACCCGCAGCAAATTTCAAAAACCCGGCGCGCCAATGCAATGGCAGCTCTATACGTGGCTCGATATGCAGGCGATCTCCAACAATTTTGCTAAGTCCGGAGAAATTGGCGTTCTTGCGGTCAAAGCTGGCCCACTCACCACTTATGCTGAATTTCATCAGACCCAGTTTTTTTCGCCAGGCCAGCTCAATTTCAGGCAGGCGCTGATAGGCATTGAGCCTTAGCGAATCAAGATTCTGAAAACCCTGCGCCCAGAAACGCGCAGACAGGCCAGCATTTCTATACCGAAGTTCGGCGCGTCGCTCCAGTTGAACCTGGCTGGATACGCCAAGGTTAGACCCCAGGTCTCTAAAATATTCGTCATCGCTAACGCGGTTGTAATCAACAATTGTAGTAAATTTTCCCAGATGCCCGCGATGATCAGCCCCAATTAGCCAACGATCTGCTTTTTTGAAATCTCCTGCAGGATCAAGTGCCAGAAAATCTTTTTTCGACAACTCTCCGTTAAACAAATTGTCCTGGTGTAGCCATGCACCCGTAATTTCACTGTTGGACCAGGTGTTAAGATGGCGGAAATCTGCTTCAAGGCCCACCCCCCGATTGGTAATCACACGGGGCGCTACCAGGGCATCATAGTTTGGCGCCAGATTCAGGTAGTAAGGAATGGTGAGATCCAGCCCATCCTCACCCGAATACCCAACATTGGGAAACAAAAAACCACTCTGCCTTTCATCATTTATCGGAAACTTGATATATGGCGTATAAAAAACAGGAACCTTACCCACTTTTAGCACCGCGTTTCTCGCCACAGCAAAATTTGAACCATCCTCAATACGCAGAGACTTGCTCTTTAAGGACCAGTTGTTATTTCCGGGTTCGCAACGTGTAAATATGCTGCGGGTAAGGCTCAGATCACCGTTTTCATTTCGCTCAATCAGATCGGAGGTTCCCCGAAACTCATCATCGGGGAGTACAATTTCGGCGATTTCCAGGCGTGCTGTTTTATCCCCGATATTTACCTCGCCCCGTTGGCCGCGCATCACCACGCCGGGCTCTCTAAGCGTAATCACGCTCGGCAGTTCTACTTTACGTTCCTGTTCAAAGTAGGTGGCACTATTGGTTTCTATTGACGTATTGCCCTGCTCAAGCACTACCCCATTGCGAAGCTGAGCCTTGCCACTGTCCCAGCGGGTAAGATTTCCGGCTGTGGCGTGCACCGGCAGATCTGCCCGCTCGCCTAAGGGTTGTTCAGGATAACTCGCTTGAAAATACATACCGGAACAGTGCTCGGGTACATTGTTTTTGCGACGCATTTCGTTTGTGAGGGTTCGCCACTCCTGTTCAGCGAGTGTTGGTCCTGTTTCTGCACGCTCGTCCGCGCGTCCAGGTGCAAAAAACACGCACACTGCTACACCCAGCAGAATGCGCCAATGGAAAGCTGACAAAGAAAATCGAATTAACAACATAACGGGCAATCTTAAAAGATTAACTTCCTCGGGTCGCCTTCTAAGCTCGAAAAACAGAAACTTTGGCAAAATTACACATTCGGTGACGGCTGAAGCTTAAGCCCATGTATACTGCCCGCCATGGCACAAGTTAAAAATAGTCAGTGGATCGCACCCTCAATTCTGGCAGCCGATTTCGCCCGCCTGGGAGAGGAAGTCGAAAATGTTCTGGACGCAGGGGCAGACATTATTCATTTCGACGTGATGGATAACCATTATGTGCCCAATCTTAGCATTGGCCCACTGGTGCTTGATTCATTAACAAAGCATCTGGCCAATCTGCCGCAAAAACCGCTTATGGATGTGCATTTAATGGTGAAGCCGGTTGATCGTCTGATAGGCGATTTTTTAAGTGCCGGAGCAGACTACATAACCTTTCACCCGGAAGCAACGGACCACATACATCGCTCCCTAAACCTGGTAAAGGAAGGAGGTGCCAAAGCAGGTCTGGTTTTTAATCCGGCTACTTCCCTTGACTATCTTGACCACGTTCTTGATCTAGTAGATATGGTGCTCATTATGTCGGTTAACCCCGGTTTTGGTGGCCAGGCATTTATCCCGGGCAGCTTAAGTAAACTTGCCGATGCCAGGGCTATTATCGACGCCAGCGGTCGTGATATTCGCCTGCAGATAGATGGCGGCATAAAAACCTCAAACATTGCGCAAGCAGCACTGGCTGGCGCAGATACCTTTGTGGCGGGTTCCGCAATTTTTGGTAGCGAAAACTATTCCAAAACCATTTCTGCAATGCGCACCGAATTGCAGAAAACCTGATCTGAAAACCAGATGAAAACGTATGCTGCCTATCTGTTTGATCTGGACGGTACCCTGGTAGATACAGCCCCGGATATCGCCATTGCGTTCAACCGCACAATGCAGACTTACGGTTTTCCTGAATCCAGCGAAGCCGAAATACGAAACTGGGTTGGTTATGGCGCCCGGGTAATGTTTGTTCAGGCCTTTGAATATTACGATTTGCCACATCAAAAACAGGATACAGCGCAGATCGAACGGATGTTTGGCAGCTTCAGAGACAACTACAGTTCACATCTGGCTGATTTAAGTAAACCCTATGACGGGGTCGTTGAAGTACTACATAATCTGGTATCACAAAACATCCCTCTCGCAGTTGTTACCAACAAGGCCACGGTGTTTACCACGCCACTACTGGATGCGATGAACCTGAAGCAGTACTTTGGCGCGGTGGTATGCGGAGATACACTTACCGTTAACAAACCATCGGCAGATCCGGCGCTGCACGCATGTGATATTCTGGGCGTACAAGCAGAAAAAGCACTGTTTGTTGGAGATTCGATAACCGATGTAAATTGCGCACGCGCAGCGGGATGTGACGTTGCATGTTATCGCTATGGATATAACCATGGCACTCCGGCAGACACGTTGGGGGCAAACTTTGTGTTTGATTCATTTCAACAGCTGTTTTCAGCACTTAACGAGCCTGAACAACGGTAATGGACGCGACCACCTATAAAAAGTACCGGGATGCAGGCTATAACCGTATTCCTGTGGTGCGCGAGGTATTGGCAGACCTGGACACTCCGCTTTCTACCTATCTGAAACTTGCCCGCACTGAAGAAGATCATCGTTATTCCTATCTTCTGGAATCCTCCCAGGGCGGAGAAAAGTGGGGCCGATACTCTATTATTGGCTTGCCCGCAAAAACCATCCTTACCGTTAAAGGCCATGATATTGAAATTTGTCACAATGGTAAGGTAGTGGAGAGCTCCCGGCAGGAGGATCCACTGTCGTTTGTGGAACAATATCAACAACGCTTTCGTGTTGCGCCCGTTCCCGGCCTTCCACGTTTTTATGGCGGACTGGTTGGATACTTTGCTTACGACACGGTTCGTTATTCAGAAAAAAGACTGGCTGCAAGCACGCCCCCGGACACCATGAACACACCAGATATTCTGCTTATGGTTTCTAACGAAGTCATTGTGTTCGACAATGTAAAAGGTCGAATGCATATCGTTTGCCTTAGTGACCCATCTGAACCACAGGCACTTGAAAAAGCCCGGCAACGGCTTTCACGTCTCACGGCAAAACTTGATCAAAAAATTCCAAAAATAGGCAAAAGCCGTTCAAATGCTGAAATAAAGGAAAGCGATTTTATCTCTGAATTTGGACGTGAAGCGTACATGCGCGCCGTAGACAAGATAAAGGACTACATTAGTGCCGGTGATGTAATGCAGGTTGTGCCATCGCAACGCATGTCTGTTCCTTTTACCTCCGACCCGATAAATCTGTACCGTGCTTTACGCAGCTTAAATCCCTCACCCTACATGTATTTTATGGATCTCGGTGATTTTCACATTGTAAGCTCTTCCCCGGAAATTCTGGCTCGGGTAGAGGACGGCAAAATTGTTAATCGGCCACTTGCAGGAACCCGGCATCGTGGTAAAACCCCGGAAGAAGATGCGCAACTGGAAAAGGAATTGCTGGCTGATCCCAAAGATCTGGCTGAACATCTGATGCTGATAGATCTGGGAAGAAATGATGTGGGGCGCATCGCTAAAACCGGATCTGTGAAAGTTACCGAACAATTTACTATAGAGCGTTATTCCCATGTGATGCATATATCCAGCAATATTAGCGGGGAGCTGGAGACTGGATATACCGCTATTGATGTTCTGCGAGCAAGCTTGCCGGTAGGCACTTTGTCCGGTGCTTCCAAAATAAGGGCCATGGAAATTATCGACGAACTGGAACCCTCAAAGCGAGGCATCTACGGAGGAGCCGTGGGTTACCTTGCCTGGAACGGAAATATGGACATGGCAATTGCTATTCGTACTGCGATAATAAAAGATGGAAAGATGTTTATTCAAGCTGGAGGCGGCGTTGTCGCAGACTCGGTTCCTCTGCTTGAATGGGAAGAGAGCATGAACAAAGGACGGGCAATTTTTGCTGCTGCGGCATTGGCAGAAGCCAATTTGTGGACGTCATCAGGGAAGACCTGAGTACTTTATTTTTCTTAAAATCCGGAAAGTCATCCAGTTAGATAAAGTAGTTTTATGGGTCATAGCCAACAATTATGAGAAGAAGCCTATGCCCAACGTAGCAATACACCTGATACGAATTATCATGATTTATTTCGTCACGTCTATTAACCTCGCCGTTATGGGACAAATCAGTTTTAATCAAATACTAGAGCTTCCTTACCAAGCGCCGGACCAAACTATTGCGTATGGAGACTCTGAATATCAACACATCGAATACTGGCAATCCAGCACAGACGGTGCTACTCAACTGGTTATACTCATTCATGGAGGATGCTGGTTAAACGCATATTCAGCCTCACACATTCGACCCATCGCCAGCAAATTACAAGAACACGGCTATGCGGTTTGGTCAATCGAATACCGACGAATCGGAGACTCTGGTGGCGGTTGGCCCGGATCGTTCGATGACATACTGAATGCCATAAACCTGGTTCAGACATCTATCGAAGCTAACTTCGATAACGTTAGTATTATGGGGCATTCAGCGGGTGGCCATTTGGCCTTGTGGGCGGCTACCAAATTTTCCCGGGACTCACCATTTTATAATCGGCTCCAGGTAAAGATAGACCGTGTAGTGGCGCTGGCACCAATTTCCAACTTGTTGACCTATGCCGCTGGCAGCAGTTCCTGTGAGCGTGCCACTGCGCAACTTCTGGGCGGCATGCCTGATAGCCAAATGCAGCGTTACGAGCTTACCTCACCACACTTGTTACAACGAAACGTGCGAACGGTTCTTCTACACGGAGAAGCAGACAATATAGTGAGTGTCGACCAGTCAAGAGAGCTGGAGCGTTTATCAACATTAACCACTTTACGAGCCATGCCAGAGCTTGCACATTTTGATCTTATCGACCCGAATGGCGCAGCATTTCAGGAAATATTGGAGGCACTAGATGATTAAAATTTACCACGTACCACTCACTCGATCGCTACGCCCTATCTGGCTATGCGAAGAGCTCGGACTAGGCTATGAAATTATTCCCGTTGATTTCTCTGCTGAGTACCGGGCAAGTGAGGAATGGAGAAATATAAACCCGGTAGGAAAAGTTCCCTCCATGACCGACGGAGTGCTAACGATGATGGAGTCTGGTGCTATGTTGCAATACCTGCTCGATCGCTATGCTCCAGGTCGCCTGCAACCGCAACAGGGTACTGCAGAGCATGCAATTTACCTGCAGTGGAGCTGGTTTGCAGAATCCACCTTTGCTCGCCCGCTGGGAGAAATCGTGAACCACAAGAGACAATTTCCAGGGTCAAAAAGCATCCAGGCGGTAATGGATGAAATGGCTGACAGGGCTACTTTATGCATGCAGGCTGTGGCTGCAGAAACACAAAACAAAGCACACATATGTGGCTCTGAGTTTAGCGCGGCCGACATTATGATGGGGTATTCGATATCATTAGCCGAATACTTTATTCCTGATCGCATGCCAGAGGCATTGTTACCTTACTGGAATCGCCTTAAAGAACGCCCTGCCTATCAACGTACCGTTGCAGTCTAGCCCCCGATTTACGGTTTACTAGCCGGGCATTACAAACTGGTCGGCAAATATCATCCCACCTTCGGTATTGTCGATGCGGTGATGAATGATGGCCTGATATTCCTCGGAGTCATACCATTTGCGCAGAGCCTCCTTTGAGGGGAACTTAACCACTACGGTTACACTGCCTGGAGTACCTTCGACAATTTCACTGCCTTCACCGGCCACAAGAATTTCGCCACCCTGGGAGATAATAGTTGGCCCCACGCTCGCCAGGTACTTTTGGTAGCCTTCCGGATTGGTAATGTTGTAATTCGCAATTAAGTATCCCGCCATAACTTTCTGCTCTCTATGTAGGTAAGGGATGTAAGCTATCACAATTCCGGTTTGCCAGTACAAAGCACTCTGTTAACCTTTCGCTTTTGCCTGGACAAGCATATGAAGAACAAACTGCTAGAAGACCCTAGAGTTGACCCACGCATCAAAGCGATCTTTGGCACCATGATACTTGCAGGCGGTGATGACGTAGAAAGCCGGGAACAATTACTGTCAGCAGCTAACACAGATGCCGCAATTCAGGCTCGGGAAGCACTAAAAGGAATGGTCGAAATATGTGATAACGAAGACATTGCACCCTCTGCGGGATTAACAGTAAGCACTAAAACATTTACTTCTGCGCCAGACGGCAACACCGTTAACATTCAGTTTATTCGACCGGACACAGAAGCAATACTGCCCTGCATCTATTACATTCATGGCGGCGGCATGGCTACCATGTCGTGTTATGACGGTAACTACCGGGCCTGGGGTAAAATATTGGCCGCCCAGGGGGTAGCCGTTGCAATGGTTGATTTCAGAAACGCCCTCACCCCATCCTCGGCAACTGAGGTTGCGCCCTTTCCCGCGGGACTTAATGACTGCGTTTCGGGCTTGAAATGGGTTCATGCCAACGCACTACAGCTAAAAATAAATTCGCAACAGATCACAGTTGCAGGAGAAAGCGGTGGTGGAAACCTTAGCCTGGCAACGGCTATGAAGCTCTTGAAGGATGGTGATGTTGAACTAATTTCCGGAATCTACGCACTGTGCCCCTACATTTCGGGGGTTTGGCCATTGGATGCCTACCCTTCTTCAACGGAGAACAATGGCATATTGCTGGACCTGCACAATAACCACGGCGCTATGACCTACGGCATCGAAGCATTTAACGAGAAAAACCCGCTCGCCTGGCCAGGTTTTGCAAGCAAATCTGACGTTGAAGGACTGCCACCGGTAGTAATCAGCGTAAATGAGTGCGACCCATTGCGCGACGAAGGTGTGGCTTTCTACCGTTTATTAATGCGGGCCGGGGTCAGCGCCAAATGCCGTCAGGTTATGGGAACAATTCACGGCACTGAAATTTTTCCTATTTGTTGCCCGGACATCAGTCGCGCTACCGCCAGAGATCTTGTCGGATTTTGTAGCGAATGCTAAAACACTAGCTATCGACCCAACTAACCGGATATTTTCCACGTAGCGGATCGTTCGCAGATCAGGTTTAATTGCAAACGGAACACTCCGCTACGCCTTGCATGGCATTTTTTGGTACCAACAATGCTCCTCATGATCGATAATTACGATTCCTTCACCTACAACGTGGTGCAGTACTTGCGTGAACTTGGTGCAAGTGTGCAGGTACATCGCAATGATGAAATATCACTTGAGGAAATTGAAAAGATAGCACCTAAGCAGATAGTAATATCGCCAGGACCCTGCACACCCAACGAAGCAGGTATTTCAATGCAGGTGGTTAAGCGCTTTGGAAAAGACATTCCGGTTCTTGGCATATGTCTGGGCCACCAGAGTATCGGCCAGGCCTTTGGTGGCAAGATTGTAAGGGCGCGGCAAGTAATGCATGGTAAAACCTCACCCATATTCCATAATGCTAAAGACGTGTTCAGGAATGTGACAAAACCTTTTACCGCAACTCGCTACCACTCCCTTGTCGTTGAAAAAACGAGCCTGCCAGACAGCCTGGAAGTAACCGCCTGGACCCAGCTTGACGACGGTAGCCAGGACGAGATTATGGGCTTTCGCCATCGTGAATTGCCTATACACGGAATCCAGTTTCATCCGGAGTCCATACTGACCACCGTTGGTCACAAACTACTGCAAAATTTTCTCGATCTGAGCGATTAGGCCAACACCAGAACAATGGGGACATCGTGATAGATACAATATCGGCAAGCCTTTCAAAACTGGACCAGGGCAAATCTTTATCACAAAACGAAGCGTACAGCACTTTTTTAAGTGTTATGTCAGGTGCGGTTTCACACGTACAGATATGCAAGCTGCTTACCCTGCTTCAAACAAAAGGTGAAACGGTTGACGAGATAGCTGGCGCAACCCGGGCTATGCGCGAACTGGTCACAAATGTTCATATAAACTTACCCAACGTTGTGGATACCTGCGGAACCGGTGGCAGCGGCGCACAAAAACTGTTCAATGTATCCACTGCAGCTGCCTTCGTTGCTGCGGCCGCTGGAGTGAATATCGCAAAACATGGTAATCGGGCAGCCAGTAGCACGAGCGGTAGTGCAGATGTTTTGGAAGCGGGTGGCATAAACATCGATATTACACCCGACCAGATATCACAATGTGTAAGCGAAACCGGCATCGGCTTTATGTTTGCACAAGCGCACCACAGCGCTATGCGACATGCAATGCCCGCGCGACGGGAACTGGGGATTAGAACCATTTTTAACCTGGTAGGGCCTCTGAGCAATCCAGCGTCTGCTCCTAACCAGGTTGTTGGGGTGTTCGCAGAGCAATGGCAAAAACCCATGGTAGATGTATTGCAGCTGTTGGGAAGCAAACGCGTGCTTTCAGTTCATGCCGATGGTCTGGATGAGTTATCCATTGGTGGACCCTCTCTGGTAGTTGAACTGATCGACGGTAACAAACGCAGCTACACCTTAAAACCGTCTGATGTAGGGCTTAAAGAGCATACACTAGGCCCACTTAAAGCAGACTCCATCGAATCCAGTCTTGCCCTTATTTATGCTGCTCTAAGCGAGACCAATATAGCGGCGCGCGATATCGTGGCTTTGAATGCAGGCGCAAGCATCTACGTTGCGGGCTTGACAACCAACATCCGGCAGGGCGTTGAGTTGGCATTGGAGGTTATTGCCAACAAAAAGGCAATGCATAAATGGCAAGCACTGGCTAGGCTCACTACGACAATGGCTAATTCAAACACCGAGTTAAACACCGGGCCAAACACGTGAATATTCTTGAACAAATACTGGCTCACAAAAAAACAGAAGTAGAACAGCGAAAATCCTCGTGTTCCGAAACAGAGATCAAACGAAAAATTTTAGATCTACCGAACACCCGAGGTTTTATTTCCAGCATAAAGCGAACTTTAGCTGCGGGTAAGGCCTGCGTAATAGCAGAGATTAAAAAGGCCTCTCCCAGTAAAGGTGTCATCAGGCCGAATTTTTACCCCGCGGAGCTGGCAAGAGCTTATGCAGATGGTGGTGCCAGCTGCCTGTCGGTGCTTACCGATGAAAAGTATTTTCAGGGGCACGACACCTATTTACAGCAAGCCAGAAATGCAGTCAGCTTACCCCTGATTCGAAAAGACTTTATCGTGGATACTTACCAGATATATGAGTCTCGCCTGTTGGGTGCTGACGCTATATTGCTGATTGCCGCTGCGCTAAGCGAAAGTGAAATGTCGGAATTTCATGCACTCGCCACTTCACTAAAACTGGACGTGCTAGTGGAAGTACATGATGAGCTTGAGCTGCAATCCGTATTACAGCTGGGCGCCAGCTTTATAGGCGTGAACAACAGGAACCTGAAAACATTTGTAACAGATCTGAACACCAGTATTCGATTGCGACGCCTGATACCAGACAACCTGGTAATGGTCGCCGAGAGCGGTATCGCTACCGCCGATGACATAAATCATCTTATGAATAATGGCGTGCATGTGTTTTTAATCGGGGAATCACTCATGCGTGAGCCCGATCCAGGTATTGCACTAAAAATTTTACTGGGCACCAACTAAAATCTTACCCATCATAAAGGGGAACACACATTATGGGCATGGAATCATTTTCCTTCAGTTCCGATCAGGACAAACTCGTTCTTGCTGCGTACAAATGGCCGGTAGCAAACCCGGTATCTATAGTAGTTATATCTCACGGTCTGGGTGAACACGCCCAAAGATATGCAAGTTTCGCACAGGCGCTCAACAATGCAGGTATTATCGTCTACGCCCTCGACCACCGAGGTCATGGCAGTTCAATAAAAGGGGATACACCGGGTTGCTTTGATGCACCGGGTTGGGATGGCCTGGTTGCAGATATCGCTCAGCTGGTACGCATTGCCCACAACCAGAACCCGAATCTTGCGCTAACACTGTTTGGGCACAGCATGGGGTCTTTCGCTGCCCAATCCTACATGCTTGATCACTCAGATGACATCACTGCGCTGGTTCTTTCCGGGTCGGCTGCGCTTGAAAAACTTGTTGAGGCTCAGATAGAAGCACTCACAAATGAGGAGAGCGGGTTCAACCTGTTTAATGCTCCGTTTGCACCCGCCCGAACCGAGTTTGACTGGCTAAGCAGGGATGAGGCCCAGGTTGATAAATATATAGCAGACCCCCTGTGTGGGTTCGAGCTGGATCAGGACAGTACTATGAGTATGTTGGGTGCAGCTGCCGTGCTCGCTGAACAGGAAAAGACCAACGCTATAAGCAACAAGGTACCTGTGTTACTCGCTGCGGGCAGCATGGACCCGGTAACAGGCCAGTTGGCGTATCTAGGGGTATTGGAGGCACGTTACGATAAGGCCGGCTTTGGTGACATTAGCAAACAATATTATGAGGGTGCCCGACACGAAGTATTGAATGAAACAAACCGTACCGAAGTAACGCAGGCAATAGTTGCATGGATTGGCAGTAAGACCTGAAAATCTGTCAAAAAAGAGGGCCACTTTCGTGGCCCCGTTTTTTTTTGATTTCTTATCTAGCGAGTGCCAAATACAACCATGGTTTTACCTTTAACATCTACCAGGCCCTGTTCGACCAGCGTTTTCAAAACGCGCCCTACCATTTCTCTTGAACAACCCACTATACGTCCAATTTCCTGACGGGTGATTTTGATTTGCATACCATCCGGGTGTGTCATAGCGTCTGGTTGCTTGGTCAGTTCGAGCAGCGTGCCTGCTACACGGCCAGTAACGTCCAGAAAAGCCAGATCACTTACTTTTTGAGTGGTTTTCTGCAGACTTTCTGCCATCTGTGAACTCAGTGCATACAAAAGTTCAGTATGTACAGCAGCCAGCTCCTTGAATTTACTGTAGCTCAATTCAGCTACTTCACATTCTGTTTTTGCCTTAACCCAGGCAGAGCGTCGGGTGTCGTCCAGAAACAATGGCATTTCTCCAAAAAAATCACCTTTGTTTTTGTATGCAACAATTATCTCGCGTCCAGATTCGTCCTCGACCAGAACCGTGACCGAGCCCTTTAAGATGTAATAGACAGAATCACTTTTGTCGCCTGCATAAATCAGCGTACTTTTTGCTGGATATCTGCGGCGGTGGGAAGCCGTTAGAAAGGCATCCATGTGTGATTCTTTTTCGGGGTTGTTTATGTTGAGTTGAAATCCATGACCTAATGGTCGTTTAAGTTGTAATCCCTGTGTTTGGGTACTTTTTAGTGCTAGCATTTGTAACGCTCCTTCGTGACTTGCTGTGCGGATTGAACTGTGGCACACGCATTGGCGGTTAGACGAGCTAGATGCGACCAGCGGCACAATTCCAATGCCTGAGCGGTACATTTTGAATGCGACAAGGGTCGCAGAAGTACAAATTAATCAGATACCCGTCACGGGATTACATATCCACCATTGATATTTTAGTTTTATCTGAGACCGGCAAACTGCTAATCAATGGTGGTGAATACCCTATACACGGTAGGTCGTACTGGTCATAACTTTCGACATAGCCGCCATGATACCCTTGATTGCTGCTGGAAAACTCGCTCCACCCGCATCCAGTGCCTGGTTTCCATGCCGTTGCTCGTCCGCATGCATCTGCTGGATGACCTTTAGGCTACGCGTATCTGCTGCCGGCAACTTGGTCATGTGCACTTCCAGGTGTTTGCATACCTGTTCTTCTGTCGCAGCAACAAAACCGAGGCTTATTCTGTCACCCATTACACCGGTTACCACACCCATTAAATAGGACGCCACGTAAAAAGCGGGATTTAATACACTGGGTTTACTTTCAAGTTCGACCAGACGGTCACTACACCAGGCCAGATGATCTTCTTCTTCTGAGGCTGCTTTTAACAAAGTTTCCCGTACTTCAGAATCCCGTGCGGTAGCAGCCTGCCCTTCGTACAGGGCCTGGGCACATACTTCTCCAGTATGGTTTATTCGCATTAAGCCTGCAGCGTGCAAGCGTTCCTGCTCATTGAGTACGGGTAATTCTTCACCGCTGGCAGGTGACTGCCGACTGGCGGTAGGTTCAAGGGAAAGCGTGCGCAGAAAGCGATCTGCACCAAGAATCAACTGATCTGCAATTGAAGTCATGAAACTCTGTATGCCTCTATGTTGCTAACTAGCACAAGACACCCAGCTGCCTGCCACCCAACAAATGCATGTGTATATGATAAACAGTTTGTCCACCTTCTCGATTACAGTTCATAAGAAGACGAAAACCTGTCTCGTCAATTTTAGACTCCCTGGCCAAAATTAGTGCTCTATTGGTCAGATCTGCAACTACACTGGTTCCTCCAATCAAATCATTCAAGGTAGAGACGTGCTGTTTTGGTATTATCAGAATATGCACAGGGGCCTGAGGATGTATGTCGTTAAATGCTATAAGCACATCATCTTCGTATACGATATCTCCCGGAATTTCACCCGATGCTATTTTACAGAAAAGACAATCTGCGGAATTTTGACTCAATAGTTTGCTCCTGAGACCCTATATGTTGTCCACTCTACCCAATAGTATGTATAGATAGAAGTTTGGAGACACTTTATGGGCGAAACCAAAGACCTGGCACTACTTTTGGATGCAAAAATTCCCATAGTAGTGGTCGAAAGCCCCGATGAGCGTCGCGTACTCGCCCTGCTACTTCAATTTTCTCTAAAACGTGGCCTCGGTTTTTACGAATGGAGTGTGACACAGGGACTTAAGCGTGGTGGCCTGGACATCAGAACATCCCAGGAAAAATCGCACTGTGATCCAGCGGAACTTCTGGAACACATTGCCAACAAGCCTGGCCCCGCCCTTTACGCGCTGTGTGATCTACACCCTTATCTTAAAAACGAAGATAAAAATATTCGATATCTGAAAGACATAGCCCTAAATTTCGAACAACTGGGCAATACGCTCATTTTAATTAGTCACGCACTCGAGGTACCGGCTGAAATTGGTCGACTTGCAGCAATGTTAAATCTGCGACTTCCCAGTGATGAGGAATTGCTCTCAATTGTGAGAAAGCAGGCCCAGGAATGGTCCCAGGTAAACAAGGGCAAAAAAGTTAAAACAGACAGCAATACCCTGAACAGCCTTATTTCAAATCTACGGGGGGTCACCCACGCAGATGCTCAATTGTTGATTCGCCATGCCGTGTTTAAGGACGGCGCAATTACCGATGAAGACATTCCTGAAATGAACCGGCTCAAATTCGACTTGCTTGACTCTGAAGGGGTACTGCAATTTGCTTACGACACGGAAAAGTTTTCACAGGTCGCCGGACTCGACAACTTGAAGAACTGGCTTCGTATACGCCGCTCCGAGTTTGTGAAAAATTCAACTGAAGACAGACCCAAGGGCATTTTACTGCTCGGCGTTCAGGGCAGTGGTAAAAGTCTGGCGGCAAAAGCTGTGGCTGGAAGCTGGGGCTTGCCTCTATTGCGGCTGGATTTTGGCACCCTGTACAACAAATTCTTTGGCGAGACTGAACGCAATCTGCGCAATTCATTAAGACAAGCTGAAATGATGTCACCCTGTGTACTATGGATGGACGAAATCGAGAAAGGTCTGGCGACAGGAAATCAGGACAATGCTACTTCCAAACGTATTCTTGGAACTCTACTCACCTGGATGGCAGAAAATACTGCCGCAGTGTTTATTGTTGCTACGTCCAATGACATAACCTCCCTGCCACCTGAGCTCATTCGCAAAGGTAGAATGGATGAAGTTTTCTTTGTTGATTTACCTCCGGCCAAAGTGCGAATAGAGATATTTCGTATCCATCTGGCAAAACGAAAGTTAGATCCAGCAGACTTCGACTTGAAAGCACTGGCAGAAACAGCAGAAGGATTTACCGGAGCCGAAATTGAGGAAGCAGTTGTCGCAGCCCGTTATCTAGCCGCATCACAAAAGAAGGGTATTTCAACTGAAGACATAATCTCTGCTGTTAATCGCACCTATCCCGTGTCGGTTTTAAGAGCAGAGTCCATTCAGGCATTAAGAACCTGGGCAAAGGGGCGCACAGTTCCCGCATGATGACGCTCGAAAGGCAAACAACAACTGGCACTAAAGCCGTGATGCAAAAGTATAAATGTGGCAAGGCGACACTCGGGCATAGTATCCCCGGTTACCACATAGCTGGTACCAAAGCTCAACCGGGTTAGAGAGTCTCTTAACAGGCAGACCGGGATGTGGGTGATTTTGCTAACACCTTCCTCTTTACAGCTACCTGCAAGGGAAACATCCAGACGGCTGGAACACGAAGACAGCGCTGCATTCCTGATTATTTTATTGGCCAGCAAGTCGTGGAAAGCCTCTGCACTCATACATCTAAGTTCACCGTCAGCGCTCATCGTAACGTCAACATTCCGGCGCATGCCTGAAATTAGAGCATCTTCTCCAAAAAAATCTCCTGCTCCCAAACTGGCGAGTGGCACGTCCTTTACAATTTCTGCATACCCGGCGCTAAGCACATAAAAGGTATTTCCTGTATCACCTTTTTGAACAATCCGCTCGCCTTTGCTAACTTTTCGTACAGACATGGCGCGAACGAGCTTTTGCAAACCAATTGCAGAAACCGAATGAAACAAGTGACCACCTAAAAATCGATACATCCAGCCGCTTTCATTGCCACGCTGACTACAGTCACCACGTAGTCCAGCATTATCCAGCAAAAAAGCAACGGGCTCCGTGTCTATCCACAATAACTGGCAGATCCGGCGTGTCTCCAATCGGGAATACGTACTTGTATCCAGCGGATAACGAGCCTGATCGGAGCCATGGGATATAACCCCGGGGGTTTGGTCCTCTCTCCTGCGCGCCAGACTAACAGGTGTAATCTTTCGCGACCCCGACAAACCTACAGAACCGCGAAGCAAATAGTATCTACCCTTTCCCTTCGAGGCCAAACTTCGACCCCGAGGCATTGTAAGTAACCTGCAATGATGGGACAAACTTAATAAAGTTGGCCAGTCCAGATTGTCAAAGGGGGAAAAACGCGGTAATAATCTTGCAAGCATGAAACGTGTACCCTGTCGCTGGGGAGTTCATAATGCTTGCAGGCCTCAGGGCTGGTAATCTGTAATCTACCGATTCCGGTGTAAGAGAACTCAGTTTTTTTCGTGCGAAATTGCCCGGTATCCAATATCAGTTCGATAGTATGCATCCTGCCACGTAATCGAAGACAGGCGTGAATAGGCAGCGGACTGGGCTTTCCGGGTAGAGTCACCCAAACCTACCACACACAATACCCGACCGCCATTGGTCAGCGTTTCTCCGTTTTTATGCAGGGTGCCTGCATGAAAAACCTTTGTCTCACTATATACATCGTTATCATCCAGCCCGTTGATAACTGCCCCTTTGCCATAAGTGCCAGGATAACCTCCCGCAGCCATAACCACACCAAGCGCCACGCGTTCATCCCATAATAACTGTGTATCCCGCAGTTTCCCGGACAGGGATTTTTGTAACAGCTCAACCAGGTCGGACTTTAACCGTACCAGCACAGGTTGGGCTTCTGGATCCCCGAAACGGCAATTGTATTCAATAACCCTTATACTCCCATCCACCCCGACCATAAGACCGGCATACAAAAAACCCTGATAAGGCATGCCTTCATCACTCATGCCTTTTACAGTAGGTTCAATAACCTCTCTCATAATACGTGCTGCAACTTCCTTACTAACCACGGGAGCTGGTGAGTAGGCTCCCATACCGCCAGTGTTAGGACCTTTATCACCATTGTCGCGTGCTTTGTGATCCTGGGAGCTGGCAAAGGCAACACTATGCGTGCCATCGCACAAACATATAAAGCTCGCTTCTTCCCCTTGCAGAAATTCCTCGATCAAGACTCTTTTACCTGCGTCACCAAAAACGTTATGCGCAAGCATGTCTGCAACGGCAGTAGAAGCCTCCTCGGCCGAAGTGGCGACCACCACCCCCTTACCTGCAGCCAGGCCGTCCGCTTTAATAACAATTGGCAAGTCCGATTTACCCAGATAAGCCAGCGCTGGCTCCAGTTCGGTAAAGCTTTCAAAGCTGGCAGTCGGAATATTGTGCCGCCGCATAAACTCCTTTGAGAACGTTTTGGAACCTTCCAGTTGCGCTGCGGCCTTCGAGGGGCCAAAGCAGGGAATGTTCTGAGCATCCATATAATCCCGAATACCCTCTACAAGCGGAGTCTCGGGACCTACTACTATCAACGCTACCTCAAAGCTTCGAAAAAAAGTGGCAATAGCTGCAAAATTAGTGATATCCAGGTCTACGTTTTCAAGCTTGAGCTCTAATGCTGTTCCCGCATTACCCGGAGCAAGATACACACAGCTAACATATTCGGTCTGTGCCATTTTCCATGCCAGAGCATGCTCCCGTCCACCACCACCCAATACCAGTAATTTCATAATTAGTGCCTAAAGTGCCGAGTACCGGTAAACATCATAGCAATGCCGTGTTCGTCTGCCGCCCTGATCACTTCCTCATCGCGCATCGATCCACCAGGCTGAATTACGGCGCTAATACCTGCCTCGGCTGCAGCATCCAGCCCATCACGAAAAGGGAAAAAAGCGTCCGAAGCCATGACACAACCAGGCACCTTCAGGCCCGCCTCCTCGGCTTTTAGGGCCGCGATTCTGGCACTAACCACACGACTCATCTGACCGGCTCCCACACCTACAGTTTGCAGTATGCTGGCATACACAATGGCATTGGACTTGACATACCATGCTACTTTCCACGCAAACAACAGATCAGCCATCTGGGCATCATCCGGCTGCACTTTGGTAACGCATCTTAACTGTGTTTTATCCAGTACCAGCTCATCCGCACTTTGTAATAACAGACCACCACCCACACGTTTTATCTCCATACCTCTATTGCGTGCGGTAAAGGCACCAACGCGTAAAAGGCGGACATTTTTTTTCTTGCGGGCAAGCTCCACAGCCTGGGTACTAAAATGAGGTGCTACAATTACCTCAACAAACTGATTTTCAAGAATTCTGGAGAGTGGTGCAGAATCCAGGCCGCGATTAAAGGCAATTACACCCCCAAATGCAGATGTTGGATCAGTAGCAAAAGCCTTTTCATAGGCATTTAGTACGTCCTCCCCAATGGCTACTCCACACGGGTTTGCATGCTTTACGATTACACAGGTCGGATCAGAAAACCCCTTTACACATTCAAGCGCAGCATCCGTGTCTGCTATATTATTGAAAGATAGCGCCTTTCCCTGAATTTGCTTCGCAGAGGCTATGGTACAATCTTCGCCTGGCTGGCGTTCCCGATAGAAGGCAGCCTGTTGATGAGGGTTTTCTCCGTAACGCAAATTCTGTAACTTCACGAAGGCCAGGCTCAGATGCTCCGGAAATTCATCACCCTGTTGCACCGCCAGGTACCGGGCAACCGCAGCATCATAAGCTGCTGTGTGCTGAAATGCCCTTAAGGCGAATTTTGCCCTCTGGTCAAGCGTTGTTGTAAAAGCGTCTAGCTGCTGACGATTATCCTCTATTAGTAAGTCGTAATCATCCGGGTCGACCACTACCAGAACATCCAGGTGATTTTTAGCCGCCGAGCGCAACATTGCAGGGCCACCAATATCGATATTCTCTATAGCCAGCTCCAAAGTACAGTCAGCACTGTTTACAGTTTCTTCAAAGGGGTAGAGGTTTACCACCACCATATCAATCGGGCTAATATTGTGCGCCTGCATAACCGCAGCATCGATATTATGTCGCCCAAGAATGCCACCGTGAATTTTTGGATGAAGAGTCTTAACACGCCCATCCATAATTTCCGGAAATCCGGTATGGTCTGAGACCTCGCTAACAGTGATGCCCGCAGCTTGTAATACCGCATGGGTACCACCGGTAGAAAGCAGCTCTACACCTCGCTGAGAAAGTACCTTTGCAAGTTCTACAATTCCGCGTTTGTCAGAAACACTAAGTAGCGCGCGCTTTACAGTGCGCGTTAATTTTCCAGTTGTCGATTCAGTCATAACTTATTTACAGCTTCCAGAACGTTTCATTTAGTTGAGGATGGTTCCAGCTTTTCAACAAAATTTAGTTGATCCGCGGGGTCTTCGAGACTGAGAAAACCACGTACCGTAGTAGAATCGAAAGACATAAGATTTAGATAACTCTTGATGTGTTTTCTCGCCAGCCTGACAGATAGAGTCTTTTCATAGAAAGCATGAATTCTTTTCAGGTGCCCGGCGACTATCGCCAAACGATCTTGCGAAGATCTAAAAACCGGTGACCTATCCTCCAGACCACGAGCGATGTCACCCAACAACCAGGGCGCGCCCATAGCCGCGCGTCCCACCATAATTCCGTCGGCCTTTGTGTAATCCAGTACAGCTCGGGCTTGCTTAATATTGCAAATATCCCCATTAGCGATTACGGGAATGCTTACGTTTTCTTTTATTTGACGAATGGTTTCGTATTCTACACGACCACCAAACTTGCAGGTTCGGGTGCGGCCATGTACTGCCAGAGCCTGTACACCAGCGGCTTCTGCGATACGAGCAATGGAAACACCATTTCGATTTGCCTCGGACCAGCCCGTACGAATTTTTAAAGTAACCGGAATATTTACCGCAGAAACAACCTTCTCAAGAATATCTGCTACCAGGCTTTCATCTTTTAGCAGAGCAGATCCTGCAGATTTTTTGAGTACTTTTTTCGCGGGACAGCCCATATTAATGTCCACAATATCTGCACCCTGATCTTCACAATAGCGCGCGGCGTCTGCAAGCATTTGCGGGTCACCACCTTCTATCTGAATGCTGAACAAACCACAGGCATTGGATTTTTCGAAACGCATTCTCGACTTGCCAGTATTCCACAATTTCGGATTGGCACTCACCATTTCAGAGACAACCATTCCCGCACCCAGCCGATAGACTGTCTCACGAAAAGGGACATCACTAACCCCTGCCATAGGCGCCAGGAATACCGGGTTTACCAATTTATGTGGTCCTATCGCTATCAATCTACATCCTGGTGTTTGGAGTTCTATAACAAGTTAAAATCAAAGTTGGATCCTTCAGGCCCAGGGTTGTCGATTTCAAAACTAACGTGAACAGGCGCGTGTGCATTGATATCCAGCATGCCTTCCGCATCTCCCGACAAATATTCCTGCGGCCGTATTTTACGCCCCAGAACCAAAATCCCGTTTACTGAGCTAAAGCGCATATCTATCAGAGGAAAGCGTTGCGGAAAATCCGCATTATTGACAATAATCGCATCAACCACCAGCAAATCGGGATCGTTCGCATGCGGTCGTATGACAACATTTTTTGCATATAGCTCTTCCAGTGCCCTTCTGGGAGGCAAGGTACAATTCACTACCTCGCAAATTTTTCCATACAGCGGTCGTATCTCCGGATCTTCTACCCATTCATCAAACTGAAACCACAAGATCTGAACAACAACCAGAATCAGGGCAGCAACAAGAATGAGGGGACGGACCAGCTGGCTGGCTGTGCGCTCCGGAGACGGCAGAAGGTCGGGAATTTGCGCTTCAATATGCGGGTGCTCTATTGGAGTTTCCGAATTTTCTAACTCGCTCTGGGCAGTTAATTCGCTCTGGGCAGTTAACTCGCTCTGGGCAGTTAATTCGCTCTGGGCAGCTTCCGCGAGCTCCCTGTCCGACTCCTGGGTGAGAGACTGCGCCCCCAGGGTTGCGTTATGTATGCGTATTTTAAGCGCTTGCTCTATGCTTTGTGTATAGACCTCTGTGTTCTGTGTCGACTCGGATTCGAATCCTGGTTCTGGTTCTGGTTCGGCCTCTGGTTCAAACGAGTCCAAAAACGCTGGAAGCGGATCAATTTCCATATCCTCGGCGCTTTCCAGTTCTTCCAGTTCTTCCAGTAAATCATCCAGATCGGCGTCATTAACAAATTCTCCAGCACCCAGGTCTTCACCTATGCACAGGCTATCGGCTGCCAGAAATACCCTGGTACAAACACTACAGCGAACTTTGCCTTTTGCTGCATCCAGTTGCGAAGGGGTGACTCGAAAACGTGTGTCACATTCCGGGCATTGAGTTACCAGCGGCTCAACCGCGGGCTCAGTCATTTACCTTCTTACCAAACAAACAGGCCCATCCATCCTTAACGACCGGTGGTTCGAAATGCACAAGTGGGTAAGCATTCCGAATCTGCGAAACCTGATCCTCCAATATTCCTGACAGAACCAGATAACCACCAGGTTTGACAAAAGCCACCAGTTTCTCGGACAGTTCCAGCAATGGATTCATCAATATGTTGGCCACAACAGCATCCACCTCAAATTTCTGCAGGCCATCCACTCCAGTTACCACTATCTGCTGGCTTTCAACATGGTTTAACCGGGCATTATTCTCGGTTGCCGTAAGTGCCTGCTCATCATAATCCACAGCGTACACCTTGCCTGCGCCCAGCAGTATAGCTGCAAGCGCTAGAATGCCAGACCCACACCCATAATCTATCAGCGTAGCATTTTGTAATTGCGCTCTCGACAACCAGTCAAGGCACATATAAGTTGTGGCGTGATTTCCCGTACCAAATGCTAAACCTGGATCGAGTCTTAACAATACGCCATCGAATCCCTGATTCTGTTCTTCCGACATCTGCCAGTCTGTTGGTACTACCCACAAGCTATTATCAAACCGATAGGAACTTGCATACTGTCGCCAGGTTTGCGACCAATCCGTGGATTCAAGAAACTGTACATCCAACTGCACTTTTCGCCCCAGTTCTTTTGTTAGTAAGCGGGTCAGGCCATCCAGGTTTGCATGTAATTCAAAAAGGGCACAAATTCTTACCAGATCCCAAAGCGGGTTGGTGCCTGGTAAGGGCTCTAATACCGGAGAGTCCGCTGCGTCTGTACTCGAAACTGACAGAGCACCAAAATTGTCAAACAACTCCAAACAGGATGCCGCTTCTCGCTCAGGTAGATCAAGCGAGATATTTAGCCAGGCCATTATCTACTCGATGGTGAATAGTGCTTGTTCTTCCTGTACAGGTACACCATCGTCCACCAAAATGGAGGTTACGGTACCCGCCTGCTCGGCTTCAATGTGGTTCATCATTTTCATGCTCTCTATTATGCAGAGTACGTCTCCAACGTTTACCTTTTGCCCGGTACTTACGTAGGGGGTTTCTCCTGGAGTAGACGAGCGATAAAAGGTTCCGGTTAAGGGTGCGACTACAATACAGGCAGCATCAGTATTCACAGGTGCGGCAGTTTGCTGGATTAACGTACCGGTTTCCTTTGCAACCACAGGCTGTGTAGAAGCAGTAGCCACCTGGTTTTCGGGAGCGCGTACAATGCGCACCGCTTCATCGCCCGATTTCACCTCTATTTCTGTAATTCCTGATTCTTCAACCAGTTCTATCAGTTTTTTTATCTTTCTCAAATCCATAATTTTATCCAGTTTCCCAAGGGCCTAGCCCAATTTGCTAAATGCAGAATCCAGTGCAAACTCATAACCTTGCGCGCCCAGACCAGTAATCACGCCAACGGCTACATCGGACAGGTATGATTGCTGCCGAAACGCTTCACGCGCATTCACATTAGAAAGATGTACCTCAATAAAAGGTATCTGCACACCCAACAATGCATCTCTAATTGCAATGCTGGTATGCGTAAAAGCTCCGGGATTAATAACTATAAAACCACAACCTTGTTCTTTGGCCAGATGTATTCTGTTTACCAGTTCATGTTCAGCATTGCTCTGGTAACAGGACAGTTCATGCCCATTGGCAGTACATTGGCTGGTAAGTCGGGCATCTATGTCAGCAAGTGTGTCAAAGCCGTATATTTCAGGCTCACGGCTACCCAGCAAGTTCAGATTAGGCCCATTAAGCACCAATAGCTTCGCCATACGATCAATCTCGGAGTTTTAACGGTTATTTAAGTGCATTTTGGCCGATTTTACGGCTACTTACAAGTTGTGAGTGGAAGTTATATTGCCAGTATATATTCCAGATGACGCCCGAAAGCAACTGCATCCATTTCTCCCGACACCCTAAGTTCGGTTAACTCGTCACCTGCAGAGGAATAAAAAATCATACTGGGCGGGCCAGGTAAGTCATAATGGCTCAATAACTCCTTGTGGGCATCTACGTACTCGGTTACGTCCGCCCTGACCAGATGAAACTGCGCCAGTAGTCCACGAACTTTCGCGTCCGGAAACACTTCACGCTCCATCACCTTGCACGAAATACACCAGTCTGCATAAAAATCAAAGAACACCGGCTTACCCGCAATGCTGGCAATTTGCAGCTGGCTATTGAGTTCATCAAGATTGTCTACATCCACAAAGAGCTGCTCTTCATGTACGCTCATCCTTTGCGCACCAGTACTACCCATATTGGCCAACGGACGTAACGGATTATTCGCCCCACTTGTCGCACCGATTAACAATAGAATGCCATAAACAAAAGCGAATGCACCACAGGCTTTCCATAACTGCCCCCAGCCGCTTCGGGGAGAGAAATCCAGAGCTCCAAGATACACACCAGACCCTATTGCCAGGCCTGCCCACAGCACCAGAGTAACCGACCCCGGCAATATTCTTTCAAGCAACCACACAGCCACCGCGAGCAAACCAACACCAAATACCGCCTTAACTCCGTCCATCCATTTACCTGCTCGTGGCAGTAAATGCCCGCCACTGGAGCCTATAATCATCAAAGGCACACCCATTCCCAACCCAAGTGCAAGTAACACGGCCCCACCAAGCACAGCGTCTTCTGACTGACTGATGTAGATCAGTGCGCCAGCAAGGGGTGCCGAAACACAGGGAGAGACCACCAGACTTGAAAGTGAGCCCATAATAAAGACGCCGGTAAATTTACCACCACTTTGCCCCTGACTTGCAGAGTTCAGTCTATCCTGCAGCACCCTGGGCAGCTGTAATTCATAGAATCCGAACATGGAAAATGACAGTGCCACAAACACCAGTGCAAAAAAGATCAGCAAAGGCGGTGACTGAAGCGCTGCCTGTAAATTCATGCTCGCCCCAAAATACCCCATAAGCACACCCACCAGGGCATACGTTAGTGCCATACCCAAAACATAGGCAAGTGAGAGGGCAAAAGCTCTGCTACGGGCGATATCTTCACCCTGGCCAACAATAATACTCGACAGAATAGGAACCATCGGCAGAACACAGGGTGTAAAGGCAAGTCCAATACCTGCCAGGAAAAAGAACAGAATCGACTTCCACATACTGTCCGTACTAAGCATGCTTGCCAGACGCCGCTCTTCTGTTTGCAGACCGGTTGAACTGTCCGAAACGGTTTCACCTGTATCTATCGCTGACTCAGTCGACAAGCTGGCACTAAACAACGTTGGTGCCAGACCTGCAGTAGAAAGCGTTATCCATTTAGTTTCAGGGGGATAACACAAACCTGCGTCTGCACAGCCCTGATAAGACACCCCTACTTCAAGTTCTGCAGGAACCTCTCCGGTAGTGACCAGTTGCGCCCGCAGATCAGCGTCATGGTAGTGCACGACAACTTCGCCAAAATACTCATCGACTTTGTGTTTACCTTCCGATATTGCCAGTTTTCCCAGTGACCAGGGGCTGCCTTCCCGCAGTTCAAGATCAAAACGATGCTGGTACAGATAATAGCCGTCGGGCATCTGCCAGGATGCATGTACACGCCCGTCACCATCAATTATTGCGTCCATTCGAAAAGCTTCATCTACTTTCAGAAAGCTTGGACCACCGCTCAAAAATTGATCCAGATCATCTTTCTGGTACTCTGCCCCGGAAAGCGTCTGGAAAGATGTAAAATAAAACAGTAGTGCAAGGCTAAAGGTAAATATTTTGAATCCGGAATTACCAGCATTTAACCTGCACATTTTTTCTACAATTTTCATTTTCTGTTGAGTTTTTCCTGAAACAGTTCTTCTGAACATAACGTTATTGTAAACGTCACACTGAATGAGTTAATGACTAGCATCACTAAACATAGACAGCACTACACATGAAACGCTCCCTATGGCTAATAGTATCACTGTTAATCGCCTGCACGCCCGTAAAACAGCCACCTGTGCAGTTACCAACAGACAAAACACCGGCCAAGGCAGAACACTTGCCGACAAAAAATGCAGCAATGGAACGTTATCTTAAACTTGCACTTGTCGCGTTTAACAAAGACCAGTTACTAACGCCAGAAGCAGACAGTGCCTTTACATATTATACTGAAGCACAGAAACTTGACCCTCTGGACCCACGCACCGCCAGAGGCTTTGAGCGTATTAGCGAACGTTATTTCGCGCTGGCATTACAGGCGGCAGAACGATCGAGTTTCGCCATGGCAAGATCCATGCTGGGGCGGGCAAAAATAGTTTTTCAAAGTGTGCTCGCCAATAACCCTGACTTTACCAGTCCAAACTTCGAAAGCATTGCACAGCAAATAGAAGTACTTTCGAGTGCTGAACGCACTCAACTGAAGCTTGATAGCAAACTCATAAAAAGCCGTGACAGCGTACTGATAAACCAGCTTAAAGCGATTGGCAGCCTTGCAAAAAAACCTCATACCCGGGTAATAATCACCGTTCGCAACGACTCAGACGGGCGCTGGGTGTACCAGCAACTGCGCAAAGCACCTGGCGAGTTTCGAATTCGTGCTGAGATAAAAATTGGCGCTCCCGAGCGAGTCGAGCTCGTAAAACTACCGGGCACCATCACCGAAAGCTCTAATAAGTAGGTATCGAATGCCAAAGGCGAGATCACAAACCGAATTAATGCGACTATTAGCCTTTCTTATTGTCTTTCTGACTATGGCCAGTTGCAACATCCCTCCACAAGCCGACATTTCGATCAGTCAGGCGGTCGTTAAACGACCACTTGCGGGAAAGGCAAAAACCGTGGCTTATTTCGAATTAGACAACAACACCGGGGAAACCAAAGTACTGCTCGAAATTCGATCGGAAATCGCCGGGGCCATTGAGATTCACAGGACAATTAAAACGGGAGCGCTAATGCGCATGCAACGACTTGGCGAGCTTGCTATCCCAGCGTTCTCAAGTGTTTCATTCTCGCCGGGTGGTAATCATCTGATGTTATTTAGAGTAGGGAATCTCTCAAACGATCTCGCGAATCTGGAGTTTCACTTTTCAGATGGCAGTAGCTATGTTCTGGAATTTGTCATTGAGGACTATTGATACAGCCCGGCTACCCGTATTATGGCGGCATCTTGAACATGTGCAATCCTGCGGGAGCAATCGCAATGAATTGGAAATTTTGGCAGACCAGCGAACCTGATAGCAATTCCGGGCTGATCAAGCGCATTGCAGCCGGCATAGTCGCATCTTATCTTGTGGTCTGCCTGGCCCTGGGCTGGTGGTGGAACGACAAGCCGGAAATGTTTGATGTTCTGCAAAATGCATCCCTCACAGCGGCAAAAAACAACCAGAACATCGTAATTGGGTACATCACTACCACAACACTCGACCGGTTGGCTGCAACTCTGCTTGAAAAGCGTGGTGGTTATTTGTCCAACGATGTTTTTCCTCCTGGCGTCTGGGCCGACAACCTTCCCAACTGGGAATTCGGTGTACTGGTACAGGTTCGGGATATGGCACGCGCTATGCGCGTGGATTTTTCACGCTCCCAAAGCCAGTCATCTGAAGACTCGGATTTATCCCAGGCAGAAGGCAAATTCTTTTTTGACAATTCCAGTTGGCTACTCCCCCAAACTGAGGATGAATACCAGGAGGGACGAAAGTTTCTCGCTGGTTATCTATCGAGACTGAGTGACCCAGGCCAGCCTAAAGCCCAGTTTTACGCACGAGCAGACAATCTGCGCAACTGGTTGTCCGGTGTAGAAACCAGGCTGGGCAGCCTGTCTCAACGGCTAAGCCAAAGTGTTGGCAAACGTCAGCTGAACCTGGATCTGACAGGGAACAGAGCCGATGCCGAGGCAAGTGGCGCACAGGAAGAAATGGAGCTAAAAACTCCGTGGTCGCAGCTGGATGACATATTTTACGAAGCGCGAGGGCAAACCTGGGCGCTTCTGCATCTACTAAGTGCCGTGGATCAGGATTTTGCGGATGTACTGGAGAAGAAAAATGCGCGTATCAGCCTGCGCCAGATAGTGAGAGAGCTGGAATCCACGCAAGATACCGTATGGAGCCCGATAATACTCAATGGCAGTGGCATGGGGTTTGTTGCTAACCACTCTCTGGTTATGGCGTCTCATGTTTCCAGGGCAAATGCAGCGCTAAGTGATTTACGCAGATTACTGGAACAAGGTTAAGGCCAGGCAATAATCGTGAATGATTCTGCGCACCTGATTTTATTTCACAAGCCCTACAATGTCCTTTGTCAGTTCACCGACCAAGGAACAGGCAGTGAGGGCAGGGAAAACCTGAGCACCTATATCAATAGCCCCGGGTATTATCCCGCCGGTCGACTGGACAGAGACAGTGAAGGCCTGGTGGTACTGACCGATAATGGCAAATTACAGCACAAGATATCTCACCCCGACAACAAAATGAGCAAGACTTATTGGGTACAGGTGGAAGGAGAACCCAGTGCAAAGGAACTGCAGCCCTTACTAAAGGGAATACAGCTCAAAGACGGGCGCACGCTACCGGCAAAATGCAAGCACATAGCCAGGCCTTACCTGCTAACACCCCGTAATCCGCCCATACGGGTCAGAAAAAACATCCCCGACAGTTGGCTGGAGATCACACTCAGCGAAGGTCGTAATCGACAGGTCAGGCGTATGTGTGCCCACATCGGATTTCCTGTGTTGCGCCTGATACGGTATCGAATCGGATCATGGACTCTGGATGGCTTGCTGCCGGGTGAAAACCGCACCCTAACAACTTAGGCGCTTTCGAGGCGAAACAGCCAACGTTAGTCTGCTGTCGCCACCAGACTAACTCACTTAATGGACTCTTCGTTAAAGCGACGAATCGAGTCCACCAGCTCCTTTCGCGCAATATTGGCATCTGCCCAACCGCGTACTTTTACCCATTTACCTTCTTCAAGATCTTTATAATGCTCGAAAAAGTGCTGGATACTAAAAAGTAGCTGTTTAGGCAATTCCGTTACATCACAAATTTCAGTGTACAGGGTGGTAAGTTTGTCCGTGGGCACTGCAAGTAGCTTGGCATCATCGCCGGCTTCGTCTTCCATTTCCAGCACCCCTACCAGTCGACAGGGAATAACTGTGCCGCTTATAAGCGGGGTAGGCGTAACCACTAAGACGTCCAGCGGATCACCGTCAAGGGCGAGGGTTTCGGGCACGTAGCCATAATTACAGGGGTAAAACATTGCTGTAGCCAGAAAGCGGTCTACAAATACCGCTCCGGTTTCTTTGTCCACCTCGTACTTCACAGGCCCACTCTGCGCAGGTATCTCTATAACCACATTTACTTCCTGAGGCAGGTTGTTACCCGCTTTTACATTACTCAAGCCCAATGGAGCTCTCCTTTTCTCTCTATACACGCTTAACAGAATTGTTATCAAATTGTATATGGTATTCGCATTCGTTCAATGCTTCGGTATCATACGGCGGGTTTTGTCGGAGAAACTGCAACCTCTGTCTCACTTTTTCCAGTAGAATCGCACTAAAACAGATAAGAATTAAAAAAAGTAAATCAACAATTAACCGATTGGGTTGGGACCATAAATGAACGACATGATAATTTTACCGCCTATTTTTGGCCTGGTGGGGCTAATGGCTGCGTTCTTCATCTACACCCTGGTGAAGAAATATCCAGACGGCGAAGAAAACATCAAAAAAATTGCAGATGACATTCACGAAGGTGCAATGGTTTTTATGCGCCGTGAATACACTATGTTGGCCATGTTTGCCGGTGTATTGCTAATTTTGCTGTTCTTTTTTCTAGGTGCTGGAACCGCGATAGCATTTGCCGCCGGGGCTGTAAGCTCAGCGACAGCAGGCTGGATTGGTATGTTTGCCGCCACCAAAGCCAATGTGCGCACAACCAATGCCGCACATACAGAAGGTGCAGCAGCAGCGCTTACTGTTGCATTTTTCGGAGGCTCGGTAATGGGTCTGGCAGTAGCTTCGCTTGGTTTAATCGGCCTGGGAGCTGTTTATTTTCTCTATGGAACGGACCCCGGTACGGTGCACAATATCCATGGCTTTGGTATGGGCGCATCTACAGTAGCTCTATTTTCAAGGGTAGGTGGTGGCATTTTCACTAAAAGTGCAGACATCGGAGCCGATCTGGTAGGTAAACTGGAAGCTGGTATCCCTGAGGATGACCCACGAAACCCCGGAGTTATAGCAGACAATGTTGGGGATAACGTCGGTGACGTTGCAGGCATGGGCTCCGACATCTTCGAATCCTACTGCGGCGCGATGATTGCAACTATCGCGATGGCTGCAACGCTTAGTTCTGTGAGTATTGGCAATTTAATGCCTGGTAACACCATGGAAGAAGAAGCACGTAGCGCACTTATGTTTTTACCGCTGGCCATGGCTTCTATCGGGCTTGTTTGCTCCCTTATTGGCATCGCAATCGTACGTAGTCGCAGCAACTCGAATCCGGCTGTTGCACTTCGCATTGGCATGATGGTTACACCTACCATGTTCATTGTTGCTGCCTACTTTGGCATTACCAGCATGGGAATCTCGGCAAATGTTTGGGGAGCAGTACTTAGCGGTGCTATTGGTGGCGTGATTATCGGACTGATTACCGAATACTACACCTCGGCTTCTCCGGTTGTGCGTATTGCAGAGGCTGGCAAAACCGGGCCTGCAACTGTGTTAATTACCGGCCTGGCTGTTGGTATGGAATCTGTAGTAATTCCACTACTCGCGATTTGCGGCATCATCTACGTGTCCACCGAGTTGGCAGGACTGTACGGAGTGGGTATCGCAGCAGTAGGTTTGCTGGCAACGGTGGGTATGACCATGGCTGTAGACGCTTACGGTCCTGTCGCCGACAACGCTGGTGGTATAGCAGAGATGGGTGGCCTTGGACCAGAAACCCGCGCCATTACAGATTCACTGGACGAGTTGGGCAACACTACAGCGGCAATGGGCAAAGGTTTTGCGATTGGAGCGGCTGCACTGGCGGCTCTCGCTATTATTGCGGCCTACGTCGAAACCATCGCCTATGTACGTGGAGAAGCATTTGTTCTGCATCTGGGCAGCCCTATGGTACTTATTGGTCTGTTTATTGGCGGCCTGGTACCATTTCTGATCGCCGCGATTACCATGACAGCTGTGGGTGAAGCTGCAATGGAAATGATCGAAGAAATTCGGCGTCAGTTTCGCGAAATTCCTGGTCTGCTGGAAGGAAAGGCCGACCCGGACAACGCCAAGTGTATAGATATCGCGACCACAGCAGCACTTAAACGTATGATTATTCCAGGCGTAATCGCAATTTTTGTCCCTCCCCTGGTTGGTTTTGTATTAGGTGCGGAAGCACTAGGTGGCGTATTGGCTGGTGCCTTGCTGGCCTGCGTGCTGATGGCACTAATGATGGCCAATGCTGGTGGAGCCTGGGACAATGCCAAGAAATACGTTGAGAAGGGTAACCTGGGTGGCAAAGGTTCCGATGTGCATACAGCAACCGTTGTGGGTGACACCGTAGGAGATCCCTTTAAAGATACCTCCGGGCCAGCCATGAACATTCTGATTAACGTGATGGCAATTGTAAGTTTGGTAATTGCACCGCTTATCGCCTAGTCACAAATATCTGCAATGAAAAAACCCGGCTACATGCCGGGTTTTTTATTCAGGTACGCTATGCGTGCAAGCTCACTGGTAGTTTTTCTTTCTGTGTCTAAAAGACTAGACCGATTTCACCATTTGTCGCAAGTCAAATTTTGCGCTTAACTCACCACATACGTCACACACGCAAGTATATCGACAGTTTTCACTCCAGCAGGCAAACTCACCGTACTGAGCAAATACCAGGCGGGATAAATGCTCAGTACACCAACCTTTTAAAAAGACCAAATCTCCTTCTCGCAGAGTTTCTTTCATTAAAGCTGAGGTAGCCCGTAAGCCCATTACGTGATGACAATTTTCGGGATCCATCCCAGCAGCAATCGCAGCCTTTTTCGCATGGTGTCCACTATCGCTACAAAATATCGCCAAACTGGTTAGCTGTGCAGCCATCTTGCCTATACGTTTTTGTCGTTTACTTGCTTTAGCTTTTGAATCAGAAAAGTCACTCATCACCAGCACCACACGTTTCGCCTGAGCCTGTTCCAAAACGGCTATCATTTTCTCAAAGGTTTCCTCGCTGCCGTTGTATTCATCTCGAATCAGAGTCGCCCCGCACGGCAGACCAACTGGCTGCATCCGAGCGATAAACGGTGGCATTTTTGCAATCGCCTTTGCGGAATCTGCTAATGAAACACCACAGGCAGAAGCGATAGAAACCGCTGCAGCCACAGAACTCGCCCAATGTGTACCAACCAGCTGTGTCTGGACAAACTGCGATTCATCTCCAGATTTAATGTGCAGGCCAAGCCGCTGTGGCCAGATTGATTCAGCCGCAGAATGCTGGATATCGCAATCCGTAGTACTGCCAAAACGCAGAGCTTTGTTCTGAAGTTGCTTTGCCATATCGCAAACGTAAGGATCATCAATATTGATTATCGCCGTGGCACCTTTCGCCATATAATTGAAGATCTCAGCCTTTTCCTTTGCCGTATCCTCAAGTGTGTTAAAGCTCCGGGTATGTGTTTTCGCAACGGATATAGCGATAGCGATGTGGGGTTTCACCAGACGACCAATTTTTGCGATTTGCCCTGGCCTGGATGTACCATATTCTATTATCAAGTATTTAGTTTTGAAGCGAGCAGAGAGAATTCCCCTGGCATTTCCCTGCATGTCGTTCTGGTTATCAGCCGTTTGAACGGTGGGTGCTTGCGCAGATAATATGGCGTACACCATCTCTTTGGTTGTCGTCTTTCCTACACTCCCCGTTATGCCAATAACCGTTGTTCTGAACAGAAACCGTCGCCAGATAAACGCCAATGGAATTTGCAGCGGCTTACGAATACTCCAGTACACTCGACGTACCATTTTTCTCAAATTCATTGACCTCACCCTTGAAATAAGGGGTCGGGGTAAAGTGCCAGAGTAAAATCAGCAGAATGACTCCGTATTTTTTGCTCTGGCACTTTACCCCGACCCCAAGTCTGTTGAATATTATCGTTTATCGATATATTATAATCGTAATTCGATAATTAAACGTGTGTATCTTACAAAATGAATACTCTTATTATAGTGATTTTCGCAGGCGTTCTATACGCTGTAGTCGTTTACTGGTTGTTAGTTCAGCTCAAATTTAAGGCGCTTTGGCAAAGCGGTGATAGCACCGCTGTTTCGAATGCGCGTTTAACCACCACCGTAAAACATGTGCTGGATTTCTTTCTGATACTTTGCTTGTGCCTGATCATAATGTGGTTGCCTTTCATGGTGGTCATGACTATCTCGCAAATCGATAATCCGTCCTGGGGTTTCGATATAGTTGCGTATTCTGGCTTCAAAATCGATGTTAGCGCACTGGCAGGCGTCGAATTCACTGGACTTCGAATTCCAGAAATAAGTGGTAAAACTTCGGTATCACTAGACACGTCCAACCTGTTTGCTTTTTACCTGTTCGCAAGCAGCCAACTGCTATCAGCAATAATGGTGCTTTATGGTGTTATCCAACTACGGGCGATAATCCTGTCGCTGAGAAGTGGTTTGTCGTTTACCCTGGAAAACTCTCAGCGCATTAAAAAAATTGGATATGTGATTCTATTGTGGAACTTGGTAAACCCACTATTTCAATACTACGCCTGGGGAAGTGTTATTAAGGAAGTTTCGTTCAGTACCAAGGGCATTCAATTGTATCCAGCGTTCGAAGCTAATGCGGGTGGCATACTTCTGGCAATGCTGCTCATAATTCTTTCAGGTATTTTGCGTGAAGCCGCAGAACTTAACAAAGAACACGAGTTAACCATCTGATGAACCCAGAAATTAAGGTGCATCTGGACATATTGCTGGTACAGCGCAAAATGACACTTACAGAGCTATCCGAGCGGGTTGGCGTAACACTTGCCAATCTGTCAATCCTAAAACGAGACAAGGCTAAAGCTATCCGGTTTTCCACTCTGCTTGCCATTTGTGAGGCACTTCAATGTCAACCTGGAGACTTACTCAAGCTTGAAAATGCGAGGTCGGGGTAAAGTGCCAGAGTAAAATCACCTGAATGACCCCGTATTTTTTACTCTGGCACTTTACCCCGACCCCGTGCTCTCAAGTAGCATGCTTTCCCGCAACCCAGCCATTATCCGACAGTACTTTCTGACCAAAATTTAACGGCGCCTCTTCCAACTCTGTAGCCATGGTGTCGTTCCATCTATTGAGAAAGCCGAATAAGGAGATGACGCCAACAATCTCAACAATTTCCTGTTCGCTAAAGTGCTGTTTTAGAGCATCAAAGTGTGCGGGCTCTGTGGCATTGGGGTTCATGCCTGCGTGCGCAGCCAGGCGCAGCGCTGAACGTTCTGCATCGCTAAATAATTCGCTGGTTTCGTATTCAAAGGCGGCTGAAATTTTTTCTTCGCTTACCCCACGCCGAGTAGCGGAATGAGAAGTATGTGCCTGACAGTATCGGCAACCAGATGCAGTGCTGGTAACAAAGGCGACCAATTGTTTAAGCCCGGGATCTACAGACCCACTTCCCAAAACAACCCCCGCCATCCCCGAGAAAGATCTGAGCAGATCTGGCCACCGCGACATGGTGAGAAAGCTGTTGGGCACAAACCCCATTGACGCCTCCACCATCTCTAAAAGATCTGTAAATTCACCAAGCTCTGCTCTGGATTGTGTTTCGATATTTGCCATGTTTTATGGTCTCCTAATATTCGGCTTATCTTACTTCATAGTTTTTTCGATACCTGCGCGAGAAACGAAACTTCTCGTTACCATTAAGCACCAGAAAACTGTCACCATTGCGCGCCGGTTCAATACGTTTAATTTCGTTTCGATTTACAATGGTCGAGCGATGAATTCTAACAAAGTCTTTTGGGCCCAGGCGTTTATCAATATCTTTCATCGTACTGCGCAACATGTAGGTTTCGCTACCCACGTGCAGTTCAACATAATTGCCTGCCGCTTCTACCCAATAAATAGACGCCGGTTCAATAAAATGAAACAAACCTCGCTTACTAACAAGTATCCGGTCCTCATCGCTTTTGTCCTGTCGTTCCGCCAGTTGCGCCTCGCCTAGCCGCTGCCGCCTGATCTCTCGAAGTGCATAAATTCCTAACATTATGACAATATAGGTTAAGAGGTCCTTTCGATATTCATACAAAAGCAACCATCCAACAGGTTCATGGAAAAAACTTTCTCCCATCAGAAAATAGACGCCTTTGCGAAGGCTGAACATTCCAACTATGTGCGCTAGCGAGAAAACCATACTCAGCGGAACATGTATCAACAGCCGTTTTACCCAGTCTTTGGTTGCAATTGGAATACGTTGATCAACGTAAAGAATGCAGGGAATCAGTAAAAACACAAAAAATACGCTCGAGTATTCTTCCAAGAAAGGCTTCCATAAAACAACGTCGCTACCATCGCGCATATCTTCCATAATATCGGTAGTCGCCAATATCAGGGGAATTAGAATAAAAGCCCCCAGCCACACCCATATCTCTGATTGTCGCTTACGAAATAAAACCATACTTAATCCGCTAGTCCCGATTTTGCACCATTTATCACTAAATCCTACCTGTTAACCCTATCAAAATCGTTTAAACACAAAAGGCTAAAGTTCAGCAAGCCACACTAGTAAAGTGTATGTAGCAAAAGAGCAACACAGTCTCGGGAGCCAGCAATGAAAACCTGTTACACCCTTTACCCCCTGTTAATCAGCGTGATTTTAACCCTTAACGCCTACCCAGGTGATAGCTGGTCACATTACGGTGGCAGCGAAAAGGGTTTGCAGCACACATTTCTGGATCAGATTAACAAGTCCAACGTAACACACCTTAAGGAAGCATGGCGCTACAGAACCGGGGAAATGGGCCAGGGGGCGCGCAGTGGTTATTCTTTTCAGACCAACCCGATACTGGTTCGAAACACGCTTTATCTCTCAACCGGGAGCGGCATTATTATCGCGCTGGATCCGATAAAAGGAAACGAAAAATGGCGTCATGACCCCAAACTGGACCGCAGCAAACGCACTTCGGAAACAGGTAATCGGGGAGTTAGCTCATGGATAGACATTACCCGCAAAGAATCGGATGCCTGCTTTCACCGAATCTATATTGGCACACTGGACAGTCGACTGATCTCGGTAGATGGATCCAATGGCAAGCCCTGTCTGGATTTCGGAACCAGGGGCGAAGTAGACCTGAGCAAAGGTGTAAGACTGGTGGACAGAAGTTCCTACGATTATTCCGTTACTTCTCCCCCGGTAATTGTAGGCGACATACTCATAAGCGGATCATCTATAGGTGATAATTCCGCGGTGGAACTCGAACGGGGTATTGTCCGTGGATTTAATGCTCGAACGGGCGAGTTGTTATGGAGCTTTGACCCTATTCCGCGTAACGAAAACGATCCGGCTTTCTCTGGCTGGAATGCAAACGAGGCGATAAAAAATGGCGCTGCAAATGCCTGGGCCCCACTTTCGGCAGACAGCGCACTAGGTCTGGTCTACATACCCACCGGTTCTGCCAGTCCAGATTTTTATGGCGGCGAACGAGAAGGCGACAATCTGTATGCAAACTCTCTGGTAGCACTGGATGTTAAAACGGGCGCTGTTCGATGGTTTCAGCAACTGGTACACCATGATGTCTGGGATTACGACTTACCCTCTCAGCCCACACTTGTCGAGCTCAAAAGAAATGGTGTAATGGTTCCGGCAGTAATCCAGGCAACCAAAACCGGGCTAATATTCACCTTTAACCGAGTTACGGGTGAGCCCATATTTGAAATAGAAGAGCGACCAGTACCCCAGGGTGGCGTACCCGGCGAGCATCTATCCAAAACCCAGCCATTTCCAGTTGCACCCCCTCCCTTGCTAAGTCATGCCAAAGTCACCCCGGATGACTCCTGGGGCATGCTTCTTTTTGATAAATGGAATTGTGCCGCGCAATTTAAAGAACTGCGATCCGAAGGTATATTTACGCCACCAAGTCTGCAAGGCACCATAATGCTCCCTTCTTATGCCGGCGGTGTAAACTGGGGTGGTGTTGCATTTCATCCGGATAAGCAAATTGCAATTGTCAGGGTTACCGAGATTGCAAATGTCATTCAGCTTATCGAACGGGAACATTTTGTGGCCGAAGCCAAATCCGGAAAATACCCCAATTCACAATATACCGCGCAAAGCGGTACACCTTATGGAATGCGACGGGAAATACTTACTTCTCCACTGGAATCTCCATGTACAAAACCACCCTGGGGCTGGATCAAGGCAATCGATATGACAGAGGGAAAAATTCTGTGGCAGGTACCACATGGCACCATTGAAGATCTGGCTCCCGCGCCCGCACCTAACCTGAAATTAGGTGTTCCTGGAGTTGGCGGGCCGATGACAACATCAGGTGACCTTATTTTTGTTGCTGCAGCACTCGATGACTATTTGCGTGCACTGGACATTACCAACGGTGAAGAACTATGGAAGGCCCGTCTACCCGCAGGGGGGCAGGCAACTCCCATGAGCTATATGATCGAAAACAGGCAATATGTGGTAATAGCAGCCGGGGGTCACCGAGGTGCCGGTTCAACTATGGGAGATTACCTGATTGCCTATACGCTACAGTAGGTTACCAGCTAAAGTTTGGCTTCAATTTTTTTGAGTGTCTTCAGAATATCGTCAAGTACAGGCTGATTTTCCGATTCAGGTTGTGCTTCGACAGTCTGGATTTGATTGCGACTCTGTATCAGCAAATCACGTTGCTTGAGTACACTGTCGCGAAAGTCTTCCACGTCTATTATACCAACCAGTTTAACCAGCGCACCCGTTCCGGACTGACCCGCCGTCTCCACTGAAATTTCTTTTAAACCAAAAAAACGCATTACCGGCCCTTGCACCATACCCAGGTCGGTTATTTGATCCAGCGGAATATTCTTCTCCACTTTAGTCATCACACCCTTCTCAACTTTCAGAAATTTTTCAGTAAGTTCGCATTTCATTTTGCTAAGGTGTTTCTGGGTAATCCAGCCACCCAGTAAAAACAGGAGTATCAGTAAGGGGATACCTGCAACGGTTACGAACAAAAAGATTGCCCAGACCAACATCCAGTAGGATTTAACTTTGGGGTTAAACTCCGCCTTGCTGATTGCTCTGTCTGTGTCTGTATACGCGTCTTGATGGTCCATACGTGGTCAGCCTAAGTGCTTATTTTGAAGCGCTTGAGTTTAGGAGCCACCAGTTTGTTTTTCAACTTTACGTAACAGGGCAAACCATCCTTGTAGGCCGGGTAATCCTCTCCTTTAATCAAGGGGGATAAATAGGTGCGAGCAGCTTCAGTTATTCCGAACCCGTCACGTGTTATGTAGGAACGAGGCATGGCTTTTTCGACATTGGCGACACCGGCGAGCGGCGTATGACCAATAGTCCAGCGATAGGGCTTATCAGATTTGCGCACAATTATAGGCATAACAGAATTTTCGCCAGACAGAGCTAGATTTACGGCGGCTTTCCCTACTGCATAGGCCTGCTTAACATCCGTGGCAGAGGCAATATGTCTTGCGGAGCGCTGCAGGTAATCCGCCACCGCCCAGTGGTATTTGTATCCATGGGCGTCCCTAACCATGTTTGCAAGCACCGGCGCCAGACCACCCAACTGAGTATGCCCAAAAGCGTCTTTTGAGCCGGCGTCCGCTATGAAGCGACCATCTGCATAATGTGTTCCCTCGGATGCCACAATCACGCAATAGCCCACTTTATTTACTGTGCGCTTAACTTTTGCAAGAAATTTTTCGCGATTAAAATTGATCTCGGGAAACAAAATGATATGCGGGGCATCCATAGGAGACTGCCCTGCAAGGCCAGCTGCTGCTGCGATCCAGCCTGCATGCCTGCCCATAACTTCCAGTACGAATACTTTTGTAGAAGTCTCACACATGGATTCCACATCCAGTGCGGCTTCTCGCGTGGATACTGCAATGTACTTCGCTACTGAACCAAATCCGGGGCATGTGTCAGTAAAGGGCAAATCATTATCGACGGTTTTGGGTATTCCTATGCAGGTAATTGGATAACCCAGTTCCTGGCTAAGCTGTGCAACTTTGTGTGCTGTGTCCTGGGAATCGCCTCCACCATTATAAAAAAAGTAACCTATGTTGTGGGCTGCAAAAACATCTATCAGACGTTGGTACTCACGTGCATTTTCTTTGAGCGATTTCAACTTGTAGCGGCAGGACCCGAAAGCCCCACTGGGGGTTGTTAACAAACCTGCGATCGCGCGTTTTGATTCCTTACTGGTGTCTATCAGTTCTTCTTTCAGCGCCCCAATAATTCCGTTTCGGCCGGCATACACTTTGCCAATTTTGCCCGGGTACTTTCTTGCTGTTTCGATAAGCCCGCATGCTGAGGCATTAATAACCGATGTCACACCCCCAGACTGTGCATAGAACGCATTTTTAACAACTATTGACATAGACAAACAATCCTTATTTTTAACTGTGTCCAATTCTAATCCATCCAGCTTTGGTTACCTGGTTCAGATTATGAGACAATCCATAATACCATGACCGCAATACTTTCTATGTACTGGAGCATCTGCCTGCTTAAAAGGGGACCGCAATACGTTCCTACGCAAGCACTGTTCCTTGTTTTTCTGGTTACCATAAACTTGTTAGCCAGCACCATTTTACAACTAAGTTTTGTTGAATCCGAGACACGGTTGGCTGTATTTTCATTTATGGTGGTCAACCTGACAATCATGTGTAGCATGGTCTGGGTAACACTGCGCCTTAAAAAACTACTCAATCGATTTCTGCCCACCGTATCTGCGATGCTTGGATGTGATCTGTTGCTCACGTTGCTCGGCTCTGTTGCCATCGCCTTTTCTTTAAGTGGCAGCTCCAACGATCAACTCACTCAGGGGATAGCAGTGCTTTTTGCTATCTGGACTTTCGCGGTTTGGGGATACATTCTACATCACGCACTAAACATAAGTGTGCTACAAGGGATATCACTTTCCATCGCAATTGTTTTCACCAGTCGGATTATAGCCAGCATTCTCACCACATCGCTGGCATAATTTTCTTTTCCAAACAGGAAGCGCATGACTAAGCATGTATATTTTCTTGGCATAGGCGGAACCCTGATGGGCAGCCTGGCTATTCTCGCCAAACAAAAAGGCTTTAGCGTTAGTGGGTCTGACGGGCCTATATACCCACCCATGAGTGATCAACTGGCCGCAGCAGGAATAAAGGTCTACGAAGGTTTCGAGCCCTCGCAGCTGAAACCCTCTCCGGACCTAATTGTTGTGGGTAATGCCAACTTGCCCCGCGGCAATCCCAGCCTGGAGTGTGTGCTTGAAAGCGGCGTTCCTTACATCTCGGGAGCCCAATGGTTAGGTAGCGATATTTTACAAAACCGGTGGGTACTTGCTGCCGCAGGAACCCATGGGAAAACCACAACCAGCTGTATGCTCGCATGGGTACTGGAAAGTGCGGGTCTTAAACCGGGGTTTCTTATTGGCGGCGTACCTAACAATTTTGGAGTTTCTGCACGCCTGGGTGATACTCCGTTTTTCGTTGTAGAAGCGGATGAGTACGACACTTCTTTTTTTGATCGGCGCAGTAAGTTTGTACACTATCGACCACGCACTCTAATCATTAACAACCTGGAGTATGACCACGCAGATATCTTTCCAGATCTGTCGGCCATTCAAACCCAGTTCCACCATCTGGTTCGTACTATACCCGCCAGCGGGCTGATTATTGCCCCCGAAAACCAGGAGAGCGTTGAAGCCGTATTCAAACAGGGTTGCTGGACACCTGTCGCACGAGTGAGGCAGGCCAAAAGGGCCAATCCAGCAAATTACAAAACCAGCAATATCCAGGGTGAACTTTGGTCTGCAAAATTAACCTCTGCAGACGGCTCCAGCTTTGAGGTCCATTTAAAAACCGATGGAAAAGATCAGTTAATCGGAGAAGTACACTGGGACAGTATCGGATTACACAGCGTTAACAATGGGCTAAATGTTATTGCGGCGGCCAGACACGCGGGAGTAATTCCCGAACAGGCCATTGAGGCGCTATCTGGTTTTCAGGGTGTTAAGCGCAGGCTCGAAGTATTGTACGAGCAAGCAGACTGTATAATCTATGACGATTTTGCCCACCATCCAACGGCAATACGTACGACTCTTCAGGGCTTGCGTGCGCGTTACCCGTCGGATGAAATAGTTGCCGTTGTAGAACCCCGCACCCATACAATGTCATTGGGTACACATCAAAACGACCTTGCCACGTGTTGCGCTGCGGCAGATAAGATAATCTGGTTTAGAGGTGAAAATATCAAATGGGATCTGCATAGGGTGGCAAAGAATTGTATTATTCCAGCCACAATAATGGACGATACTAAGCAACTGGTAAAACATCTCTCCAATCTGCCAGTCAGCCAGAGCCGACGCCATATCGTTATTATGAGTAACGGTGCGTTCGATGGCGTACACAAAAAGCTTGTCGATGCATTCATAGCAAAAAGAGGCTAACCATTAAACTATGTCGCGCGCATTTTTTGTTTGTTTGCTGCTAATTTTTATAGAGTGTATATTTACAAAAAGCGTGGTTGCAGAGAGCGAACAACTACTTGCTGCCGTGCCTCAGGCCTGGAAGGTAATCAATACCAAACAGTATGCTTTCATGCGACTTGTCGAGCTGGTTCCTCCAGACTCAGGACCATCCAGTTGGGCCGAAAAGCTAGGCATTGAATCTTTTAGTTCTCTGCCATTGCCTGACCCGATCCAGTTTATGAGTACCATGGAACACAGCTTTAAACTCGCCTGTACCCAAATTGATAGTCAGGTAACTTTCTCCGGGCACGAAAACAACTACCCTACCTCGGTTCGTCTGTTTGATTGCAACCGGGACAAGTTAACCCAGATGCGCAAGGTTATCCTGGTGAAAGCCATCCAGGGTAAAGAGAATTTTTATGTGGTCTCGCGTGAGATGCGTCTGGGAGAGCAGCAGAAAAATTTGTCCGAGGAGTCTATCCAGACAATCATTGCGCGCTGGTCCAGCTACCTCGCTACCATTAGCGTTTGCGACTCGAACAGCTCCCAACACCCCTGTCCAGATTAGTAGACCAAGTTCACATTATGCTTCAGCAAAGCTCTCCTCACTAATTTTCATCAGGGGCGCAGCACCAGATCTTATAACAGCTGCATGCATTAATGTCCGAGGTAGAATTCGCTTAAAGTAAAAATCTGCAGCCGACAATTTTCCTTCATAAAACGCATCTGTTCCAACATTATCTCCACTACCGGTAAGTGCTGCCTTTGCAGTTAAAGCCATTTTACTCCACATAAGTGCGACCACTGCATATCCAGAATACATAAGATAATCCACCGCCGCCGCACCGGTCTCATTGGGGTCATTTTCCACCAGTTGGGATATTTCCATGGTCAGCTCTCCCCATTCGTTGGAGATTTCACGTAGCTTGTCTGCAAAACCAAGACCTGCAGCATTCAGTTCAACGGATAGTTTGCGCATCTCACCAATTACCAGAGTCATGGCTTTGCCTTGTGTCATAAGGGTTTTTCGCCCTATCAGGTCCAGGGCCTGAATACCCGTGGTACCCTCATACAAAGTAGTAATACGTGCATCCCGCACAAACTGTTCAATGCCCGTTTCGCGAATAAAACCGTGCCCGCCAAAAATCTGCAAAGCGTGGCTGGTGCTTTCCTGGGCCACCTCCGTAATAAAGGCTTTAACGATGGGTGTGTAGAAATCAACCATTAGCGAGGCATTCTGACGTATCTCATCACTGGCCCCATATTTCAGGTTGTCCTGGTAACGCCCCGTTTCGTACACCAGGGCACGACACCCTTCCACTAAACTTTTTTGCGTGAGCAACATTTTTCGCACGTCCGGGTGCACAATAATTGCATCCGCCATTTTATTGGGACTTTTAGGACCGTCCAAAGCGCGCATCTGCACCCGCTCTTTGGCGTATTCCAGCGAGCGTTGATAGGCGGCCTCCATCAAACCAAGACCCTGAGTGCCCACGTAAATACGCGCTGCATTCATCATAGTGAACATACAGTTCATGCCTTTGTTCTCAGCGCCCAACAAATATCCCCTGGCGCCGTCAAAATTCATGACGCAGGTAGAGCAACCGTGGATTCCCATTTTTTCTTCAAGCGCACTGCACCCCAGGGAATTTCTCTCACCCACGTCACCTGTTTCGGTGATGTCGAACTTGGGCACCAGAAAAAGTGAAATTCCACGTGTACCAAAAGGTGCATCCGGAAGGCGTGCAAGCACCAGATGCACGATGTTGCCAGCCATCTCATGCTCGCCCGCAGAGATGAAGATCTTGGTGCCGGTAATATCGTAGCTGCCATCCGCCCTTGGTACGGCCTTGGTACGTAACAATCCAACATCTGAACCAGCATGTGATTCGGTCAGGCACATGGTTCCAGTCCATTCGCCACTTATTAATCTGGTTAGAAAAACCTGTTTCTGCTCTTCACTTCCATGGGCCGCAATTGCAAGTACAGTGCCGTGGGAGAGTTCCGGGTACAAGGTCCAGGCCATATTCGCGGTAGTCATCATTTCAAGAACAGATACCCCCACAGAGACAGGCAGGCCTTGTCCTCCATACGCCGGGTCGGAACTAATTCCGGTCCATCCGGCAGCAACATAGGATTTGTATGCTTCCACAAAACCATCGGGCACAGTGACCTTGCCATTTTGCAGGCTACAACCCTGACTATCTCCACTTGCATTTAAAGTGGCCAACTCGTTTTCAGCAAATTTTGCAGCTTCTTCAAATATGGCATCTACATCTTCAGCGCTGACTTCATCAGTTCCGGTCAGGGCAAGACGATGTTCGTCCAGATTCAGAACTTCATGGCAAAGAAAACGAATCTCCCTTAACGGGACTCGATACTCAGACATTGGGGGCTATCCTCATAAGTGTGTGCGATGGCAAGGACCATCCCGTAATTATGAGACCTTACTGTGCAGCGTGAATACTGTCAAAGCGCCTGCTGCATACATCTCCTACAAACTTGTGCGCAGATCGCGGCTACCGGCTTTATGCTATCCAGACCAGGCTCGATAAATGTTGCGCAAACTATCCTTCCTGCTTATTCCCGGCACCTGCCAGCTGTGCACAACCCCAAGCAATAGAGAGTTCGATTTGTGTATTCATTGTGAAAATGCACTGCCACTTAATGAGGGTGCTTGTAAACTGTGTGCACTCCCTCATCCGTGCGTTACCAACAACGTCGAAATATGTGTGGAGTGCATGCTTTCCCGCCCGCCTTTGGATCTGGTTCATGCCGGGTTTATTTTCTCTCCACTTATAAAAACCATGTTACATCGCATTAAATTCAACAAGGGCACCCTGGACAGTTTTTTACTCAGCCACCTGCTGGCAAAACAACTGGCCCTGGTCTATGCATCTCAAACTTTGCCCCAGTTAATTCTCCCCGTACCTCTTTCACTGCTCCGCCTGATGCAACGTGGCTACAATCAGTCTGCGGGTATTGCCAGCCAGCTAGGCAAAGAATTGAATATTCCGGTCAATTACAAACTGTTAAAACGCACATTGCACACCAAACCCCAGACCCAACTCAATCGAGAAGCGCGCCAGGCAGCTCTAACTGCCGCATTTAAAGTATCTGGAAAACTCCCCTGTAAGCACATTGCTCTGGTGGATGATGTGATGACCACCGGTGCGACACTGCATGCACAGGCCTTATGTCTCTACCAGGCTGGAGCACAAAGTGTTCATGCATGGGTATTGGTCCGAACCCCAAAAAGAACCTAAAACTGCTAGACTCCTCCCGATTCGCTCGTATTGCTGAAGGAACCCATGTCCGCAATTAGACCAATTTTTACGGACACCTTCGTTCTGGCAATTTTTGTTGCTCTTTGTTCTACCGGCTGCGGGCAGACGCGACCTGAATCCGGGACTACCCTGCATATAGCAGTTGCAACAAATTTTAAGCCCGCTTTTGAACAGCTTACTCACTTATTTCTGAGACAGAATGCGTCGGTTTCGATATCGACACATTACGCCTCTTCCGGATTGTTATACGCACAAATTAGCAACGGTGCACCCTACGACATTTTTTTGTCCGCTGACCGTCAGCGCGCGCAGAACATAAAAAAACAGCAAAAAACAAACGCCGAAATTTTCACATACGCTTATGGTCTACTTGTACTGTGGGCGCCTGATGTTGAAAAGCCCAATTTTGCCTGGCTACGTGACCACGCAGGCACAATAGCCATCGCCAACCCCAACCTCGCCCCTTACGGGTTTGCTGCCAGAACATGCCTGGACAAACAGAACGTGCTCACGCCAACCCACCAACTGGTGCTGGGTTCCAGTGTTGCCCAAACCTTTCATTTTGTGGCCAGCGGTGCAGCCCAGGCTGGAATAGTCGCTAAGTCCCAGGTGCTGGATTATGGCGTACCAGACAAATTTTATCGCTTATTGCCAGCGGGCTGTTACGCTCCCATACAGCAGCAGGTGGTAGCAATGGATGCACCACCAGAGAAGGCAAAAACAATTCGGGCATTTATGGATTTTCTGAAAAGCAGGGCAGCACAATCCCTAATAGAAAAAGCAGGCTACCTGCCCGCTCAGTTCGATGCATAGCGACAACTACTGGTCAGAGTTGTTTAGCGCTACCCAGGTAACTTTGAGCCTGGCAGCCGTTAGCACCTTGCTTCTCATTTTTGTCTGCCCCTTTCTAGCCTGGTGGATTGCCCGCTCCCAAAGCAAAGTGCGGCCATTGCTTGAAGCGATTACTTCGCTACCCCTGATACTACCCCCTACTGTTATCGGTTTTTATTTGCTCATCAGCATTAGCCCGAACGGCTTTATTGGACAGCCGTGGGCAGGTATAACCGGACAGAACCTGGCCTTTTCATTCAACGGCCTGGTAATCGGTTCTTTTATTTACTCGCTACCCTTTGTGCTACAGCCCCTGGTAATCGCTTTCAGAAACGTCAACGAAGGGCTGATGGAAGCTGCTGCTGCCCTGGGCGCTCCGCCGACTACCCGATTTTTATCGCTGATATTGCCCATGCATAAAAGAGCCCTGATATCCGCAGCAACGCTGGGATTTGCCCACACTTTGGGAGAGTTTGGAATAGTGCTTATGATCGGAGGAAATCTGAAGGGCGAAACCCGGGTTTTGTCCATCGTATTATTTGACCAGGTAGAATCATTGCGTTATCAGGATGCGCACTCTACGGCTCTGTTTATGCTGGCACTGGCGCTGGTCACGCTAACACTGATTTATCGACTTCAGAACAACGAAAAAAATGCTTGAGGCAGAGACAATTGATTCTGATAAAGGCATAGAGATTTCTCTGCAGGGTCAGTTTGAGCGAGCCTCCGGTTTTAGCCTGTCACTTAATATTAGCGAGGCGTTGCAGGGCGTAACGGCTGTTATTGGTCATTCGGGCGCAGGCAAGAGTAGCCTGATGCGTTGTATTGCCGGTTTCGAACCCGAAGCGGCTATCGCCTTGAGCGTGGATGGAGAGATTTGGCAAAACGAAGACACTTTTCTACCTCCGGAAAAACGAGCGGTTAGTACTGTGTTTCAAGAAGCCCGGTTATTCCCCCATCTCTCAGTGATGGAAAACTTGAGGTTTGTTACCAAACGTTTTCCCAGGGCGCACAAAGTAGAGGGCCTGGATTACAGCCAGAAAAATTTTTGTCTGCCCCTGGATGAGGTAATAGAATCCCTGTCTCTGGGTAAACTCCTGGACAGACCCACCACGGCCTTATCCGGGGGTGAAACCCAAAGAGTGGCACTTGCCCGCGCCCTGTTACGCCCGGCCAGACTCTGGATATTTGATGAACCTCTGGCGAGTCTGGATGCACAAGCCCGGTTAGAGATTGCACCCTATATACAGATGCTGTGCCAAAGACATGACATACCGGTGTTATACATAACGCATAATTTACAGGAAGTATTGCAAATTGCAGATCGTACATGGCTGCTCGACGCAGGTAAAATACGTAGCATCACGTCTGATAGTGAACTTACACGTCAATTTCCATCCCAGCTGTCGATGGATGAAGACGTTGGTGGTGTGCTGGAATGCAAATGGAAGACTTATCATGCAGAATACGGCCTAACCGAACTGGTACTGTCCCAGACCAGTATTTTTTTGCCGGGGGATATACCACCAAGCCCTGATGCCAACAGTTCAATAAAGGTTTTTATACCGGCGCGTGACGTCAGTTTGTCTCTGTCGCACATTGCAGATGTCAGTTTATTAAACCAGTTACCGGTTAAAATTCTGGCAATGGAGGCAGATACTCCCCAAACTCGACTGCTAACGCTGGATTGCGAAGGACAAAAAATGCTGGCACGCGTTACCGCTTATTCTGCTAACCAACTCAATCTCGAAACAGGACAGAAACTATTTGCCCTGATCAAGACTGTTTCTCTAGCCACAACAGAGCCCGACCACACACATGCCTGATTCAACCACCATAGACGAAACACCCTTCAGTAATTTGACGCCCGATAACTTACTGGACGCAATAGAGCAATGTGGATGGATACCCGACGGTACGCTGGTGGCACTCAACAGCTACGAAAACCGGGTTTATCAAGTGGGTATTGAAGACGAACTACCTGTTGTTGTTAAGTTCTATCGTCCCGCGCGGTGGTCAAACGAGCAAATTCAGGAAGAACACGATTTTGTGCAGGAACTCAAAGATCTGGATCTACCCTGCGTAGCACCTTTAAAGTCAGCCGACGGACAAAGTCTGTTTCACGAGAACAATTTTCGTATTGCATTATTTCCGCGCCAGGGTGGTTATCCGCCCGATATAGAAAACCCCGACAATCTGCAAGTATTGGCACGCTGTATTGCGCGCATTCATGCCGCGGGTGCGCACAAAAAATTTGAGCACCGTATCAACCTGAGTACAGAACGTATGGGAGAGGAATGCGCTGCCTTCGTTCTGGAAAATGATTTTGTTCCAACGGAACTCGTCCCCGCCTATGAAACTACCACCAGGGACCTGTTGAATCGGCTGGCGAGCATTAAGATTCCCACTAATACGCGTATTCACGGAGACTGTCACCTGGGTAATGTGCTTTGGCGAAACGATGCTGCGCACTTTGTTGATTTTGATGACGCCTTGATGGGGCCCTGTATTCAGGACTTATGGATGCTTTTGTCTGGATCTCACTCAGAGCGTAGTAGGCAGATGAGTGAGCTGCTTGAAGCCTATTCGGAATTTCATGATTTTAATCTGTCAGAGCTTAACCTGATAGAACCCCTACGCAGTCTGCGTATAATTCACCACGCTGCGTGGCTGGCACGGCGATGGAACGATCCGGCTTTTCCATTGGCTTTTCCATGGTTTAATACAGTGCGGTTCTGGTCCGATCACATTCTGGAATTACGTGAACAAATGGCGGCTCTTGACGAGCCTACATTAACCGTCTACTAAGCAAGACCCAGATCACGTTTGTTGCGAGCGACGTTAGCGTACTGGGCTAACAGGTACGGTTTTTCATTATCATTGCACTGTGTCAGGTGGTCTAGAAAAAGCCCGGAAACAGTTTCTGCATTTTGCTTTCCAGTATTGCGTAATAGCTGGTCTGCATAGATATGTGTTGGGAAAACACGTAATCCGCCTACAATTGCCGCATCAAGCATACCTGCTGTTTGCATTGCATCTTCGCAAGCTTCACCCAATGGCTTTGATGCCTCAAGATGAACAAAGCCTTTTTCGCCGGTGATACCCGTTACGATAGTTTTAAGGTCTGCACCCGATGGTTTTTCGTAATCACCCCGCTCGGTCGCAAGCAGTTCGCGAGCTTTGTATAGGTCACAGGGGTCAAGCTCATAAGATATGGACACAGGAACTATATTCAGCCTTTTTACCACGTCGCTAAACTCGCCTGGATCTTTACGAAATGCCAGCCCTAACATTTTAACAAGCGCTACATCGGTTCGGTCATATCCGTCCTTGGAGCGCCCCTCACGCTGGGCAATCCACACAGACTCCCCCTGCTCAATGCAATGTCTTATGTATCTTGAGGTTTTAAGCATCGCGGCATAGGCCTTTTTAATGCCCTTTACGTTTCGTGGAATAATAAAACTCTTGTTCAGCCGCATAACATCAGAAACAAATCCGGTACTCAGCAGATTATCGCCAATGGCAATACGGCAGGTATTAACGCCGCTTCGCATCAGGGCGTAGTGCAAAAATGCAGAGTCCAGAGCAATATCTCGATGATTGGACACAAAAACGTATCCCTGGTTCGGGTCCAGCTGGTCCAGGCCGTTGTAGGTAAATTGTTGAACCGAATTTTTTAGCATGCGCTCAAAATACTTTGCCATCATGCTCTGGAAACCCACAACGTCCTTTACCTGACCAAATTCAGCTGAAAGCAATTGCCCCACCAGCGCTTTCGCCAGCCCTGGAAACCATGCCGTCAGTTTCGGTTGCCTGTATTGGGCCAACGCCGTAACCAACCGGGGATTCCGGCGTAGGCGGTTCAGAACCTCTTCAACTTCAGCATCCCGATAGGGGCGTATGTCATCAAACTCACTCATACAAACGAGTATCCACCAGGCAACAACAAGAAAACAGAGGTTAATTTGGCACAAACTCTGGTTTACACTCTCTGACATGGAAGAATGTTTGGAGGGTAGGGAGTATGTACTCAAAATTGGGAATTAAACCTTACACAAAAGGTTTACACAGCCTGGGCAACAATGCCTACGCCTGGCTTCAACCAGACGGAGGTTGGGGCTGGAGCAACGCAGGCCTTGTAGTTGACGGAGAGGAAAGTTTGCTGATCGACACCCTCTACGATCTTTCTCTGACAGATGCCATGCTAAAAGCCATGCGCGCCGCAGTAACAAATATTGGTTTTAATACCCTGATAAACACCCATTCCAATGGAGATCATTGCAATGGCAACGAACTGGTAAGCCATGCTGAAATTATAAGCTCGCGTGCCACTGCTGAGGAACTTGGCCGCGAAAACCCGGCAATGATGGCGAAACTCCTGGAGGATGCTGAAAACATGGGGGAGCTGGGCCAGTTCTTTTTGCACTGTTTTGGCCAGTTTAACTTCAGCAATATCAATCAGACTTTGCCCACGCGTACCTTTGAGGACGAACTTCAATTGAAAGTGGGCGACAAATCAGTGCTGCTAAAGCAGGTGGGGCCAGCGCACACTCTGGGCGACACCCTGGTGTATGTACCTGCGGATAAGCTGGTATTTACTGGTGACATTCTTTTTATTGAAGGCCATCCCATCTTATGGGAAGGGCCGGTTAACAACTGGATAGCAGCCTGCGACTATATGCTTAATCTGGATCTGGAAACTGTAGTTCCTGGCCATGGTCCCATCACCGATAAAAACGGAATTAGAGCGGTAAAAACCTATCTTAACTACATTCGTGACGAAGCCCGCAAACGTTATGATGCAGGCATGTCGGTCTACGATGCTGCCATGGATATCTCGCTAAGCGATTATGAATCCTGGGGTGATGCCGAGCGTATCGTAGTAAATACTTCCGTTCTATACAAAGAGTTCTCCGGTTCACAGGAACCCAACAATATTGCCGAATTGTTCGGCCTGATGGCAAAGATTCACAATGACCGACGATAAAGCTCTGCTTGTTAAAAATTACTCATGAGATTTGAGATAAGAACTGCTGAGCAGAGTGATTTGTCAGCACTCACCGATATCTATAATCATTACGTTGCTAACAGCAACGCTACTTTTGATGTCGATACTTTTACAGTGGAACAACGCCAATCGTGGTTTTCGCAATTCAATAATTCACGGCACCAGTGCTGGGTCGCCATCGACAAGACAAACCCCACCGGGCCCTGTATCGCCTATATCTGTAGCTCGCCGTTTAAAGTAAAAAAGGCCTACGAGTTATCCGTAGAATCAAGTATCTATATACACCAGGACTATGGAAACATGGGTTTGGGCACCCTGCTCTATCAAAAATTGTTCAGCGAACTCTCAAAAACTGACATACATCGATGTTATGCGGGAATTGCGATACCAAACCCGGCTTCGATAAGCCTGCATGAAAAATTTGGCTTTAACAAAGCCGGGCACTACAGGGAAGTGGGGTGGAAATTTGGACAATACTGGGATGTGGTCTGGATGGAAAATGACTTCGGGCGCACATAAAAGCTATGAACCGCAAACTTGTTATTCAACGCAGTGCAGGTTTGTTACTACTACTTGCGGTTGTGGTACTACTCAACCCCCTGCAGGGGGACATTCTGCATCGCCTTTTATTACCAATGATGGCTATGGTTGCCGGTGCGCTGATTCTACGCAGCATAACGGCAGTGGCGCTAACCACCTGTACTCTGGCGGCTCTGGCGACAAACCTGAATGGCGATTTATATCAGGCACAGGTGTATCCATTACTTGCGCTCCTGGCAGCATTAATAGTCGTCGTCTTCATCATTCGGCGGTTTCAAACCCGTATCAGGGCTACCCATACGGCACGTTGGCTTCAGCACCGGCACAAGTCCACAAAGTAGCTACTTTCATCCAGACAAACTCTGATTATCTGGACAATTCGGGATTAATGCGCTTGAATCAAATTAACTATTAAAGTTACGAGACTGGGTAAATAATGAATTTTGAATTTTCTGAAGAACAGAATCTGCTAAGAGAACAGGCGCAGGGCTTTTTGCAAAGCAAATGCCCTATCGAAGCGGTCAGGGCTGTACTGGAAGGCGACCAGTCGTATGACGAAAAACTGTGGAAAGGCATCGCAGAAATGGGCTGGACCGCAACCACTATCCCGGAAGCCTACGGCGGGATAGGTTTGGGACACCTTGAGCTTTGTGTGCTGGCAGAAGAAATGGGCAGGTCCCTTGCGCCCGTACCCTTTTCTTCATCCGTTTATCTGGCTACAGAAATATTACTTATGTGCGCATCCGACGAGCAGAAGCAGGCCTGGTTACCCGGTCTGGCAGATGGAAGCATTATAGGCACCTTTGCCGTTGCAGAAGGCACTAAAGCACCCACAAAACACAATCTGGAAACCCGGGTTAGCGAGGGTGTACTAAACGGCTGTAAAATTCCTGTACCAGACGGCGACGTCGCTGATTTTTCCGTAGTGCTGGCCTGCGATGGTGATCAGCACTCACTGTATCTTGTAGACCTGAAAAATTCTGGCGTCTCACGTCGTACCGTAAAAAGCATTGATCCCAGTCGCTCCTATGCAGAATTAAGTTTTGATTCGGTGGATGTAGAGGCATTGGGCGAAGCCGGAGCGGGATTTGCAATAACCGATGCTCTGTTCGAGCGTGCTGCAATACTGTTTGCCTTTGAACAGGTTGGTGGTGCGCATGCCAGCCTTGAAATGGCGAAAGCCTATGCACTGGAGCGCTACGCTTTTGGACGCCCCATAGCCTCTTTTCAAGCCATAAAACACAAGCTTGCAGACATGTATATCGCCCTCACGTTGGCACATTCCAACTGTTATTACGGTGCCTGGGCATTATCAACCAACGCCTCTGAGTTACCGCTGGCAGCAGCAACTGCGCGTGTGAGTGCTACCCAGGCATTTCACGAATGTTCAAAGGAAAATATACAGACCCATGGTGGAATGGGCTTTACCTGGGAATTCAATTGCCACCTTTTCTATCGTCGTGCCAAGGCGCTGGCGCTAAATCTGGGCAGTCTCACGCGTTGGCAGGACAAGCTGGTCACCCAGCTGGAAGAATCCAACAAATTATCAGCTGGCAACTAGGAGCGCAGACCATGGACTTTAACGACACACCAGAACAAGCTGCATTCCGATCTGAAGCGCGCGCATTTTTAAGCGCAAATGCAACTCTCAAATCCGTATCAGTGGTACTCAATGAAACGGAAGCCGAGTATCTGGTCAGGGCAAAAGCCTGGCAAAAACTCAAGGCAGAAAACGGCTGGGCCTGTTTAAACTGGCCAACGGAATATGGCGGCCGGGCATCAACTGCTTTAGAGCGCATAGTCTGGGGCCAGGAAGAAGGTAAGTACGACGTACCTACCGGTCCTTATGCTATCGGTCTGGGCATGTGTGGCCCCACTATGATCGCCTATGCCACCGAAGAACAAAAACGCGAACACCTGCCTATTATGGCTTCGGGCGAACGCATCTGGTGCCAGTTATTCAGCGAACCTTCAGCCGGGTCAGACCTGGCAAACCTGCGTACCAAAGCAGTACGAGACGGCGATGACTGGGTAATCAATGGCCAGAAAATCTGGACTTCCGGCGCGCATTATTCAGACTGGGGCATTCTGGTAACCCGCAGCGACCCTACTCAACCCAAACACAAGGGTCTGACTTTTTTCTTTCTGGACATGAAAAGCCCCGGTGTGGAAGTTAAACCAATCAAGCAAATAATTGGCGCTTCGAATTTTAACGAAATCTACTTTACCGATGTACGCATTCCCGATGCGCAGCGTCTTGGCGCCGTAGGGGACGGATGGAAAGTTTCAATCACCACTTTGATGAATGAGCGACTGGCTGTGGGCAACGCAGGCGGTCCGGATGTTCCCGACCTGCTACGTCTGGCAGCAAATACCGACATCGACGGTGAACCCGCATTAAATAACGCAGCAGTGCGGGAAAAAATCGCCACCTGGCATTGCCAGCGCAGCGGATTAAAATATACCAACTACCGTACTATAAGTGCATTGTCCCGCGGTGGTGTACCTGGGCCGGAAAATTCCATCACCAAGGTAGTGAGCGCTGCCAAACAACAGGATCTGGCATCATTTGCCATGGATCTGATGGATATGGGCGGTATATTGCGAGAAGATGTAGACGATAAATTCCTGAACTCCTATATGGGTGCTCCAGGTTACAGAATTGCCGGTGGAACCGATGAAATACTGCGCAACATTATTGCCGAAAGAGTTTTGGGTTTACCCCAGGACATTCGCGTGGACAAGAAGGTACCTTTTAATGAGGTGCCACAAGGCTCTTAATACGGGAAGTGCTCTGTGAGCAATCAGAAAGAGTTGTATGAAGCCCTGATTGGCCACAAAAATACCGACTTCTATATGGTGTATTTTCAACGTGCCGAAGAGCGCGGCTATACGCCCATGTCCTGGAACTGGCCGGCATTTCTTGCTGGCCAGATATGGCTGATATATCGGCGTAACTATCTTTGGGCAGCGCGTTATTTCGGTATTACTTTCTTGATAAGTATTGTCAGCGTATATATTTTCGGAGGTGCAGAGGCAGAAAACTCCAGAGCTGTACTCTTTACCAGCATACTGCTTTTTCAAAATGTGTATTTCCCCTTACACGCCAACGGCATCTATTACAGGTGGGCAAAAAGAGAGGTTGAAAAAGCAAAAGCATTATTTCCCAATCAGTTGGAAAAACAAAAAGAACATCTTTCAACAAAAGGTGGTGCGAACGCTAACGTTATTTTTATGGTAATAAGTCTGTTTTTTATCCTATCCAGTATTCTGAACAGTATGCAAGCACCCCAGGGTTAGGGAATCAGTCCAAACCGTGCAGGAAAGCAACCTCCCCCATAGATCACCTAAAGACATCGCCGTTATAATTCGCGCCGGTTTTGAAATCTATCGCGGCCACTACCAGGAAATTACAGTGGGCGCAAAAAAGCGCTTCGAGCGTGCCGCATGGCTGGATGAAAGGGAAGCAGGACACTATCGCCTGCTGCTGTATAAGGAACATCTACATTCGGTAGTCTTACATCTCACCCATCCAGAGGTGTCTGTCGATAACCAGGCCACAGAGCAAAACTCCAATGACGATACCTTCAACTGGCCGCTGATCAAACAAGATTACCTGGGCTTAATTGAGCCTCTGCCTGATCGGGAACTTTACGAGACATTTTATAATTCGGTGCAGCGTCAGATCACGCAGAACACCTTTGTCGACAATGCTCACATGTTTGTAGAAAGCGCTTTTTCTACCCGGGTACTGCCGGAAACCTCTGACATTTATTATACCTATCGTTCCACCGGTGACCTGGTACAAATGATTGAGGAGCTACTAAATTCCTATAACTTTTATCCCCGCTGGAAGGATTTGCTAACCGATGCCGGAAACATATTACGCAGTCTTGCTGAAGATCGGCCCGAAATAGCTTTCTCAGCGGAGTTGGAAGTACAAATGTTGAAGACGGTTTTTTACCGCAACAAGGCTGCCTATCTAATCGGAAAAATCGTTACAAACAAAGGCACCTGGCCGGTAGCACTGCCTCTTCTAATTAACGTAGAAGGGCTACTTTACGTAGATACTATTATTTGCGACGCAGATGAATTGTCAGTGGTGTTTAGTTTTTCCCGATCCTATTTCATGGCGGACACACCCTCTCCAGCACATCTCGTGGCTTACCTGCATACCCTGCTGCCCCAAAAAACCCGCTCCGAACTTTACGCGGCACTGGGTTATCACAAACATGGTAAAACTGAATTCTATCGGGATTTTATGGTGCACCTGCAAACCTCTACGGATGAATTTGTAATCGCACCCGGCATTCCTGGCATGGTGATGTGTGTATTCATATTACCCTCCTACCAGACTGTATTCAAAGTGATAAAAGATCGTTTTGCTCCGCCCAAAAAGACCACACCCGCCCAGGTAAAGCAAAGTTACACTCTGGTAAAACGTCATGACCGCGTGGGGCGTATGGCAGATACACAGGAATTTACCAATTTAAAATTACCCCGTAGCCGCTTTTCGAAAGCCCTGTTGGAGGAGCTTTGCAACCTTGCAGGATCTTCTGTCACTGTTTCAGACGATTATGTGGTAATAAAACATCTCTACACCGAACGCCTGATGACACCACTAAACATCCACATAGAAAACGAAAGGGACAACGAAGAAGGCTTGCGTAATGCTCTCGACGAATACGGAAATGCGATAAAGGAACTTGCAGCCGCAAATATTTTTCCCGGCGATCTGTTGCTAAAAAACTTCGGCATTACCCGCCATGGGCGCGTGGTTTTCTATGACTATGATGAGATCTGTTATCTGGTAGAAGTGAATTTTCGCAAGATTCCTGAACCACGTACCCCGGAAGAAGAAATGTCTGCCGATATTTGGTACACCGTAGGTCCGCTTGATGTTTTTCCAGAAGAATTTGTCAGTTTTCTTTTTGCCCGACCCAGGATAAAAAAAATGTTTATCGAAATGCACGGCGAGCTGTTTACCGCGGAATACTGGAAACATCTACAGCAGCGCATCAGAGATGGTGTTGTTGCTGACATTTTCCCCTATCGTCGCAAAAAACGGTTTGCCAGACAGCTGATATCTGGAAACCAGAAATAAATGTCTTCCTTCTACACATCAAGTCACAAAGAACTACAGAAAAAATTTGATACCGAGCTACTTGCGCAAGGTCTGGAAGACGCAATTGTCAGCAGCACATTAGATACTGCAGCAAATGAGTTTATCTCAGGCAGAAACCTGTTTTTTCTCTCCACAGTGAATTCCAGCAAACACCCAACCGTTTCGTACAAGGGCGGAGATGTCGGATTTGTGAGAGTGCTTAATGAACATACTCTGGTTTTTCCCAGCTACAACGGGAACGGCATGCACCTTTCCACAGGTAACATTCTTGCACATCCGGAAATTGGACTTCTGTTTATAGATTTTGACAAGCCCAACCGACTTCGCATTCAGGGCCGTGCCAAACTTGTTTTTAGCGGGCCGCTATTAGACTCCTACCCCGGAGCTGAGATGGTCGTTGAAGTTACAATATCGCAGACCTGGGTTAATTGCTCTCGCTATATTCATCAGCATACACCTCGCTCGTTGTCCCCCCATATTCCAAAACAGGATGAAACGGTACCCATCGCCCTGTGGAAACGAATTTCTGGCATCAGTGCGCTACTTAACGAAAAAGAACAAGCGGTCATTATAAAAGCAGGTGAAATAAGCGCTGAAGAATACGCAAGAAAACTGCAAGCAGGAGAGGTGGTCTAACATCTTATGAATGGTGCGTTATCTAATATAAAGGTGCTTGATCTTTCCAGAATTCTGGCGGGTCCCTGGGCCTGCCAAACTCTGGCAGACCTGGGTGCCGAAGTTATAAAAGTTGAACGACCCGACTCTGGCGATGATACACGCCAATGGGGGCCTCCTTATATGCAACAGGAGAACGGCGAGGACAGTAGTGAAAGTGCCTACTACATGTGTGCAAATCGCGGCAAAAAGTCGGTTTGCATAGATATGAGTAGCGCAGAAGGCCAGTCCCAGATACAGGCACTGGCATGTAACTCAGACATTGTTATAGAGAATTTCAAGGTGGGACAGCTGGCTAAATACCACCTGGACTATCAGACCTTGTCAAAGCTTCATCCAGGCCTTATCTATTGTTCGATTACGGGGTTTGGTCAAACTGGCCCCTATAAAAACCGCCCCGGTTATGATTTTTTAATGCAGGCTATGGGCGGACTCATGAGCGTGACCGGCGCCGAAAACGGTGAACCACAGAAAGTTGGCGTAGCCATTTGTGATATTATGACCGGTCTCTATGCAAGTATTGCTGTTCTTGCCGCACTTGCGGAGAGATCACATTCCGGTCTGGGGCAGTATATTGACCTGTCTTTGCTGGACGTAACGGCAGCTACCATGGCTAATCAGGCAACCAACTATCTGGTGGGTAAACAAGTACCCAAAGCTCTGGGCAATTCACATCCTAATGTCGCGCCTTACCAGGCGTTCGCAACCAGCGACAGCAATTGTATTGTGGCAGTTGGGAACGACGCGCAGTTTAGAAATTTATGTCTGGTACTTGGCTTAGCCGGGCTTGCAACTGATTCGCGCTACCTTACCAACGCACAACGTATTGCCAACAAAGCAGATCTGGCAGAGCACATTCAACATATAATGTTACTTAAGACTCGGGATGAATGGTTACTGGCCTTTGAAGAGGCAGGCGTACCGGCTGCACCAATCAACAGCCTTGATGGCGTATTTAATGACCCACAGATTCTCTCCCGGGGAATGAGGGTAAACGTACCGCACCCGCTGAACCCAAATCTTGAATTGCCAGGCAACCCCATAAAACTGTCCCGTACTCCGGTGCAATACGCCAGCCATCCACCCATGTTGGGTGAACATACAGCAGAGATACTGGCTAAGCTGGCGTCACATAAAGAGAAGTAAACCAGGCTACTATAAACCAAGCAGAGGCAGCGCTTTGATCTTATGGTACGTTAAAGCCAGAGAAATGCAGTGCTTTAATGCGTTTACGTCTATTGCAGCATCCATATCAAACACAATCGCCCGTTTTCCATCAAAGTGAAACCGGTCGCCGTACACTTCTCTGAAGGTTTCTATCAAAAGTGTCTGACAATGAAAGAACATCGCATATTGCTGCGGTTTGTCTTTTACCCCACCAAGCCGAATGGTACTGCCTTTACGAGAAAGGTAGCTGG
>Ga0256847_1000038_pt1 | contig 84925 bp, 77 predicted proteins | sample TeddybearmetaG_FD_189099 | JGI IMG/M metagenome (GOLD analysis project Ga0256847, IMG submission 189099) | Hydrothermal vent microbial communities from East Pacific Rise, Pacific Ocean - Teddybear | ecosystem: Environmental > Aquatic > Marine > Hydrothermal vents | place: Pacific Ocean: East... | reverse complement strand
TTAACACAGGAAGATGGATTGCCCATCCCTTCATTGCTCCGGATGAATCCTATTTAATGTGGGATGCTGAGAGAGAAGGGGGATATGGTGAAAGCGACTGTCATATTAGTTTCAGGCAGCAAGATGGCTCATGGGGAGCAGCAATTAACATGGGAGATAAGATAAACACATCATTAAATGAAAGTTCTCCAAATGTGACGCACGATGGAAAATATCTATTTTTTTCGAGGTCAGAAGAAAAGGTTAGGGAAGATGGAAGTACTTATAGGGCAGCAGTAAGTTATTGGGTGGATGCGCAGTTTATTGAGAATCTCAGGCCTAAAAATCAATAGAAATGAAAACAACGAAATTATTAATATTGATATGTGCTATATCGCTTAACACAGTCTTTGCTCAAGAAAATAGTGTAAACGATTCTGATTTTCCAGCCTTAGAAAACCGCTATCTCGGCCAAAAACCACTAGGCTTAATTCCTGAATTGTTTGCTCCTGGTATTGTTTCGACAGAAGAATATCTTGAAACTGTTGTAACGTTTTTACCCGATATGAAGGAACTCCAATTCACTAGGTCTGGTGGAAAATATAAAGAACCTACATTGTTTGTTATGCAATACAAAAATAATAGATGGAGTAGGAAATCTATTCCGTCAACCGATATCAATAAATATAAGGAACGATTCAACCCTAGTGTATCAGAGATGAAAAGCCTTGAACCATTCAAAGACATTCCCATAGTAGGTTTCTCGGTCTCATCTAAAGGAACATATTATTTTTATGTTTTAGATTTCGATGATGGTGGCAGTGGGTATATGAGTTATTCACGCCTTATAAACGGCAAATATGAAAAGCCTCAAAAAATGAGCACCGCGATTAACACAGGAAAATATATTGCCCACCCCTTCATTGCTCCAGATGAATCCTATTTAATTTGGGATGCTGAGAAAGATGGTGAAAATACTCCTGATATCTATATTAGTTTTCGACAAAAAGATGGTTCATGGGGAACAGCAATTAACATGGGAGATAAAATAAACACACCACGCTATGAACAGCACGCGAAAGTGACACCCGATGGAAAATATTTATTTTTTTGGAAGGGAGATGTAAAGGTTAGAGAAGATGGAAGTAGATATGTGGTAGGGAGCCCTTATTGGGTGGATGCGAAGATTATTGAGACACTTAGGCCCAAATAGAGCAGAACATATGGAAAAGGTCTAGTAGACTTTTGAGTGAAAGAGCCAGCTGGCTGGTGGGAATTATAAATTGCCAACACAAATAAACAATGAGAAATTACAATATTACATTTTTAATACCCGTATTGGTACTATTTTTAAATGCCTGCAATACTAAAAAACAGGACTCAGAAGATAATAATTCAGCAATTGTAGAAAACCTTTATTTTGGAGAAAAGCCACCGGGCTTAATTCCTGAAATTTTTACACGAGGTATCCTCTCCACAGAGGGCTGGGAGCTAGGGGGTGTGTTTACTCCAGACATGAAAGAGTTTTACTTCACCACCTCTGCTGGTGACGCACCCCTTGACCCCACCGTTACCGTCTTTCGTGAGGAAAACCGTGTTTGGAAGAAATACAATTTTTATTCTGCGGGTGGTGATACTTTGTACACGAATGATAAATATATAGAACGAACCGACTCTGGTTGGTCAGAATTAAAAAGTCTTGGTGCACCTTATGATTCTATCCGCATCATGCGCCTTACGGCTTCGTTAAAAGGAACCTTGGTTTTTGATGAATTCACGAGAGATGGAAGTGGTCTTCTTCGATACTCACGACTCATAAACGGCAAGCGTGAAGCACCGAAACCCTTTAGTGTAGCCATAAACACGGGTAAATGGGAGGCTCACCCTTTCATTGCTCCAGATGAGTCTTACATTATTTGGGATAGCGAGCGCGAAGGCGGATATGGCGATGGTGATATGTATATCAGTTTTAAACAGCCAGATGGAACATGGGGTGCCGCCATCAACTTCGGGGATACCATAAACACAGATGGCGAGGATGGTGGAGGATACGTAACACCAGACGGAAAATACCTTTCCTATTGCCCCCGTTGTAAACCACCGTATGATAGAATGTGGGTGGATGCGAAGATCATCGAGACACTCAGACCTCAATAACAGTTCATTTTAAAAAAAAATAAAGCATGAAAACTTCGAAATTACTCCTCTTGGCAAGTATTATGACCTTCAATACGGTTTTTGCTCAAGAAAATAAGGTAAACGATAACATCGATACAGTAGATAAATCTTCCTTAGTATTACCACAAATTCAGGTAGTCCCAATAAAAAATTCTAAGAATGAAAGAAACTATGAACTTTATATAGAGTTGCCAGAAGATTATGCAGAGAACGAAAAAACCTATCCTGTCCTTTATTATACCGATGCCATGTGGCATCTCGAAATGTTATCTGGCTCCACAGAATTCATGTTAGAAGATGTTATTCTAGTCGGAATTTCCTGGCAGAAGGACATCGCAGAAGATTTAAATCAACAATATGGGGCTCACGCCAGCCGATTTACCGATTATTCATTCTGGAAAAAAGCCAACCCTAATCATCCCAAACTGAAATTTGGCCAAGCTAAAAATCACTTGGCATTTATTCGCGACGATGTTATGCAATATGTGGATAACAACTATCGCACAGACCCAAACAGTCGTAGCTATTTCGGTTACTCACTAAGCGGTGCATTCGGTGCTTATATATTACTGACGCAGCCTGATACTTTTGATAATTACATTCTTGGTAGTCCATTGAGCAAAGGCTTAATCCCTTATCTTACTGAGATTAACACTAAATTGGGCATTTCCGAGTCAAATAAGAACATTTCATTGCATGCTAACGTATTTATCGCCTATGGCTCATTAGAAAAAGATACAACCGAACCTGTCGACGAATATTTAGGTTTACTGAAGGATAGAACAAATTTAAGTTTATCCATACAAAATAAAACAATTGAAGGTGATCATGAAACCGCTTTCCCAATGATTGCTGTACAAAGTGTCGCTTGGTTGTCATCCCTGATGAGGCCTGTTTCAAGTGATAACTATGACGTCACATTCTGGGATATTCCACACCTCAATAATGCATTTGTCAGTTCAACACCAGAAGATAGAAAAGACGGGATATCAGTGGATACATTATCGGTGAATAGCAAAGATCGAAACGCAATACTCAAACTTTCTCAAGATATTTTTGATGGCAAACATGGAAACTATGATGCGTTACTCATTTCACACAAAAACAAATTAGTTTTTGAATCCTATTATAAAAAAGGACGAATCAACGTGCCTCACGGACAAGCATCAGCAGTAAAAGCGTATACCAGTTTGGTTTTGGGTAGAGCTATTCAAATGGGTTACCTATCCATGGAAGATCTAGACAAACCCTTGATTAGTTTTCTAAAAGATGTTGATCCTAAAAATTTTACTGAAGGAGCCGAAAAAATTACACTTCATAAAGCATTGACCATGCACGGAGGACTGAATATAGATGGAGATGAATGGAAAGAAATTGAGAAAGATTCAGTTCGATTGAAAGGCCAAGGGTTGGTTCAGACGCTTTTGGAGCAAAGCGCACCTATAACGGCAGCGTCTCAGACTTATTTGTATGGTAATTATAATCCCATGTTGGTGATGACGGTCATTGACGCTGTGGTCCCCGGAACGGCTGAGGACTTTATTAAAAGGGAGCTACTTGACAAACTCGGTATTTCAAATTACAAATGGTCAACTCATATGAGCGGTTTGCCAGAAGCAGGGTGGCGTGCAAGTATCATGTCTCGCGATATGCTCAAATTGGGTCATTTGGTTCTCAATAAGGGTAAATTAGAAGGCGAACAGCTTATTTCTGTAGAATATCTTGCCAAAGCCACCAGTGGAATTGTGAAACCTACCCAAGATTGGATGCCCAAAGACTATCGTTACGGTTATTTTTGGTATCAAACACTCTTAAAGGTAGGTGATAAAAGTTATGATACCACATTTGCTTGGGGAGGCGGTGGACAACGTGTAATAGTGATAGAAGAACTTGACTTAACCATTGTAATTTCTGGTCACGATGGAGAAGATAAAATAATGACTCAAATTTCTGAAATCATTATACCTGCGTTTATAGAGTAATAGTAAACATTAGCTAAGTACTTTAACTCTTTTAAGACTATTTAGTATGCCTAAAGTAATGATGCCACAAGCAATGATTAGTTCTAACCACCAAAAGAAATCATTAATTCCAAAAAGAATGGTAGCTATTCTGAGCACTAAATAGGCCATTAATAAATAATTAATTATTGTTTTATTCTTTTCATTTATGGCAAAATAAACAAGAATGCTAAGTAGTAAGAAAGTGCTAATTATAATTATATATGTATTGTAATCCCAATGCATTACGCGCATTAACAGGGCAGTAGTTAAAATAGCGCTAAGTATCCAACCAATAATCCCTGGATATTGTTTTTTGATTAATGTGCTTTCCATAAAGCAGATAGTTACCACTAAAAGCAATTTTATAGTGACCTTAGGAATCATACTGAAATTTATGGTATCTGTTTGTAAGAGACTAAACAATAAGGTATTTATCAAACTTGGTATATAAACCAAACTAAAGAGAATCGTAATAATGAGTATATATGTGTTTCTAGACAATCTTTAAAAATATAACATTATGATTTAGCGATTTATCAAAATGAACTATAACGCTCTGTTAAGCCAATCCATGAGAATCACGTATTTTAAAATCTCCGGGGAATTGTGTAAGATATGTGAGTTATGAGAATGGTTTAAGTACAATTTAATCTATTAGATTTATGGTTACAAAGCAATTTTACATAATGATAGATTATGACTTACAAATCGAAATACAGGGATACTAACCGATCTACTCATTTGTATCATAATTATCATTATGTAAAATAGAAAATAACAAAACCTACTCTTTCTCAGCGATTAACATCCAAATTACTTTATCCTCATCATTCTCCCAATCCCCTAAGTCGTCGTTATTATATACTTCTTTGAACCCAGCTCTATCCAATTCTTGACGTACATATTTCATGCTTAAGCTATGCGCATCGGTTTGCGCTTCTCTGGATTTTCCTTTGATCTTTGACTTTAATTTCTCTACGATAACATTCCTTCCTCCAGATTTTAACGATCTATGCACGTGGCCAAGGATCTTCATATAATCATCCATCTCATGATAGGTATCCATAATGATCACCACATCCAATGCGTTGATAGGTAATTTCGGATTGTCATAGTCTCCATGAACGACGTTTACGTTCTTGAGCTTTCGCTCCTTTAGGTTTTCTTCTAATACTTTTAAACGATCTGTTCGTACATCTACTGCAAAAATTTGACCCTTACTGCCAACCTTTTTCGCTAGGTGAATGCTCATATAACCCTCATGACAGCCAATATCCGCTACAAAACTTCCTTTTTCAATACCGGCTTCGTCAAATATGGTATTCACATCCATCCAAGTGTCACGTTCCGCCCACTCATCGGTGGCGTATTGTGCGGTTGCCAATTGGGTGACAAAAATCAAAATGAGAACTACAAATGATTTTGGAAGATGTTTCATGGAGATTAATTTCTTATGAAAATAGTACTATCAGTGACTTTTTTGGTTTTTAAAATGCCAATTAACCAATGTTTAACAGCTTGATTTGTAGTGATTTTGTAGCTATTTCTTAAGCTCTAGATCTTGGTAAGGGCCTGTTCTAAGTCAATTATTAGATCGTTTACATGCTCCAGTCCTACTGAAATTCGGATATCTCCCAAGGAAATTCCCAAGCCTGCAAATTGTTCTTCATTTAGTTCCTTCAGGTAGCTAATGGCCGGGGCATAGACCAAACTCTCATGACCACCCCAACTCACGCCAATTTGAAATACTTCCAATGCATTCACAAAGGCTTTGATTCTTTCCAACTCATCAGTCTTCAGCCTAAAAGATAACAATCCAGTATACCCACTCATTTGCTGTTTCCCTAATTCATATTGCGGAAAACTCTTTAATCCTGGATAATGAACCTGTACTATTTGTGGATGATTTTCTAGAAATTCAGCTATAGCCATGGCATTCGACTGGTGTCGCTCTACTCGCATGGGCAAAGTCCGCAGACTTCGGAGTAACAACCATGCTTCCATAGGCGCTGTTTTCATGCCTAAAAGTTCGTATTCATGATGAAAGATGGCATCTATTTCTTCCGTAGCACCAATAACGACGCCTCCAATTAGATCGCTATGCCCTCCTAAATATTTAGAAACGGAATGTACCTCAAGATCAATACCCATCTCCAACGGTCGCTGAAACAAAGGCGTCGCCCAGGTATTATCGATCATGGTTTTAACGCCATGTTCCTTGGCTAACTTTGCCACTGCCCAAATATTCTGCAAGCTAAATACGGCTGACGACGGACTTTCCAAACAGATTAATTTAGTATTCTCCTGAAGTGCATTTTCAAAATCGGTCACTTCTTCTCCACTCACAAAAGTGGTAGTGACACCCATTTTTCGGGATAGATAATTGGTCAGCAGATTATTCGCGGGCCCGTAAATATTCTTAATGGCAATAACATGATCATTCGGTTCTAAAAAGTGTAAGCAAGCCGCCGATATAGCCGCCATCCCTGACGGAAATAACTGTGCCTTCTCCCCTCCTGCCAATACGGCCAATTTCTCCTCAACCATCTGCACGGTTGGGTTTTTACCACGAGAATAGATAAATTGATTGATTCGGTCATCAAAAGCAGCATCAATGGCATCCCAGTCTTTAAATGTGAATAATGAATTCTGAAATATAGGTGGTACCACTGCCCCATGGTAAGCGGCACGATCTTCAGCGTGATGGGCCATTTTAGTCTCTATTGCGGTCTTCTTTTTCATAAATTAATCTTCTAAATCTTTATTTTCGGAATTCTTTTTTCGGTAAAAACACCCAATACCCAAAATGGCTATAAGCGGTGCAATCACAAGGTTAATCAGCGATAAAAACTGCCAATGCCAATAGTCAGCATAGGAAACACCCAAGGTGGCAACCATAAACAAGCTCGTGGCACTCCAGGGAATCAAACTCTCAATCATAGTTCCGTAATCTTCTATGGAACGCGATAAGACTTTTCTAGAGATTTTGAGTCGGTCATAGGTGTGTCGAAACGCATCGCCAATAATGAAACTGGTGGCACTCTGGTTGGAAGTAATGGCATTCGTAAAGGCAGTAGATCCCAGTGTGGCAAGGATGACGGCCGACTTCGTCTTCGCAAAGCTAAAAACGCGGTTCACAATTCGCGGCATTGCATTGGTCACGTCCAAGGTGCCAATAAATGTGAGAGCCATGAGTGTAAATACGATAACCTCATTTAATTCGAACAGCCCTCCTCTATTAAATAGGACATTCAATTTTTCAGGAACCGCTGTTACCCAAGTCGCCATACTCGTATCAAATCCACTTTTCAAACTTGTAATGATCTGTCCTATTTCAAAATCCTGAAAAACGAGCGCCATGATGCAGGCGTTAATAGAGGAAGCCAATAAGGTGGGCAGTGTCGCTTTCTTTTTAAGGGAACCATACAACACCACTAAAGGCGGTAATAGTAGCATGATATTGAATTGAAATAACGCATCAATCGAAACTAAAATGGAAGTAGTTTCTACACTTTCAACGATTGAAATCGTAGGCGGATGTGTAAATCCAAGAATAAAAAACAGTACCAACGCAATAATCGCCGATGGCAAGGTGGTATACATCATGGACCGAATGTGGTCGTATAGATTCACATTGGTTGCAATGGCGGCTAAATTGGTTGTATCGGACAGGGGCGATAACTTATCTCCCATATAGGCTCCACCAATAATGGCTCCCGCCGTAATACCCAAATGAGCATCTACCGTTGCGGCAATCCCAATAATCACAGTTCCTATGGTTCCCACCGAGCCCCAGGAAGTCCCAGTCAGTGTAGAGAATAATACCGGGATTAAAAATGCCAAAGCGTACATATAATTGGGGTTGATAATTTTAATTCCGTAGTAAATCAACATAGGAATGGTACCACTAATGATCCAGGAGCCTATCACCAATCCAATGGCAAACAGAATGAGTACGGCCGGAAACCCTTTGGCTAACTTTTTGACGATCGCTTTTTGAATTCGTTTCCACTTAAATCCTATAATCATCAAATGCGCCACTGAAAATACGGTCGCTAATAAGAATACAATTTCCAACGGGAAGGCCTCTTTTCCGAAGACTTGAGGCTGTAGAATCAAACCATAGACAATCAAAGTCATTAGAAACAAAATTGGAAGTAATACATGGATAAACGTTACTTCTTTACGACTAGATGTATTGGACATTCAGGTTAGTTTTTAGCTTCGAAATCAAATATACTGAAAATAGTGAGTTGGCCATTTTTTAATGGAATGTTGACTTATTTTCACATCCGGTGTCATATAAAGCCCCTATTTTAGAGACTAACTAATAACTATGATGAACAGCATACTCGAATCCTTATTAAAGGAACATCACAAAGATGCTTTCTTGTGGGCGCTTCAATGCTGTCACTATAGTCGGGATGATGCGAATGATGTGTTGCAGATGACCTATTTAAAGATAGTTGAAGGAAAGGCCAATTTCAAGGAGCAATCGGCATTTAAGACCTGGTTATTTTCTGTGATTCGGTTTACTGCGATCGATTTTATGAAACAGGATCACTCATATCGGTCTTTGGATGGAGTTGAAATTGCGGAGGAACCTGAATTCATTACAGATGAAATCAATTACAAAGCCCTGCTCTTACAATTGCCAGAACGACAACGGGAAGTCTTGCTGTTAGCCTTTTATCACCAAATGACACTGGCTGTTATTGCTGAAACAACTGGGCTACACATAGGCACCGTGAGAACCCATTATGAAAGAGGAAAAACCGCCCTGCGGAAATTAATTCAAACAGTCGAGGTATGAAAAATGAGGATAGCGAAATGAAAGAATTTTTTAATCAAATGCGGGCAACCGATTTGAAGGAAAAGGAAATACCTCCCTTTGAGTTGCCTCAAAAGAAGCAAAAGCCATCGATGGTGCGCTACCTCCTACCCCTAGCTACGGTGGCGGCAATGCTGCTGCTCTTCTTTGGAATTGACTGGAATAAAGAAGTAGTTGAAACTGAAGACAACACATTGGTGATTACGATGACTATTGAAGCGCCCATGAGTACCGATGGTTTTATGGCCGATGAAAGCTCGATGACGCAATGGAAGTCGCCTTCCGATATATTAATACAAGAATTTGAAGACTAATTAAAAACAATCATAAAATGAAAAAGTTAAGTGTTTTACTCCTAAGTTTTATCTGCACTGCCATGATGGCGCAAGATCCACTGCAATCCGAACTGTTCGATGTCGACGTAGTGATGAAGTATCAATTTGAAATTAAATTGTCCGAAAACCAAAGAGACGACATTAAGAAAATCCATAAAGACAATATGTTCGGTTTTACTAGTGTCAAATGGGATTTGGATGCCGAAATGACTTCCTTAAATAACATGCTAGCCGAATTGAAAGTAAATGAATCGGCTACTTTAAAGCAAATGAAAGTGATTACCGATTTGGAAACTGAGTTAAAGATGACACGCTTGAAAATACTCATTAAAATCAAAAATGTACTGTCAGAACCCCAGCAATTTAAACTCAAAGAATTGCGTACAAACTACGACTTTGGCCCAGTAAAGGTGATTACCGATATCAATGATGGTCACAAGGTGAAGGTTCAAATTAGTGGTTCCAAGAGCCAAGGGACTAATCCCTTATATGTTATTAAAGACAAGAACGGAGACATGATTATTACGGCAGATGAGATTTCTGAGATCAATTCAAAAGAAATTGAAAGTGTTTTTATTTTGAAGGGGAAATCGGCTATTGAGGCTTATGGAGTCAAGGGAGGAAACGGTGTTGTTGTGATAAAGAAAAAACAGAAGAAATAGCCCAACTAAACTTTCTTAAACTTTGAAGCCGCATTCATATATGAGTGCGGCTTTTTTATGTGATTAATGAAATTTTTATATGAATAGGTTTAATCCTTATCCATTTGACTCAACATATTTCTAGCATTATCGCCGGTTGGGCCCTTGGGATCCAGCGCTATGGCTTTATTATAATATTCTTTGGCCTTCACAAAGCTCTTGCTTTTCATATGCGCCTCTCCAAGACTGTCCCAGGCGTTGGCCGATTTCGGGAAAAGCTCTGTGTTCATTTCGAGCACGAAAATGGCTCCTTGAAATTCTTGTTGCCCCATCAATCTATAACCAGCATTATTAAATTCACTTTCAAAGTCCACAAAACTATAGGAAGGGTCGTTCACAAGACGTTTCGCCTCAGTTTTGACCAAGGCGTATTCTTGTTTCGTAAATAAATCCCTTAGGTATCCCATAGGATCCAATAAGAAATTGGTGTTGTCAAAGTCCAGAATAGTATCTAAAACAGGGTCTTGATTGGTCTTGTACTCTTCAAAACTCATGTCGACTGCCATATGAGGTTCCGTCCAATCTGCATTTTCCCATTGGGGTTTGTCTTGCCACCAAGCAAAGGATAAGCGCATAGAATGCTTACTATTGGGAAGGGTTATCGATCTGTTATCTCCATAAAAATTAATGTTTTCGGCGCTGGGTTCACCAACAAAAATTACATTGGTATAATTGTCAAATTCATTGATTAGGTTCTGACAAGCGGAAAATGTTCTACGCCCGATAATTACAAACAGACTCCCCGGTTTGTTGATCTTCGGAGAGGCCATGATCCCTGCTACCACCGGCTTATTTTTGTAGTTGTTTCCTCCTCCGTTTAAACGAACATCGATGACCAGTTTCTCAACGTCATTCTTGTCAATAAAATCGAATACTTCAGCATAAAAAGTGGGAATATCTGCTGAGGGGTCGTCCTGTACCTGACTCTGTCTTACATAAACGGTTTTCTTTTCAGGAATATATTCATAGTAGTAAATCTTATCAAGGTTCTTTAAATAATAAGGTGTATTGCCCTGTTCACGAGCACTCAACCACTCCCCTTCTTGGCGCATCAAACTATAATTTAGTTTCATAACGTCGGGGGCCATTGACGTGAAACTATGTTCAAAAGTCCGTCCGTTTTTTTCTAATGTGAGCGTTACCGTTTGATTCAGTGAAGGGATGATTCGTTGTGCGTGCAATACTTCAGGAATGGCCAAATAATTAATTCCGAAGGCCTTAAAATATTGGTCATTTTCAACTGGGACAACTGGACGCACTAGTTTTAGAGCTTCGTCTATGGAGGTGTTCTCGATACGGATCACTTTAGCTCCCAATGCCACGGAATGATCCTTATGAGTGCCTTCTATGTAAACCCCATCGTTAAAATGATACAAATTGAATGGGAGTTTGTGATAGGGTACCACTCCTCCTCGAAATCCAAAACGAGTATGTCCGTATTGAAATAAAGAGATGATTCTGGAAAGGCCCACCATAACTTCGTGGTCTTTCAAGTTGGGTATTTCCTTGTAAAGTTTTTCTACTTCGGAATCGAATTTCGTTGCGGTTACTTTTTTAAACAAATGCGCATAGTCCTTATGCACGGTTTCTTGTATGAACTTCAGGTCATGCTGCCATTCGGCGGCTGTAAGTTTCTTTTGAGCATGCAGCCCAGTGACAATTAAAAATGAAAAGATGGTAAAAACAAAGGTGGTTAATTTTGCTCTCATGATGATTGATTTTATGATTGATAAAGCACTTCGTACTGTAATAGACAGGGTAAGAATAAAATTGTGACACTTTGATGCGGACATTGATAATTTAGAATGCTAATTGGGTTATTTTTGCACAATGCATCACCCCAAACAAACCTCTCAATTCGAATTTGTTGCTTTAATGGCCTCCCTCATGTCGGTAGCAGCCCTGGCAATTGATGCGCTTCTTCCAGCGTTGGATGTGATTGGAATTGATATAGGGATCACTCAGGTTGCTGACAATCAATTGTTGGTGACCATGATTTTTTTAGGACTTGGATTAGGTCCCTTGTTATTTGGTCCCTTGTCGGATAGCATGGGTAGAAAACCTATTGTTTATATGGGTTTTGCGCTGTTCGTTGCCGCTAGTTTTATCTGTGTTTTTGCTACGAGTCTGGAAATGATGATTCTCGGTCGTATCATACAGGGTATAGGGCTATCTGCCCCACGTACCATTGCAATTGCTATTATTAGAGACCGTTACAATGGTGATCATATGGCTCGGGTCATGTCGTTTGTGACTGTTGTTTTTTTATTAGTCCCTATCGTGGCACCCGCCATGGGTAAATTGGTATTGGACTATTATAATTGGCAAGGTATTTTTTATGTACAAGTGATCATAAGTGCATTAGTTGCTATTTGGTTTTGGCGAAGACAACCAGAAACCTTGGCTGGAAAATACCGGATCATTTTTTCAAACCGCACCATTTTAAAGGGATTTAAAGAAGTACTTCTGCAAAAGAGAACCATGGGTTACACCCTAGTTTCAGGCTTTGTGGTGGGGTCTTTCTTGGTTTATATAAGTAGTTCCCAGCAGATTTTTCATAATCAGTATGGCCTCAAAGAAGAGTTCCCATACATTTTTGCTGGATTGGCCATTGCCATTGGTTCGGCCATATTCTTAAACGGTATCTTGGTGTTGCGCTTCGGAATGGAAAAATTAGTAAATCTCTCTTTAATTGGATTCTTCGGGGTGTCTCTATTGTATGTGATTTTATTCTACGGAAGTCAAAATCCGAGCGTGGAAGTCTTGTTTTTATTCTTCGGGTTACAATTTTTTGCCATCGGATTTCTCTTCGGAAATCTACGCGCCCTGGCCATGGAACCTGTAGGGCATATTGCAGGAGTAGCTGCAGCTATCACTGGGTTTATTTCCACCATGATGGCAGTACCCATTAGTACGTTTATCGGTGGTTATATTTCCGATACGGCCCTGCCCCTTTTCATTGGATTTTTGATTTGTGGCTTGCTTTCCATCCTCGTATTGGTCTATTTACGCATTTCAACGCCTAAGAACTAACGGCCCATTAAATTGATACTCTTTTCCTATTTAAATGTTAAAAATGGAAATCCATCCAATAATTTACCCATTTCGACTGTTCTAGTTACCACTAGCCATTTCTACGAATCTAAACGAATTTTATGGAAACCAATATGTCCTTATTTAACCAAGTAAACAGTCTTTGTTACTGGTTTCAACGAGAGACGGATTACCAGTGTTCCTTTGCCTTGGATGCAGAAAAAGATACCTATTTCGTACGATTGAAGGACCGAGCTACTCAAATCTACACCCAGCAAATCATTGAATTCAGTAAAAAGAGTAAAATGACTACCAAATTGCTACAGATTGAACTGTCTTCCATTGCCCACAGTTTGGTACATATCAAAAAAAACTATGTGTTGGAAAACCAACATGTTTAGAGTAACTTCATAGCTCCAATTAACCTGATAATTGGTGATAATTATCCAAATGAAAAAACATCTTTTAATTGCATTGCTAGTGACCACTTCCCTCCTGCCTGCTCAGGTATTGGATATTATTGAAGATGAAGCCAAAGTGGCCTTCCATTTTGTAGATGACGAAGTAGACGGTTACTTTGAAGGGTTTTCCTTTACCGGACGTTTGGATCTTAATGACCTTTCCAACTCAGTACTTTCTGGATCGGTTGAAACCAACACAATTGATACGAACAACTGGTTGCGAAGCAGACACCTGAGAGCGAAGAGGTATTTTAACGCTAAGGATTTTCCAAAGCTTACTTTTAAAAGCACCGCTATTTCAGGAACCATGCAATCTTTTCGCGTAGACGGTACCTTGGAAATAAAAGGAATTAAGAATACCGTAGTTTGGAACTTTACCAACGATGGTAAAACGCTTGTGGGAACTACCACAGTGAATACAACCGATTTCCAAATTGAAATCCACAACGATCAGCAACGTAACAAGACCGTAATTTCTATTAGCCTTCCATACCGATAAATTTTTTCATGGTTATTAAAAAAAGAACGACCGCACTTGGGGAAATGTACGATCGCACTTCAATTTTCAACTAATTAATAGTCGAAAATCTGGGGAGATGTTTCATTAATGTAACAGCGTGCTTTAGCAGCAAATAAATCCTGAGAATGTTGATTGGGGAAGCCTTAAGTGAAACAAAATATGTTGTTTCATAAATAGACAAAGCTTAGCGTCTTGTAAACATTCGTATTCATTGCGGGGGGTTTTGCGGGTTTTGCTGTTCAGTTTACAACGCAATTATGATGCCCGTCGTATCTCGGCATCGAACTTTTAGGAATAGATTAACATCCTGTTGTAATTGACTTGAATAGAGGCGAAATAAACAAGACGCTCTCTGGCGTAGTGTTATTTAAATATAAAATATAGTGGTTTACCTATCGCTGTTTTCAGAGCGAAGTACCAACTGTCCATTTTCATCCAACACTAGTTTAGTGCTCTTTGCCTCATTTCGAAAATTGAACGATCTCCGGTACCTAGACTGGAAATCGGCGTGCTTTTTTTTATCTGGCATTTTGGTCATAACTTCCCGTTTTTATTTACAATTTACTCACTATTGAATTAATTTTAAAATATTTTAAAGGAAAATTATGATAAATGCTACAACTTTAACATTGACCTAATGAAATCTAACTACCTATTTACCTTCTTGTTATGTGCTTTAACTTTAGTGAGCTGTAAAGATAACCCCAAAGAAAATGTTCTAGAAACAGACGAATTAGAAGTCCTTAAAATGGAGTCTTTGTCTCGTTTGGAATACCGAATTAAGGCAAAATTAGGCGAAGGTGCTTTTTGGAATTATCAAACACAGGAGTTTTATTGGGTAGATATATTGGGCAAAGAATTACATATTTATAATCCTGCTACCAAAGAAGATCGCTCCCTCCCTACTCCGTCGCGCATTGGAACCGTGGTGCCTCAATCCGATTCAACTGCCGTAGTTGCTTTAGACGATGGAGTGTATATCATGAACACGAATACAGGTAAAATTACGGTGCTTTCGGAAGTTGAAAAAGAGATGACGGTCAACCGCTTTAATGATGGGAAATGCGACCCCAATGGAAATCTTTGGGTAGGATCCATGCATTTAGAAGAATCTGAGGCCTTAGGTAGCGTATATAAAATTACAAGTACTGGAGAAACTACGAAGATGATCGATAGCGTAACCATCTCTAACGGAATTGTTTGGACTAAAGACGCTAGTACGATGTATTATATTGACACACCCAGTGCCGAAATAAAAGCCTTCGATTATGATAAAAACACAGCTACTATTTCAAATCAACGCACTGCTGTAAAAGTTCCCGTGGAAATGGGATTCCCTGATGGAATGGCCATTGATGAAGAAGACATGCTTTGGGTAGGGCTTTGGAATGGAAATGGAGTCGTACGGTTTGACCCAAACACAGGAAGGCTACTGTCAAGAATTGACGTGGCTGCACACAATGTTACGGCCTGTGCCTTTGGTGGCCCCAATTTGGATCTACTATATATCACGACGGCAAGCGTCGATATGACTAAGGAGGAAAGTGCTAAGTACCCCTTGGCGGGCTCTATATTTGTGGCAGATCCTGGTGTGAGAGGCGTCAAAAGTGATTTCTTTGCAACAGCACCTAGCAAAGCAACCGGAGGAACAACCAATGAGTAAAGTTATTGTGATTATGGGAGTTAGCGGTTGTGGTAAAACCTCCGTGGGACGTCAATTGGGGTGGTCTTTAAAGCTACCTTTTTACGATGCAGACGACTTCCATTCTACTGATAATATCGAAAAAATGAAAAGCGGTGTTCCTTTGACAGACCATGATAGAACACCTTGGTTAGTGAAATTGGCATCGGAAATTAAAAAATGGAAAAATGATGGAGGTGCTATATTGGCCTGTTCTGCCTTGAAGGAAGATTACCGGCAGATCTTATCTGAGAAGACCGATATCCAGTGGATCTATCTAGCGGCTGACTTTGATGTGATTTACCAACGAATGAAGAAAAGAGATCACTTTATGAAGGCCGAAATGCTCCAGTCGCAATTCGATACCTTGGAGGTACCAAAATATGGATTACAAGTGGCTAGTTTACAGACTGTCAAAGAAACTACAGCCAAAATTTTATCATTGTTAGAACTAAAATGAAGCATAAAAGTAACTTCGGAATTATAGGGTTAGGTGTTATGGGGCGCAGTCTCGCAAAGAATATTGCAGGCAAAGACTTTTCGCTGTCCGTATACAACAGATTGACAGAGTTCGAAAAAAATGTGGTCCCCAATTTTCTAAACGAAACAAGCGATTACAATATCCAGGGCTTTACAGTTATGGAGGATTTTGTGCGATCCATGGAAACTCCTCGAAAAATACTGTTGATGGTCAATGCTGGAGCCGCTGTTGACGCGGTTATTACTCAGTTAGAACCATTGCTTGATCCTGACGACTTAATCATAGATGGTGGAAATTCTCATTATCAAGATACCCAGCGTCGTGTAAAGGAGTTAAAAAGGAATGGGATTCAATTCTTAGGTGTTGGTGTTTCCGGAGGAGAACAAGGTGCTTTGAATGGCCCTTCCATGATGGTAGGAGGCGATGCAGAGGCCTATAAAGGCGTACAATCCATTTTTGAAGCCATTGCAGCTAAGGACAAGGATAGTCTGCCATGCGCTGCTTATTTAGGAAATGACGGCTGTGGGCATTTTGTAAAAACCATTCACAACGGAATTGAATATGCAGAGATGCAGCTTTTAGCCGAGTGCTATATTTTATTGGCAGCGAATTATTCTAATGAGGAAATAGCATCCGTATTCAAGGAATGGAACGAAGGCCCCTTATCAAGTTATTTATTAGAAATTACCGCTACTATTTTGACAAAGAAAGACGGTGACGATTATTTGTTAGATAAGGTGTTAGATAAGGCGGGTAGCAAAGGAACAGGTTCTTGGTCTTCGCAGATAGCCTTTCAGTTTGGTGTACCAGCTTCAATGATCAATGCGGCGGTAACCGCCCGATATGTTTCTATGTTAAAGGATAAGCGTATTCAGATGGCGTCGTCCGTAATGCATAACAATTCAGAAGTGATTATCGATGTCCAAAAATTGAAAGATGCCTATCATTTTGCACGTCTCATCAACCACTACCAAGGATTTGAAATTATCAAAGCCGCTTCAGAAGCGAATCAATGGAATGTCAATCTAAGTGAGACCGCTCGCATTTGGACCCAAGGATGCATTATCAAATCACGGCTGATGGAATCCCTAGTGCAACGCTTCAAGAATGAAACCGATTTATTTAAACATTCGGAAGTCATTTCCGAAGTTAAAAGCAAAGCGGAATCAATAAAAACAATATTAAATAATGCATTTAACTTAAATACCGCAATACCTTGTATTTCAAATAGTTTACAATATTGGCTATCTTTTACTTCGGCTAAATCCAGTGCTCATATGATTCAGGCGCAACGCGACTATTTTGGCGCACATACCTACCAAAGAACGGATCAACCACCTACCAAATTTTTCACCTCTAATTGGACCACAAATGGATAGTACTTTGCTTATTGCCATTGTCGTTGGAATCGCCGTTTTACTCCTACTCATATTACGATTTAAGATTCAGGCGTTTCTTGCGTTGCTCATTTCGAGCATTGTCGTTGGAATCATTGCAGGTATGGAGCCATATGTGATTATTGAGACCATTCAGAAAGGAATGGCCAGTACGCTAGGCTTTGTAGCAGTTGTTGTAGGGCTTGGTGCTATGTTTGGTGCCATTTTGGAGCATTCAGGAGGTGCAGAAGCAGTGGCTTCTTTTTTATTGAAACGATTCAAAGAAAAAGGAACTTCATGGGCTTTGATACTTACGGGGTTCTTTATTGCCATTCCCGTGTTCTTCGATGTGGCTTTTATTATTCTGGTACCGATGATCTATTCGTTGCAACGGAAATCAAAAAAGTCATTATTACTCTACGGAATCCCATTATTAGCGGGATTAGCCATTACTCATTCCTTTATCCCTCCTACCCCGGGCCCTGTTGCTGTCGCGGATATTTTGAATGCCGAACTGGGCTGGGTAATCGTCTTCGGATTTATAGTCGGAATCCCAACAGCTATTATCAGCGGTCCCTTGTTTGGACGCTATATCGCTAAACGTATCCATATTGATGCACCGGAATTGGTGGAAAAAATAAACACAGAGGACGCAACACGCCCTTCGGTGGGTATGATTTTCGCTATCATTGGTTTGCCTATTATTTTAATTGTCTGCAATACGGTGCTAAATAGCCCAATGGCAGAAGGTTGGGTATCTATTGAAGTACAGGGATGGTTAAAGATGATCGGTCATCCATTCTTTGCACTCATACTAGCCAACTTAATCGCCTGGTACCTCTTAGGAATTCGACGCGGTACTTCCAATAAAATTTTGCAAACAATCACAGGTAAATCCTTAGGTCCCGCCGGAATTATCATCCTACTCACCGGTGCTGGAGGTGTCTTTAAACAAATGCTCATTGAAACCGGAACAGGTACCATGATGGCCGACTACTTCCAGGAATTGGGCTTGGGTATTTTTGCAGTGGCTTTTATATTGGCGGCGCTCGTGAGAATACTGCAAGGATCTGCTACAGTGGCTATGATTACAGCCGCGGGTGTGGTTGCCGCTCTACTTAAAACGGATCCTTTAAACCCTATGGACACAGCTTTATTGGTGATCGCCATTGCCTCGGGAGCCTCCATCCTATCTCATGTGAATGACAGTGGCTTCTGGTTAGTGAGTAAATATCTAGGAATGACCGAAAAGCAGACGTTTAGAAGCTGGACCATGATGACCACTATTTTGGCCATCGTTGGGATTACAACGGTTGGGATTTTGTCTTTGTTTGTTTAAATGAAGTGATCGTAGACGAAAGCTTACTTCTTAGAAAAAATGAACTTTTTAACCAAAAGTATCAAAGCACTGGTGGCGAGAGCGGTCAAAAAGAAAACGAAAAGTTCAGCATTAAACTCACCTTCTGCGTAACGAGATCTTTTAGTGTGATTAGAGACATTCATAACTTCATAAATATGCACTGCAAAAAATAGCAGATTATATAAAATAAGAAGAGCTACGCCATATTTTCGCAAACTGTTTTTAGCTTTACGGAAAAATAACTTTTCAACAAGAAAACCCAAAAAGATGAGAAGTAACGACCAAAAAAGAGAGATTAGACATATTGAAAAAAAATAGTCATATGTATAGTTACTCAAATTTCCAATCATACCTACATACGCGAAATACAGTATTGAAAATATATTAAACAGAAGAATGGAGGTTAAAATATATTTCTTTTTCCATCCAATTTTATTAGGAATCTTGACTGGTATTTTGGATCCCGCGGAACTATTATCGTCTTGAATTCGGTTATTTTCAGATGTCGGTTTTTCTTTTTCTAAATCTTGTAGCTTATACTGGATATCGTCAACCAGTTTATGTATACCCTGCTTATATTCAATTTTAGTAAAGTCGGTAAACTGTTTACGAGCTAGTCGCATGGGGACATCACACTCTTCTATCTTAATAGGGTTAATTCCCTTATTTAGCTGCATAGCAAAGGACATCTCATCCTTTACATTATTCGAATTTACGGAGGACTTAGACAAAATAAGAACCATGGCGTCCGAGTTTTTTATCTCCCGTTCGATAACATCATCCCATTCATCTCCTGTTCTAATATTTGCGTCGAACCAAACATCAAATCCTACTTTGCGTAAACTATCAACCAATTTTGAAACATATTCAGTATCGGCACGAGAGTAACTAACAAATAATTTCCTTTTCTCCATTTTTAATACAACTGACTTATTTCCAAATTGAACTTTCGGAATAGTGTTTACGTTCATTCTTAATACAGAAACTCAAGAATTTATATAAACCTAGCTCTTAGAAAGTGTCATTTCAACTCGAGTATTTTTCGCCTTTCCCTCCCGGGTGTCGTTAGGGGCAATAGCCTTAGACTCTCCCATCCCCTGGCTGGTGATCCTATTGGCATCGATCCCGTATGACTCGATGACCTTTTTTATAGCCAATGCCCTAAGTTTTGAAAGTCTTACGTTTCTAATTGCACTTAACTGATCATGAACATGACATTCAATATTCAGTTTAAGTTTTGGGTTTTCTGTCAGTAATTTCGCTAATATATCAAACTCTCTTCCCGTCATCACTGGGTCAGGTCCACTCGGAACGAACTTAATTTTTTCAGCAACAAGCATCACTGTTTTTCTGAGTTCATCAAAATCGGGCTGGTCTTCTTTCTCAGTATTCTTATCGGCAACAATCTCTTTCTTTGCTTCTTCCGCAACTCCCTTTTTAGGTTTATCCGAACTAAACACACCAGAAGCATACAAAATGACTAATACCAAGACAATACCCCCTCCAATAATAATTGGAAGTTTACTTTTCTTTGGTGCTGATTCTTTAGCTGGAGCGGGAGAAGGATCTTTTTTGACGTCTCTGGGGGTAGTTGCAATAGGTTGTTCAAGAACCACCTCCTCTTTTTGAGGTTCCGCGATGGGTTTCTTTGGTTCTTCGACATCTTGCTTTGGTTTTGCAGCTTCCTTATCAGTCAACCCTAAGGCTTTGGTTAATTTTTGAATACCCTTTTCATGGGAAACACTAAAATCGGCAAATTGTAAACGGCGTAACCGGAACGGGATGTCACATTCTTCTAAGAGCACCGGTATCACAGTTTTCTTTTCTTCCAGAGCGTAAGAAACCTCATCCATTACGTTATTAGATTCCACCGAAGTTTTGGAAAGTACAATTAACACCGTTTGAGAGGCATCCAAAGCATCCTCGATGGACTTATCCCAACGTGTACCTGGTTTTATGTCCAATTGATCCAACCAGACATTCGCCCCGTCTCCCCGTAACTCTTTAGCGAGATTTAAAACAAATTCTGAATCGTCCCTCGAATAGCTGAAGAATATTTTTGGTTTTTCCATGATAGAAATGTTTGTTAGCTATTATGATGGGGAACTACATAATAGGTTAAAGATAGTACATTTCAGAATAAACCTTTTAAAATTTTGACTCGTGTATTATTGGATTCGATAATAACCACACTTCAAATAAGCACCCTCTGGAAAGCCAATGGGATGGTCGACGTCGTGATAGGTCTTGTTTTCTAATTGGAAGCCTCTCCCCGACTCTTTTAAAGCTTCTGTATTGATTCTGAAGAAATCTACCGCTAGGATACGCGAAGAACAACTCGCAAGCACTAGCAAGCCATTGCTAGCCGTTAGCTGTACTCCCAATTGCGCTAGTTGTGCATATTTTTTTCGTGCTATAGCTGCCTCCTTGGCACTCTTCGCAAAGCTAGGTGGGTCAATGACCACGATATTGTATTTTTTCTTTTCTGAAATGAGGCGTTCTAATTCGGTAAAAGCATCACCTGCGATTACATAATGGTTTCCGGAATAATCGTTCAATTTGCCATTTTCCAAGGCTAATTCCAAGGCTTGTTTACTGATATCTAAACTTGTCACCTCCTTAGCCCCACCAGCCAATGCATGGACTGAGAAGCCTCCTGCATAGGAAAACACATCCAATACCTTCATTCCTTTGGATAACTTACCTACCTGCCTTCTGTTTTCGCGATGGTCTAAAAAGTAGCCCGTTTTGTGTCCTTTAATCACATTAGCTGAAAAACGGACTCCATGCTCTAAAAATGGCACGACCTCATCAACTAAAGTTCCAAATAAGATGGTTCCATCGGTCAATTCGTATTGTGGCGCTTGCTGTAAGCTTCTGCTGAGTCGTAGTACGGCACAATCGCAGTGGCAGACTTCGATCAAGGCTTTCAGAATCACTTCAAAATAAGGAAACCAGATTGCCGAATATAATTTTACAACGAGTACGTTATCATACACATCAGCAATCAGTCCTGGGAAACCATCATTCTCACCGAATAGGAGTCGGTAGCTGTTGGTGTTGGTTTGCAGTAAACGCTGACGAAGCGCATAAGCAGCGCTAATCTTTTCTGAAAAGAATTCGGCATTCAATTGGGCGCCATGGTCAAAATGAAGCATCTTAATGCGAATCGGAGACTGGGGATCGTACAATCCGACCCCTATTACTTTGTTTTTGGTATGACTAAAAATCACGCAAATATCGCCTGGACTCCCTTCCTTAGACAATTTCTCGACACTTTCTGAAAAAATCCAAGGATGATGATTACGTACACTTCGTTCTCCAACACTTGTAAGCTTTACGGCCAGTGTTTTGAGTTCAAAGGCGGGTAAGGTGAAGTGGAAATTATTCGTCAAGCTGGTCTAATTCTTTGGTTAATTTTTTCTGATACCTACTTTGAACGATATCGATCAACACTAAAACGAAAATCACAAAGTAAAAAGTAGTTTTGCTCATGGCCTCCACTTTATTGCCAAAAATGGAAAGATGCGCTAGATGACCTCCTTCAGATAATAACATGATTCCTACAACGAGGAGAATAAAAAGTCCTAGGACCTCGTACATGCGGTTCTTTTTAAGGAATTCGGTTACATGTCCGGAAAGCCAAATCATGATCAGCCCTCCAATGACAATTGCAGTAGCCATTACCCAAAACACATCTGTCAAGGCAATTGCACCCAAAATGGAATCGAATGAAAACACCACGTTCATCAACACTATGGAAATGATAATACTCGTTACCGACTTCGGCTTCTTGTCTTTACCTCCCCCTTCGTGAATGACCATCATATGCCAAATTTCCTTCATCGCTGTATACATTATAAAGACCCCTCCGAACAGGATGATAATGCTGTGAAGATTGAAAGATCCGTCAAAAAAGCTGTTTTCAGGAATTACGATCCATGGCTCTTGAAATACAGCAATCAATCGCAGCAAGACAAATAGCAATACAATACGTAAAACGATAGCCAGACCAATTCCCAAATTGCGTACTCGTTTTTGTTCTTCGACAGGCGCCCGCTTAGATTCGATAGAGATGTACAGTAAATTGTCAATGCCTAAAACGGCTTGTAATAAGATTAGTAAGGCTAATGAAATGAGGTTTTCAACTGCGAATATAGAATCCATAGTAGTTGGTTTAGTTGTTTATTTTATTCTGAATAATAGCAATAGCACTCGACACCGTATCCATAGCTTCCAATTCGTCATCTTTGATTTCAATTTCGAATTTATCTTCCACATCCAAAACCACATCGACTAAGTGCGATGAGTTAATGTTCAACTCGTTAATTAAATGGCTTTCGGGACCTATACTGTCTACAGAAACGTCCTCAGGTAAGTAAATTGAAATAATGGTTTTTAGTTGGTCGTAAATGTCTTCTTGAGTCATGCGCTAAATTTTTTTAAAGATAACACACGCATTGACATCTCCAAACCCAAAACTGGCTTTTGCAATAGTTTTTAGCGAAACATCCAGCTTGGTCCTCGGAATTTTTTCTGAATCAACATTTTGCGCAATTTCAGGGTGCAAATCATCACAATTAATATTGGGAAATATGAAACCGTGATGCAATTGCAAAACAGCGGATACAACCTCCATACTACCACTGGCAGCCAAACCATGACCAATCATCGCCTTCAATGAATTAATATATGGAAAGTTGGCTCCTCGCCTATGCAAAGCTTCGCACCAATTCTCAACTTCAACAGGATCTTTGACGGTTGCAGTTAAATGTCCATTGATATAATCTATTTCTGAAGCATTTACCTCAGCATTTTCAAGGGCTTTAGTGATACATCGTTGCACCGCAGCACTATTGGGTGCTGTCATGCTTCCTCCCTGCCGTTGTCCCCCACTGTTCACCTCACCACCTAAAACTTCGGCATATATGGTAGCTCCGCGAGCTTGAGCACTTTCCAACGACTCTAACAAAAGGGCTCCGGCACCACTTCCAGGGACAAATCCGCTAGCCGTAGCACTCATAGGTCTTGATCCTTGAATGGGAGTGTCATTATGTTTAAATGTAGTTACTTTCATGGCATCAAAACCACCCCAGAGATAAGCTCCATCGTCGCTGCAGCTGCCACAGAGCATTTGTTCAGCCTTTCCAGTGGCAATGTGTTCATGCCCTATTAAGACAGCTTCGGTTCCAGTCGCACATGCAGAAGAATTGGTGGTGACTTTATTACCAGCCCCAATTTTCCCGCCCAAATAGGCGCTAATACCGCTTGCCATGGTTTGGGCTACCGTAGTGCTTCCTAATCGGCGTACTTTCCCTTCATCCAATTTGTAGATCGCCTCTCGAAACTTTTCAACTCCGCTGGTTCCTGTTCCGAAGACAATACCAAGATCCCAATAAGGTTCTTCGTTTGTGCGTTTCGGTTGAATCCCAGCATCTGCCATAGCTTCCATCCCAGCAATAACGCCATACAGTATGCCACTGCTGTTGAAATTCCGAAGTTCAAGATCGGTGAAGTACTCTTTTTTAAGGGGCTCAGAAATGGATGGAGTCCCTCCTATTTGACAAGAGAAGTTCAATGCTTCTAATTTAGGATACCATTCAATGCCAGAAGTTCCGGTTTTGATAGCTTCTAGGAATGATGGAATACCCACTCCGTTGGGGGCAACAATTCCTAATCCTGTGATGACCACTCTTTTTTTCAATAGTTTCATTTATTATTTGGAGACCATTCCGCTGATAGTACCCTTGCAAACTAATACCCCTTCATTATTTATCATTTTCACCTTACATTTAAGTTTACCAAATCTAAAATATTCTTTCTCAGAAATTACGGTTACTTTTTCTCCAGGATATATGGGTAAATAGAAATGAACTTCGCTGCTCACCAAGGCAATTTGTGATGCTTCGGTAAGACCTTTAATCAAAGAAATACCAAGGCAAACAACACCAATTTGGGCCATACATTCAGTAAGAATCACACCGGGGGTTACCGGGTTGCCTTTAAAATGTCCTTGGTAAAAATACTCATCTTCCTTAAAGGTATATTCGCCTTCAGCCCTATCTTCAGTGACTTCAAGCAAATTATCCACAAAAAGGAAAGGTTTTGTGTACGGTAATTGGGCAATGATATCTTTGTGTAGCATTTTATATATCTATTCAACGTAGGCTCTCTCCGCCATCTACTTTTACTATGGTACCATTAATCCATCGCGCCTCATTTTTGGCCAATAGATAAACAGCGTTAGCAACATCCTCTGCTGCTGTGAGTCTTTTAAAAGGGTTCCTTTTTTGAGCTAGGCTTGCAAGGTGCTCGCTTCCTGGAATCATGTTAAACGATTTGGTTTGAGTGACTCCAGCTTGAATACAATTCGTAGTAATGCCTAATGAAGCCAGTTCAACCGCCATTTGACGCATCAACGCTTCGAGAGATGCCTTGGCCACAGAAACTGCTCCATAATGTGGCAGCGCCTTTGTATTACCTTCACTGGTGAACGCAATGTTTCTAGCATCATCGGTAAATCTATTTCCTTTGATCAAAGCTTGGGTCCAGTCCAACCAACTTAGCGCCATGGCATTGATAGTGATGACCAAATCTTCCCTTGTTAGCTGTTCGTTAGCATCGCCCGTGAGCGGTTTTAAACTCCCCTTGGCAATACTATGCAATAGCATTTTCACTGAATTTTCTGGTAATTCTGAAATGACTTCCGCTATGACTTCCGGTTTCAAGGCGTCTTGATTGAATGTAAGAACACGAACGCCAAGACTTTTCATCGCTTCTACTTCTGAAGTAAACACCTCCAAGTCTGTTTTACGGTCACGATGAACAATACAAATATTGGCACCCTGCGCAGCCATTTTCTTGGCGCTGGCAAGACCTAGGCCACTACTTCCTCCTAAAATAAGGATCCACTCGTTTTTAAATTCTTTATTCATTAAAATTCCAATAAGATTCGTTGTGCTGAAAATCCAGGGCCAAAACTTAGCATCAAACCTAAATCGCCTTTAGGGATGTCCTTTTCCATAAAACGTTCCAATACATAGAGAACGGTCGCACTGCTCATATTTCCATACAATCTAAGGACTTCTTTGGTATCGTCAATGTTCTTGCCCATACTTCCGAAGAGATCTTCTACCGTCTGTACGATTTTTTTACCGCCAGGATGGAAGATTAGATGCTGTACATCTTCAATGGTTCGGTTATTCTTAGCAAGGAACGGATTAATTATTTCAGGGAAATGTTTTGCAATCTTATCGGGAACTTCTTTATCCAAAATCATTTGTAAGCCCGAATTCACAAGCTTAAAACCCATCATGGAAGTAGCATCATAAAAATGATACATGGCATCATCAATAATCTTAGGACCCGGAGCGTCTTCTTCCGAAGAAAGTAAAACACAAGCAGCTCCATCTCCAAAAATAGCGGCACTTACTATGTTCACCATAGAATAGTCATTCCACTGAAAAGTAGCCGTCGGCGATTCTAAAGCCACTACGGCCGCGCGTTTCCCTGGATTCGCCTTCAGGAAGTTTTGCGCATAAATTATTCCAGATACACCGGCTGCACATCCCATTTCTGTCACGGGCAACCGAACAACGTCTTGTCTCATTTCCAATTCATTGATTAAATAGGCATCTACAGAAGGAATCATGATTCCAGTACAGCTTACTGTAATAAGAAAATCGATGTCGGTAGGCTTCCATTGGGCTTTGTTTAAGGCTTTTTCAACACATTGTCGCCCCAAGGTCTTCATGCCTTCCACATAAATATCGTTTCGCTCCTCGAAACTACTTGTGAGAAAGACCTGATGTGCATCCATGATCGAATACCGGCGATCGACTCCCGCACCTTGGAATATTTTAAGGACTTTTCGTTTAAATCGTGTGTCTTGTCCGTGCAGCCAAGTTTCAATAAACGGAAGTATCTCACTCGTTTCTCGGGTATATGGAGGGAGTTGTTTGGCGACTGTTGTTATTTTTACACTCATGTTTCTGTTTCCCTAATACCAAGGGTTTTGAGGTTGATTTATTTTTTTAGAATCCATTGATAGCGAAAGGCCCATTTCCATTTCATACGATGTTGGCCTTCGATATTTGTTGACATTTGCACTAACTCATGCTTTTTGAAACCTCTAGCGACCGATACGAGTCCGTCGTGCCTAGCAATTTTGGTTTTTAGAAAGACTGAGCTAAATATACGAAACAACCAAAAGGCCCAACGACTTCGGTGTAGGTCGTTAATTACAACGCCAACTTTCGCTTGTGCGGAAAGTCTATTTGTTAAATGAACTATTTGTTTTTCACTGAAATGATGCAGGAATAGCGTGCAAAGGGCAATATCGAATGCTGGTATTTCTTCCTTTTCAGATAAAATGTCCATCACTTTAAAGCTGTAATTTTCCAAATGTTCGGATCGTTTATTTGCCTCAATCAGAATATGTGGATTGGCATCGATACCAATGACGTGCAATTCTATTTGTCGCTTGGATGCCCAATGAATGCATTGCCGAAGTACTTCACCATCGCCACAGCCCACGTCTAATACTGTGAGCGATTCGTTTTTGACAGATTTATCCAGTAACTGTTCAATACCATCAAGGGTTATTGAATTTCCACCGAGCCATTTGTTGACTATTCTAAGGTCGTCAAGTAATTCCTTCAGGGATTCACCTTGTAATTCAAGATCATCCATGATTTCCGGCTGACTGGACCTAAGTTTTGAAGAATAGCTTATCATATGAGTAATTCTCCGTGTGTTTTTTTAATAATTCTTGGTAAAATAGAAGGAAAAGCTTGTACCATCTTAAGGCCCAAATGAGCCGTTGTTGGATGTAATAATAGGTTTTGAATGCGCCTTCCTGCAAGCAATCGTTTGGTGAAAGTTTCTCCCCATTTTAATTGATATGCTATTTCGATATCTTCACGATCCATGTTTTTTGTCTGAAAAGCATCCAAAAACATTTCAGAAAATAATTTGGCGCCATGTATCGCCATGGCCATGCCATTTCCGCATAAAGGATGGATCAACCCTGCACTATCACCAATCATAAAAATATGATCAACGATGGGCAGTTTTTTTTCAAAGGAGATCTGACTAATAGTCAATGGTTTTTCAAATAACAGCTTAGCCCCATTGAAGAATTCAGCTAAGTGAGGATTCTGGGACATAACTTCCTTTTGAAAGGCTGGAATACTACCTATCCGCTTGAACGATTTGTACGAAGTAAGATAACATGCGTTGACGGCTCCAGTTTCGATATGAGATAGACCGCAATAGCCGCCTTCAAAATTATGGAGCGCAACCAATTTTTTAGGGAAATCGGCTTCATAATGAGCTTTTACCCCCAACCATGGGGATTTTTCTTGAATGAATTTTCTGCTTAAGGTAGCGTCCAATAGCGATCTTTTTCCAAAGGCGCCTACCACAAATTTTCCACGATATTCATCCCTATTCGTCGTTTGTACGATGAATTGATTGTCTTGGAATGAAACATGTTCTGCGGTAGCAAATTCAACGGTAATCTGGTCTTTAACCAGTTCATATAAATGAAGATCAATAGCATATCGTGAGATTCCGAATCCGCCCAAAGGCAAGTCTGCGGTTACCTTTTTTCCCTCCTTGCTGCTCATTTCGAATTTCGAAATTTCCACGGCACCTTTATGGAAAGGGTCCACTCCTAAGCTCCTAAGATAGGGCATCACTTCGTTCGAAATATATTCGCCACAGACCTTGTGATGGGGGTATTCATATTTCTCGATAAGCAAAACTTGCACACCATGCTGTGATAGATGCAAAGCCGCAGTGAGACCTGCTAGTCCACCGCCTACAATGATCACATCATATGTCTTTGAGAATCCCATCCCTTAAAGAACCGACGAAAATTCCATAAAAAAAAATCCCAAACGGTGTGGTTTGGGATTTTAACTATATTTGAAAATTGATTAGTTGCCTTCGGCTTCCTTTTCGGCATCATCTTTCATTTTCTGACTTGGTACAATTACAACATTTACCCTACGGTTTTGTGCACGACCTTCAGCAGTATCATTAGTAGCTATTGGACTATTCTCACCAAACCAATTCGTTGTAAAACGACCAGCTTTTAGCTTTTTAGCTCCAATAAAGTAGTTTGTAACCGCCTGTGCTCTATTTTTTGAGAGTGTCATGTTTAACGCATCACCTCCAGAACTATCCGTATGACCAATCACTAAAACCTTAGTGTCTGCAAATTCACGAAGTACTCCTGTTAGCTTATCCAAAGTCTCCTTAGACGATTCGTTAATGTTGTATTTACTAGTGGCAAAATTCACTCCGCTATTTTCATCGAAAGTAACGACGATACCATCATCTACTCGTTCTACTTTAGCTCCAGGAATTTCCTCTTCAATTTTCTGGGCGTTTTTGTCCATTTTCGCACCTATCAAAATACCTGCGGCACCTCCGACAACGCCTCCAATAACGGCACCAACTTCTCCGTTGCCACCTTTACCAACATTGTTCCCTAAAATAGCTCCGAGAACGGCTCCACCTGCGGCACCAATTACGGCTCCTTTTTGTTTGTTATTTGCATTCTTTGTGGCTTCGCAACTGGTTATTCCTGCGACCAATGTGAGGGCCAAGGCCATCATTCCAATTTGTTTAACTATCTGTTTCATTTGTTTGTTTTTAATGTTTTTTTAATTAAAAGGGACTATAATCAAGTCCTTTAGTCTTCTAATTTTGAAAAGTTCATGCTAATTGTGAATGGTTTTCCATCCAAGTTTACCGTTTGTTCCCATTTCATGTTAGAGCTACTTATTTGCGCAAGACGAAGACGAAACCCAGTATTATCTTCCGACTTTTTCTTCGCATTGGTTGGTTTTAGTAAAAAGTCATATAAACCAGTAGTTGGGTCTATTTCCTGAATGGCGAATATAAAATTACGGACACCCGTTGGACAGTTTGTGTTTTCTATAGCGTAAGTTCCTGTATTGTTATTAGGAATAAAGCGCCATTGACTTCCTTCAAAACACTCTCGCGAGGTATCGTTTAAAAGCTGTACCGTAAATGTACCAGCTTCACTGTAGGAAATGTTGTCCAATGACCAATTTCCTTTAATAACTTTTTTAGTTTCAGTGACGGTTTTCGGTGTTCCGCAGGAAAGAGCAAAGACCGCTATAATTGCTAGTGTTGCTATTTTTTTCATATTTAGGTTGTTTATTTAAGTGAGATTAAAATTAAGTTATGCAGTATATAAAGATACTATAAAATTGAATATGATTCAATCACGATGCCCACATTTCAATAAGTGTGCCATGCATGATCTAGCAAAATGAAACTACCTCTTAGTTTAAAGCAATTATGACTTAATACTTTAGAAGTTCTTCCAGGGCGAGTTTAAAACGTTCTTTAGGTAAGTAGTTGACTTCTAGGTTTGCAGCAAATGGAATGGGTGTTTCCATGCTCGCAATACGTCTAATAGGCGCATCCAAGGATTCAAAACAGTTTTCTGAAATTAAAGCAGAAATATCACTGGCCATACTCCCAAACATGGAATCTTCTTGTAAGACAATTACCTTCCCTGTCTTCTTAACCGATGTGTATATGGTTTCGGTGTCCAAAGGAGATAAAGTGCGAAGATCAATAAGGTCGGCAGCAACTGGGTTTGATTCCAATTCGGCCATAGCCCAATGAATACCAGCACCATATGAAATGATAGTAATGTCGTTTCCTTCTTGTAAAAGGGCTGCCTTTCCAATGGGTAATGTATAATAGTGAGTAGGAACCTCTTGTCTAATACTACGGTACAATGCCTTATGTTCAAAGAATAAGACAGGGTTTGGATCTTCAATAGCGCTAGCTAGTAGTCCCTTAGCGTCATATGGAAATGCTGGATAAATAACCTTAAGTCCTGGAGTATGTGTAAACCAAGCTTCATTGGTTTGACTATGGAAGGGTCCTGCCCCAACGCCAGCCCCACAAGGCATTCGTATCACCACATCGGCTTTCTGATTCCAGCGATAGTGCGACTTAGCCAAATAGTTGATAATCGGATTAAATCCAGAAGTAACAAAATCGGCAAACTGCATTTCTACAATTGTCTTCATTCCGGTAATTGAGAGGCCCATTGCGGCTGAAACAATAGCGCTTTCGCAAATAGGAGTGTTCCGCACACGTTCTTTTCCGAAGGCTTCTAAAAACCCTTCTGTAATTTTAAAAACGCCTCCGTATTCGGCAATATCTTGCCCCATGATAACCGAATTTTCATGACGCTCCATGGATTGTTTCAATCCTTGTGAAATAGCATCAATCAAACGAATACTTTCTGTTTCTATATTCGGGCTAACTTCCTGATAAATATGTGATTGAAACACATCATTTAATTCATTACTTGGGCTGGATGAAATATCCTCTTCGGCATATGCGATGTCCAGATTCTCATTTATTTCATTCTTAATATCCGATTTGAAGCCTTCAATAGTTTCTTGATTGAGCATGTCCTCTTGAACTAAGTAATTTTCAAAATTTTGGATGGGGTCCTTAGCTTCCCATTCGGCTAACAATTCCTTTGGAACATATTTCGTACCACTCGCCTCTTCATGCCCACGCATTCTAAAAGTCTTAAACTCTATCAATACCGGCCGTGGATTTTCACGCATACTTTCAACGATAGTAGTAATTTGTTTATAAACCGCTAAAATGTCGTTTCCTTCAATAATATGTGACTCCATGCCATACCCAATAGCTCTATCCGCTAGGTGTTCGCAATTGTATTGCTCGCTTGCTGGCGTAGAAAGTCCGTAACCATTGTTCTCAATGCAAAAAAGTACAGGTAGCTGCCACACAGATGCAACGTTCAATGCTTCGTGAATATCTCCTTCACTGGTACCTCCTTCACCTGTAAACACGGCACAGACTTGCTTATTGTCTTTAAGAAGATTCCCAAGCGCAATCCCATCGGCAACGCCAAATTGGGGTCCTAAATGGGAAATCATTCCTACAATCTTATATTCTTGTGTCCCAAAATGGAAACTTCGATCTCGACCTTTAGTGAAACCACTGGCTTTTCCTTGCCACTGTGAAAACAGTCGATGCAGCGGAATTTCACGTGTAGTAAATATCCCGAGGTTACGATGCATGGGTAAAATATATTCTTCGGAATTTAAGACGGAAGCAATTCCTACTGAAATAGCCTCCTGTCCAATGCCGCTAAACCATTTTGAGATTTTCCCTTGCCGCAATAGAATGAGCATTTTTTCCTCGATAAGACGAGGTTTAAGCATGCTTCGGTATAACGAAATTAGGGTGTCTTGATCCAAATTGCTGCGATCGTAGTCAAAATGAACTGTAGAAGTGATTTGGGATTTCATTGATTTTATTTGATCCGTTCAAAAATAGAAAAATTCCTATGGTTGGCACACCTTTTCAAAGTTTTTTTACCCAGTCTTTTAACGAAAGCTTTCTGCAACACCAATGCGGAAATACACCTTATATTTGGTATATTTGTATACACTAAAGATTGAAATTATGAACAATATACCCAGTGTAGATTTGGCCGACTTCCTTTCTGAAGATGCTTCTAGAAAGCAAAAGTTTGTGAATCAAATCGGAACCGCATATGAAGAAATAGGATTTGTTTCACTTAGAAATCACTTTCTAAGCGATGTCTTGGTGGCCGATTTGTATAAAGAAATAAAAGCATTTTTTGCCATGCCTGTAGATGCCAAGAGGGCCTATGAAATAGAAGGTCTAGGTGGGCAACGAGGTTATGTTTCCTTCGGGAAAGAGCATGCTAAGGGAAAGAAGAAAGGCGATTTAAAAGAATTTTGGCATTTTGGACAAGAACCCTCTGCAGATGCACAATTGCCCGATAAATACCCTGACAACGTAATGGTATCTGAACTTCCAAAGTTCAATGAAACAGGGATGCAAGCCTATAGAATGCTTGAGAAAACAGGTATTTATGTCCTTCGCGCCTTGGCCTTATATATTGGATTAGACGAATTTTATTTTGATCATTGGGCTTCCAATGGCAATAGCATTTTACGCCCAATCCACTACCCTCCTATTACCGAAGAGCCTAAGGGGGCTGTCCGCGCTGGAGCGCATGGTGATATTAACTTGATCACCTTACTTATGGGAGCTTCTACAGGTGGTCTTCAGGTACTTCGTAAAGATGGAGTTTGGATGGATGCTATTCCAGAAGAGGATGAATTAGTGATTAATGTGGGAGACATGTTAGAGCGACATACGAACAACAAACTGCGCTCTACCATTCACCGAGTGGTAAATCCACCTAAAGAACAATGGAGCAATCCTCGATATTCCATTCCCTTTTTTATGCACCCAAGAAGCGATATGGACTTAAGTTGTATGCCCGAATGTGTTGATGGGCAACATCCTATAGGTTTTGATGACATAAATGCTGGAGACTTCTTGCATCAACGATTGGTGGAAATTGGACTTATTAAGAAATAGTAACCACTAATAAATGGACTTACAAGATCAATTAAAAAACCTCTTCCCAGAGCATAAGGCTTCAGAAGAACCGATTATAAAAGAAGAAGCTACACTATGGCTTCAAGATGATCCTTTGATTTGTAAATACGAAAAACGCAAAGGAAAACCCATTACCATTATAGAAGGTTATACGGGCGCTCCGGCCGACTTTAAACAATTGGCCAAAGAAATTAAGCAATTGCTTAGTGTGGGCGGTAGTTTTAAAAATGAACAAATCATTATTCAAGGGGATTATCGAGACCGGATCATGAAATTTCTTCAGGATAAAGGTTTTAAAACTAAGCGCGTTGGTGGATAAGGTGCTCCACATACTTAATGGCGACAGTCTTTCTGAAGGGTTACAATTATTAAATCTCGAAGGTGATACCCTGGTATGGAGAGAAATGCTTTGTGCTGGCCCTGTCCATGCAGAAGTTGGTGGAGAACGATTTTCTAAAAGTAGAAGTTCATTTTTAAAAGAGTTTTTCGAAGTATCTGAAAATCGCTACCATGACACCTTTATCCAACCTCTGAAAAATATCACTTCCTTAGATGCCTATTCTGAAATTAATCTTTGGTTTGAATATGATCTTTTTTGTCATATCAACCTCCTAGGAGCCTTGGCTTGGATTTCACAACATAGCTTTCATGGGAAAGTGTTTCATATTTGTAGCGGTCGCGTAAAAGGAATATCAAAACTATTGGGGCTTTCTGAATTATCACAAGACCAATTAACGGACCATTATCAGCATAAGAAATTACTTAATGCTGAAGATTTAGAGATTGCGAATGATATTTGGATGTGCTATACCGACAACGATCCTAGTGCTATGTTGCCAAAAATAACACGAAAATCTTCCTTCGACTACCTTTCCAATTGCCTGAAATCACATATAGAACGGTTTCCTAACATTGAAACTGGCCTTAATGTATTGGAAGCTCATGTGCTGCAGCTTTTGGATACACATTCCATCAAAAGTGAGCATCAATTATGCGGGTATGTGCTTTCACACCAAGGGTATTATGGCTATGGTGATAGTCAGATAATGCTAGTGATTCAAAACCTTCGCGCCTATTTTAGTATGATGGACGGAAGTTTGAAGTTAAATGAAACAGGAGTTAAACTATTGAATAAAGAAATTAATGTCTTCGACCAATTGCAAAATGATTTTAGTTTTGGTGGAGCCAAAAAATATGATTGGCTCTACGATTCTACAAATAATCAACTCATAAAAAGATAGCCGATGCGTATTGCAAATTCTGAACTTATTCTTAATAACGATGGTTCCATCTATCATCTTAATTTAAAACCCGACGATATCGCGACCACCATCATCACAGTTGGAGATCCGGAACGTGTGAGCGATGTTACCAAGCATTTTGATAAGATTTCAGTAGCTGTACAAAGACGAGAATTTAAAGCACAGACCGGCAGTTATAAAGGAAAAGAAATAACGGTGATATCGACTGGAATTGGGACCGATAATATTGATATTGTGTTCAATGAATTGGATGCGCTGGTGAATATTGATTTCGCTACTCGAATGGCAAAGCCGAAATTTATCCAACTTTCTTTTGTGCGAATTGGAACCAGCGGAGCCATACAACCAGAAATTCCCGTGGATAGTGTATTGGTTTCAGAAAGAGCCGTGGGCTTTGATAGTTTGATTCATTTTTATAGAGATACAGGATTTTTGGACGAGGATTATTCCAATGCTTTGATGGAACACCTGCAATGGAGTCCAAAAAAGAGTCATCCATATGTGGTTACACCCGACGAAAAATGGTTGAAAACATTCTATTCCGAAGGGTTTATTAAGGGTACAACAGCTACTAATGTTGGGTTTTATGGACCTCAAGGAAGGAAATTAAGACTGGACCTTGCCGATGCAGAAATGAACAATCGTTTGCAAAGTTTCGAACATAAGGGAAGTAGAATTACAAACCTTGAAATGGAGACTTCTGGTATCTATGGAATGTCTAAATTATTGGGACATAGAAGTATATCGCTTAATGCCATTATTGCCAATAGAGCTTTGGGTACTTTTAGTGAAAATCCAAAGCAAACAGTTGATCAATTAATCAAAAAGACCTTAGATTTGTTGGTACTATGAAAAAATTCCGAATAGGCGGTGTGCCAGAACATTTTAATCTACCCTGGTATTTGACCCTTCGTGATAAGACTTATCACGAAGAGAATATCAATTTAAGATGGACCGATTATCATGGAGGCACTGGGCAAATGTGTAAGGCTTTGCGTGATAAGGAGATTGATATGGCCGTTATCCTTACGGAAGGAATTGTTCGGGATATTATTAATGGGAATCCGTGTAAAATTGTACAGGTATTTGTAAAATCTCCACTCTTATGGGGAATTCACGTGGCTAAGAATTCAGATTACCTTGAAGTTCTTAATTTAAAAGGTACTTCTGCAGCCATTAGTCGCTATGGTTCTGGTTCACATTTAATGGCCTACGTTAATGCTGAGAATCAGCTGTGGGATATTGAAAAAGATCTTAATTTTGAGGTCATTGAAAACTTAGATGGCGCATTAGAGAAGCTTCCTTTGGGAATAGGAGACTATTTTATGTGGGAAAAATTCACGACCAAACCCTATGTAGACAATGGACCTTTTCGTTTGGTAGGAGAATGCCCTACCCCTTGGCCTTGTTTTGTGATTGCGGTTAGAAGCGAAGTGATTGAAAATGATTCAGAGGCGATTCAGAGTATCTTGAATATTATTAATAGCACAACGACTGGATTTAAAGACATCCCTGCCATTGACGAGATGATCTCCAAGCGATATCAACAAAAGCAAGAAGACGTTCAGCAATGGCTTTCTTTGACAGAGTGGTCTCAAGAGAATTTAACCGAAAAGGAGATTGATAAAGTTCAGAATAAGTTACTACAATTGGATTTAATTAATGAAAAAGTCGCTCCACAAGAACTACTTCATAGCTACGAATGAAGTGATCCATTTTTTGAACAATAATTTAGTACTACCTTTTTGTCCTATATTTAGCACAAACCCAACCATTGACCGAAAAAGAATTTATTAATAAACTTCAAGATGGAAGACGTGACGCCTTTGGAGAACTTCTGAATCAATACCAACAGATGGTTTTTAGTACAGCCCTGTCTTTTGTTCCGAACAAACAAGATGCTGAAGATGTAGCTCAAGAAGTTTTTATTGAAGTTTTTAAATCAATCCATAAGTTTAAAGGGAATTCGAAGCTATCTACTTGGATTTATAGGATTACGGTCAATAAAAGTTTGGAGTTTATTCGAAAGCGCAATGCTAAAAAACGCTTCGGATATGTACAATCGCTTTTTGGAAATGAGATCCCCTTGGATAAAACCGATTTTTTTACGGAGATAAGCCATCCTGGAGTTTTATTGGAACAAAAAGAAGACCATGCGACCTTGATGAAGGCAATAAATCAATTGCCAGATGCGCAGCGCATTGTTTTTACGTTACATAAAATAGACGATAAGAGTTATAAGGAAATATCAGAAATTACGGCGAAGAGTATTTCATCTGTAGAGTCCCTGATGTTTCGAGCAAAACAAAATTTGCAAAAAAAACTACTCGATTTTTATAAAAATCGAGATACATAACAAGTTTTTTACACAATATGCATCAAACAAGATAGTAAACAATAGTAGTTATGGATTCAAATAAAGACATAGATAAAAAAGTGGAGGAGCTCCTAAGTCTTGCTGGGCAGGAGAAAGAGGTTCCCATTTCTCCATTTTTTAAGGACAAAACACTGGACATTTTATTTACCAAAGAAGAAGAAGAACGTAGTGTCATTTCTGGTTGGTTTACACCAAAATTACAACTAGCAACTCTTGTGGTAGTTTTACTGGCGAATAGTTATGTTCTATATACGATGAACCAAAGCGATTATAGTCAGCAACTAGACGAATTTGCACAAGCATATCAATTGTCCAATGATGATGAGATTAGCACGTATTTAAAATAACTGAGCGCATGAAAAAAAATACTTTACTCTACATACTTATTATACTTTTGGTTGGGTTTAACGGCTACTTTATTGCAACTCAATTCAAGAAGTCGCCTAGAAATAAACCAGGGGGTCCTGAAGTATTTATCGCCAAGGAGTTAAATTTTGATGAAGCTCAAATGGCTCGATTTGATGTATTAATGGCTCCTCATGATGCCAAAATGAAGAAATTAAGTCATCAGAAAAAACGCCTAAAAGATCAGCTTTTTGAAATGATGTTTCTAGAAGAGGTTCCACAGAGCGACATGGATTCTATACTCGTAGAAATTGGCCGTAACGAACAAAACAGGGATACAGAGGTATTTAAACACTTTAGGGAAGTTCGAAAAATTTGCAATGAATCTCAACGTAGAAAGTTTGAAAAAATAGTAGTTGGTGCACTACATCGCAATGGGCCTCCACCTCCACCGAGGAAATAACTTATTTGCATCTCCCAATATGAGGCTACTTTAAAAAGTAGCCTTTTTTTATTTTTCTACGCAACCATATGAAGAGTTTGGCCTCTTATGGACAGAACAATTTTAATTATGACCACTTTTTTAATAGTTTTGGGAGCCTTATTGGTGGCAAACTTTTTGCTGTTGCAGTTCAGTTGTAACGACGCCACGGAAGAAGCACCGGAAGAAGAATAGAAAATGCCCCCTCAATTTCTATACTACCAATGTACCGCACTACCCTTATTCTTAAGCAAATAGCTATTTGTTTTACTGAAATGTTTGTTTCCAAACCAATACCCTCTATTGGCGCTTAATGGAGATGGATGACCACTGCTAAGCACCAAATGCTTGGTAGTGTCTATTTTAGCACCTTTTTTCTTCGCATACCCTCCCCATAGTAAAAAAACAATCGCTTCTCTTTGCTCAGATAGTTTCGTAATCACCGCATCTGTAAATGACTCCCAGCCCATTTTTTGATGGCTTCCAGCCTCGTTTGCCCGGACACTTAGTGTTGCATTTAAAAGTAATACACCCTGATCTGCCCAACGTTCTAAGTTTCCATTCTCAGGAATAGATATTCCTATATCCTCTTTTATCTCCTTATATATATTCTGAAGTGAAGGCGGAATAACTACCCCATCCGCCACAGAAAAACATAACCCGTTTGCCTGATTAGGACCATGGTAAGGGTCTTGACCTATAATGACCACTTTAACATCTTGAAACGGCGTATGGTCAAAGGCCGAATAAATTAGATTTGATGGTGGGTAACAAGTATAATTGGCGTATTCTGAATGTACGAATTCCATCAAATTATCGAAATAGGGTTTTTCAAATTCGGAGGCTAATTGTTGGTGCCAGGAAGGGTCAATTTTTACAGGCATTATTTGTATTTTTGTTCTTGTAAAAATAATGCATTTCATTATTTAAACTTAAATCAGAGACAACTAATAGATTTCCGCAGCGAGCGGGGCCCTCATGATACGAATTGACACCAAAACCTTAGCCGATTTAGAATTCCCATCGGTCCTTGATCAAATTTCAGAATTTTGCATTACCGACTTAGGTAAGGAAGCGACGCAGGCAATAACACCCTATTCGGAGGAAGAAGTCATTGTGCCTGAATTACATCGCACCAAGGAATTCATGGCCTCTTTTGGGAGTGAAAATGGAATCCCTAATCATGGTTTTGAGTCAATTTCTAAAGAATTGCAATTACTTGAAATTGAGAATAGTAGTTTGGAATTAGTTGGATTTAGACGTATTCTTTCAGTTACAGAAAGGACTAAGAATCTCTTGAAGTTTTTCAAAAAGTTTGAAGAGTTCTATATCTATTTACAAGCCTTCGCTTCGGCAGTGAATTATACATCGGTTATTTCCGAAGAAATAAAAGGAAAAATTGATCGCTACGGACATGTAAAAGACGACGCCTCACTGGAACTTTTAACCATTCGACGTAGGCTAAATATTGTGAAAGGACAGATTAATTCATCATTCACCAAGGCACTTACACGTTACGCTCAAGCAGAATATCTAGATGAAATAAAAGAAACTGTTGTTGACAACCGTAGGGTACTTGCCGTCAAAGCAATGTATCGTAAAAAAATTAAGGGCGCTGTACTAGGCCAATCCAAAACAGGAAGCATTGTTTATATGGAACCTCAAGAAACACTTGAGTTTGCTAATGAGTTGAGCAATTTATACTATGAGGAACAGGAGGAGGTTAAGCGAATTATTAAAGTGCTGACCGAGTTTGTTCGTCCTTATGGCGAGCAATTAGAGAGTTATCAAACCTATTTGTGTGCTATTGATGTCATCTATGCAAAAGCGAAATATGCTTCAGAAATTAATGGCGTTTTACCACTTGTAGTTTCAGATAAAAACCAAAAACCGGAGACAGAAAAAGCTTCCAAACGACTGTATCTTAAAAATGCCTTCCACCCTATTTTATGGATAGCGAATAAAAAGCGAAATGAAAAGACCTATTCGCAAACCATTGAGTTACATCCTGAAAATAGAATTATTGTTATCTCAGGTCCAAATGCTGGAGGAAAGAGTATCACCTTAAAAACCGTAGGACTGCTCCAGGTAATGTTGCAAAGCGGGATGTTGATTCCGGTGGATCCCTTTAGTGAGATATGCTTATTCGACCGAATACTAACAGATATTGGCGATAATCAATCCATAGAAAATCATTTAAGTACGTATAGCTATCGTTTGAAAATGATGAATCACTTTTTAAAGAAGTGCAATCATAATACCCTTTTTCTTATCGATGAGTTTGGAACTGGAAGTGATCCAGAATTGGGAGGTGCTTTAGCGGAAACTTTTTTAGAAGTTTTTTATGAGCGAGGGGCTTATGGGATTATCACGACACATTATTCCAACTTGAAGCTTTTGGCCAACGAACTTCCTCATGCGACCAATGCGAATATGTTGTTCGATAGTCGAAGCTTAGAGCCCATCTATAAATTGCAGTTAGGAGAAGCTGGTAGCTCGTTCACTTTTGAAGTAGCGCAGAAGAATGGAATTCCATATAGTCTGATCAATAAATCGAAGAAGAAGATTGAACGTGGGAAGGTCCGATTTGATAAAACCATAGCGAATCTCCAGAAGGAACGAAGTAAATTACGGAGAATATCAGAGTCGCTCAAAACGGAGGAAGATAAAGCGCGGGAAGAAAATAAGCAGTTGGAGGATACTAATGTCAAGATACAAGCAAAATTGGAAAGCTTTCAAACGTTGTTTGATGCCAACCAAAGACTCATTTCTTTAGGGAAAAAGTTCGATGTGCTTTCAGAAAAGTACCTGAATAATAAACGAAAAAAGCAACTGCAGGATGAATTGATGAAGATGGTGATGGTTGAAAACAGCAAGCGGAAGCCGCCTGCCCCTAAAACCAAGCAAAAGAAGAAGGAAGAAAAGGTAGAGCAACACGAGATAAAACAGGAATTAGAAAAGAAAGTAGCCGTCATTCGTAAAAAGAAGAAGAAGGAAAAAGAAGAGGCTAAAAAAGCGCCACCTCCCAAACCGAAAGTTACCCTTAAAATTGGCGACCAAGTAAGAATGATAGATGGCCGTGCTGTTGGAACTATCGATACTATTGAAAAGAAAAAGGCCAAAGTTAATTATGGTATGTTTACTGCGGATGTTCGCTTAGAAGAATTAGAAAAGGTTTGAAAAATAATAGAAAAATATTACTATTTGATGGTGTTTGCAATCTGTGCAATACCTCGGTTACGTTTGTGATTCAACGTGATAAGAAAGACCTATTTCGGTTTGCAGCTTTGCAAGATCCTGCAGGACAACAACTCATCGAAAAATATCAAATTGACCCTTCTAATACAGATTCTATTATTTTAATTGAAAATGATAAAGCCTATGTCAAATCTACTGCTGCCTTAAAAGTAGCTCGCCATTTGGGTGGAGCCTACCCCCTGCTCTATGGTTTTATGATTGTGCCAAATTTTATTCGAAATTGGGTGTACGATTATGTTGCCAAGAATAGGTATAAATGGTATGGCAAAAAGGATAGTTGCATGATCCCTACGCCCGAGTTAAAATCGAAGTTCCTCTAGAAAATTGCTATTACTGTAACGTCTCAGAGACGTAATAGAGCGCCAAAACGGCGATCCCATTGTTCACGGAGTGAAAAGCGATACCTGCAATAAGTCCGCCGGTTCGTTTCGCAATGTAGCCTGTGATTAATCCAAAAATAAAATAGAACGGAAAGAGGGCAAAATTGAAGTGAATAATTCCAAAGAGAGTAGCCTGAAGTATATTTGCCGGAATAAAACCAATATGCTTAGAGGTACTGTTCAAAATTATTCCTCTGAAGATAATTTCCTCATAAAACGGGGCAAAAATTGCGATAATCAATAAAGAGATCCATACACCTTTCTCATTTACAAATGCTATTATTTCAGGGCGCATGCTTAATAATGAAGTGAAATTGGTAACATCAGACAGGTCTACGAAGATTCCCAAAATACGAATGATGATAATGTTCAGTATAAAAAATGCGAAACTCATCCCAATGATACGCGTAAAAAACCAGCTGGAGCGGAAAACATATTTCAAGCGTTCTTTATTCAAGAAAATCATCGTCGCTATTAACAAAAAGCTCGAAAAGGCTATTATTTCACCAGGCGCAATTAATTCATCTTCACCACCCAGTCCGTACCCTCCAGTAATGTCGAAGATACTTTCCATATAAATCTCGTAATAGAAAATAAGCCCGAGCATAACTTGAGCAATGAGGTAAACAAAACTAATCCACCAAAAGTGCTTTAAGCCCCAATAGTTACCACCTTGAAACTTCCAGCCAAAATAATGACTAAGGCTATTGATTGGCAGCACCCAAATATATGGAAGTAGGATGAGGATCATTATTAATAAAAACAGCCATAATAAATGACTGAAGCCTATCGTTGAAAAACTTCCAAATGGATTTTTTAAGAAAATTCGAATCCGCTTAAAGCCAAAGAAATCATCATAATAGCTCTCTTCCTGCATTCTTTTGTAGGTAATGAGTGCTACTTCTTTACTTGAGTAAGCAATGTCATGTTGCAATAGCTTCTGAATAGTTCTTGTTCTACTCCATTCATCTATAGTATCGTTGACCAATGAAGTTCTAGCATCGTCATATTTTTCATCACTTATTAGAATCTTATAAATGCTCTCTGTATTCACATAACTTGAATCTTTCGCTTTCAAACGATCGAATATTTCCAAGGCCTTATCAATTTCCCCTAATTCCATGAGTAAGTCTCCCTTTTGACTTAATTCCCAGGCTTCATTATCATAAAAGAGGTTGGTGTCGAGAACTTCCTTCGCCATCTTTTCATTCCCCAATTCCAAGTACGCCCTTGCCGCAATGACCGAAAGATCTAACTCCTTATCAAACCGTTCAGCCTTGTCTGCATATTCCAATGTTTTTGTAAAATCAAGATCGGAATATTGGTATGCGGCCTTTACAAAAAGACTGGCTCTGGCTTTATCACTCCATGCCTGTATGTCGTTGTAATATATATCTATGGCCTTATCAATTAATTCCGTTCGATCATTGCCGAAGGTGTTTTCAATTTTGTAAACAATAACGTCTGGATGGCTTGGATGTGCGAGGTACAATGCTTCGATGCACGAATCGGTTTCCTCCCAATTGAGGTTATAATCTTCGACCTCATCATAGTAGGCGGTTCCAATGAACTTACAGCGTTCTATTTGGACGCCCACCTCTTCTGGGTTTGCGACTATATAGGCTTCGTATTTTTTAAGTATGTTTTGGTATTCGGAATCTTTGGACGACTCGAGCTCCTCAGTAAATGCTTGGTGGCTATTTTGGTCGTTGGGTTTGATTTGTTGACCAAACGTGGCGTTTGATAGGAGGATTAAAAGTAGAATAAGCCACGTGATCCTTCGCATAGTGTATTACTTCAGATTCTGAAGAATAAACTCCAACTTATCATTTTGATTGCTATTGGTATCGAAAGCCGTATTTCTATAGGTTATGTTGTCGACCAAACCTTCTTTTTGCCATTTGCTAACGATTGGTTCGTACTGAAGCGAAACCTTACCAGCTAACAGCGTATCTAAGCTTTTATTAGATTGATAGTAATTGTAAATTTTCTTCAAACCTGTTAAGTACAGATGATCTTTGGTGAATCCACCACCGCGATGGGCTCTCAGGGTAATAGAATAAGCCTCTTCTTTATTCAGTTTGTATTGATTATGTAGTAAATCGAAAGTGCCACAAAAGTCAAATCCTTTTCGAAGACTATCTGCCGCCAAAACCCGATAGGACAATTCTTTCAATCTGTATAGGGTCAAGCAACCACTCATATATTCGCTAAATACAGCTAAACCTTCTTGAGTCTCAACGTTCTTTGGAAAACCATTATGGAAAATTCTAAGCGACTGCTCAAGTCCATTAAACGTAGTCACCATATGGACACCAATTTCGTGATTCGCCAATACCTTTAGCTGATTGGCACTAAATCTATGATTCTTCTTTAATAATAAGGTTTGTGTATTATTCTGAACCATAGCCGCAGCCGAGATCTTTGTAGATAATTTCAGATTAAAACTGAAATCGTAACGTTTGGTAAATTCTTTGAAATAATCGGCTGCCTCATTGGCATTGAAGACAGGAAATAACTCCTCATCATATTCATCCTTAAAATGAAGTATAAATCGTGCATTTTCCACTTCCTTTTCCACCGGTGTTCCGAAGGACTTCAGCGAATTGTAATAGAACTTTGAACCCTTCCCTATGGTTTCTATGCATTGAATGAGTCCTGAATAATCGTAGATGACGTCTCTATAGAAATCACGAGCTTCCTCATCTTTAATACTATCGATATCTTGTAAAAATAATTCTTGCTGAAGCTTGTGCGCGTTAAAGTCGATGCGACGGTAATTGAAGGAAGGATTGACATTGTATTTTGAAGTAAAGAAATTACGTTTTTCCTGCTCAATATTGATAGGATTAATATAATTCAGTAGTTCAATCTTCTTCACCAATTTATTCAAGTTCGCATCGATCTTGAAAAGATTGGGGTGTGTTTCTACAATGGCTTCGGGGTATGTCATATAATTTTATTGAATAATATGCTAGTTTTAAGCGATTTAACGATCTGTAGTCGAAATACCAAGCACATTATTTTTTCTGGGCTTTATAAAAGGAATCGGCATGTTCTTTTATTTTATGTTGAAGCTGTTGTTCGATGGCCGAAACCACTTCAGGATACATAATTTGCCCTAATTCGTCACAATAAATTTTCTTGAATTCAGTAGCCAAAACTAAGGTATTTTTGAAGTTTTTCGTAATAAATTTTAAGAAATATCCACGACCGAAGAACGTATCATTGACTTTGGCTGTTGTTTCTGAAATGTATGGGAGTACTAATTCAGACAAAGACTGTCGCCATGTTTCAATAAAATGACCGAATTTATCCTGATCTATATTGGTCGTGCCCAGATTAATGACAGGTACCTCACGATCCCATCTACGCCAATTGTAGGAATGAATATCATATACTATTGCTGCTTTAAATTTAGATTCAATTTTGTCAACCAATGTGTGTATGACTTTATAAAAACTCGTGTGTTTATCTAGACTTGCTTTCATTTCGATTGCGGTTAATTTTTTATCCCATAATCTTTTTCCCCAAGCATCTTCAAAAATGGCATTTTCTGGGTCTCTGTTCAAATCATATTCGAACCTGCTATCACAACCCGCAATAACTATTGGCAATGTTTTAATAAATACCTTCGTACAGGGATCTTCTTCATACCAACGATCATATTCAGAATGCAAGCATTTCTTCCAGAGTTCTTTACGAAATTGATGTCCATCATGAATAGCGGCGCATATGAAAGGGACATAGGTATCAATTTTAAGTGTGAACGAATAATCCTCCGAAACAGCGTCGAATAATTCTTCATTGTTAATTTTATTTATAATTTCTGAAACAGATAATCGCTGCATGTACAACAAAATTTTGAATTAGACTTTGCTTTTCTAACGATCAGTTTTAGGCATCTTTCACATGCTTACGCAGTTTTTGCCTTCTTTCAAATTTATTAACTCGTTCTTGTACTTTATCTTCTACAAAATCGATAATCTTTTCCTGTAGTTTGGATTTACACACCTTATTGATATAAGTAATTCCTCCCGGAGACATAACGTTCACTTCAACCAACATTCCCCCAATGACATCAATCCCAACAAAATAGAGTCCGTCTTTCACCAATTTTGGTCCAATACGACGGCATAATTCCTTGTCTTGTTTGGAGAGCGAATGCTTTTGAACAGTTCCGCCAGCGCTCACATTGGAACGATGATCTTCATCTCCTGGAACACGTTTCATAGCGCCTATAGCTTGTCCATTGAGCATTAGGATACGAATATCCCCTTGGTCGGCACCTGGAATATAATCTTGTAAAATTACATAGTTGGATGTCCCGTCATTATTGTCAATATAAAAGTCTAAGAGAGAGTTGATACTCAACATAGCTCGTTTTTCAATGAGAATAACCCCAGAACCACCAAAACCATTGAGTGGTTTTAAAATCATTCGGTCCGGGCCTTCTTTAATGATTTTCTTCAGGTATTCCTTATTCTTGGTTACATGCGTACGCGGCGTGATTTCATTCTTCTCATCTTCAAATACAGCGGTATATAATTTATTATTGGCTCGACGAATTCCGTCAAGATCATTCATGATAAAAACATCATCCTTAACGCTGTCCAAGAAGTTGAGCATCATCATATCTAATGGTGGATTGCTACGCAAAATAATCACGTCAAATCCTGCCAGGGGGAGCATTTCGTCATAGAACTCCGCTTTTCCATGAAAAGATTTAAGGTTGTTCGATATTTTATCAGCTCTCTTAAGGCACCTACAGAATGCAAATGCTACGCTATCGCGAATGGTTAAATTGGCCGGTGTTGTAATGGCTATACCGTGTCCACGCTTAGCAAATTCTTGGATCATAGCCAAGGTTGAGTCGTTTTCGGGATCCATTTCTTCCCATGGATACATGATGAAACAAACGTTCATATTGATTGGTTTTTAATTGAAAATAAATATAACAATTCTCCAACAATCACAAAACCCGAAATCAAGATATTCAAAAGAAATAATTATTATAAAATTTGCAGCGAAATTTTGTCCAAATAGTTCCACTCCATTTTCGCTCAACTACCAATTTTAACTACCAATTAATAACCCTAGTTGGCGGAAAATTTTGAAATCTTTCGTTTCTTTGACTCATTAAGAATTCAAATAAGATTGTATGGATTATCAAAAATGGATTGACAAGGGAATGGAGCTAGGTTCTGAATATGGTTTAAAGGTAATTGGAGCCATTCTTATATGGATTGTTGGGTCCTGGGTGATTCGAAAATTGACAAAGGTGCTTGGTAAAGTAATGTCGAACGCCAACTATGATGAAAGCCTTCAGAAGTTTCTAAAGAACTTAGTGGGTTGGTCTCTTAAAGTCTTACTGATTATCGTGATATTGGGTAATCTAGGGGTTCAAACCACCTCATTCGCTGCTATCTTAGCTGCTGCAGGACTTGCCGTTGGTCTTGCAATGCAAGGTTCACTTTCAAATTTTGCAGGAGGGGTTTTGCTCATGATATTTAAACCGTTTAAAATTGGAGATCTTATTGAGGCGCAAGGAGAATTGGGAGTAGTAAAAGAAATTGAAATATTCACGACGAAGATTGTAAGTCTACAAAACAAATTGGTCATCATTCCTAATGGAATTTTGTCTAATGGAAACATCACTAATTATAGTGCTGAAGGGGTTTTGAAAGTTTTTCATACTATTGGTGTTAGTTATGATGCTGACATCAAACAAACGAAGGAGGTGCTCATGAAGGTTTTAACTTCACAGGAGAAAGTACTGGATGATCCAGCTCCTCTGGTAGAAGTGTCTGGATTGGGTGATAGTTCGATCGATTTTGCTGTTCGACCTTCGGTTAAAGCAGAGCATTATTGGGATGTTTACTTTGCAACTCTGGAAAAAGCAAAAGAAGCGCTGGATGCTGCTGGAATTGAAATTCCTTACCCACATGCGGTTGAAATTCAGAAGAAAGGGTAATTTATATTCCTTTCTTGAACTGTTGAATTTGGTGAAATTTATATTTCTTCCAAGCAAATATGCTATTTTGGCATTAACTTTGTTTTAACAGTCCCAACATCTTAAAACTGAATTATGAAAAACATTACTTTAATAATGGCGCTTGCGTTATCAACCGTAGCGATTCAGGCCCAAAATAAATACAATCTTGTAGTTTTTTCTGAAGATAATGCAAGGTTCACTTTATTTCTGAATAACATTCAACAGCACGAATCTCCCGAATCTAATGTGTGGGTGGGTGATTTGAACACTCCCATGTATAGGGCTAAGATTGTTTTTGAAGATCCGAATCGCGAAGTCTTAGAAAAAACTATTTATTTCCCGGAAGAAAACAGTGAGGTAACCTATCGCATCATAGAGAAAAAGGGGAAAGTGAAACTACGTGGATTTTCTGTGGTTCCATTACCTGCAACATATGTTGAAAGGCCCAATCAGCGAGCGATTGTAGTAGTTACTGAACCAGTTTATAGCGAAACAGTCACGACTAGAACAGTTATTAAGGACAATACTGATGACGAATTTAACATGAATGTGAAAATTGATGGTGTAGGAGTTAGCGTAAATGTCAATATGGATGGTAATATGAATGATGAAGTGGTTTATGAAGAAACAGTGACAACGGTCTCTACTTCTTCAGATCACTATGTGATGCAAGGCTATAGTGGTCCAATTGGCTGTCCATGGCCTATGGATGAAGCCGATTTCGATGAGGCCAAAAGAACGATAGCATCTAAAGATTGGGATGAGACTAAGTTGAGTCTTGCTAAACAAATCATAGCTTCTAATTGTATGTTCTCAGATCAAGTTCGTGATATTACAAAATTGATGGATTGGGAAGAGGGTAAGTTAGCTTTCGCTAAATATGCTTATGATTATACGTACGATACTGGGAATTATTTTAAAGTATCTCAAGCTTTTGAATGGGAAGCCTCTACAGAAGAATTAAACGAATATATATCGGGACACTAAATTCTTGATGCTAGATAATAAAGAGCCACTCTCGAAGTGGCTTTTTTTATGCTCTTAATTTGGGACTAAAGCAAAGTTGTCGAATCCTGCATAGTCACCAGCTCCATCTTGTCGTATACGAATGCTAAGCCCTACATTTAGTGTGCCTGGCGGAATGTTGATAAGGACATTTCCATTGAGCGAAAGATCGGTTAAGCCATTAATAAGTTGCACCTCTGTTTGTGGTATTCCGTCGATTGAGACTGTATAAAAAGCATCATCTCCAGTGTCAAATTCGAAAAACTCATAATCAAATGTGAGGGTGGCCCCGCTCAAAGCAGCGGATGTATCTAGGATATTGAAGGTAATGGTTGCAAATCCTGAAGTCCCGTTAACACCTTCATCGTCCAAGTCTAAAATACCTAGAAAGTTATTGGTCAAAGTGGTAATATTACTAAACCCTCCATTACTGCTATCCGTTATCCCAAAAAACCCACCGGAACCATTATCGAAGAATGGAACGTCCGAGTTGTGCCCCCAACTGGTGCTTAAATCGAAATTTTGATAGGTTCCGGTGAGTGTGGTAGTATTTAAGCAATGAATGTTTTCCCAAGCGGAACCATTCCATAATTGTAGACAATCCGATTCATCTACAAATACCATAAGTCCCTTATCAGCTAAAGCGGGTAGGATACTATTTCTATCCGCAATCGTTGGTACTCTGGGTGGCATCAAACCGCCAAAGCTTAATCCGCCATCCGAGCTACTACTAATCTCAAGCATGGATGAGCTGGCTGGCGAGATGGTACCTATACCAACTTGTGCCCGGATGGGACACAGTATATAAAAAATTAAAATGAACAAAAGAATCTTCATAGTTGTGACGATTAAGACAAAACATATAACAGATTCGTTTTAGGAGGGAGAAATTAAAGTGTAGTAGTTCTGGTCAAATATAGATATAAAATGGACTCAGGGGTCGCTAAAAAGCCACCTCTTACCCACAATTCAAGAATCTAGAGTGTCTGAATTTATGAATTACTTGACATCCTCGTAGTTGTCGTCCCAATCCTTAACATGAGGCTCACCCAATTTTCCTTGTGATTTTGCCACAAGCATAGAAACAGCAGCATCACCAGTAACATTAATAACCGTTCGGCACATATCCAATGGACGGTCTACAGCAAATATTAAAGCCAGTCCTGCTTCTGGGATACCGGCGTAGCCTAAAACACCCACTAACATGACCATTCCCGCTCCAGGAACCGCAGCAGATCCAATGGAAGCCAGTGTGGCTGTAGCGATGATTCCTAGTTGAACACTTAAGGATAATTCCATACCAAAGGCTTGGGCGATGAAAACGGCAGCAACCGCTTGATAAAGACTTGTCCCATCCATATTGATGGTTGCCCCAACTGGAAGCACAAAACTTGCCACTTCCTCCTCTACTCCTAAGTGTTCGGTAACACGTTCCATAGTTACAGGTAATGTAGCCGCACTTGAACTGGTAGAAAAGGCCAAAAGTTGGGCTGGCGCTATTCCATTCAGAAAGAATAAAGGTGATTTCTTAGTAAATATTTTTACGACGAATATGTATAAAATGACCATGATTAGCAACCCTCCGACAACACAGAGTGCGTACATGCCTAGGGCCGCAAATAAGTCGGCGCTCGGTGCTTCCACTACCAGTGCAGCCAATAACGCAAATACACCGTAGGGTGCAGCCAGCATAATGAGATCGACCATTTTGAGAATAACGTCATTCACCCCATCAAAGAAATGTTTGACAGTCTTCCCCTTTTTTTCAGGAATTAATATGAGTCCGACACCAAAAAAGACCGCAAAGAATATCACTTGAAGCATATTTCTATTGCTTCCTGCGGCACTAAAAATATTTTCTGGCACCAAATCAACCAAAGCTTGTAATGGCCCCGCTTCTTTTTGCTCCATGGCCGCTAGCCTTTGCGTCTCCGCATCTCCTCCGTAGGCTTCTACTAATTCGTTTCTGGTTTCTTCCGTAATTGCTTTCCCAGGTTGAATTATATTCACTACCATTAAACCAATAGAAACGGCAATTATCGTTGTTACCACATAGGTGATGATGGTTCGGGTTCCCATTTTTGACAGACTTGAAATATCCTTTAAATCGGAGATCCCTTTAATCAAAGCGGCAAGGATCAACGGAATGGCAATTAGCTTCAATGATTGAATGAAAATAGTTCCAAAGGGCTTGATCCAGTCACTAATGAAGCCTGGTCCCCATGAAATTTTGGTCATAATCAAGGCAAAAATCACCCCAAGTACCATTCCTATTAAGATTTTCCAGTGTAATGCTAATTTTTTCATATGTCGTTCCTTATATTTTTGAAAGTCTATTCAGTAAAACAAAATCGGCTAAAACTAAAGCTGCCATCGCCTCTACGATAGGTACCGCTCTAGGGACTACGCAGGGGTCGTGTCTACCTTTCCCTTGCATTTCCACAGTTTCACCTTCACTATTAATGGTTTCCTGCTTTTGCATGATAGTCGCCACAGGTTTAAAAGCAACGTTGAAATATACATCTTCTCCGTTACTTATTCCACCTTGTACCCCACCACTATAGTTAGTTTGTGTGCTTCCGTCCGGATTAAATAGATCATTATGCTCACTTCCTTTGAGTCGTGTTCCTGCAAATCCGCTGCCGTATTCAAATCCTTTGACAGCATTAATCGACAACATAGCCATTCCCAATTCGGAATGCAATTTTTTAAATACAGGCTCTCCAAGACCTACGGGCATGTTTTCAATCACACAGCTAATCACCCCACCGACGGTATCGCCTTGTTTGCGTATCTCTTTGATGTAGTTTTCCATTTGAGCCGCCATTTGGGCATCTGCCGTTCGCACTGGATTTTTTTCAATTTCTGAAAAGTCTAAGTCTTTGTACGGTTTTTCCAGTTGTAGCTTACCAACTCCCGAAACATAGGCTGTGATTTTAATGTTTTTTAAGAATTGTTTCGCAATGGCGCCACCTGCTACTCTACTGGCAGTTTCTCTAGCTGAAGAACGTCCACCTCCACGATAGTCTCTAATCCCGTATTTCTGATCGTAGGTATAATCGGCATGAGAAGGTCTATAAGTGTCTTTGATATGTGAATAGTCATTGGACTTCTGATTGGTGTTCTCAATCACAAACCCAATAGGCGTCCCTGTCGTCTTACCTTCAAAGATTCCCGAAAGAAATTGCACAGAGTCCGGCTCTTTCCGTTGTGTCACAATAGATGACTGGCCTGGTTTTCTGCGCTGCATCTCCGCTTCAATAGCGTCAAAGTCCAACTCGATTCCCGCTGGGCAACCGTCTATGATTCCGCCAAGCGCCGGTCCGTGAGATTCACCGAAAGTGGTGAGTTTGAAAATTGTTCCGAAAGTGTTTCCTGCCATGGGGATGCTTTAAGATATTTTTTAGCAATATTAATGTTATTCTTTATTCCTTTCGAGATTTTGTCTTGCGTTTCTGCAACGATTCAATTTTAGATTCTATACGTTCTGCAATCTCTGTCCACCCAGAATCATCATTTACGCCTTTTAGCCAGTTCTTTGGCACTCCTTCTAACTTACTGATAGGCAGATTTTTACCGGAACATTTCCTAATTCGTAAAGGAATTACCAGTTTTTCGTTAGCATCGTGTGCTTTCAAGGCGCTTTTAAGCTCTTTCTCGTAGCAAAATTCTGATGCGATAAAGCTACTACTTATCAAACATAACACAATGTCTGCTCGGTCTAAATTTTCAAAAATTTCTTGTTCCCATTCAGCACCAGCTTCAATATCTCTGTCGTGCCAAATACGAGCCTTTTTGAGCCTCACTAATGACATTAGGTGTTTTAAGAGTTCATTTTTATACGCTATATCCTCACTAGAATAAGAAACAAAGATATGCACGGGACTCCCTTCTTCCCGTGTTTCTGGTCGCTCTATTCCATTCAATAATTCGTGAACAGAAAACTCTTTCCGAAGCTTCCCAGAAACGTAAGTAGTGCTTCTCATCTCCTCATGACCAAGTATTTCTTGATAGTCTACTAAAACTTCTTCGCCATTATTAAACAGTTCTGGTAAAGGAATGTATTCTACATATTCCAGATTTTCATAACTTTCATTTACCTCCTTAATAGCTTCTCGCAGGACCGTTAAAAAGTCATGCCTTCGATCTCCTCCTACTTCCAAAATGATTTGACTTTTCTCTTTATCCAACACAATTTTTGCCATGCTTTTAAAAATTAACTTTTCCTTCAATAGCATTCCTTTCTTCCAAATTTCTTCGTTGTAGATATATTGATGCATTTTCACCATCAATCTGGATATCACGGGTGATGGTAGGAAGTCGGAATACTCGATGATAAATTTAATGATGGGTTCGCTAGCAGAAAACTCAAAATTAGACTGCTCTGTGGGGAGCAATCCAGGGGCCACGTAACTATTGTTTTCAATTTCATATATCAATTGAAATTCTTTCATCATTCCAATGATAAATAGAAACTTGTCTTCCGGTATCTCTATGGGTTCATCATCTTGGACAAATCGTTCGTCGTTTATAATTTTGGATAAGTCATCAAGCTTGAACCTTCCTTGTTGTTCTACCACTATCGGAGAATTAATCACGCGATAAACAGCTTTAGTCAGCCAAAGCGGGTTTAACACTTGTGTATTTAGCAACCGTAGCTTTTCGTAGTTAAGCACAATCCCCAAGTCGTTTAAAAACCCTAATAGCGTAGATTGAGCGTCCGGGTCTGTCACGTCATACGATTCACACACTTGTTTATAGTCGGTATAACTAATGTAATTATCCGTCATTTTGTGAAAATGCTCTTTTACTTTAAACCAATTTTTATGAAAAGGGGTGTTTCTTAGTTTCATATTCCAAAGCGTCGTGGTCAATTTACTTTGCAATTGATCGATACCTTCCCCTACTTTACATGAGATTTTAAAATACTCTCGAATACCAGGGTATTTTTCCGACAAAAATTTACGGTCCAAATCAAAAGACGGGTTTTCATCAATTTTATTTAGGATTACAAATATGGGCGCATCTCCACCAAAACTTTCGATGTATTTTAACCAATACTCTGCCTTTTCATCTTTTCTGCTGTCTAAAACCAAAATGTAGAGGCACCTTTTTGTTAAAAAGAATTGGTGGGTGGCATGCATAATCTCTTGCCCTCCAAAATCCCAAAAGTTGACTGTTAAGTTTTGCTGTTTTACTTTGAAGGGTTTTTTAGAAATATTAATACCGTGCGTTTGCTTTTCTTTAATGTCAAAATCAGCTCCGAGCAGCTGTTTCACAAGACTTGTTTTACCAGAGGCTCCTTCACCTACCAAGATAACTTTTACTTCATTTAGCGGTCTTATATCACTTTTTTTTCTGGTGCTTTGGTAGAATGATGCTATGGCTTTATTCCCTTGTTCTACGATCTCAGGTGGAGGAGTAGAAATTGGATTACCTCCGATATAAAGATTACCATTAGTAGACATGGGTTCTTCAGTGGAAATTGTTAAATTGAATTCTAACGCAAACTCTTCTAACTTATCAATTCTATTTGATGTTAAGTCAATTAATTCCAATTGTTTGAGCCCGGTTAGGACTGGTATCTTTTGCAACTTATTATGTGATAACCACAAAGTCTGCAACTCATATAAATTTTCAAAACCCTTAATTTCCGAAATCTGGTTATAATTGAGGTTTAAATTAGTAAGGTTTTTAAATTGTTCCAAATTTTTAGTTTCGGTGATTAGATTGCTTTCTAAATAGAGAGCCTTTAAATCTGGCAAGTAATTTATAAAGTGTATTTCAGAAATGCGGTTATAGCCAAGATAAAGTACCTTAAGTTTATTAACACCTTCTAAATTTTTTAATTCAGAAATATTATTACTTTCTAAGTAGAGGTGTTGTAAATTCCTAAGAGAACCTAAGTGTTTAATTTCTGAAATCTGATTACCATAAATGGAAAGAGTTACAAGATTTATGAGCCCCTCTAACCCTTCTATTTCCAAAATTTGATTATTATCTAGATCGAGCGTTCCTAAATTGACAAGGTGATTTATGTTTTGTATTTTTGAAAGTTGATTATTTATTATGCTCAGATACTTTAGCCTTTTCAATGGACCGAGGTTGGTTATTTCGGATAACAGGTTGGATGATAAATCGAGCGTTAGTAGTTGATTAAATCCAAGGAAAGGCTTTAATTTTTTGATTCTATTTTCCGAAAGATTAAGTTCTTTAAGGTGTTTGAGTTGGAATACTTCCTTTGGAACCTCTGTCAAATTTAGCCCAATCAAATCCAGTTCACCAGTAGGATTGATAATCTCCTCTTCTATTCGTTCTAAAGCAATTTCTAATGACATACGGTAGTAATAATTAAAATGAACTAGTTTACAAGTGTATCAAACTTGCTCACTTGATGCGTTATAAATTGATAATCCGGTTTACTGTTTAGGGGAGAATAACAGTGAGATAAAAACCTTTCCTAACAAATATACCCATTCCAACCGAATGACAAAAAGGATTTTGAATAGTGAAAAAGAAATCCCTTGGTATTACAAATGTTGAACAATTTACAGTGAATTTAAATCAAAGCCTGCCTCAAAATGGTCACTGGATGCAGAGCCTTGCGTTGGGTACCATCTTCTATTTGATGTCGGCAACTAGTGCCATTGGCGGCGATAATGGTGTTTTCTGGAGTCTTTCTAACCGAAGGAAATAATCTCAACTCCCCTATTTGCATGCTTACTTCATAATGCTCCTTTTCGTAACCAAAGCTCCCAGCCATGCCACAGCAACCTGACGCTATGATGGTTGGCTTATAATTAACGGGTAAATTAAGGATGTCAAAGGTCACTTTTTGATTGCTCAATGCCTTTTGATGGCAGTGTACATGAATTTTTACTTGTTTTTCTTCGGAAGTGAATTGAGCTGACGTAATGGCGCCTTTTTCAATTTCCGAGGCAAGAAACTCTTCAATGAGAAAGGTGTTTTCTGAAAGGTGTTGGGCCTGCTCCACATCGTCTACCAAACGTAGATACTCATCTCGAAAACCCAATATAGCCGAAGGCTCGATGCCTACTAAGGGAACCTCCTTTGAGACTTTATCTTTTAAATAGGCCACATTTTTTGTGGCATGGGCTTTCGCTTCCTCCAAAAACCCTTTGCTAAGAAGCGCACGGGCACTGTCTAAATGATCCACAATCGTTACTTGATACCCTAAAGATGTGAGTAAATGATAACAGTCTTCGGCAATGTGAGCTTCCAAATAATTACTGAATTCATCCACAAACAAAACTACTTTTTTATTACTTGTACCTTCCTGTTTGTTAGTAGAGTATAATACTTTACTGAAACTTTTAATTGAAATACTCGGCAACCGCCTTTGACGTGCAATATTAGCTTTAGATTTAATAATGTTGGCCGTAAAAGCATTCCCAAATAAGAAATTAGTAATCCGTGGAAACCGTGATGCTCTTTTATTATATACACTACTCATTCCAAAGAGCTTATCCGAATACGATATCCCATTGTCTTTATTGAATTGATATAAGAATTCTGCCTTGGCCGTAGCCATATCGACATTACTAGGGCATTCGGTGGCGCAAGCTTTACAGCTCAAACACAGATCAAATGTTTTCTTTAGATCAACTGAGTTGAATTTATTGGCCGCTTCACTTTGAGTGAGCATTTCTCGAAGCATATTGGCCCTACCTCGGGTAGAATCTTTTTCATCTTTAGTCGCCTGATAGCTTGGGCACATGGTGCCTCCAGCATCCGCAGACTTACGACAATCCCCACTCCCATTGCATTTCTCAGCCAATCGAAGGATTCCTTCCGAATCACTAAAATCCATAAAACTAGAAATTTCTGGGGCTGGGACATCTGGTTCGTTCCGTAGCGAAACGTCCATGGGCCATGCATCGGTAATTTTACCGGGATTGAATATATTTTGTGGATCGAAGACTTTTTTAATGCGTTTAAGCAATTCAAAGTTTTTGGTGCCGATTTGCATTTCTAGAAACTCGGCCCGAACAATACCGTCTCCGTGTTCTCCTGAAAAGGATCCGCGGTACTTTTTCGTCAGTTTAGCGACTTCCGTGGTAATCTTTCGAAAGTAATCCAGTCCTTCACCCGTCTTTAGGTTTAAAATGGGACGCAAATGCAGCTCTCCAGCTCCTGCATGAGCATAGTAGACGGCTTTTTGATCATACTCCTTCATGAGCGCCGAGAATTCGGAAATATAGTTGGGTAAGTCGGAAAGAGCGACCGCCGTATCTTCAATGCAGGCTACAGCCTTCCTATCTCCTACCATGTTTCCCAGTAGCCCGAGTCCTGCTTTGCGGAGTTCTATGGCCATTTCAATCTCTAGTCCTTTTAAAACCGGTACGGTATAGCTTAAGCCAGAAGCTTTAAGAGCTGTGATTAAGCGATCTGTTTGTTGTTGAAGCGCTTCTTCCGAATTGGCTTTCAGTTCCAATAATAGCAGAGCAGCCGGGTTTCCTTCAACAAAAAAACGGTAAGGTTCGTACATCTTATTCTGACGTGTACATTCCAATATGACATCATCCATCATCTCGCAGGTATGCAAATTGTGTTGCATGGCTAAATGGACGTCGTTTAAACAGTTTTCGAGTGAATGGTACTGTGCAGCTACCATGGAAGTAAAAGCAGGTGGTAAATCGTCTAGTTGTAAGGTGATTTCGGTTGTAAAAGCTAAGGTGCCCTCACTTCCACAGAGGAGTTTACCTAAGTTTATTAATTCTGGGTTTTTGCTGAATAGTTCAGTGTCAAGCAATGCGTCTACCGCGTAGCCAGTGTTTCGGCGGTGAATTTCAGGTTTTGGGAACTCTCGTTTAATTTCAGCTTGAGTCTCTTCCGAAGATAATTCAGCATAAATAGTACGGTAAATACTTCCTTCTAGGCCATCCAACTTGGATTTAGCGTCATATGCTTCCGAAGTCATTTCAGAAAAAACAACAGTTTCACCATTGGACAGGATAGTCTTCAACGACAAAACCTTATCTCTAGTAACTCCATATTGAATGGAGGTAGTTCCACTACTATTATTTCCAACCATTCCACCAATCATACAGCGATTGCTTGTAGAAGTGTTGGGACCAAAGAAGAGTCCGAAGTCCTTTAAATGTGCATTGAGTTCGTCACGGATTACCCCTGGTTGCACGCGTACGGTCTTATTTTCTTTGTCTATGGAAATGATTTTGGTCAAATATTTTGAGACATCTACAATAATCCCCTCACCCACGCATTGTCCAGCCAACGATGTACCGGCAGTCCTGGGAACTAGGGATGTCCCCTGTTGGGCAGCGAAATCAATGAGTTGTTTAATTCCTTGTTCAGAATTTGGGTAAGCAACTGCTACAGGGATTTTCCGATATACGGAGGCATCTGTAGCGTATAAGGTCTTGTGAAGATCGTCGAAAAATAAATCGCCGTCAAAATACGTTGTAAGATGTGTTAACGCTTTTTTCATTTGTGATATGGTAAAAATAGAAAACTGGAACACTTCTGGCACCAAAATTGAAAAGAAATACTTTAATAATTGATTAACGAATTTTACTTTTAATCCTTATAATTTTACATCATTAACAACAAACCTTTATTTATGAAGAACATCTTTTTAGTACTACTCGCAGTAGTAGGATTTGGGCTTAGCGCTCAAGCACAAGGAATTGCTGACAATGCTATTGGTATTCGCGTAGGCGATAGCGATGGATTTGGAACCGAAATTAACTATCAACGAAGTCTTAGTGAAAACAACCGGCTGGAATTTGGGCTAGGTTGGAGAAGCAACTCCAATGTCGATGCCTACAAATTAACGGGGCTTTACCAATGGGTATTTGTCTTAGACGGAAATTTTAATTGGTATGTCGGTGCCGGTGGTGGAGTTGGACAGATTGATTTCGGAAACGACTTTCCAGGCAATCCAGACAACGAGACCTTCCTGTTTGCAGCTGGAGATATTGGTATTGAATATGATTTTGATATCCCCTTGCTAATAGCCCTAGATTTTAGACCAGAAATTGGTTTTGGAGATTTTAGAGACGATGTCGATTTTGACATTGCGCTATCACTTCGGTATCAATTCTAGAAGAACAAGAAACGTATAAATTAAAAACCCCTCAAAGTTGAGGGGTTTTTAATTTATAAAATATAGGTAAAAACCTGTTTTAATTCTCGAATATTTATCTCAACTTTATGGATTACAACGAAGTAGTTTTACCTTTCTTTAATAAGATACACCTAAAAGACAGTTACTATGAAGACTTTTAAAATACTGCTAACGATCCTAACATTATTTTTCTTAACGTCTTGCTATTCGGTTCGTATAAAAGTGACAAACGGTCCTGGTCCGGAACCCATCGATACAGAAACTGCAGAAGTTACAGCTGGAGAATTAGTGAGAGTGTTGGATACTGTGGTGAAAGTAGCTAAAACAACTAGGGAAAATCCGATCAATATACCGGATTGCAAATCGGGTGCACTGCATTCAGTTCAATATAAAAGTACTTTTGGGGGCATATTACGGTATTTAGTGACATTTGGTCGTCATCGCACGGTAAAGGTCAAATATGTATGTGTAAAGAAGACTAATATAGGTGTAATAGAATTAGATTAATTATGGCTACAACGAAGATCAATCCGAGGGTTTGGTGGGATACCCTGCATAAAAATGGTCGCTTTGACCTGAAATTTTTTCTCTCGACTCAATTAGAATCCGAAAGTAATATGCCCTCTATCTTGGATCGGTATAACGATGCGGCGGATGAAATGCGGCGATTGTTTAAAGAGGCCGTCGATAACAATGAGGGGTTTCGGTCCATAGGTTCCAAATGGTCCATGTCTTCCATTGCGCACCAAAAGGATCGAATGCATTTTACTTCAAATATGAATATCACTTTTGCAATTCCAAGTGCTGGGGTTCATGCTAATTCTCTATATAAAAGTGAAAACCTGTTCTTTTTTCAATGCGGGAATGAAATTAAAGAAATTTCGGCTTTTTTGGAAAGCCAAGGTAAGTCTCTTAAAACGACCGGTGCCAGTAATGGGCAAACCATTGCAGGTTGTATTTCGACGGGAGTGCATGGCTCTGCCCTTGATGTGGGAGCCGTTCAGGATTATATAGTGGGCCTTAATTTAATCACAGGCCCGAATCCAGAGGACATCATTTACCTGGAGCGCCACTCAAAACCTGCGCTCAACGATAAACTTCCGAATAAATTAAATGCAACCGTAATTAGAAACGATGATCTTTTCAATGCCGCCTTGGTAGGACTGGGTTCCTTTGGATTTATTCATGGAGTGGTTGTTGAAGCGGAAGATAGATTTTTGTTAAAGCGATATGTCCGGAAAATTAAGAAAGAGACGGCTTTAAAGCTAGCAGAAACCCTTGATTTTGCAAATTCCGATTTCAAGATTCCAGAGGAATTGGACGCGAGTGGTAAGGGAAAGCGGCCCTATCATTACAAGGTTTTTGTCAATCCCTACAGCAACGAAAATGAATATATAGTCGAAGCTATTTACAAAAAAGACTACGATCCTGAATACATACAAAAACACGGAGACCCCATTCCTTTTATGAAAGAATTCATTTACAGGGATCTGATTTATTTGCTCATTAAAATTTCTGAAAAGTTTCCGAGAATTATACCCTTATTCATTAAGGGATTGAATAATGCTATCATGCCCGAAGAAAGCAAAGACGGAGAAAAAAGAGACATTGTTGGAAAGCTTTCAGAGATATTTTGGGATGCAGGTTATCAAGGAAAGGCCTTTGCTTGTTCTTTCGGTGTTGACCATAGGGATTCGAAAAAGGCCTTGGAGGTTCTCACCAAGTTAACACGGGATGAGGGACCCATTCCCGGAATCTTTGCGATGCGTTTTGTTAAAAAATCGGAGGGAATGCTGGCTTTTACAAAATTTCCGGTCACTTGTATGATCGAAATAGACGGAATACAATGGAAGGAGTCTGATGGTATCATGAGTCTTGAGAAATATTCGAAACGAATGATTCAGGTTTTACAGGCCAATAACATTCCGTTCACCATTCACTGGGGTAAAAATGCTAATTGGGGGTTCCCAGATTTAGCCCAACATATGTATGGAGTGGATGTTAATCGTTGGAAGGAATACAGGTCTGCCCTACTTTCAAAAGAAATGGCAAAGGTATTTTCCAACAATTTTACAGAAACACTTGGGTTATCCGACTTTGATGAAGATGCGTCGCTAGATCTAATAGCTTCCTTGTAAAGGTGAATCTTTAGAACATACAGGCTAAGATGTCTTAGTAAACCTTACTCGTAGCTTTTTCATACATCGCTTCATATAAAGGTACGATGTTTTGAGTCTCGAATTTTCGAGCAGCTTCGCGTGCTTGTTTTTTAAACTTGTTCAAGGTCTCATCGCTTTTTAGAATGGATAATGCGCGCATCGCCATGTCATTAACGTCACCAACATCGCTTAAATAACCACTTACGCCATGTTCATTTACTTCTGGCAATCCACCGGTGTTACTGGAAATAACCGGAACTCCGCTTGCCATGGCTTCCAATGCTGCTAATCCGAAGCTTTCTTTTTCAGAAGGTAATAAAAAGAGGTCGCTAAAACATAGAATCTTATCGATCTCACGACTATTACCGAAAAAGATTACTTTCTCCTCAATTCCTTTTTTGATACATAGGTCTTCCGCTGTTTTCTTTTCGGGACCATCTCCTACCAACAAAAGTTTTGCAGGAATTTCTTTTTGAATTCGATCAAATATTTCTATAATATCGGTAATGCGCTTTACAGGTCGCAGATTACTTATATGCGTTATAATTCGCTCATCTTCATTTGCCATCAAATCGCGCTGGCAATCAGTAAAGGTATTATTGAATTTGGATAAATCGATAAAATTAGGGACCACATAAATTTCATTTTTAATATCGAACAATCGAAGGGTGTCTTCCTTTAAACTTTGAGAAACGGAAGTGACTACATCACTTTCATTTATACTGAAAGTAACGGCTGGCTTATAAAACGGATGATTTCCAACTAGCGTAATGTCTGTTCCATGCAAAGTAGTCACCATAGGAATAAATATACCTTCAGACTGGAGCATTTTTTTAGCCATATATCCCGCATAAGCATGTGGAATAGCATAGTGAACGTGTAACAAGTCTAATTTATATAGTTTGACCATATCCACTAATTTACTGGATAGCGCTAATTCATATGGCTGGTATTGAAACAAGGGATAATTTGGAACTGAAACTTCGTGAAAATGAATATTTCTGGATAAAAGTTCTAGGCGAACAGGTTGCTTATAGGTTATAAAGTGAATTTCATGTCCGCGTTCGGCCAAGGCAATTCCTAATTCCGTTGCGACCACTCCGCTTCCACCCCAAGTGGGATAACAAACTATAGCTATTTTCATATGTTTAGCACCTAATTACTTATCGTTAATAATTTATTCAACCCTCTTTATTTATCCTGTTCGGTTATTAAGGGTGCAATGATTCTTTTTTCTCTAATAATCGCATCATAGATGGCTTCTTGAATATTAGAACGAAGGTTGCTACCAATAATCTTGCGGTTGTCTGCACTAGGATAGGTTCGGTTAGACAAGAAAACGTAAACAATATCTTCATCTGGATCTGCCCACGTAAAAGTTCCTGTAAAACCACTATGGCCAAAACTTTTCATTGAAACACAACCACAGGTGGGGCCACTATCACCTAATTGAGGCTTGTCAAAGCCTACACCACGTCTAATGTTTTTCTCGCAATAATAGCAGGTATTAAAGGTGTCAATAATATCTGGTTTGAAATACTCTTTCCCTCCATAACTACCTTGCCATAAGTACATTTGCATGATCTTGGCAACATCATTCGAATTACTAAATAATCCAGCATGACCACATACACCACCTAGCATAGCAGAACCTTGGTCGTGAACATAACCATGAACTTTCTGCATTCTAAAGTAATTATCATCCTCGGTTGGCGCAATGTCGTCCAAACGAAACTCACCCAACGGGTTATAAGTTGTATAATTTGCTCCTAATGACTCGTATAAATTTCGTTGAACCAAATTATCCAGTGATGTTCCATAGAACTCCTCTAAATATTTCATCATCAAATAATAAGGTAAATCACTATACTTATAGCCGGATTTGGTACGTAAGTCACTTTTCTTTATTTGCTCGAAAATACTGTCTTTATAGTCTTTCCTCATAAATAAGTCATTGGCAACCTTGATGGGGAACTTTTTAGATTTTGCGGAAGCATAGTATTTTGAAGAAGGAAGACCTGTGAGGGTATCAATGGTATTGCCATAAAACGGAATCCAAGCTTTTAACCTTGCGGTATGCGTGAGCATTTGTTTCAAGGTAATATTAGCTTTGTTCGAGTTTTTGTATTCCGGTAACATCTCCGAAAGCTTTGTGTTCATGTTGATCACGCCTCGGTCTACTAATTCCATGATCATGGGAAGAGTGGCTAAAATCTTCGTTAGGGAGGCAACGTCATATATATCATTGTTTCTCACCCTAATCTTTTTATCTTGAGTATGATGGCCAAAGTTTTTTTGATACACCACTTTACCTTTTCTAGCGACCAGTATTTGCGCTCCTGGCATCATGTCTCCCCAAAGACCTGTTCGGGCAAGCGTATCAATTCTTTTTAGTTTTTCACTGTCAAGGCCCACACTTTCTGGGACTCCGTATTGCAATCGATCAATGGCTTTTGTTTCGATGGAAGTATGCACTGGGAAATCAGCCCCAATGGAAACTGGCAACATACCTTGACCATCTCTGGCCCCGAAAATAAGTTGCGCCGATAATTGTTGGGCCACCTTGCTATTTTGGTAGGAAACAATAATTCCTTCAAAGTTGGCTGTTGTTTTTAGATCTAACAAAGCGTATGGACGTGTAAATACATCCAAAATCACTTTATTAGTTCGTGCAATTTCGTACAACCAAACCAGCTCTTTTTCCTTGAACTTATAGTCTTTCCATGGGTTTTCATTCGATCTATGAAACCCAATGATAACATAATCATACTTTTTCAATCGTCGTATATAACTATCAAGACTTGTTGCTTTTACCCAATCAATATCTTTATATTTCCGAAGATAATTCAGAAATTCTCTACCAGAATCATCCCCGAAGTTGACATAGGCAATTTTCTTTTTCTGAAGGTTTTGAATCGGTAAAATAGCGGAATCGTTCTTAATGACCGTAAGGGCTTTTTCCATAGCCTCTTCATACAACTCATGATCCGCTGCCGTGTTAAGATCGGACCATAAGTTCTCCATATTCACTGGGTCGTAGGCACAGAGTCCCGCCTTATATTTGGCATAGAGTATTTTTTTTACTGAATGAGCCAAACGCTCCTCAGTAATTACACCTTCTCGATACGCATGAATTAAAATACCATGTGCTTTTGGAATGTCTTCCGAAATTAATAAAACATCATTTCCGGCTAAAAAAGCAGCCAAATCTATCTCTCCGGGTCCTTTAAAATTGGTAGCACCCTTCATATTCAGAGCATCCGTGAAAACAAGTCCGTTAAAGCCTAGTTCACCTTGCAGGATGTTGGTTACCACATTCTTAGAAAGCGACGAAGGATAACCGGATTCTGGGACAATTGAAGGAATGTTGAGATGGGCAACCATTACGCTACTCAACCCCTTTGCAATGATTTTTCGATAGGGATATAATTCTAAGGTATCGAGGCGAATTTTGTCAAATAAAAGTGTGGGCAAGGTTTTATGTGAATCACCATCAGTATCTCCATGACCGGGAAAATGTTTGGCATTGGCTAATACGCCAGCATCTTGCAGACCTTCCATAAAGGCAATCGCCTTGTCGGTAACATTCTCTCTGCCTTCGCCAAAAGATCTATTACCAATAATAGGGTTTTTCGGATTCGTGTTTATGTCCACCACCGGAGCAAAGTTGAAGTGTACACCCAATCGTTTCGAATGGTCCCCAATACGTCTTCCTACTCTTTTGACAACCTCATTATCCTTTATAGCACCCAAAGTCATGTTCCATGGATAGGCAAAGGTTGAGTCCAAGCGCATGGCAAGTCCCCATTCAGCATCCATTCCAATGAGTAGTTTGGTTTTAGCCAGGTCTTGAAATTCATTGTTGAGTTTTGCCTGACGCATGGGACCGCCTTTGGAAAAAATAATCCCACCAATATAATATTCTGTAATTAGGTTTTTGACTTTTGCTACTTTCTCCTGTGGATCGCTGGAATAGACGTCGGCCATAAATAATTGGCCTACTTTTTCCTGAAGGCTCATGTTTCCATAAATACTATCTACCCATTGGCGCTGATTCTCATACGCATCGGCTACAATCAAAGGATTTATTTGCTGTGCAGAACTGAAGAAAAAGGTGAAAATAAAGAGTGAGGTTGCTACTAATTGCTTCATACAACTAAAGTAACAAAAACTATGCTAAAAATCGGCTGTGCCAACTATCTTTTGCAGGGACTTCCCAATGTTCTTGATATTCTTCTTTCGTGTTCACTAAATTATTAAAAACGACAGTATTTGGAGAGACTGAACGATTTTTGGCCATTTTTTTAAAATCGGCTAGGGTTTTATGTGCTATGAACGCTCCATTGTAGAAAGTCACGTTCATTTTATCCATAAGATCAAGCCCCAATTCCTTTTCAAGGGTTTGTATAAAATGAACCGATGCATCGATGCTGCAACCCGAAGCTGAAGCGTTAGTTTGATTTAGCCCAATTACAACAAAACGTTGGTGTTTAATTTCGACGCCCGCTTCAAGGTCTGATCCATGAGCTGTCCATTGTGTTAAAAATTCTTCAGTTTTAAGGGCAATGGTAGTTACTTCTTCTTCTGAAAATTTTCGATTAGACTGATAAATCCAAATTCTGGAGTCATCTGGAAGGTTTTTAAAATCTACTAGCATAGTCTTACTTCGGTATGTTTATTATAAATCGGCTGCATTTGCAATCATTTCCGCTACGTCCATGACTTCAACACTGCCTTCTTTTTCTTTTCCTTTTACTCCATCGGTCATCATGGTGTTGCAAAACGGGCAACCTGCGGCAATGATTTCTGGTTTTGTTTCTAAAGCCTCTTCGGTACGTTCAATATTAACGTCCTTATCCCCTTTTTCAGGTTCCTTAAACATTTGTGCTCCACCAGCGCCACAGCAGAGCCCACGGCTTTTACAGCGCTTCATTTCTACCAATTCTACTTCCAATTTCTGAAGTAATTCTCGGGGCGCTTCGTATTCGTTATTCGCTCTTCCTAAATAACAAGGGTCATGAAAAGTAATACGCTTTCCTTTGTACTTTCCTCCTTCAACCTTAAGTCTGCCTTCATTCAGCAATGACTTAAGAAATTGAGTGTGGTGCATTACCTCATAGGTTCCACCTAATTCAGGATATTCATTTTTAATGGTATTGAAGCAATGGGGACAAGTGGTTACAATTTTCTTGATTCCATAGCCATTAAGAACTTCAATGTTCATCATAGCCTGCATCTGAAATAGAAACTCATTTCCGGCACGTTTCGCTGGATCGCCTGAGCAACTTTCCTCGGTACCCAAAACAGCAAAATCTACTCCTGCATTGTTCAATAGTTTAGCAAAAGCCTTGCTTATCTTTTTCGCCCTGTCATCAAAACTTCCGGCACAACCAACCCAAAACAAAACTTCTGGAGTTTTGCCCTCGGCCATATATTGAGCCATTGTTGGTACGTTTATAGTTTCACTCATGGATTCGAGTATTAATCTTCAAATACTTGTATGGTTACTTTTTTGTCAACCAAATCGGTAAATTTTCCTTTGTATTGGGTTGCCTTCACTAAATGATTATCTACCCAATGATAGTTTCCACCTCTTGGTTTTCCCATAAGCATAGAATGGTACTTAAACCCATGCTTATTGAGCCATCCTTCGGTTACTCTGCGATGGTCTTCCGTACGTGAGGTGAAAAAACAAATGACGTGTCCTTCGTCAAACCATTTATTTAAAGTTATTAAGGCGTCAGGATAAAGCTCGGCCGTAGCCATACGTTCAGGTTTCTCATTCGGAATATCATCACAGATAGTTCCGTCTATATCAATTAAATAATTTTTCACTCCGTCAGGTAAAACAGGGCTTATTGTTTCACCGTGCGCTACTTTATCATGCAACATCTTTTCTACGTCTTCTTTTTTCATAACTGTTCTTTAATATATATTGTCGTTGCCTATTCATTAATCCAATTGGCCCGGTCCATCTGATTGAAAGGCCAAGGCGCACCATTGTTTTCAATATTAGTCATGGTGACATTCAATTCTGACGGGGCCGATGACTCTTCCATCACCAAATACTGTCTCATATCCATAATTATAGAAAGCGGATCAATGCTTACTGGGCAAGCCTCGACACAGGCGTTACAGGTTGTACAAGCCCATAATTCTTCGTGAGAAATATAATCGCCCAACAATTGCTTTCCATCGGGTTCGAAACTTCCGTTTTTTTCTACGTTCAATCCTACTTCCTGCAAACGGTCGCGGGTATCCATCATGATCTTCCTTGGAGATAATTTTTTTCCCGTTTGATTCGCTGGACATTCGCTGGTACAGCGGCCACATTCCGTACAGGTATATGCGTTTAACAACTGGATGGTAGACAAGTCCATGACATCGCTAGCTCCAAATTTTCCAGGAACCTCAGCTCCTTCTGCAGGTGCCGCGTATGGATCGGCACTGGGGTCCATCATTAGCTTAACCTCATTGGTCACCGATTCCAAGTTTTTGAATTTCCCCTTGGCGGTTAGTTTTCCGAAGTAAACATTCGGGAATGCTAAAATTATATGTAAGTGTTTGCTGAAATACAGATAATTCAGGAAAGTCAATATTCCAATTATATGCAGCCACCAAGCCGTTCTTTCAATAATAATAAGGGTATGTACCGAGAGTCCGTCTAATAATGGAAATAGATGTATACTTATCGGAAACATCCCGGCTTCGGTATAATGTTCAACACCCATGTCCTGCAATACATGGTCTGCACCATTCATTACGAGAAATAAGGTCATTAGAACCATTTCAAAATATAGAATGATATTCCCATCACTTTTTGGCCAACCCTTCATTTCAGGGCTGAGAAAGCGTTTCAGTTTTTGTATGTTTCTTCGAATCCAAAAGATAATGACAGCCACCAAGACTAAGAATGCTAGTATTTCAAATGAGGCAATTAGATAATCATAAGCTACCCCAAAGAATGAGAAGATGCGATGTGTTCCGAAAATACCATCAATAATTATTTCAAGCACTTCAAGGTTAATAATAATAAAGCCTAGGTACACAATGATATGCATAATCCCTGCAACAGGACGCACCACCATTTTGGATTGTCCCAAGGCAATGCGAAGGACATTCTTCCAACGTTGACCCTTGTCACCACTAATGTTCGCTTCCTGTCCCAATTTTATGTTTCGAATAATCCTACGAATGTTTCTCGTAAAATAACCGATACCCAAAACAAGGGCTAACAAAAAAAGAATGTTAGGAATGTATTGCATTATTTAATGGTGTCTTGGGAGGCGTCGTACTGTTTTTGTTTTTTTCCGAAGAGCGAAAAGTGTACGTAGCGCTTAGGGTTTAACTTCATATCTTCCAATAACTGCTCTAATTGTTTAGAAGCACCCGTTAGATTGTTGTATAACTTATCATCCTTTAAAAGCTTGCCTACGCTACCTTCTCCATTATCAATCCCTTCAGCAATACTATTTAGTTTACCAATGGTAGCTTCCATACTACGCACCAGTTCTCCAGTTTCTATTTGTGCTAACGTATCGGATAATTTTGCAAAATTCTCGGCCGTGATGTCCAAATTGGATAGGGTGTTATTTAGTTTGTCTTTATTGGTGTTTAACATGGATTTCATGTCACGAGCAACGCCATTAAAAGAAGCCATGGTCTGATTTAAATTGGATATACTGGAACGCAAGTTTTTCTTAGTGTCTTCATCCATTACATCACTAATCCCCAGTAGTACCGTGTCCAGTCTGGCTAAGGTGTGTTCCAAACTCTTTTCCAAGGGCAGGAACTTATCCATAATTCCATCGATCAAACCTGCCTGAATGCTTCCTTGGAGTGTATCCCCAGAATTAGCAGTTGGACCGCCATCATTGGCTGGGATAATTCCTAGATTGTTTCCACCAATAAAGCCGCTACTATATATAAGAACGGAACTGTTTTTGGAAAAGTCAAAGTCTTTTTCTACTGAAAAGGCCACAATTAAGCCACCATTTGAATCGGCAAAATCAATACTCTTCACTTGACCAACTTCCAAGCCATTTACTGTAACTGGCGCTGATTGAGCAAGTCCTGCCACATTCTCATAATTGACATAGAAAATCCGATCCGTGTCAAAAAGGTTTGAATTTTTCAAAAAGCTGTATCCGAAGATAAACAGAAGAATTCCTGAAATGACTAAAATACCGGTTTTTACTTCTCTGGAAAGTTTCAAATGGTTGATTTTTATTTAAAAACAAATTTAGAAATAATTATGGGACTCGAATTGCTTTATATGAAAAGATTATGAAGATAGTTAGTAACAACAATCGCTCTTACTAGAATAGCCGTTAGGAAATTGAGTTTATTGTCATCACCTAGTTTGAAGAAATAACTTAACTCCTTCCCTAGTGTCGGTCCTCTGTTCTTAGCACATCGGAAAGTTTCACTTTTTTATTGTTTTCAAACGGAACGATGTAGGCTGAGGAATATCCTTTTTCACGTGCATAGGTCTTCATTAGCTGAATTTTGTTATAATCTGAAGTCGCTCCGTAGTAATATTTATAAAGTCCATCCTCCTTAATGCGGGTGATATCTTTTAAACCCTTAAAGTTATAGGCTTTTGTTTCCAGTTTTTTACCACTGGCCGCCAACTGTACCTTGAAGGTAATATCATCATAGATTCTCTCTTCGGTTTCTTCGATGGCTTCTTCAATTTCTCTTTCTGTAATAGTTGGATTCTGAAAGTCATTGGTGCTCAATGCTAAGTTTTTGCGATAGGTAATAATTCCATTGGCAACTTCTCTCGCCATTTCTTTTCTCCCTTTTTTTGAATTAATATAGGGCCCCTCTTTTTTATGTGTCAAGAAACCAAGCTCCACAAGCACGCTAGGCATGTAAGAATGGTGCAGCACCCAAAATACATCTTGCTTCACGCTGCGGTCACGACGTTTTAAGTTGTTGACCATATTATTCTGAATTAAACCGGCCAACATGATGCTTTGGTCCAGATACTCTTCCTGCATAATGGTAAGTCCTATTAGCGATTCAGGCGAATTAGGGTCAAAACCAGCGTAGGTCTCTTCGTAGTTTTCTTCTAAGAATATTACTTCGTTTTCCTTTTTGGCTGTATTTAGGTTTTGCTTGCTTTTATTAAGTCCCATAACAAAAGTTTCAGCCCCGTAGGCCTGTGTATGATGTGAATTGCAATGAATAGAAACAAAAATATCGGCATCTACAGCATTGGCAACGGGAGCTCTTTCATCCAATTCGATAAAAACATCGGTCTTTCGCGTGTAAATTACTTTCATATTGGGTTGCTTTTCCAGAATTTTACCAATCTGAAGGGTAACATCCAATGCGATGTCCCTCTCAAAATAACCATTCCCAATGTTTCCAGAATCTTTTCCACCATGTCCTGCATCTAATACCACTATAAATTCTTTTGTGGTATTGTTGTTGTAGCTGATAAAAGAATAGGAAACGAAAATTCCTAAGAGTACCAAGAACAGTAACGTATATTTTGATTTCATACTGATGTAACGTGTATTAATGAGGCTTATTTTAAAATTTTGTTATAACAAAACAAAGCACGAAAAAATATGCTTAATTTTGAGCATTCAAAAACTAAGCCAATATATAAATTGAATAGGCTTCATTTGAATTTCAAAATTTTATTTATCACAATAGATATTGACAAATAAATAGACCAGTAGCATTGATTATCAACAGGCATTTTTCTTCATTAATCCTCTTATTTCTGCTACTCTGCGGTACCGTTGTGTATTCACAAGACCCACCCAACCGAGGTTCTGTAATCATTGAATCCAAGATAGATACCTCCTTAACGAGAGAGGCCGATACACTTGTTACCAAGGAAATAACTTTTTCAGAAAAAATTAACGACACCGTAAAAGGAGACACCATTCGCCCTAAGAAGAAAGAGGGTCTTTTAACCGATGTCATTGAATATTATGGAGAAGACTATGTGTACATCGATCGACAAAAGGGAAAGATCTACATGTACAATAAGGCCTTTGTAATCTATGAGGACTATCGCATTGATGCCGGTCTTATCATATTAGATTACAACAAGAATGAAGTATACGCCAGAGGAATTGATAGTTCTGGGGTATATCAGCAGGCGCCTATTTTTTTGCAAGCCGCCAATAAAGTGGAGCCAGATTCTATTAAATTCAATTGGGTTACCAAAAAAGCGATTATTTATAATGCCGTGACCGAGCAAAGTGGTTTCTTGACCAATTCAGAAGTGACAAAAAAAATAAATGATTCGGTTTATTTCCTTCGGAATGTAAAGTTTACCACTTCTACCAATATTGAAGACCCTGAATATTATTTCCTAGCTAGAAAGGCCAAATTTGTCCCTGGAAGTAAAATTGTAACGGGTCTTACCAATATGTATATCGCGAATGTGCCTACTCCTATTGGGCTACCGTTCTCCTTTTTCCCTTTAACTGAAGATAGAGCTTCGGGCTTTTTACTGCCAAGTATAGCTGAAAATAACAACCGTGGGTTTGCTTTTCAGAACGGAGGATATTATTTCGCTATTAACGACTATGTAGATTTTACCTTGGTTGGAGATTATTATACCAATGGAAGTTATGGACTTCGAGCGGACAGCGATTATGCCTTCCGCTATAAGTTTCGTGGGAAAGTAAGCGTGCGGTATGAAAACCTGATTGATAGTGAACGTGGTTTTCCGAATTTTAGTCAGAGTACGCTTTATAATATTAGATGGACACATACCCAGGATCAAAAAGCCAATCCGAGTTCTCGATTTTCTGCATCTGTTAACCTAGGAAGTAGTCGATTTTTGTCACAGTCTATTAACCAGACCAACAATGCGAGTCAATTAGTAAATACTTTGAGTTCGTCGGTTTCCTATGCAAAGACATTTGAAGGTGAACCACAGGTAAATTTTACAGTAGCAGCAACGCACACTCAAAATACACAGACCGAGGCTATTACCTTATCACTCCCTAACTTTAACGGTAGCGTTTCACGGATTTTCCCATTTGCTCCCAAAAGTGGCAGTAAAAAAGGAATTCTACAGAATATAAATCTTCAGTATAATGTTTCTGGTGAAAATCGGATCATGACGACCGACTCTCTCTTTTTTAAGAGTGAAATGTTTGATAATGCCCAAATTGGGGCACGACATACCATTCCTATCAGTACTAATTTCAAAGTGCTAAACTACTTGAGTGTCACTGCGGGAACCAATTATCAAGAAACTTGGGTTGGAAAGACTATTCGCAGGGACTACGATATCTCATTAAATGAAGATGAAGGTGGTGTGGTGGAAGATACTATTTCGGGTTTTGATGCCTATCGTACTTATGGTTTTTCTGCTGGTGTAGGAACTACCATCTACGGGCTCTTCGATTTTGGGCCAGACAAGAAAATACAGACCATTAGACATACGATGCGTCCAAGTATTGGGTATAGCATCAATCCAGGATTTGAACAGTTTTATGATCAGTATGTGATCCCTGAAACTGCAGACCCAGACGTGAATGAAGAAATTGTACAGTATTCAAGGTTTGAAAACACCCTTTTTGGTGCTCCAGGAAGGACCTATTCTAGTGCCATTAGCTTTGGTATAAGCAATCTTCTCGAGGCCAAGGTGCGAGATAAGGATACGACAGCCATAGAACTAAGAAAGGTATCCATTATCAATAACCTGAATTTTAATAGTGGTTATGGAATTTCCAGAGATTCGTTAAAGTTGAATCCAGTGTCTTTTTCTGCCGGAATACCCATTGTAAAAAAACTAGATTTAAATATTAACGGCGAATTGGACCCTTATGCGTTGAATAACAATAATCAACGTATCGATAAATTCAATATTAATAACGGGGGTAGTTTGTTTCGACTCACACGAGGAAACGTTAGTTTTAATTACTCATTCAGTAGTAGGGATTTCGAGGGAGATGACGATGAGGAAGAAGAAGATTTTGACAATGATACGTTCCGAAATGGAGGTAGACCCGATGATTTATTTGGCTCTGCTAGACCTATTGATGAGTCTAGAGTCAATAAAAAGAAGGATAAAAGGAAAGATCAAAAGGAACAGGCTTGGTATCAATATGATATTCCATGGGATGTGAGAATGGCCTATACCCTAACCTATAGCAATAGTGCAAGGCAAAATGAAATATCCTCACAGTCCTTAATGCTAAGCTCTAATGTGGAATTATCGCCTAGATGGAAGGTCGGATTCTCCTCAGGATACGATTTTAAGAATCAAGGTGTTTCACTCACCCAATTTAGGTTTGTTAGGGATTTAGAGAGTTGGACCTTGCGGTTTAACTGGACACCCATTGGCTCCGTAAATACAAGTTGGAACTTCTTTATAGGGATATCAAGTTCAGTGCTGAGTGACATCAAGTACGATAAACGTAGAGAACGAGATCGAGGACTATAGAACTTCTATCCCATTGAGATTAAATTACGTATAATTCAGAATATTTAATTAGTAGTTTTTAGGTATGAAAAGAATAATCAAAACTTCAAACGCGCCCGCTCCCATAGGACCTTACAATCAAGCAGTATTAAAGGGTAATATGCTGTTCACATCAGGTCAAATTGCCTTTAACCCGTTGACGGATAAACTTGTTTTGGATGACATCCAAACAGAAACTAAGCAAGTGATGGAAAATCTAAAAGCCGTTTTATCGGAAGCTGGAATGGATTTTAGTCATGTGTTAAAAGCGTCCATATTTATTAGCAATATGGAGAACTTTGGTTTGATCAATGCGGTGTATGCAACTTATTTCGATGAAGCTACGGCACCTGCTAGAGAAACCGTAGAAGTGGCTAATTTGCCAAAATACGTGAATGTGGAAATATCAATGATAGCGGCTCTTTAGCGGGACTATTCATTTTCCTTTTCATTCTCTTTTTTCTTTTCTGAAGGCGATTTAAAATTCACAAGGGAATTGGCATCATCCTCAATAACTGGACGTTCATTTTCTGCTGACACTGTTAGTTTTTTGTTGAACAGTTTTTGCATCAATTCATTGAATGTATCAAAATCTACGGAATAAGAAATACCTCCACCCTGCTCATAAATTTGGTCCTCACCGAAAAATTGAAGTTCAGCTTGACGGTTAAAGAAATTGATTCGTAAACTTCCGTCTCCATTCACTAACCACTGAACTCGAATATCACCAGCTACCGACGATTCGTTAGCGCCTCCAACTGGAACAGCTACCTTACCATCAATGAGTAGTCTCTCAGAAAACTGGCTAGAGAATTGGAAGCCATATTGCGCAGCTGTTTCTTGATCCAATGATCTGGTAGCGTTCTCATAATATGGTAGTACCTTGAATCGGGCATCGCTATCGGAAAATATATCGGCGACCAACTTATTTATTCGTTCCGCCAAAGTACTTGTAAGAGCACCAGCAGCGGCGTCACTTTGGAAACCACCTGTGGAAACTAAGTAAAGAGCCTGTGTTTGTCTTTTGTCCTTATCTTGAAGAATATAATCAAGCTCGCTGCGAACAGAGGAACTCACCCCAGGAAACTGAATTCTGAAATCCAATTCTGGTTGAACAATTTCTCCAGTCAAATCGACTAAAACTTCTACTTTAATTTTCCGGTTAAAAGCAGGATTATCAAGAAGTCCCGATGGATTTGCTTCAGTTTCATAAATAGCGGTCAAATCCAGACGCGCACGGGTTGGACTACCATCCCAAGTGATGTTACCGCCAGACTCTACGGCAATTGTTTTATCTACCAATCCACCATACCGGAAGTCATAGGTTCCTTCAGAAACAAGGAAGTCACCCCACATTTTGAATTTACCATTTGTGTTGATTTCAATTAATAGATTTCCAAAACCTCTTCCTTTTAGGGTAGAGTTGTTTTTTTGATCCACTAATACTTCTATTTCGGCATTTTCGTTGATATCCAATTCAAAGTTTAATGAGAGCCCTTTTACTTCTTCGGGTACAATGGTAGTACCACTAATTCGTGCCTTCGCTTCGGCAGGGGAAAGAAAATGTATAGAGGAATCATCACTTATACTGGTAGCGTCGCTAATCGGAATTTTGAAAGCAGTACCCTTTTCTGTAGTAGCCACAACGTCGATAACCAAATTATCAATGGGGCCTACTATCTTCGATTCACCACTTATAAAGGCGGTACCGTAATAAAGAGCATCTTCGTCCGGTGGTGTGTCTAATACTAGGAAACGATTGGTGTCCAAGGTTAAATTCATGGCCCAATCTCCAAAGTTTTGATGCGTAATATTACCTCGTAACATAGCATCTGTATCGTATTTGGTATCCGTCACTTTCGTGGGAGAAAAAGCAAAAATCCCTTTTCGAATGGCAATAGTCGTATTATTTTCTAGGTCAAGATCAACGTTTAAATAAGGGATTTTCATTCCGCTATTGTTGAGCACTAGATTTCCTACGATATCGGGTGATTTATAATTACCACTGACTTCAGTCTTACCTGATGCCAATCCTCTAATATTAGAGATCACGTCTCCACCAAAAGGACTAAACGCACTTAGGTTGAATTTGTCAAAATTTACGTCTAAATCTAGATTTGCGTCCGATCCTGCAACCGTCATGCTTCCTATAGCGGTGAATGTATCTACATTGTCATGAACCAAACTAGAAGTTATATTATACTTCGTTAGGTCATTATTTCCAGTTATATTAAGATTAAGGTTCCCTAAATCGGTGTCATTCATGCGCAATTTTTCAACCACAATTTCGGAGTTAGGATAATAAGCACCCTTTTTCATCAATACATTGAGGCGTCCGTTAATATCACCTGATAAATTTAGGCTGTCAACTTGTGGAACCAATTTGCCAATATCAACATGCGTAAAATCTAACCGAACGTCTGTAAAGGTTGAATCTCGCATCACTCCTGCCATACGTATTAATTCATTTTGATGCCTTAGCGTTAATGAATCCAGGGTAATGTCTTTAAAGTTATTATCAAAGGTGAGTTTGTTGCGGTTGTTATTATCTCTATTGAGGAACCAATCATTATTTTGATAGGTAATTTTGGAACGCTTAATCCCCACAACAGATTTCCCCATTGGGTTGATGGTATGATACAAGCGCATATTGAAAATGTCATTGCGTTCTGCTCCTCCTTTAAATTCAGATTGAATATAAAGAGTGTCATTCAAGGTTTTGTTGATGATGTTTATTTCAGAAAGATTATAGAACCCATTATTGATCGAATCCACCGAAATGAACGCATTGAATAAAGGGTTGTCATTATCAAGTTGAATATTAACCTTTCCTAGGTAATTATCATATAGTAAAAGCTCCGGGGATCTAAAATCCATTTCAAATTTGGATTCATCTGAATAGACAGAGCCTTTAATTCGAGTATTTTCACCCAATTGAAGCTGAGGCACGAAGACATCTACTATTTTGTTGTAAACCTGGAATTCGTAGTTGATATATTGATCTGTAGTGACTTCGTTTGGAATATAATTTGCATAGATACTTCCTATAGAATTGTGGAATAAATTTGGAATATCTTCCACCAAAAATTTACCACTTATTTTCCCATCAATAATATCTGGTGATTTGATTTCGATGGTGCGAATATCTTTTGTGTTGTAGGAAGAAACCAAGAAATCGTCGAAATAAAAGTCATCTGTTTCAGTTTGGTAAAAAGTTTCTAAAAACTCAATGGTTCCAACAGCATCATTTATCGTGGTTCCTTGCATGTTCATAATAATTCGACCCGCGAATACAGCAACACTATCACGGTTGAATAAATTGAGCTTGTTTAATTCAGCATATTCGATAGTAGTGTCGAAATCGTATTGATTGAAATTTTTAGAGATATCTACCAAACCACTAAAATCCATTTTTAGATTAGGATCGTTTATTTTTAAATTACCATTAAAAATTGGGTCCTTTAGGCTGCCAGAAACGGCTATGTTTTGGTAGTCATATCCTTCGAAATAAAAAGAAGTGATGGTTCCGTTAATTCGCGTATTAACCGTTTGAGGGGTAAAGCCACGACCGTCAAAAGCTAGGTCAGCATCTACGGCTCCTAGTGACGTTGTGCCAACGGCCTTTCCAAGGTCAAAATCCATAAGCTGTACTTCACCTTTATAAAAGGCATTATCAAAGTCTTGGATGTTTCCCATTTCTAAACGGGTTAAGGCGCTTCCTAATGCACTGAAAATGCTGGTGTCGGTTGTAAGAAAATCACCTTCCAATTTGGTTGTACCTCGAATAGTGAAGTTTCCAAAAGATTTTAATTCATCTGGCAATGATGCGCCAATTAAGCTGGGCATCAATCTACGTAAATCGTAATAGTTGGAAGAAATGGTGTGATTGGATCCTTTGATGATAAATGTTTCTTCCGACTTGAATAAGTTTTGAAATTGATAGGTCCCAAGTAGTCTTGTGTTTCCATAACTCACCCTTCCGCCAGAAAAAGTTAGGTCGTTCAAGGTTCCTTTGATATTTCCGTATAAGTTGATACCAATATTTCTGCCAAACTCATTGTAGAATGAATTCAGGTCGTTCGTGGATATTTTGGATTCTTCTATTCGAGCGTCAAAGACTACATTATTGTTAAAATCGGACAAGCCTTTCTCACCGTAGTTTAAAATTACGGTACCCTTAACGTAAGAGTCTGCAGTTTCTAGAAGCAAATCGTTAAATGAAATGGCATCTAATGTGTATGAGAAATCTGCCTGAAGGTTCTGTATACTGTACCCTTGAGCTGCGTCAAAAGTTAACGACTTGATTTGTGCTTCAACATCGGGTCCAATAACTTTGAACTCTTCACCTTCTAAATTAAGATGTGTAAAATTAATAATCTCAGGGTTATCAATGTTTTCATCGGTAATCTTCACCTGAGTATTCAAAAGGGTGACATTTTCACTCAACAACGTAAATATATTACCACTGGGAGGGGTTCCGTCATCAAATTTTTCAGTAAAAATAAAAAGATTGTCATCTTCCTCATCTTTATAGGTCTTTACAAAAAGCTTGGCGTTGGTCAAATCTATGAATCCAAAGTCCGGATTCCCGTCGGCTAATTTCTTAACACTTAAAATGTTGGTTTGAATTTCTTCGGAATAGATTAGTGTATCTCCATGGTGGTCTTCAATATAGACCCCGCGAATATCTACCTCCCCCTTCCAGTTAAGACCTAACCGATCAATTTGAATGTTCGTCCCGTAGGATTCGTTCAGGTTTTTTGTTACCTTTTTAGCCACTATAGTTTGCACGGCTGGAATGGAAAAAATAATCACAATAAGCAGTAGCAATAACACAATGATTGCTAATGTTCGGATTAATATTTTCCTAAGTTTTTTGATACGATTTTAAAGTTTTAATTTTACCACCAACAAACGTGCCTAAAATAAATGAAACAAAACTGTTACATACTTGGTATTGAATCCTCTTGCGATGACACTGCTGCTGCTGTTATTAACAACGGTCACATTTTGTCCAATGTTGTAGCCACACAGAAAATACACGAGGAATACGGGGGCGTTGTCCCGGAACTTGCATCCCGGGCGCATCAAAAAAATATTGTTCCAGTCGTACACCAAGCTTTACGCATAGCAAATATCGACAAAAAAGACTTAAAAGCCATTGCCTTTACACGAGGACCTGGTTTGATGGGAGCATTGTTGGTTGGCACCTCATTTTCAAAGTCTTTGGCTTTTGGTTTAGGGGTTCCATTGATTGATGTAAACCACATGCAAGCGCATATTTTGGCACATTTTATTAAAACGGATGAACAATCGACACCTAGTTTTCCATTTTTGGCCTTGACTATTAGTGGTGGTCATACTCAGATTGTCAAAGTGAGTAATTACTTTGAAATGGAGGTCATTGGACAAACCATAGACGATGCTGTTGGTGAAGCTTTTGATAAATCGGCTAAGATTCTTGGACTACCCTATCCTGGTGGGCCTTTAATTGATAAGTATGCCCAGGAGGGTAACCCGAAGGCATATCCTTTTCCCAAACCAAAGGTGAAACCAATGGACTTTAGTTTTAGTGGACTAAAAACCGCTGTACTTTATTTTGTTGAAAGGGAAACCGCAACGAATCCGAATTTTGTGACTGAAAATAGGGCCGACATTTGCGCCAGTTTACAATTTACCATTGTTGATTACTTAATGGATAAATTAAAAAATGCTGTAAAAGCGACTGGTATTACTGAAATTGCTATTGGCGGAGGCGTATCTGCAAACAGTGGAATTCGTAAAGCATTGATGGATGCTGAAACAACCTATGGTTGGAAAACGCATATTCCAAAATTTGAATTCTGCACCGATAATGCAGCCATGATTGCCATTGTTGGCGAATTGAAATATAAGGAAGGCCAATTTGCAACGAATGACGTAGTGGCCAATGCCAGGATGAAGTTTTAAGAATCGATTACTTATTTTATTGAAATCTATGAACCTATTTTATCATCCAAATAGTAACCCTCAATCTGCACAAATTGTTTTTGAAAAAGAGGAGAGCCGACACATTACCAAGGTACTCAGAAAGATAGAGGGCGATGTGTTGCATATTACCAATGGTAAAGGATTTATGTTTTCGGCTACGTTAGTGTCTGTAGGTCCAAAACAAAGCATCGCAAACATTACCGAAGTTGCGAAGCAGGAGCCACTTCCCTATCGTTTAAACATGGCTGTCGCTCCTACAAAAAACAATGACCGTTTTGAATGGTTTCTAGAGAAAGCAACAGAAATTGGAATTCATACAATTACCCCTATCATTTGCGACCATAGCGAAAGAAAAATAATCAAACCAGAACGCTTTGAGCGAATCATTGAAAGTGCGATGAAACAATCTCTCAAAGCCTATAAACCAGTTTTGGAAACTGCGGTATCATTTTCAGAATACATGCAACAAACTAGTGGGATTTCAGGATCAAAATATATCGCACATTGCTACGATACTCCTAAAGAGTTATTCAAAAATGTAATTCAAGTAGATCAAGAACTATCGATCCTTATTGGACCCGAAGGGGATTTTTCTCTCAAGGAATTGCAAATTGCGGGTGATCATGGGTTTAAAAGCGTCTCCTTAGGTTCTAGCAGGTTGCGTACTGAAACGGCTGCTATTACTGCTTGTCACAGCGTTTCTTTCGTAAATCAAAAGTCTTTCCAATAATAAAACATTGTTTTTAGTCGATAAATTAGGTGTTTAGTCGATTAATTGTATCTTGCAATCCCCAATCAGACTGAATTTGTTTAACCCAAACAAACAAACCTATGACCAACGCAACTATAGCTAAGGCTAAAAAAGAGGCAGTTGCTGCTATCCCTACCTTCGAACCTCACTTACGGGTGTTGTCCAACCATCAAAGAAAAACAGTTAGTTTAATCACAAAAGATTGGCAGAGTTTTACGTTTGGTGTTTATTCTGAAATGTTTGATAAAATCTAGCTTTTTATTTCGTTAGCATCTCAAAGTTTGTATTTTTGAAACGCTATGCGCAAAATCTATCTTTTCCTATCAATTTATATCTCAATTGTTTGTTATACACAAGCACAACAGGTCGCTGTACTTCAATATGGCGGTGGTGGTGACTGGTATAGTAATCCAACAGCCCTACCCAATCTCATTAAGTTTTGTAATGAGCAAGTGGATACGGCTCTTAATGAGAAATCTGAAGTAGTCACTCCGGACGATGTCGACCTTTTTAATTACCCTTTCGTCCATATGACAGGACATGGTAATGTATTTTTCTCAAACAATGATGCTCAAAATTTACGCGATTACTTAATAAGTGGAGGATTTCTGCATATAGATGATAACTATGGAATGGATGCGTACTTAAGGAAAGAACTCATAAAGATATTTCCAGATATTGAACTAAAAGAGCTTCCAGGGAATCATCCAATATTCAGTTATCATTTTAATTTTCCGGAGGGACTACCCAAAATTCATGAACACGATAGTGGACGTCCTCAAGCGTATGGTATCACTTATGAAGGACGGCTTGTTTTATTATACACTTTCGAAAGTGACCTTGGTGATGGATGGGAAAACCCTGAAATACATAATGACCCTGCCGAAGTACGATTAAAAGCCCTGCGCATGGGAGCCAATATTGTGAAATACGCTTTTGAAAATTGATATGACACGACTCAGTTATCATTGCAAATCCTGCGGAAAAAAAAATTATATCAAATCAAAAGCGAACGATCGTTTTGAATTGCAACAAGAACTTGGTGATGAACTTAAGCGCAATTGCAGCATTTGTGGGACCTACAAGGTTACTCATATTAATAGATTGAGGGCTGAATTTGGTCATTGGGTGTACCCTGTAGTGGTTCTTATTTTTTTAATTGCGGTGGCTTTAGTGCTATTTTTAGGTTGGCTAGCCATGATAGCATTTTCCGCTCCAATTTGGTTCTACTTTGACAATCAGAGAAGAGTGAGTCTTTTTAACAGAGTAATGGTTTTTCGAAAGTAATTGGATGCAGCACACTCATAAATCCACTCCTTTTTCCCTAAAAAAACATACTATTACACTCATTTGCGATGGTGTTTCAAGCCCTGCTAACATTGGTGGTTTACTGCGCTTGGGAGATGCTTTTGGTGTGGCCCAAATCCTATTTTCAAATGCGGTGATCGATTTTACATCCCCGCGTTTGCGAAAAGCGGCTCGCAATAGCCATACAAACATTCCGCACGCGATGGTTGATGATATTGAAGGTTGTATTGCTGAATTCAAATCACAAGATTATCAGGTAATAGCTCTAGAAATTTCTTCCATGAGCAAACCAATTCAGAAAATGGAAAGTTTAGATAACCAGAAGATCGCATTGGTTATTGGAAATGAACAACATGGTGTTTCCGCTGAAGCCTTAGCAATGGTTCATGAAACGGCGCATATTGAAATGTTCGGATTAAACAGCAGTATGAACGTTACCCAAGCTGCGGCGATAGCATTATTTGAGTTCACTAAAAGATAGCGTATTTTTACCTCGTGAACCGAGCCCTACTCCATTCTGAAGCACAAAATTTCATTAGAAATTATTCTGAAGATACCGCGGCACTAGCATTTAAGGGCAGCCCGTTCGAAGGAATTACGGTTCAGGAATTGATAGAACAAATAGAAAGTTTCAGAAAAACCAAAAAGAAACTCCCAAGCTGGCATCATACCGAAGGAATTTATTTCCCTTCTAAATTAAATATTGAACAAACTTCTTCTGAATTAACAGCGGAATACAAAGCAAGCCTCGTTTCTGGTGCTACTCTGGCGGATATAACGGCTGGCCTTGGGGTGGATAGTTTTTATTTCGCGAAGAACTTTGACACGGTGGCCTATTTTGAATTGAATACGAAGCTTACAGCGATCGCAAAGCATAATTTTGAACGATTGGGTGCTGCTAATATTAATTGTTCCAATGCTGACGGCCTAGCCATTTCCATGCAAGGAAGATATAATATCATTTATGTGGATCCTGCTAGACGACATTCGGCCAAAGGAAAGGTCTTTTTCCTCAAGGATTGCGAACCCAATGTAGTGGGCAAAACTCGTGACATATTAAATCACTGCGACACTTTACTCATTAAAACCTCCCCTATGCTGGATATTTCGGTCGGAATGAGTGAATTGAAGCATGTGGTTGAAATACATGTGGTAGCAGTAGAGAATGAAGTTAAGGAGTTGCTATGGCTTCTTAGAAAGGACGCAACGACGTCGATAGCAATTAAGACAGTGAATATCGCCAAAACCAAAGAGGAGCGCTTTGATTTTATCTATGGAGTTGAAGCGCTTCCCTCCTACGGCCTACCGCTTCAATATTTGTATGAACCCAATGCTGCTATTATGAAAGCCGGAGCATTCACGCAAATTTCTGAAGCTTATGGGTTATTGAAATTGCAATCGAATAGTCATTTATACACCTCGGCCGAATTATTAGAGTTCCCTGGTAGACAATTTAAAATTGATCAGATGATTCCTTATCGTAAAAATGAAATAAAAAAACATTTGGTGGGATTAAAAGCCAACATCGCAACACGTAATTTTCCGGAAACGGTACAAATCCTTCGGAAGAAATGGAAAATAATCGATGGTGGAGAAGTCTATTTGTTTTTTACAACGCTTTTAAATAATGACAAGATAGTGCTCATTTGCAGCAAGATAAATAGCTCGTTTGGAAAAGATTAAAAAAAGCTAAAAAAAAGCGATTATTTTCTTGTTGGAAACCCAAGAAATAGATTACATTTGCATCCGCATTTCAAGAGACATTTTGTCTTTTGGAGAGGTGCCAGAGTGGTAATGGAGCAGATTGCTAATCTGTCGACGGGTAACCGTCGCCAGGGTTCGAATCCCTGTCTCTCCGCTAATGCTCGGGGTGTAGCGTAGCCCGGTTATCGCGCCTGCTTTGGGAGCAGGAGGTCGCAGGTTCGAATCCTGCCACCCCGACAAAAAGCCTGAGAACGAAAGTTCTCGGGCTTTTTTCATTTTGATTCATTTCATCATAATAAACTCTATCCTTATCGCACCGTTCCATCAATTGAACCATGATGTATCGCGTCCCGTTTTGACGGGAAGGTCGCAGGTTCGAATCCTAGAGCGATTAGAACGTGTGAAAGATATTTTTCTTTTCTCATGCTATACAGGCTTGTCTTATATAGATGTTAAAGAATTAACTATCCATCAAATTGTAAAAAGAATGGATGGTAAATATTGGATTCATACTAAAAGAGAAAAAACAAATGAAACGGTTAAAGTACCCTTATTACCTAAAGCTTTAGAAATCGTTGAAAAATATAAAATGATTTCAGAGATTACAAGTTCAGAGAAGTTACTTCCACTCTACTCCAATCAGAAAACAAACAGTTATTTAAAAGAAATTGCTAAAGCATGTGGTATTTATAAAAATATTACTTTCCATGTTGCCAGACATACTTTTGCAACTACCATTATGTTATCTAATGGAGTGCTTATAGAAACTGTATCTAAACTATTAGGACATACAAAACTATCTACAACTCAAATTTATGCCAGAGTATTAGAAACAAAGATTAGTGAGGATATTGATAACTTAATGAAACGTTTTGAAACAAAGAAACAATCACAACTTTCAGTTATTAAAAATTAAAACGAAAAGCAATTCAAGATGTGTGTCTGTGGACACATTCTTGTCTGCTCCCCTTGGTCGCAGAATTCAAAAGTTTTTTATGCATAAAAGAAATCCGTTTTTAATGTAATGGATTCAAGGCTGGGTATCATTGATACCTTTTTGTATAACTTCATTATTAAGATAGGAGAATCCGTTACTTTAAAAATGAACCAAATCCGCCATGCGGATGCGGTAGTTTTCACTTCTCTCAATTCGACATAAAAAGCAATAAATTTTATGGATTGTCACAATTTTACTGGAAAAAATTGTCTGTTTATAGGGCCTCCAGAGCTTTTTATAGTAAAAATGTGACAATTGTGATTTCCATCTAAAGCATAAGTACTTAAATTTCAATAACTTAACAATCAGTAACATCGCGTAGCGTGTTACCCTCTTGCTCCTCATTCTTCGTTTGCTAAGCAAACTGCAAATGAATACAAAAAAGTAGACAGTAACTTTATATCGACTCTACCTTCAAGTTCGATACCGTAGGCTAAACATAATTTAGTACTCTTCATAAAAATCATTGAAAAGTAGATTATACGTATAAATAACGGTTAGTAAGTCATAAAAACGAAATTCCTCTTTGGATGAAAATAATGTTCTAAAATTGTTAATAAGCAAAAGATTTCGGAAAATGAAAATAGTCGAGGAACGGCATAAATGAAACAATTCCAACCAATTCTAAAGGAATAATACACCACACTACAACATGCACAATTAATTGCTTGGGCCTATTTGTACTCGGAAAATCCTAAGGATTTCCCTAAGGTTCGGTTTCCTTTTGCTATTTTAGTTGCGTAACAATCGCAACTCACCATACACCAATCGCTATATGGTATAAATTGAACTAATTTGAAGTATAGAATATGACCTACTACCAACAAGTATCTAATGAGATTTTGAAACAGTACATCAGATGTTTTTGGTGGTTAGACAACGATTCATCAAAAAATCTTGATTACACGATTTTGCCTGACGGTTTTTTTGATATTATCGTTCGCTTTGATAATTACGAATACCAAA
>Ga0256847_1000037_pt1 | contig 85032 bp, 55 predicted proteins | sample TeddybearmetaG_FD_189099 | JGI IMG/M metagenome (GOLD analysis project Ga0256847, IMG submission 189099) | Hydrothermal vent microbial communities from East Pacific Rise, Pacific Ocean - Teddybear | ecosystem: Environmental > Aquatic > Marine > Hydrothermal vents | place: Pacific Ocean: East... | reverse complement strand
TGACAAAATCTCAAATTCATCCCTCGGAGGGCATAAGATTTGAAAATCATGAGTTTTATCTAACAGAGTAACAATGAAAAAGATAATCAACCTCGGTAAAATCGAGATGGGGGAATAAACGAAATTTAGCGACTGCAGCACTGTTTACAGGAAGACCGCTCCGCGAAGACTACGACCCCACCTCACAAAATGAAAATCTAATTGCAGCATCTTAAAAAATATAAGAAGGACTGTTGATGGAAGACTGATTGTAGAGGATTGATACATACTTATAAATTTAACTAATAGCCATGATTAGCTACATGGCTAAAAAATAATCTTATGCCTCAATTAATCATAATCACATTAAAAAATAGAAAAAATGATCGAAATACTTGGAAAACAACATAGAAGGGCGCGAAGGAATCACAAAGGAAGAACACAAGGTTAGATGGATACACAATTTTAGACATAATTGTACCTTTGGTATAATTGTTGTATTAAATATTTTTATAATATGTTAAAGACTGTATTAGTTGAATAAACACATTATATAAAAGTTTAATATAATATTGAAAATCATCCTTACCATATTAGTTTCATTCATTTGCCTTAGTGGGAGTTTAGCAACAGAATCTTCCAGTATGGTTATAAATGTAGATGCTGGTGAGGACCAAACGATTTGTTACGGAGAGACTTTAGACTTGGACTTATTGGGAGCAACAATCTCTGGAGATGTATTGGATGGATTGTGGTTTACTTTGGGCGATGGTTTGTTTTTGCCAGGCAACAATTCGAATGGTGTTTTCTCTATCACGGATCAATATCAACCTGGACTTCAAGATATTAGCAATGGATCATTTACATTGATCTTAGTAAGTGATGACCCAGATGGCAATGGTCCCATGGTAGAAATATCTGATCAAGTGGAGATCAGTTTCATGAATGCTCCGGCATTGGTTTGTAACAATAGTATCAACGTTTCTCTTGCGGAAGCATGTGAACAAGAAGTAGATGTTTTCATGCTTTTGGCCAACCCTGCAGAACCATATGATAAATATGTAATTGAGCTGTTTGACGAAAATAATATAAGTATTCCAAATAATATATTGACGGTAGATCACCTGGGAATGGATGTTACATTTACAGTAGGGCATTCATGTACGAACAGTACATGTAGTGGTAATATTACTGTGAGCGACAACATTGCGCCATTTCTAAATTGCGTGGATACCGAAGTGGACTGTGAATTTGGTGTATCACCAGAAATCATTGGTTTTCCAATACCTTTTTACGCAAATGCTACGGCTGTAGATGAGAATACCTTTACAGTTACTGATTTTGATGCCTGTAGCGAAGTTACGCTGACGTATCAGGATGTTGAGGTAGAAATGGCTTGTGCAAGTACAGGATATGTAAAAGAAATTACTAGGTCTTGGTTCGCTGAAGATGAAGCAGGGAATAACTCTTCATGTTCTCAAATCATATTGGTAAACCCTTTGCCATTGTCAGCAGTAATGTCCCCACCAGATTTTGATGGTACAGATGAGCAGCCTTTGAGTTGTGATGGAGATTGGGAAGCATTGCCTAATGGACATCCATCACCTGAATCTACAGGTATGCCAGCATTTCCTGATTGTGGGAATATTGATGACACCTATACCGATGTAGAATTTGATGAATGTGGCAATAGTTTTAAGGTGGTCAGACAATGGTTTGTTATAGACTGGTGTACAACTGAAAGTTTTACTGACAATCAAATCATAAAAATATTAGACCAAGATGGGCCTGTATTTGAGTGCCCAGAGGACATAACATTATCTTCTCAACCTTATGATTGTGTGAGTAAATCGCATGATCTGGAATTTGTAGATAGTGTATATGATTGTTCCTCGTATTCGCATAGTTTCAAAGTGTTAACCTTGGATGACAATGATGTATCAGATCTTTACATAAATTCAAACAATACAATTAATGGGCTTCCGGTAGGGGAGTACCAATTGCTTTATATAGCGACTGATGTTTGTGGAAATGCTTCACAATGCTCGACTTCTTTGATAGTTATTGATGATACTGCGCCATTTGCAGTTTGCGATGGATATACTCAAATCTCTTTAGGAAGCAATGGGATAGCAGATCTCTGGGCAAGTAGTATAGATGATGATAGCTTTGACAATTGTGGAGATATTACCATGGAGGTTGCGAAGATGACTGATGAATGTGGTTGGGGATTAAGTTTTGGTCCTAAGGTACATTTCTGTTGTGATGAAGTTGGGGACACGACAATGGTTGCGTTCAGAGTTACAGATGCTCAAGGTTTGAGCAATACTTGTATGGTTTCTGTATTTGTAGATGATAAGTTGCCGCCGATGATTGAGTGTCCTTCAGATATTACTATTTCATGTGCATTAGAATTTGACCTTGAAGATTTGAGCATTTTTGGGTCAGTGGTCGAAGGCGAAGGTAATGGCAGTCCAATAATCATAAATGGAGTAGTAGTAGGGGCTGATGGATACTTCGAAGACAATTGTGAAGCTTCTGTAGAAGAGGACTCTTCTTATGACCTCAATTGTGGTGCTGGAATTATTACAAGGACATTCACAGCTACAGATTTATATGGACAGTCGATTTCTTGTACACAAACGATTACAGTAGAAAGTGATAATCTATTTTTAGAAACCGACATTACATGGCCTACAAATTTTGAAATGAATGGCTGTGATACTATTCAGGCAGACCCTTTGGTAACTGGAGAACCATCATGGCCTGACAATAAATGTGCATTAGTAGCTTCAACCCACGAAGATCAAATCTTTTATATTTCGGGAGGCGCTTGTATCAAGGTTTTAAGAGAATGGACAGTTATCGATTGGTGTCAATATGAATCTGGTGGAACGATTGGCCTCTGGACATATTTACAAGAGATAAAATTAAAAAATAATATTGCTCCGATTTTTGCTGAATGTGCAGATCAAGATATTTGTTCGTACGATGAAGAATGTACTTCAGAGCTTGTCACAATTACTGCTCATGCCAATGATGATTGTACGGATTCGCTAAACTTACTTTATTTGTGGAAGCTTGATATTGATGATGATGGGACGATAGATGAATCAGGTCAAGGAATTCACTTCACTAAAGATTTACTCTTTGGCGATCATAGAGTATTCTGGACTGCCGAAGATGGTTGCGGAAATTCGAATTCATGCGATTATAAGTTGACAGTTAGAGATTGTAAAAACCCGACGCCATATTGTAATTCTTCCATTACTACTACCATTATGCCAAGTACTGGAATGATCCAGATTTGGGCGATAGATTACGATTTCGGAAGTTATGACAATTGTACAGCTCCTGAAGATCTTATATTCTCATTTTCACAGGACATCAGTGATGACAACAGGATTATCCTCTGTGAAGATATTATCAATGGCGTTTCCCAGGAGTTTATATTTGAACTTTGGGTGACCGATGAATATGGAAATCAAGAGCGCTGTGATGTGAAATTCATAGTTCAAGATAACGCTGATGCGTGTGAGAATGGAACAATAAAAGGAAAAATTTCTGGTAAAGTAGCGACCCAGCGAGATAAATTTATACCTGATGTTGAGCTTGATTATACTGCTTCTATTGATACATTTTCAGGAATGCAAATGACAGATTCTATTGGTGAATTCAAGCTAGAATCAACACCTGAATACTTGAAGTATGTGTTTAGACCTAGCTATGAGTCAAATCCTAACTCTGGTGTCAGTACGCTAGATCTAGTAATGATCCAACAACATATTTTAGATATCAAACCTTTTGATAATCCCTATGATATTATAGCTTCTGATGTAACTGATAATGGCAAAGTTTCTAGTTCAGATTTATTGACATTACGTAAGATGATCTTGGGAATAATTCCTGAATGGCCAAAGGATATTGACAATTGGGTGTTCGTAGATTCAGCACACGTATTTCAAGATGAAAATGATCCATTTTATTATCCAGATTCGATCGTAATAGAGACGTTGTTTGATACTGTAGATCAAGTGAATTTTGTAGCTGTAAAAATGGGCGATGTCAATGGATCATTCAAACCAACATTTAAAGGTCAAAAACAAGAAATTGAATTAAGAAATAATGAATCATTTGAGGCAACTATAAATACAAAAGAGATCAGTCAAGGGACTTGGCAACATACTTTAATTTTTGAAAATATTGAAGAATTAGTAGACGGACTACAATTCAGCCTTCAGATCTCAAAAGATGCAATTGTTAATTCAGATTACCTTGAATCTAGTGACTATGTGATTGTCGATAATGTATTGAAAGTCTCTTGGATCAATTCAGATTTTGAAGATATTGCTGATATACCATTTCTAATAATTACGTCAGAATACGATAATGATATATTAGTGAACCAGGATTTAGTACCAGAAATCTATTTTAATTTGGAAGCAAACCCGCTCACTTTTGACAATACGGATATTAGCACAGAGACAGAAAATATCTCATCAGACAATCTCTTTATTACTGTTGTTCAAAATCCATTTATTACGCAATTGGAATTAATAATCAATGCCCTGTCGCCAATTCAGTTGGAGATTTATGATTCACAGGGCAGGAAAGTAGTTTCAAAGAAAATTGATGGAATGAATGAATTCTTGTTGGATGGTAGCTATTTCGAAAAATCTGGGCTGTATATTTTAAAGGCAAGCAATGGAGCTAAAATTCAGACTATGAAAGTTATCAAAATTTAGTCAATTCACTTAGTACACCTCAACACGTGTGTATCACAAATTGCACAAAAAGTAAATCATAATTGTTTGTATAGTTTTTAACATTGTCATCCTAAAGGACCGCAGTGGAACATTGTCATCCTGAGCGCAGTTGAAGGAAGACAATGATATTATTGCAGTAATTTCGACCGAAGTGGAGAAATCTAGCTCTTGATGTAATAAAATGGTGGATTTCTCCACTTCGGTCGAAATTAAAGTAAAGGCAAACTCCTTGATTCTTCGACTTCGATGAATCTTCGCTCAGAATGACAAGGAGTCCCCGACTGCGCTGGCGCTTCGCTCAAGATGACAAGGAGCTTATTTTCTTGAGAAAGTGCAATTTGTGATACACACCCTCAACACAGAAAATGACAACGAAATAAAATCTTTAATCTCTTGGGGTTTAATTCCCCGATGCTTGCATCGAAAGTAACTTTAACTGAATCCTTTGTGCGTGTGATATGTGTGCATTTCGGTTTTTCTATTCTATTTTGTTGGCATTTTAGATTGGGCTAAATCTGAATAAAAAGAAGCATAGCCATGACTGGGGGACTGACTGATCTCGGAGAGTGGCGACGATAGTCGACAAGGGAATGAACGCGTTAGCGTTGGGTAAGCAAAGCCAGTCGCGGCGAGCGACCATATATAATTGAAAGAATATACTTCATTATTAACTATAATTCGATACAATACTTAAACAATTGAATATCAATAAATTATAAAAATTTAAACTAATTATTATCAATTTTGATCCTTAAAATATAAATTAAGAAAATTAATGTAAATCATTATAAATCTATTACTTTTAGCAATACATGTTCTATTTATGTATATAAAATGGATAGATTATGCAATAACGTATTTACTGGGAAACTTTAGTAAGATAATATTTACCCGTTTAATAGAGGTGTCAATGAACTGGTATACACATCCTCAATCTCATCCAATAACGCAAAGATATTCTCTGGTTCGTAGGTAGTTACCAATCTAGCTCGATAAGGTTTGATATTTCTGAATCCACGAAAATAATTGGTATAGTGCCTTCTCATTTCTACGATTCCCAGACGTTCGCCTTTCCATTCGATGCTGTGAGTAAGATGTTTTCTTGCTGCTTCGACTCTTTCTTCAATCGTCGGAGGATCTAATATTTCTCCTGTAGCTACAAAATGTTTTATCTCTCTGAAAATCCATGGATATCCTATACTAGCTCTGCCTATCATTATACCATCGACACCATATCTATTTTTGTATTCGACAGCTTTTTGAGGACTGTTAATGTCACCATTTCCGAATATAGGGATGTGGATTCTATGGTTGTCTTTGATATTTCCAATTCGAGTCCAATCCGCTTCGCCCTTGTACATTTGCTTACGAGTCCGACCATGGATAGACAAAGCTTTGATTCCTACATCTTGTAATCGCTCAGCAACTTCTTCTATTCGAATAGTTTGATCATCCCAGCCCAATCTAGTTTTTACAGTGACAGGTAATGAAGTGCTTTCGACAATGGTTTTGGTCAACTCCACCATTTTAGGAATGTCTTGAAGAATTCCTGCACCCGCCATTTTACAAACAACTTTTTTTACGGGACAACCGAAGTTGATATCCAGAACTTCAGGTTTTGCTTCTTCTACTATTTCTGCTGCCCTTCTCATACTATCCTCTTCAGCTCCAAAAATCTGAATACCTACAGGACGTTCGTAATCGTAGATATCGAGTTTCTGCACACTTTTGTCTGCATCACGAATCAATCCTTCCACCGATATGAATTCAGTGTACATCATATCACATCCCTGTTCTTTGCACAAGGCGCGAAAAGGTGGGTCACTCACATCTTCCATCGGTGCAAGCAAAAGAGGAAAGTCTCCTAATTCTATATCTGCAATTTTTGCCATTATGCCGCAAAAATACTACTTAATTCTTTTGTTTAAAGAATATTCAAAGATTTGTAATGCATTGCTAAATTTTTCATTTTGTATATTATGTAATTTAAAGTATTTCAAATCGGATTAAACAAAACAAGAACGGCGTTTCTAGCATCTCTTGTTGCCAGTATCTTAAGTTTTAAAAGTTGTGTATTTCTTTTTCTATGCAGGTGAAAATAATTAATAACTTTGCTGACAATTTTAAATCTCTTCATCATACCAGTGTAGAGCAACAAGCAAATTTCTTATGTTAGCAGCGATTTTAGTATTATTTGTTATTGGGTACTTAACAATTGTTTTAGAACATCCATTAAATTTAGACAAGACAGTTCCTGCCCTTTTGATGGGAGCTGGATGTTGGGCTTTATTGGCCATAGGATTTAACAATGGATGGTTATCTACAGTAGATACGCACGATCATGTATTTAGTATGGTTGGTGGGCATACAGATGAAGCAGAACATGGTTTTACAAATGCACTTCTTCATCATTTAGGTAAAACTGCAGAAATACTTGTGTTTTTGATTGGAGCCATGACCATTGTGGAGATTATAGATTTACATAGAGGATTTGAGATATTGAAAGGTTGGGTAAATACGAAGAGTAAAAAAAGATTGCTTTGGATAATTGGTGTTTTGGCATTTATCCTTTCTGCAATCATAGATAACCTTACAGCTACAATCGTTTTGGTTACATTGTTGAGAAAGATTATTCCTAATAAAAAAGAACGGCTATGGTTTGCTTCTTTGGTAGTCATAGCGGCAAATGCAGGTGGCGCATGGTCTCCTATTGGTGATGTGACGACGACTATGTTATGGATAGGCAAGCAAGTTACAACGGGTGGTCTTGTGACATGGCTGATTATTCCTTCTATTGTTTGTTTTGTTGTTCCATTTACTATTGCAATGTTTAAGAAGGAATTTCAAGGTAATATTATTGTGAATACTGAAGACGACATAGTAGCTAGAAAATTATTGTCTAGTCGTACAATGTTATTTGTTGGTTTGGGAATGATTGTATTTGTTCCATTTTTTAAAACATTTACACATCTTCCTCCATATCTGGGAATGATGTTGTCATTGGGAATTGTGTGGTTAGTTTCGGAATATATTCACCCCGAAGAAGGCTTTGAAGAAGAGCGAAAACATTTATATTCTGCCCATATTGCCTTATCTAGAATAGAGATGTCAAGTATATTATTTTTCTTAGGTATTTTGATGGCTGTAGCAGCACTGGAAACAGTGGTTGTCGATGGAGTCGGAGCACTTAGATATGCAGCACAAGGACTGGATTCCGCTATTCCCAATCAAGACGTTGTCGTCATGTTATTAGGAGTCGGTTCGGCGATTATTGATAATGTACCGCTAGTAGCAGCATCTATGGGTATGTATGAATCGGCAACGGATTCAAAACTTTGGCATTTCATAGCATATTCAGCAGGTACAGGTGGAAGTATGTTGATCATCGGCTCAGCTGCAGGTGTAGCAGCTATGGGTATGGAAAAGATAGATTTCATCTGGTATTTGAAAAAAATATCATGGCTTGCAGCAGTTGGTTTTGTAGCAGGAGCATTGGTATTCTTAGGTATGTACTCTGCTTTCCATTGATTGAGAAAGGTTTATTTAACCTCATCCAATTTCTTTAATAGAAGCTGTAAAATCAATTAGGCTTAGTTGTTTAACATCTACGCGTATAACAAATTGTGCTCGGTCGGAATGACAATTCCATTGATAATTATTAAACCTGTATGGAAGAATGGCTTAAATGCTCCTTGTCATCTTGAGCCCCTAAAAGCGCTCTGCTGCTTTAAAATTAAAGTAATGACAAGAGAGCTTAGCTAATATAAATGCCCGAGCCATATTATTAAAGGCGGGGAGGCCCTATCGCTAAACAGTGGGGGACTGAACGAGCATCGAAGATGTGAAAGCGATAGCTTACAAGTGAAGGAACGCGTAAGCGGTGGGGTGGCATTTAAGCAGCATTCGCGATCATTTATCCTCCCGCCGCTAACGCGTTCCTTCCTTTGCTAGTTTCACTAGCACACCTTCGGTGATCAAGTCAGTCCCTTGATTTTTTTTGATTCTGTTTTTAGATCAAGCAAAAAATAGAATGCCTAGCCGGCGAGGCGAAGTTCAATTGAAAATATATTATGAATTTAAACATAGATGTATTCATATAATATAAATACATCTATGTAAAGTATTGAATTATTGCAAGTTGAAAACTTGTCATAGATAGCGAAGCGCCAGCGCAGTCGAACACTCCTTGTCATTCTGAGCGAAGATTCATCGAAGTCGAAGAATCAAGGAGTATGTCTCTACTTTAATTTCGAATTTCCATAGTGTGTAAAGGGATTCCCAAGCTTGCAAAGATTGGTAAGCCCGACTTCATGAATGTTTGCCTGTATTTTGAACCTGATGATAAAACGAGCTTACCTTTAGATTAGCTTTTTCGATAACTATCGGGAGGCTTGGGAATCTCTACAGCGGTCAAAATTAGAACAATTTTAGCTTCATCGATCCTTCTACTGGGGTCAGGATGACTATGCTAATAAAAAAACAATTAAGTATGATTTACATTTTGTGCAATTTGTGATATACACTTAGTTGTATAACATCTGCGTGTATCAAAATTTCTCGTTTAGTATTATTATATCAGGTGTATTGGAATCTGTAAGAGGTCAGAGACTTTTGTTTCGCTTTAGTGCAGTGAACGAGAGGAAGATCTCTGACATCTCCTCGGTTTCAATAACAATTTACGCAAATTGTGATACACACAAGTAAAAGAAAATTAGCTATGATACTATGATAAATGAAATATCATTAACCCTCAGAATTAAATGCTGAAAACAAAATCCCAAGCTTCACACTAATTGTAGACACTCCATCAAACAATATATATTTTGGAGTGATGTAATAATTATTCCACAAAATACTTGTCTGTACACCGTAAGATAATGCTACAGATTCCTGAAATCTAGGATTGGGTCCTGATGTTGCTTTATTTCCTTCAAAAAACACTGCAGGTATAATTTTTACATTCTCTAAGGGTGAAATTTCATGATAAACACCTGCTCCAAACTGAACTGATCTAGCATTAAAGATTATTTGCGAAACATAATTATATTGGTAAGCCACATTCACATCAAAACTTATTGGTGGACCTTTAATTCCTTGTTTCAAAATTAAAAAACTTGCATTTGGACGAAAGACAGTGCTATTTATTTTATTGACAAAATCTTTGGTTTTACCTAAGTCAAAACCTAGTGTAAGTCTTCCATTAAATGTATAACCAGGTAAGACAGCATAATAGTTTTCAAAGGAATTGTAAGAAATTTGGACTCCTGTATGAAAGCTGCTATGTTGGTCCTGCATTAAATAATTTTGCCCCTTTGAGTTATATTGAAATAGAATAAGGAGGACAACGAAAAGATAATTTTTATGTTGAGTAATTGTATAAACGGGATCAATTAGTTCCATATGGATAATAACGTCGATTGATTAAAATAGGTATATTATTCGTTAAGAAATTGAAATTTGAATTAGTAAATAGAACCTAAAGATATTACTCTAATAGAATACTTAAAAGTTATGTTATGTTTCGAAATCTAAAACAAGGCATAAAAAAAGCCGCAACAAATAAATGCAGCGGCTCTTTGTAAGTTTTATATTGCTTGGCTTAGAATGCGTATCCTACAGCAAGAATAACACTAGGGATAATACCATCAAATTCAGTTACAGTATCATCACCTAATCCGATAAAGTATTGAGGTCCTAGTCCTATATCAAGAACAAAACCACTATCCCATACCCATTGGTATCCAAGATCAGCTCCAATACTTATTGCTGATGCTCCAGATCCGAAAGTTGCTCCAGCTTTAGGCATAATGTAAAATCCTCTTGGTGCTTCTTTTTTAGTTACATACATTCTGTAACCTGCGCCAACTCCAAAAGCGGTTCCTGTGAAATCTCCAATTCCGAAAAATGCACTTGCACTTATTTGAAAAGAAGCATTATCGCTTATTACTTTTTCATAACATGCATTGGCAATTCCAAATGCAAGCGCTCCAGGACTAGTTTTTAATGTTGCTGATTGAGCATTTGCATTCATTCCGAAAGCGACGAATGCGATTAAAATAAATAGTTTTTTCATAGTAAAATTGTTTTATTGGTTTTTAATAAGCGTGAATATATACAAATTAATAATATATGACCTTTTATAGGAATTATTTTTTACCATTTTAATAACTATTGATAACAGCGCCATGCCTCCTTTGGTCAGCTATACCTGAAAATCTATTGTTTTTTCTGTGAATTAAATTTGTTCCGCCAAAGAATAATGACTTAAAATCCCACACATTTAAATTTTCGATTAAGTCAGATTTAATATCAAAACCTGCTTCCATTTCAATGATATTATCTTGAAAATGAATTCTTGGAGATTCAACTGCCTTCAAAGGGTCAACTCCAAAATATAGAAGGTTTATTATTGCTTGACTTATTGCATAAGGTATTCTGCCTGCGCCTCCAGAACCAATTCCCAATAATGTATTTCCATTATTGTCTCTTACAATACTAGGACTCATCATAGATTGGAGACGGACATCTGGCATCCAATTGTGAAATCCATTTGGCATTAAAGCCTCTTCGCCCAACATATTGTTCATTTGCATGTCTGTACCTTCTATGAAGTATCCAGATCCTTCACCAATAGAGGTCGTAAGGCAAACCGTCATTCCATTATTGTCTATAACATTGAAGTGTGAAGTACCGCCCCATTTAGCACCACCTAATTTTTGTTTTATAGAAGTATTGATCCCAAATTGATCAATAAGATAATTGGATATTTTCAATGGATCATTATTCAATAATTGAATCTTAGAAAAGGTATTCACTAGATATTGGAAATGATCAATAGATAGAAATTGAGGGTGTTTTTTTGTAATCGAATCTTGGAATGTATTCAATAGGGCAGCAATCAACATGCCTCCCACTGAAGGAAATCCAGCTGTGCAGATTGTATGATCTATAAATTTGAATGAAATGGGATCTTTCACATAGACCTCATATTCTTCAAAATCTGCTCTCGAAAGATGTCCACCATCTTCTAGATCTTTACTTATTTGTTTTGCTATTTCTCCTTTGTAGAATAGATCCTTACCCTCAATTTTCAGCACATCCAGGAAGTCATGGTAATGAGGCATTTTTATTAAATCACCTTCCTCTTTCATTTGACCGTCAGATTTGAAAAATAACTCTTTTCCTGATGGACTTAAATTAAAAATGTTCTCTAATAAACCGAAATCATAAGCCTGAAACTTGTCAGCTTTTACTCCGTCTCGAGACCATTGGAGTGCGGGTTCGAAAATTTCAGACAATGGAATTTTGCCCCAAATTTCATGCATCTTATACATTCCAGCAATAGCACCAGGTGTAGCTATCGAACCTTTGCCCACTTGAAATTCCTCTGTTGTATTTCCAAAATCAACTACAATTGGGAAGAACTCTTGATTTTCTACTTTTTGTTTATTTTTTGGGGTTTGGCAAAAAAAGTCCACCATCTTGATTGACTTTGTATCATTGATCATTGCAAATCCTCCGGCGCCGATAGATGCCATACATGGTTCAGCTACAAAAGATACCAAATATGCAGCAATTGAAGCATCTACAGCATTCCCACCTTGAGACAAAATTATTTCAGCAGCTTCAATTGTTTTTTGATGTCCACCAGAAATGGCGTATGGCATTTACTTGTATAGTTTGACAATAAAATAGGGTAAAGCTACGAAAAGATGCCTTTCTTTTTTAACCGCTAGGTTAACCAATTAGGTAAACGCATCAATTTTTTTTTTAGAAAAATCAATAAGAACTATGTACAATTTTTTTCGATAAATAATATTTAGTTGTGTTTACCAAACGGCTAATTGCCACTGTGTAAAGAAATTTAATATTTGTTCGAGACCTCAGAGAGGACATACAAATTTAGCATATACGTATAATTTACCACCTGACCTCAGAGAGGTCATACACGATAATGGGATATAAAATCAAAATCATCTTGTGGCATTTGCTGGTTGTATGACCTCGCTGAGGTCAGGGTTGTGATATATTAGTTTCTAAAATAGTATAATCGCTCTGCGATTATTTGAGCAAACGATTCACTTCAATTTTTGTTATTCCTCTAAATCATAATGATCCATATGAAATACGTTGATATATATAATATTTGTTGCGTTTGCCCTAGTGGCTCAAGTCATAAGTTATTGATAGTTAAAATGAGTCTATTTTTTCTTTAGTCAAGGATTGAGAAAGGAAGATAGCCGTAGCTACCTGACTGACGAAAGACGAAGAATCAAGGAAAAAGTGGCCATTTAAGCAGTCAAGTATTTATGATTTGAACCACTTGTTCACCAAGATACATATTCTTTGATCTTTCTACTACTTAAAGACTTCGCTGTGTGTATCACATATTGCACTTTATAATAATTAAAAATTGAAATTTGCTTGTGAATTAAATTACTAAAGGATTCAACATCTAGGAAGTTTAGCCCTGGCGGATATTGTGGGCTGAGGGAGCGGCTATGTGTGCTGCATTATAGCCGCCTAGCGTTTTTGCTTTACTTTTTGGGCAATGCAAAAAGTAAAATCTCCCTGATAAGGGATGCCTAAATTGAAATTCAATACTTTATTTATTAAGAAAAGACTTTGTATAATCAGGAATTCATACTTTTTACAAATTGTAAAATCTAATTTTTTGTGCAATTTGTGATACACACGACTTCGCTATCTATGAAAAAGGCTTATTATAAAGAACCAAACTCTTTTGGCATTTTGGCTTAAATATTCTTTGTCATTCTGTACGAAGATTTATCTGAGTTGAAGAATCACCACATAAACCCGATAGAAAAGTCAATTCTTTGGAATCTTATATTCGAAATCTTTGAGAATTCCCCGAAATCAAATTCATAGTTTGCTGCTTGAAATTTGGCGCCTACCGCAAAATCAATCATTATACGATTGGTAGAAAGCCTCATTCCTAAAGCTGCACCTCCATTAAAGCCTCCTTGAGCAGTAGTCTGGAACTTAGACGTGTTTTTGATTGCAATTCCATATCCAGCTGATAATCGGACAAATGGACTTGTATTTTTCTCTCTTAAATAAGAATAAAAAACAGCACTAGGTACCACAAAATCATATCCATCACTATCACCATAATTTTCAAAAGCAATACTACCTCCATAGCCGATCAATCTACTTCTTTGGTGGTGATAGCTGTAATTAATATATCCACCATCACCTGGACTACCAGGAATTATTCCAAGAGCAATTCTATGATATCCAACTCCATCAGGAAAATTATACTTCTTAGGTGGTTTTCTGGTTGTAAATCTAAAATCGTATTTTTTTAAGTCGAAGGTAAGTGTATCGCCTTGACATTCCATAACGACAGACTGCATGGGTTCATAGGTGATTACTTTTCCATGTTTTTTAACCTTGTGAAGTTTAGCAATACCATACACTGTAAATTGTGCAGACATTGTGAAAGATGTACCAAAAACGAGCACACAAAAAATGAACAGAAATCGATTTAAGTAACTGGATCTACCTTTTGCCATTATTGTTAATATTTGGGTTTCAAAGTAAAATTAATATCAAAGTAAATATTTGGATATCAATAAAAGTATAAATTTCAATTATTTAGTACGTAATATCGAATTAAAATATTTGATTTGCTAATATTGAAGTCATTTTATAAACGGGATTGAGCCAAGTTTCGTGTTTGGCAAAGCTTAAAATAAACCATCATTTTGTAATTTTTAGAGACAAACTATATTTCTTTGGAGATTAAATTCACATGTTTGCAGGGAATATGGAGCATGAATAAATTAATCAATATATATGTAGATTCTTTCAAAGGATTGAACAAAGATATTTTTGTCTTTGCGGCCATGATGTTGATCAATAGAATCGGGACTTTGATTCTGCCGTTCCTTACTTTGTACACAACTCAGCAATTAGGTTGGACAAAAGTAGATGCTGGTACAGCTACTATGTGGTTTGGACTAGGGTCTTTTGCTGGAGCGGTAATTGGAGGCGAATTGACAGACAAGATAGGGTATTATAAGACCATGGCGATTAGTTTGTTCTCGGCGTCTATCTGTTTTTATTTTCTTCAGTTTGTTACAGAATTTTACATGTTTTGTGGATTCCTGTTTGTTAGCAGCCTGCTTGCAGATATTATCCGACCCGCGCTGTGGTCAGGGATTACTTATTTTACCAATAAAGACAATCAAACCAGAGCCGTCTCACTCTTAAGGATGGCATTTAATGCTGGCATAGCAATCGGTCCAGCCTTTGCAGGAACTTTGATTGAGGAGTATGGGTACGAATTGATTTTTACCGTTGATGGTGTTACGTGTCTTGCGGCTGGAATATTTCTTGTAGTTTATATAGAAAATCGAAAGGAAAAGGAGAAAGAAAATGAAGTCGCCTCAAAGGAAGGTATATCACCTTATAAAGATTTGACATATATGGCATTTATGGGATTAAATTTATTAATGCTTATAAGCTTTTTTCAAATTCTATTCACCGTCCCATTATTTATGACTGAGGAATTAGGGTATTCTGAAAAGGAAGTAGGCTTCTTTTATACTGCTAATGGACTTTTGATTTTATTTACAGAAATGCCAATTGTCTATTATATGGAAAATTACTTCTCTAAATTTAGATCTATGATTATTGGTGCTTCCTTAATTGGATTATCATTCCTAATCTTTATTTTTCCATTACCTGCTTTAGCTATGATTTTATTTTACACATTTTTTGTGAGTATTGGCGAGATTATCAATTTTCCATTTATTTCTTCAGCTTCTATGGATAGAGCTACCAAAGGCACAATAGGGAAGTATATGAGTGTAAATACAGTTATGTTTTCGGTTGCCCTTATCATAGCACCCAAATTTGGCACCCTGGTTTTGGATGCTTATGGTTATTCAATATTGTTTATTGTAATGTTTTTACTTTGTATAATTAGTGTGATTGGGCTTTATCTACTAGAACATCGATTTATAAGAAAAGAGTGATATGGAAAAAAGGTTTGAGGTATAATTAACAGGTTTGGAGGTATAGGGTTTAAGGTTTTGCTTGGTTAGATGTTGACAGGATTCACGGAGAACATTGCGGAGATTCACGGAGGCGAATAACGAGTAATATTCTATATAAAACATTCTCTTGTTCTGTCATTTTAAGGAATTAGGAATTAAGAATTAAGAATTAAGAATTTTGATAATTCAACATTCAACATTCAACATTCAATTTAGGTCAACATCTAACTTTGTGAACCTCCACGATACCTTCGCGAACATTGCGGTTAAATCGTCAACATCTAGCCTTTGCAAAACCCTAAACCTCAAACCCTAAACCCTAAACCTTTTTAATCATTCCCTTTCTCAACAATCCCACCCTTCATCACAAAATCAATATTCTCTAATAATGAAATATCCTTCAACGGATCACCCTTCACAGCAATAATATCGGCATATTTTCCACTAGCAATCGAGCCTAAAGTTTCTGTGACATTCAATAAGTCAGCAGCATTTATAGTCGCTGAACAAATGGCTTCCATTTCAGGCATTCCAGCTTCTACCATATATTTAAATTCTTGAGCATTTTCACCATGAGGGGAGACACCAGAATCTGTGCCAAAGGCTATTTTGACCCCTGCTTTATATGCACGTCCAAATGTCTTCTGTATTTGAGGCCCCACTTCTAATGCTTTCGGGACGATAATAGCTGGGAAGTAGCCAGGGATTTTAGCTTTTTCTACAACATACTTTCCAGCACTGATGGTTGGAACTAAATAAGTGCCATGTTTTTTCATGAGAACCATAGTCTCAGCATCCATTAAAGTGCCATGCTCAATACTTGTTATGCCTCCGATGATCGCTCGTTTCATGCCTTCGACTCCATGTGCATGAGCAGCAGTAGTCATTCCGTAATCTTTAGCAGCGGCTACTACAGCTTGTACTTCTTCAAGTGTAAACTGTGGGCCTAGACCATCTTTTGCAACACTTAAGACACCTCCAGTAGCTGTTATTTTTATACAATCAGCACCGTTTTTATATCGTTGTCTTACCGCTTTGTATGCATCTTCTACGCTATTGATAACTCCATCTTTTGGGCCAGGATTTCCTTTGAGTTCGTCTTTTACTCCATTTGTGGGATCGGCATGCCCACCAGTTGTGGCTAGTGATTTTTCAGCAGTATATATTCTAGGACCTTTAATGTATCCTTTGTTAATGGCATCTCTTAAAGAGACATTGACTCCAGAACCACCTAAATCTCTCACAGTAGTAAAACCAGCATCTAAAGTTCTGGCACAAAATACTGTAGCTTTAAGTGCTATATCAGCTTTATCTTCTCGAAATCTATCTTCATAAGTTTTTGGATTTGACTGATGCTCAATATGTACATGCATGTCCATGAATCCTGGCATTACAGTCATTTGCTTCAAATCTATTGCTTCAGATCCAGATGGAACATTAGTATATCCATTTCGAACTTCTTCGATTTTATTATCTTTTACAATAATAGTCTGCTCTTTAAGTACTTTTTTATTTTCTACATCAATTAGAGTCCCACAATGGAGATATGTATTCTGAGCATTCATCGATGCAAAAAAGCAAAAGCTATAGATTAGTATATGTAATGTCTGTTTCATTTATTTGTTTTTTTGAAGACTTCAATGTAGTAAAAAATGTCCATAGCCAAAATCTGAGACCAAAATGTGTTTTACAATTTATTCAATATTAAGAATTTGACTCAGAGGAAAATAGAAAATGAAAGAAACTGAATTGTGGACTGTGATCAAAATTCAGAATTTAATGAGTTGAAAATCAGTAGAACTGTTGGGTAGATTGGCATTTATAATTTTAGTCTTTTTTTGATGAAATAGCGTTTGAAACTCAAAAGTGTTTGAGCTAAATCAATGTTCATAAAAAAATCCAACTTCAGTAGACCAAAAGGCTGAAAAAAACCTTTCAAAATTTAGTGCGAGTTTTTTGAGTTTAGCTATTTCATCAAAAAAAGACGTTAAAAAATTATACAAGCCTTGATTTTGTTTGATTACTTTATTGTATCAAGACAATAAAGTAATGCCTGTCGTGGCGAACGACCACACAGTTTAAAGTGAAAATCTACAGTATATCTCAAAATAATTAATGATAACGTAATCCTAAATTACGTATAAAATAGAAATATAGATTCAGATGTCAATTTGCCAAGTGGTATGTTTTTTATCAAATACGGTTATATTAGCCCCATGAAAGGAATTGCTGATTTGTTGGGAAGAATATTTTTAGGAATTATTTTTTTCTATGAGGTGGTCGATACTATGTTTTTTTATGAAAACACGAAAGAAACAATGGCTACTTATGGAATAACATGGGGACAAGATACTTTTTTAATTTCTGCTTTGGTGCTTTTAGGACTTGGAGCTACTTTAGTTTTTATTGGATATTTTGCTAGAGTTGGAGCAGTATTCCTCCTCCTTTATTGGATTCCATATACTTTTATTGTTTACTCTTTTTGGAATGATCCTCCAGATATTCAAAGGCTTCATGCACTTCAATTTATGCGTAATCTGGCAGTGGCAGGAGGTCTACTTTTACTTTTGGCCAATGGATCAGGTAAATATAGTGTCAAGCGTTTGATTCACGTTATGAGATTGCCTCAATAATTCATTCATTGTCCTAAGATAAAGTTAATAATAAACGATGTCTAATGAATTATCAATATGATTTCGTTTTGGTTAAGCTTTTAATCAAGTTATCTAATTATTTTTGCAGACATGATATTAAACCTTCGGTTATGGAAATTTACACTTACTTGCATTGGGCTTTCCTTTTTAATAGGGTGCGCTAGTACAGGAAGTCCAAGTGGAGGTCCCCGTGATAGGATGCCACCAGGTCTAGTCGAGGAAAAATCTTCCCCTAATTTTTCTACTAATTTTACCCCTGAGAAGCTAGAATTGGTATTTGATGAATGGATAGAACTTAAAAATCAGCAAAGAGAAATTCTCATTTCACCTCCTTTTTTTAAGAATCCTAAAATTACTTCTAGAGGTAAAAAGATAACAGTTGAATTTCCAGAAGAAGAACCACTTCGAGCAGACGCAACGTATACCCTGAATTTTGGAAAGAGTATTGTAGATTTTACGGAAGGGAATGCAGCAGAAGGATTTAGATTTGTATTTGCCACAGGAGATAAGATAGATAGCCTTGGTCTTTCTGGCAATATAGCTGATGCCAAAGACAGCAAACCAGTAAAAGATATTTTAGTTTTGCTTTACGATATTGTTGAAGATTCAGTCGTAGTTTCAGAAAAACCTTTTTATTATGCGAGGACAGATGACTCCGGTAATTTTAAATTTGAAAACCTAAAGAATGATACTTTCAAGCTTTTTGTTTTGGAAGATTTGAATTTCAATTATTTGCTAGATTCAGAATTAGAGCGATTGGCTTTTCCTGATTCTTTGTTGATTTTGAATGACAGTTCTACTTATAATCCCAAACTTAGACTTTTCAAACCTGAACAAAGTTTGAGAGTTTTGAATTCAAGCAGCCAGACTCCTGGACTAATAACTACAGTATTCAATAAGGAAGCAGAAAATATAGAATACAGTTTTCTATACCCAAATGATTTTGATCCAATAGTAGAAAGAAGTAAGGATACAATAATGTTTTGGTTTGATGAGCCTCAAGATTCATTAGGTGTTATTTATGGTGTTGATACCCTTGATTTTACTGTAAAACCTTTTGATTCTTTGTTTTATAGTAAGAAATTGCCATTGGTCAATTCTAATGCTAGTAAGACAATTCTTGCACCATTTGATAGTTTGCAAATATCATTTTCTTCACCTCTTGCCCAAGTGGATACAGCCTTTATCAGATTGACAAATCAGCCAGCACCAAAACCCTCCAGGTCTTCTGCGGATTCTACTAGTATTGGTCAAAATGATATTATGAGTGATACACTTTCACTTGATTCTGCAGGTACGTTCATTGATACCTTAATGAATGGAATTGATACTTTGATTACCGATGATGGTCTAAATTTGAATATAGATTCTACAGAAATAGTAATAGATACCATGTCGATTACAGAAAGCGAAGATATTATTGATGGCGGTGTAGTAGACACATTTACAACTATTATTGATTCATTGGTTGCAGATAGCTTAAAAACGTTAGCTGACACATCATTGATCGTGTATGAATTTACCCAAAGTATATCGTTAAGAAATTTAAATATAAATTCAGACTGGAAAGAAAAATCATCATACAGACTTGAATTGCTGCCTGGAGCATTGACAGATATATATGGTAGGCAAAATGATACTTTAACCTTAGATTTTAAGACTGCTGGTTTAGATGAATTTGGGAACATAGCTATAAATCTTTCTGGACTTGATTCCGCTCAACATTATGTAATACTATTGAAACTCAACGAAGAAGTAGTAAAGAAATCTGTAGTTAGAGATTCCATTGTTAAAAGAATTGAGCACAAACGATTAAGAGTAAATACTTATTCCATCGAATTGATAAAGGATGATGATGGGAACGGAGAATGGACGACGGGGGATTATTGGCAGAATAGACAACCTGAAGAGTTGAAGACTTTTGAATTAGAAAAATTGAGAGAAAATTGGGACTTGGAAGCAGAAGTATATTGGAACGAACCTTTGACAACAGCAATTGATACATCTGCTGTTAGTCAAGACAGTACATCTTTACGTCCACCACCAAAAAACCTGAATAAAAAAAGTGGTGATCCTAAAAATGAAAAGCCAATAAATATAGACGATATTATAATAAAGAAAAAGGGTAAGAATGATTAATATCGTGATATGTATAGAATAAAATGCATGTTTTTTTAATTTAAAAGCAGAGGCCAATGATTAGGAAGCCTAGGAATGGCGGCTATTGTGGGCTGAGGGAGGGAGAGACCGATCATCGGAGATGTAGCAGCGATAGCTGATAAGGGAAGGAACACGTAAGTGGTGGGTGGATAAGCGTGCTTGTTTATCTGCCCGCCGCTAACGCGTTTCTTTCTTTGATAGTTATCACTATCACATCTTCGATGATCAGTCAGTCCCCTAGACTTTTTGCTTTTCTTTTTTGGCAATGAAAAAAGAAAAATCTGCCTGATAAGGCAAGTATGTTTGAAATACTAACCCTCAGAAATTAAGATATTTGATTGTAAAATCGAACATATATATTAAGAATGATAAAAATAAATTTTGTTCAATTAGTTCTATATATCAAAGTGATGGAGTCATATTGCAATTTTATATTAGATTTATAACTATGAAATTAAGAGGAGAGAATCTTGTTAAAATATATGGTAATAGAAAGGTAGTACAATCTGTTAGTATCGAAGTAAATCAAGGTGAGATTGTTGGATTGTTGGGCCCAAATGGAGCAGGAAAAACTACCACTTTTTATATGATGGTTGGTTTTGTGAAACCCAATGGCGGAAAAGTGTTTTTAGAAAATGAAGACATTACTAATTTGGCAATGTATAAGAGAGCACAGAAAGGGGTAGGATATTTACCACAAGAGCCTTCAGTATTTAGAAAACTAACAGTTGAAGATAATATCTCAGCTATATTGGAAATGACTAAAATGTCAAAAAGTGAGCAAAAAGATAAGTTAGAATCACTGATTGATGAATTCGGTTTGCACAAAGTGAGAAAGAATTTGGGTGATTCATTGTCAGGTGGAGAAAGAAGGAGAACAGAGATAGCCAGATCACTAGCATCTAGTCCAAAGTTCATTTTATTGGATGAACCTTTTGCGGGTATCGATCCTATTGCTGTAGAGGATATCCAATCTATTGTGGAAAAGTTAAAAGATAAGAACATTGGAATTTTAATCACTGATCATAATGTACAAGAAACATTGTCAATTACAGAACGAGCATATTTGATGTTTGAAGGGAATATCCTAAAGACAGGAACAGCTGAGGAATTGGCTGCTGATGAGATGGTTCGTAAAGTATACTTGGGACAGAATTTTGAATTAAGAAAAAAGGCGAGTAGAAGTGAATAGGATATTGCTTAGTGTTGGAATAGTTTTATTAATAGTTGCTTATTCGAGTTGTGATGACCCAGAAAGGACAGTTTTGACATCCAGTGAAAAAAGATTATTAGATAGTCTCTATTCTAAACAAATTCCTTATGCTCGAAAGCAAGCTGACTCAATCTGTGATGCAACATACCCGATGGTTTTTGATAGAGCAGCGGATTCGATAAAGAAAGTATACATCAGAGAAATTAGACAAATCTTGGGAACTGAAGGTTAGTATGAAGAACAAAATACATACATACATTTTATACATATTAATTGCTTTCATCTGCATTGGCAGCTTTTATGCATTTGATCAAAAGGAAGATGAAGTCGTTGTTGCTTCTGAAGTGCTGATTCCGCCTTTAGTTCAAAAACATCTTGAATTAAAACTCAAAAAATACCAAAAAACAATTTTGGATAAATGTAGGACCCGAGCATTGGAAGATGCTGAATCATATATTGATAGTTTAGTTTCTGAAGAACTTAAATTGCAATCTGGCAACACCCTCAGATTTCCAGCAAAGCCAATACGCCCTGAACTTCGAGAACCTATTATCCTGAATGATAGCACGCTTATTGCTCCGATTATAAAGTAGTCAACATCTAGCTAGCAAGTGGACTTTCGTAAGACCCTAGTATTTTGTGGTAAAAAAATAGCCCTAATTTGAATTCGAGCATCTCATGTTTTCTTAACCGCAAAGTAGCCCAAAGGATTACATAAAGGGCACAAAGCAAAGTGTTAATAACAATGACTAGTGGCTCAAGCCATAAGTTATTGATAGTTAAAATGAGTCTATTTTTTCTTTAGTCAAGGATTGAGAAAGGAAGATAGCCGTAGCTACCTGACTGACGAAAGACGAAGAATCAAGGACAAAGTGGCCATTTAAGCTGTCAAGTATTTATGATTTGAACCACTAGATTTAAAGAGATCATCACTAAATGAAGACACAGTTTATTTTGCTGATGCATCTAAGTTTATTAATTTGCAGAATCACTTACCGGAAATTGTAAAATAAATAAATTTGTATTGGATAGATAAATTTATAGAGCGGGTAGGCAAGACAGTTTCTTGGCTAAATGTATTACTCATTGGTCTCATCTGCTTGGATGTACTATTCCGATATTTCTTTTCTTTTTCAAAAAACTGGATCATTGAATTGGAGTGGCATATGTTTGCTATGATATTTTTATTGGGAAGTGCTTATGCTTTGCAGGAAGATAAACATGTAAGGGTAGATGTATTTTACCAGCGTTTTTCAAAGAAGACCCAATCAATTATCAATCTGGTTGGGACTTTGATTTTCTTGATTCCATGGTGTTATTTAGTGATTATCACTTCCTATAAGTTTGCGATCAACTCTTGGTATATAAGAGAAGGAAGTGCTCAGCCAGGAGGACTGCCTGCACGATATGTCATTAAAGGAATGATAGTCATCGGTTTTATTTTGTTAGCATTGCAAGGATTCTCGTTAATAGTTAAGCATTTGAAAGAGTTAAAAACTGGAACATGGAAGTCATAGGTATTATCATGTTTCTGGTGATTTTTATCCTGATCTTATTTGGGTATCCTGTAGCACTTACGCTTGCTGGTGTGGCGACCATTTTTGGGCTCATTTTTGTGCCTGATTTTTTGGACCTATTGCCCTTAAGGATAATGGGTGTGATGCAAAACTATGTTCTTATTGCGGTTCCTCTTTTCATTTTCATGGGCTTGATGCTTGAGAAATCTGGATTGGCTGAATCGCTGCTAGAGACAATGGCCAAGTTATTTGGTAAAGTCCGTGGTGGTTTAGCCGTATCGGTAGTCATAGTCGGGGCACTTTTAGCTGCATCTACAGGAATTGTAGGTGCGACAGTAATCACAATGGGGCTCATCAGTCTTCCTACCATGTTAAAACAAAATTATAGTCCACAATTGGCTACAGGAGTTATTGCCTCTTCTGGGACACTCGGTCAGATCATACCACCATCTATTGTTTTGATACTCTTGGGTAGTGTGCTGAATGTTTCTGTAGGTGATATGTTTTCCGCAGCGCTGTTGCCAGGATTGCTTTTGGTTGGGATCTACATTGCCTATATTTTGATCATTGCTAAATTATATCCAGAGATCGCTCCTCAGCCAGAAGTTGATGAGAATGAAGTTAGAGACATGAAGCTTGTGTGGAAAGTCATGAAAGCATTTTTGATGCCTTTGCTGTTGATCTTGACAGTATTAGGATCTATTTTTACAGGTATTGCATCTCCAACAGAAGCTGCTGCAGTCGGAGCATTAGGAGCTGTAGTTCTAGCTGTTGTAAACAATAAATTCAAATGGTCAGATGTCAAAGATGTAGCGAAAAATACTACACATCTTACCAGTATGGTCTTTCTTATCTTATTAGGGGCTACTACTTTTGCTTTAGTCTTCAAAGGACTAGGCGGAGATGATTATTTGACTCACCTGATTACTACTGGTAATCTAAGTCCAATGGCATTTTTGCTTTTAGTAATGTTGATCGTTTTTATTGCTGGGTTTTTCATTGACTTTATTGAAATCATATTTATTATTGTTCCAGTAGTCGCGCCTATTTTTATTGAAATGAAAATGGACTTGGTTTGGATTGGGATTTTGCTTGCATTGAATTTACAGACCTCATTTCTCACACCACCGTTTGGGTTTGCTCTATTTTATTTGAAAGGGGTGGCACCGCCGGAGATTAAGACTGAGCAAATTTATCGAGGGATTATTCCGTTTTTGGTGTTGCAGATATTGGTTTTGTTGTTGGTGCTTTTGTGGCCGGAGGTTATATATTTATTGGGATAGGGATGAATTCTTATTATTCCAAGGTTGAGTTGATTACAATAATTCAATACAATGATCTTATTCGTAATGCCTTAGATAAAGAGGAGTGTTGTACTTTAGAATTGACACCTGATTTCATTTTTCTGGACTTTGATCTTAATTTTCCGTAACTTTAAGATGCTCAGAGAAAGAGTGCCCCTTTTTTCTACACCATAAAAAACCATCACATGAAAAGGATCTTTTCACACGCCACAGTATTTATTTGTTTTTTACTATTTAATATCAATGTATTAGCACAGTCACACGACACTACATACATAACAAACACGAATTTTGGAGATATAGAAGATGTTATAGATAATGCTGCTGATGGTGACATAATCCAATTTAATCCAGATAAGGAAATTGCTTTCCCTCGTGCGTTGTATATTAAGCAGAAGATTACGATTAGAGGTTTGAATGGAAGGCAAAAAGATGCCGATGATATGGATAAGCCTAATGAAAAAGACAAATACAGTCTTTTGATAATAGAATCAGAAGGCGTGACCATAGAGAATTTTGTACTTACAGGCTATTATGATGCTGATAGAGAAGATAGATTAATTGATGAGAAGTATAAGAAGAGGAAAAAGAAAAACCCTAAGGTGAAGTTGAAAAGAATAGCAAAGAATAATCCTTACGAAAAGCATAAACATGCCCTTATCAATGTGAGTGCTGGAGGCTTTACAATCCAAAATGGAATATTAAATAATAGCCTTAAAGATGGTATAATGATCAACCCTAATCCTGAAATATCCCAACATATCAATGGTGGACATATTAAAAATATTACAGGGTATGTTAATCATAAAGATGTCATTTCTATTGGAGGTAATGGAGCAAATGGACTTGTGAAAAATCTGGTTGTCGAAAATATTACTTGCAGGAATAGTAAAGACAAAGGAGCGGTTGAAGTGAGTGACGGTACTCGCAATACAACAGTACGCAATGTGAACGCTTATTTTAGTCCTTATGCTATTGATATTCAGGATCATTATAATCCCAAAGATGATAAGGAAAAGAGAAAAGAAAAAGAGTTTGGAACCAACAGAACTGTCATCATTGAGAATGTTTATGCATACGAGTGTGAATATGGGTTGAAAACAGCGAATCACGACCTTAAAAGCATAAACAAAAGCAAAGGTCATAGCAATCTATCTATTGATTCATTAACTGCCATTCGTTGTGCTTTCCCTATTCAAATATCCAATACTGAGGGTGTAAAAATTAGAAATGTTTGTATAGAAGATGGGGAACCCGAAACTGAAGATCTTTATATTTTTAACCCTAAAAACCCAAGGATAAGCCTGAAAAATTGTCAAGACAAAATTATTCTTGAAAACATTAATATTAAGGATGCCGATAACCTATACACTGGCAAAGATCTAAAGGTGAATAACTGTACTGATTCTAAAGAATTGAGGAAAACAAAGATCACTCACAACGATTGTGCAAAATAAGATTTTGCAAGTCATAATCAAAGAGTGCTGAATTATTATCGAATCGAGAATACTGATAAATTGAGTGTCATGTAGTTGGAATAGTTTCATTGCTTTTCCAGTATACTAGAGATCACAGTCTCTTATGATTTACTTATACGCGCAGGAAACGATTGTTTGCGAGTTGAAGATGCTGGAATTATTGAAATTAAGCCATTATTAGATTATGTAATAAGTGATGAAGAAAGGGTGAACCAACCTCATAGGAAATACTCTTTTTTATTGGTCTTGTATTATTCTTTACAAGAAACCAAAATTGCTCCGTGGGCTATTTTGAGTGCGATAAAAAAAGAAAGAAAAAGGAATTAATGCATCGAGATTCATTTGATTATCATCAACACATAAAAGACAATAATCAGTTAGAAAAATTAAAATCGAAAAACATATAAACATCATCCAGCTTTTAATTTATTGGCTGTACATAGTTGAGAAAATCAACTCAATCAAACGTATTATGTAGAAGCAAAAAACAAAACTAAATGCTGATCCTTGGGAGACCATATATAATACTTCAAATAGCTTGACTCAAGCCAGCTCAGGCATTGATATGTTTTCTGACGCCGATATTGCTTCCTTATCAGATTTAGTAAAAAAAGTAATCATCCAATTTCTAGAAAATGGAGTGCTTCATCAAGGCATTAAAGTGTATATCGACAGGAAACTGGATAATAGTGCTGTTCATAAAATGACGGATCATAAACCATGAGAAGATGAGTCAATCGAAGAATGGTGCAAAGTAATATTTGGTGATGACAAATTCGGTGTTGTATTCAATAGTTTAGAGAGTTATGATAATGAGATTGCTGAAAAGATGTGCTCTATTATTTCTCCTCTTTTAAAAAAAGCAGGGCTACCTTTAGGTGGTTTGTCTTTTCTTTTTTTTATGGGAAATTATGGTTTTACACCTTTCGGAATACATAAAGAAGCGAAAGGAGAAGAAGGTTTTCTTTTTCACTTAGGTCCAGCAGATAAGAAGTTTTATACTTGGGATATTGAAGAATACAATAAAATAGAGCACAATGCAAAGGTTTTTCATGAGGTGGATGAGATGTTGCCAGTAGCTAAATGTTATGAGTTGAACCGCAAATCTGTTATGTTTATTCCTCATCACTTGTATCACATTGGCAATACAGAGGATTTTTCATTGATTTTATTGAGATTATCTTCATTATCGTCCCCGTAGTCGCGCCTATTTTTATTGAAATGAAAATGGACTTGGTTTGGATTGGGATTTTATTGGCGCTGAATTTACAGACTTCATTTCTTTCGCCACCGTTTGGGTTTGCGTTGTTTTATTTGAAATGGGTGGCATCGCCAGAGATTAAGACGGAGCATATTTATCGAGGGATTGTACCGTTTTGGTGTTGCAGATATTGGTGTTGTTGTTGGTGCTTTTGTGGCCGGAGGTTATTTATTTACTTGGTTGAAAATTATGAATCTACTTATAGCTTTTTTGATATCTAATCATAGATTGTTATCTTTATTGGGTTGAGACCATTATGTCATTAAAAGTAATTTGTCATCTAAACAGAAAGCCATGAAATATACAATCTCAAATACAATCAACAAACCCCTAGAAGAAGTAATCGAAAAATTCAATGATACCGAAGGTGCAAAACAATGGATGGAAGGGTTGCAAAAAATTGATCGTATTTCTGGGACACCTGGAGAAGTTGGTGCTAGAACAGACTTTTATTTCTTGCACAAGAAAAAGGAAATGAAAATATCCGAGACTATTCTGGAACAAAATTTTCCACATCAAATCAAATTTGCCTACCAAAGTCCAATGGGCAAGAATGAGGTAGAAATGTTATTCGAACAACTGGCAGACGGTAGTACGAAGCAAACCAATAACACCTATTTTGAATTAAAAGGGTTTATGAAGATGTTTGGATTTTTGATGAAAGGAATGTTCAAAAAACAATCTTATAAGTATTTGAATGGTTTTAAGAAGTATGCAGAGAAATGATTATAAGATAATCTTTAAAAACCTAATATTATGATCAATGTTAAAGACTCACCATATCATGCAAAAGGGGATGGAAGAGCCGATGACCATAATGCCATTCAATGAGCGATCAATGATGCTGCTAAGGATGAAGAGGTTTACATTCCGGCTGGAATATATATGATCTCTAGTAGAAATAAATCAAAAACACATAAATTGATGTTTCTATAATCATTTGATTTCCTTTCATTGGTTATCAATATATCATATATGAATGTGTTATTAAATGAGTGAAGTAATATCTAATAAAAAGTCATGGGAAAATCTATACACCAGTACACAAAAACTCAATCAAGCACGCTCAGGACATGAAATGTTTTCTGATACTGATATTGTCTCGCTAAAAAACCTAGTCAAAAATATTCTCTGCACCTTCCTTAAAGAAGAAATACTTCAAAAAGCCATGAAAGTATATATCGACAAAGAATTACAAAATCATCTTGTACACGATATGGCTAAAAGACCACCAAGAGAAGATGAGTCTATAGAAGATTGGTGCAAAGTGATATTTTGTGAAAATAAATTTGGTGTTGTTTTTAATAGTTTGGAGAGTGGATATATCTGGTCTCATCAACCAATTATGGACGATTAGTGCCATTGAAGTAGTATAGATTTGAATTCAAAATATTAGATACGAATAGACAAAGGTATTCTACTTCTTTTCATGTCTATACGAAATTTTAGTGCATCATCCTATAGGTATTTATACTCTCTTTTTTACAATACTTAAAAGATATATTTGATACTATTAAAGGTGGAAAGATATTGGACATTGGATTCCAGTAGACTTTTTGCATCTACACACCTTTCCTTTGTCAAGGATTAGATTTATTGAGTGAATACGTTAAAATAATATTTGCTTAACTGTAAAGGTTTTGGTGAATTTTATTGAAAGTAACTGAAGTTTCGCATGACTTGTTTTATTGTCAAAGACACTGATTTAAAAAGAGTAGAGCCATGCCGCTAAACTGTGGGGGACTGACTGATCATCGCAGATGTGATAGTGATAGCTATCAAAGGAAGGAACGCGATAGCGGCGGGTGGATGCAGCAATCGCAGCAGAGCCTTTTTAGCGGCTTGATTCTCCTGCCTGCCGGCAGGCAGGTTTGTTTCGTTTTCTCATCAAGGATGATGAATGAATGATCTTTTATGTCATAAAAGTGATAATGAAATTATCAAATGAAAGAACACGTAAGTGATGGGTAAGCAAAGCCAGTCGCGGCGAGCGACTATATATGTTTGAAAATATATACCTTATTATTGAAGTCATTTAATAACGTATGTTAAAATTTAAAATGATATGTAAGTGCTTGGAATTCAAATCAATATAGAATTTCTTTTTCATAGCCAAAGCTATGGGGAATAAATTTTATGAAGAGTTGGATTTCAATGACTTGCATAGGAATTAACAATATGTTTTTAAATCACTTCATTAACAAGATTCAAGACATTACTTATTTGAAAGAATATAAATACCTTATATAAGACCGAAATAAAATAGAATATTACCAATTTTGATCTTGAAATATATTTAAAGAAAAGTGAAGTAAGTCATTATATAACAACAACTTATGGAAGCATGTGCTCCATTTATATTTATATAATAGGTTGAATATCAATAATGTATTTAATCGAAAGAATTCCCCTAGGCTCTGCCTCGGGTGTTTGAAAACAATTAAGAAGCTAAGGAATGGCAGATCTTGTGGGATGAGGGAGCTGCTATGCGTGCTGCATTTGAGCTGCCTAGAATTTTTGGTTTCGTTTTTTTTCAATGAAAAAAGGAAAATCCAGCTGATAAGCGAATAATAAGATGAAATACTGATTTTAGTAAATCATCAAGATATGGTTGAAAGATAAAATATTTATAGTCTTGTAAAAGCGCTATTTTAGGTCTTTTGTGAGGAAGAGATACCTCGTCTGCTTGCGGCGGGGTAGTTCATTGAGAAACGTAAGAAAGTAATCTTCGTGATTATACTAATTGAGATGTTTAGTTTATTTGAGATTGATTTTTTTAATCAAACATCAATTCTATTTGATAAAATAAAATACTCAGAAAATTTCAATCAAGAAAAGATTCCAATAGGGAATTAATAAATGACTCTCAGGACAGGAATTAAAATAATATAACCTCAAAAATAAATTATGAAAAAAAGAGACAAATTGCATCGGTCAGACATCGTTATGATTATCACGGACCAACAAACTTGGAAGCAAAATTGGGATCCAAAATGGGGGAATAGTCCTGATAACTTTCCAGCAATGACAAAGCTGTTAAAAAATGGTTTAGCCTTCAATAATGCGCATTGCAATACATGTACTTGTACTTCGAGCCGTACTACATTATTTACAGGTACTTTCCCAGCTCAACATGGTGCAACTCAGGTACTTGCTTTTGATGATCCTTATAATGAGCAAAACCCTCCAAAAGGATATACGCAAGCGATGCAAGGACAATTGAAGAACAATATGCAGAATATGTTCAAGATGATGGAATCCGCTGGTTACGAAGTGGTTTACAAAGGGAAGTGGCATGTAAGTAAACCATCAACATTTATAAACAAAAAGGGAATTGGGCCTAAAAAACCTGATATTAATCATCTTTATTGGACAGAAGAAGATGTGGACCATCTAGAAAAAAATTATGGTATTAAAGGTTGGAATTATCCTGATGCCGGTGATGATGCAAATATTTTCAATTTTGGTGGTGGAGATGTCAAAAAAGGTGGCTTCAATAACGATGGTCGATTTGTGGATGGAAAAGGACAAAGTGCATGGTATGGACTCAAGCTTCCTGGTAAGACAATTAAACAAACAAAACTTAAGAAGATAAAAGAAAGCACTGTTAATTATATTAAAAATTATAAGAAGCGTAAACCGCTTTTTTTAGTTGTTTCTCTTGTTAATCCTCATGATGTCTTGTCTTATCCAGGTAATGAAACTGTCAGTAGTAAGAATGGTACTCCCCGAAATCCACCTTTATATCAACTGGGAGGATATGTAGATGACGACTTTAAGGACATTAAAGTAAAACTGCCTAAAACTTGGAATGAAGAATTGGATACAAAACCAAAAATTCAATCAGTTTGGAAAACGATGATGCAAGGCGTAGGGGAAATTAGCACTAGAGAAGTTGCACAGAACTATGTTAAGTTTTATGCCTATCTCACATCTTTGGTTGACCTGGAAATTGATAAGGTTTTAGGAGCTCTGAAAAACAATAAACGCACTAAAGATGCTTTGATCATCCGCATCAGCGATCATGGTGATATGGCAATGTCGCATGGAATGTTGCGACAGAAAATGTACAATGCTTACCAACAAACTATAAATGTACCAATGATTTTCTCTCACCCGTCATTCAAAGAAAGTCGTACTACCGAAGCCATGTCAGGTTTGATTGATATTATGCCTACGATGGCTGAAATTGCTGGTGTGAAAGATAAAGATTATAAGTTTCATGGAAAAAGTTTGTTGCCAATATTGACGGGCAAAGAAGAAACGGTTCAAGATCATATTCATTTTACATTTGATGATAATTATACGCAAAGTGCTGAGCCTCAAAAAATGGGAGCATGTCATATAAGGTGTGTAGTTCAACAGAAAGAGGGAGAAACGTGGAAATATGCTGTCTATTTCGATCCAGATTATGGTCTGGAATTTGAATATGAATTGTATGATCTCACTAATGATCCTGATGAACAATATAATTTAGGATATGAAGATTTAGACAAAGTCTTAGCGCCACTTAAATTGGGAAAGGTGAAAACCAAAATCAAGAAATCATCGATTAAGAAAAAGCGCAAACAGATGCATGTATTGCTGACAAAAGTCATGATTGAAAAAGGCACTATGCCAGATACACTTATTTGGCCAAAAGCGTAAGGAAGCAGCAAGTCGATTTTTAAATCACTTTATTAATGTATCATTCCTAAGTATTGAATCATTAATTAAAAAATAAAATATAATGCCAGAAAATACCAACAAAAAAGTTGCCTTTGTTTTACTCAGACATGGTCAAGACTTTCGAAAAAAGAAAGGAGTTAAAGAACCTTCACTCTGGGAATATAGTTGCAAAGAGCACAATGAAGATGGTGCCGCTATATGCAGTAAGAAAGATCGATGGAATTATTACTTTGAAGATCCGAAAGCAGCAAAAGTGCAAATCAGAGTAAGACGATTGAATGAAGATGGTCGTAGACAGTCCTATGAGTTGAAGGCAGCATTGCCAAGATGGTTGGATGAAAATGGTTATGCTCCTATAAGTAGGGTTGAAACTAAAGATCCGAGACAACCTAATGGTAATGAAGGACGTACTCAGAATCCTTTCCAAACTGTATATCCAATGGTGAAAGAACTTGAAAAAGACAACAAAGAATTGTCTTATATAAGATTGAAATTTATGGTTGGCACACCACCTGATGATGAATTGACATATGATGCACTAAAAGATAATCGTGGAGATTATTCCACTGTGTTGTGTTGGGATTGCCAAGGGCTTTGGGGCGAAAAAGTTGATGGAAAATGGCCTTCAAAAGCCGCCGATGGTTCAATTCTTAAGAGATTAGTAGATGATCAAGTATCGACTTGGCCATTAAAATGTGATGATATTTATATTCTTACCTACAACAGTACAACTAGTAAATTTACCGTAGAGCATCATCTAAATCTTCCCAAATTAGTGGATCATTATAATATTGATATTGATAAAAAACTATATGTTGATGGTAAAGATAGTACCGAGTAGGGATCGATCTGATATCTTTATTGATCATATTAGTTGCGGCGAATAAGACTATTAATCACCGCATAATACGCAGCGAATAATTGTTTATTCGCCGCACAATGTGCAAAGAATATTGCAAATGCGGTGAATAAGCCATACATTTACCGCAAATAATGCGGCGAATAAAAGGTTTTATATACAGTCTACCCAATTGGCCCAACTTTGATTGGGACTTTGAACGACTTCTTCCATTGATAGGAGAAGTGAGAAATTTGCAAGGTAAGCTCACTGGAAAGATGGAAGCATTAGGATTCAAATTGCAAAATGAAGCTTACTTAGAAACACTGTCACTAGATATCCTAAAATCAAGCGAAATAGAAGGAGAATATCTTAATTTAGATCAGGTGAGATCATCGATCGCCACAAGATTGGGCATGGACATTTCTGGGTTGATACCGAGCGATCGATATGTCGATGGAGTAGTGGATATGATGCTCGATGCTACGAGAAATTATGATGATGAATTGACTGATGAAAGACTCTTTGGTTGGCATTCGTCTTTATTTCCAGGAGGAAGAAGTGGTATGTTTAAAATTACAGTAGGCAACTACAGAGAGGAGTCAGCAGGACCCATGCATGTTGTTTCAGGAGCAATGGGGAAAGAGAAAGTGCATTTTCAAGCTCCTTCTTCTGACGTTTTGGGAAGCGAAATGGCAGTTTTTCTCAATTGGTTCAACAAAGAGAATAATAACACCGACCCAGTACTAAAAGCAGGAGTAGCACATTTATGGTTTGTGACTATCCACCCATTTGACGACGGGAATGGTAGAATCGCTAGAGCGTTAACAGATATGTTTTTGACCAAATCAGAAAAAACGGAACAAAGATTTTACAGCATGTCTTCGCAAATCAGAAAGGAGCGTAAAGAATATTATCGATTACTAGAAAAAACACAAAAGGGATCTCTCAACATAACCGATTGGTTGGTGTGGTTTTGTGAATGCTTGAAAAAAGCTATTTTAGAATCTGATGTTATTGTAAACAAAGTTTTATTCAAGCATACATTCTGGAATGAACATGCGTCAACCCTGTTGAATAAAAGGCAGGTAAAAATACTTAACCTTCTCTTAGATGGGTTTACAGGTAAATTGACCAGCTCGAAATGGGCTAAGATCAATAAGTGTTCTTCAGATACAGCACTAAGAGACATTCAGGATTTAATCAAAAAAGACATTTTGACAAAAGAAGCAGCAGGTGGTCGAAGTACGAATTATGAACTAAAGTTTCCCACCAGATAATTCTATTGTCGAAGACACTGATCAAAAAAGAGCAAAGCCATGCCACTAAACTGTGGGGGACTGAACGAGCATCGAAGATGTGGAAGTAATAGCTTCCAAGTGAAGGAACGCGTCAGCGGTGGGATGGCTAACCCATCCTGCAATGCAGGTTTCTTCATTTATGAAGCTGTCGCTTCAAACTATCTACGATAGATCATTCAGTCACATTCGCAGCCTAGCCTTTTTAGCGGCTTGATTCTCCTGCCTGCCGGCAGGCAGGTTTGTTTCGTTTTCTGATCAAGCAGAGGAATGACCGATCATCGCAGATAAGACTGAACGATCATCGAAGATGTAGCAGCGATAGCTGATAAGTGAAGGAACGCGTTTAGCGGTGTGCTGCCAAGATAGGTGATAAGGGAATGAACGCGCTAGCGTTGGGTTAGCAAAGCCAGTCGCGGCGAGCGACCATATTGGTTTGAAAAGTACTCTTCAAAGAAGTAAAATTAAAGTTCAAAACGGTGAAATAAAATTTAATTCATGTGAAAACACAGTAACTGGTTGATAATTAGAGTGTTGAGTATTTGTATTAAAAATTATTATATATGTAAATATAAGATTATTAAAATGTTACAAACTGAGAAACATTAGTTATGAATTTGCAGGGCACTAAAACAATGGAATAACAGAAGACCGCTTCACCTCATTCAATACAAAAGTACTTTTGATCTGCGAAACATTGGGCAGTGCTGCCAATATCCCTGACGAAAATTGATGGTAGGCATTGAGGTCTTTCACAACCACTTTCAATAGAAAATCATTAGCTCCTCCCATTAGATAACACTCCATTACTTCGGGAATAGGTTCAATCGCTTTTTTGAAGTCTTTCAAAGGTTCTAATTTTTGATTTTCAAGGGATACAGAACAAAATATCACCATCAAGTTTTCCAATTTGTCCGTATTTAAAACTGCGACGTTTTTCTTTATGATCCCTTCTCTTTCATATCTTTTAATTCGTTCATAAATTGGTGTTTTTGTAAGCCCCAATTTTGCTGATATTTCTTTGACGTTAATTTTAGAATCCTCTTGTAGTAGTTCTAATAGCCGTTTATCTGTTGCATCTAATTTTGACATAGGAAATTTTCCTTTTTATAATGATTAAATAATAGATTATTGCTTGATATTCCTATTGAATGTATAAATATAGGAATGAATACTGATTTAATGTAATTAATAGGTGTTCAGTCCTTAAATCCATAGTTTTGTAATTCAATATTTAACGAATTAATAGAAAGTATGAAGACTGAAATGCGCCCAGAAAGTTTAATGATGTCCCACGGATATAAACCAGAATTATCAGAAGGTTCACTGAAGCCACCAATTTTCCAAACTTCAACTTTTGCATTTAAAACAGCAGAAGAAGGGAAGGCATTTTTTGAAGTCGCTTATGGCATAAGGGAGAAAGCACAGAATGAAGAATTGGGCCTAATTTATAGCAGAATAAATAATCCAAACCTTGAAATACTGGAAGATAGACTTTGTCTTTGGGATAAAGCAGATGCCTGTGCTGTTTTTGAAAGTGGGATGTCAGCAATCAGTACTGTGCTTCTTGAATTTTTGAAGCCTGGAGATCTCCTATTGTACAGTTTGCCGACGTATGGCGGGACAGATCATTTTATAAATCATTTTTTGAAAGATATTGGAGTACATTCAATTGGATTTCGACCTGGACAGTCCAAAGAAGAAATAATTTCTCTTGTCAAAGAAAGTGGTAAGTCTAATAATTTGGCACTTATCTACATTGAAACACCAGCCAATCCCACGAATGAATTGATAGACATCGAAATGTGCAGAGAGATTGCCGATCATTTTGGAACTCCAGAAAAACGTGTTTACCTGGCTACGGACAACACATACATGGGACCACTTTGGTCGAGCCCACTACAACATGGATCTGATCTAGTCATCTATTCTGCAACTAAGTACATTGGAGGTCACAGTGATTTGATAGCAGGTGCTGTGTTAGGAAATGCTGCGGTGATGCAAAGGGTAAAAGTATTGCGTACATTTTTGGGAAACATGGCTAGTCCACATACTTGTTGGCTGCTTTTGAGGAGCTTGGAAACATTAAAAGTAAGGATGGAACAACAGGCTAGGAATGCACAGGAAATAGCCAAATTTTTAGAACATCATCCAAAAATAGCGAAGTTGCATTATCTAGGTTGTCTTAAAGAGGGTTCGAAGAGCTTCGACATTTATAAGCGTCAATATTCTTCTCCGGGGGCAATGATTGCTTTTGAGATCGATGGAAAGGAAGCGGACGCTTTTTGTTTTCTGAATAATCTAAAATTAATCAAGTTGGCAGTAAGTTTGGGAAGTACTGAAAGCTTGGTACAGCATCCTGCTACGATGACACATACAGGACTGTGCCCAGAATTGAAGAAAAAGATTGGGATTACTGAAGGGTTAGTCCGCTTATCTGTTGGTGTAGAACATCATAAAGATTTGATTGATGATATTAGGAATGCACTTGAAGCAGTAGCGAAATCAAAGAAAATAATAGATTTTGAGCTCGCTTTGAATTAGATGTGTTCATTTTTCACCGAAGTACTCGAAGAATAAGCAAAGTTCTCAATGACAGGTGCTGTCCTGAAAATCTACTTTGCGCTCCTTGCGTATTCTTTGCGCACTTTGCGGTTAATTTTTTTTCTCATATATTAATCACCCGTCTATACATCTTACCATTATTCCTCACTTCTAATAAGTAAGTCCCTGACTTCACGATATCCTTTTCAAGGCTCAATTCATAAGTATAGCTTCCCCGATCTCTAAATTCATCTATAAGTTTCCTATAAACCGTCCCGTTGAGTTGAAGAAGATTTAATTGAGTAATCCCTTCCTTACTTAGTGAATAATTAATATCGGTGTTAGTCCCATTTTGACTAGGTTTATAACCTAAAAGGACAGTATCCTTGTTCACTCCAGAAGGAATATCAGCCTCAGGCACTAGGTTTGGAATCAAATCTCGGTCTCCTAAAACATGATCAACAACCCTATCGTCAATTCCTAGCCAACCTCCGAGAACTGAAGCATACACGGATCGAAAATCAATATCATAAACTGGATCACCATATTGATCAAGGTTTTCAAGATCAGGTGGAGTACCCACAAATCCAGACCCCAAATCACTACCTCCGAATATCAGCATTGGACCTCCCGTACCATGATCAGTTCCAAATGATCCATTTTCAAAAACAGTTCGTCCAAATTCTGAGAAAGTCATTCCCAAAACTTTATTGCCTAAGCTATCAGCATCTAAATCGTCCATGAAGGCTTTTACCGAAGATGCGATATAATTCATCAATGTTGGATGTCTTTCAGCTTGATCTGAATGTGTATCGAAGCCACCAATGGTTACCATATATACTTTGGTACCTAATCTACCTTTGATCAATCGAGCTACAATAGATAGTTGCTCAGCAAGATAATTTTGTGGATAGTCCGTTTTGGTCGTTCCATTTCTAAAAGCTTCTTGAATAGTCGAAGAATATCTAAATGCATTATTAGCCGTTTGGCGAGCATATTTCAATTCACTCTCAGATGGGCAATCACTAAGATTATTAGTAGAATACAACTGGCCTTGCTGTGCAATTCTGTAAAATTCTGTTGGATTGCTAATCGACAATGCCATATTAGCGTTGTCCCCTGTAAATATCAGATTGCTTTCGATTCCAATCTGGATCGCAGGCGGTACTGAAGGCGGAGTCTCAATATAACTGCCAAATTCTGCTTCCATTGCTCTTCCAATCCAGCCCGTATTTACTATTTCATTACTATTTGATGCACTTGCCCATATATCACTTGATCGAAAATGGCTATAATTTGGTTGTGGATATCCAACATTGTGAATTACTTTCATCCTATCTTCTTCCCAAAAACTTTGTAATGGATCCATAGAATTTGGCATGCCAATCTCATCACTCAATGCCCACAAATCATTTTCTTGAATTGCCAATGTAGGACGTATATTGTAGTATTCATCATTGCCTCTTTGGATGATCGTATTGAGCCCATCATTTCCGCCATTGAGTCTTATAAGAACCAAAACTCTATCTGAATCATTAGCCATTAAACTATTGACAAGTGGGTTTGGTACCATTTGATTTATAGCAAAACCATTTACAGTTAAAAGCGAACCCATGGTAAGTAAGCCAGTAGACCTTAGAAATGATCTTCGAGACAAATTTTCATGTTGTTCCACATGTGCTTTACCATCTGCTAATCTGGAGCCAAATCGCTTTTTTACATCCTTATGTATGTTGTATTTTTCCATAGCTTAGGTGAGTTGATATTCTGGCAACTGATTAAAAAATCGATACATATTCAATAGTTGATCAGGCGCTTCTTCCCAATATAAATTCCACGATCCATCATCAAAATAATTTTCAGGAATACCTCCTTTCAAGTGAAGTACAGCCACATCAATGAGTTCTTGATCTAATTGTCTACCTATTAATAAATCAGACATTGCAATAGCTATCGATAACGGATCTGAAATACTATCCGAAGCTTTTATGGCTAACGCTCTTATTTTTTCTTTCCCACTATCATTTAGATAATTGTTAAGGATAGATTGGCAATATGTCCACCTGTATGCCAGCGCATTTTCGCTCAACCAAAATCTATGACCAGGCCATCCTGCAACATTAGGTGGATTGAAGAGATCTTGTCCCATTTGCCTCGATATATAATCTAGATATTGAAGAATACCATCATCAAAATCATCATTTACATCAAGTCCTGATGTGGTGACAAGTTGGAGTACAAGATCCACTGGAGATTTTATTTTAGCTCCATGAAAAACAGCCTCATAAAAATGCTCACTTGCTAAAAGTTGTCTTAAGACAGGTACAATCTCCCAATTATTTTCAATAAAAGTAGCAGCCAACCCTTCTACGATTGATGCCTCAGGATTTCGATATACAAAATGCTGGTATAGCTTGGTGCAGATATAAGTAGCAACTTCATTTTTCCTCAGAGAGAATATTAACTCATGAACATCATCATATCCAAAATTCCCGGTTTGTCCAAAAATGGTTTTTACAGAGTTGTCATGTCGTTCTGGGATGAATTCTGGACCTAAGTTGCAAGCATACTTGTATAGCCGATATCCAGTTAAGGCTTTCGCAACCTCTTCTATATCGGTCTGAGTATACCCATTATTTTCTCCCATGGTGAAGAGCTCCATCAGCTCTCTAGCATAATTTTCATTGGGTTCATCAACGACATTTTCATTGCCATCCAGATATATGAGCATAGCCTCATTGAGACCCATTTCTTCTACGAAAGTTCTAAAATTGCCAAATGCATGTTTGTTGACCAATGCATAGTATGACCAGAGATAACTATTACAATAATAGACTTCACTTTCAGTAGCAAAATGATCATGCCAGAAGATTGTCATCTTTTGTAGGAACGGATATTGAGTTCCTTGAAGCATCCAATTATACCTTGTTTCTCTATAATGCTGCCCTTTTAAATTATCTTCATCTTCACCATAATCTTCTGAATTATAGGAAGACCAATAAGGAGTTTCAGGTTGAGGGGCATTGACAGCTTGAGACAACAGTTGATCCACTAGTTCCAATGGGGTCATAGTTAGTCCTTCCTGAATTTGATCATAGGTAGCTCCATAACCAAAAGAGCGATATAGATGTCCGATATGAGCAGAAGTCCAGCCTGCGGGGGGAGGTGCATAAACCTGTAAAGTCGAATTGACACAATTATCCATAAATCCAAAAATAAATTAGCAATTCATAATTAATTCTGCACCAAAATAAGTATAATTGTATATAAATCACATTGTTATGAAGCGATTTTTAAAATATATTTCTTTTTTGTTTTTCTCTCTATCGCTTATGCCCCTGTCTGCGCAAGAGTTACTGTATTCTGAGGATTTTAATGAGTGTGTGGTTCCCGCCGATTGGTTGATGAATATTTCATATGGAGATGGCATCGGATTTTATGTTGGACAACCTACCAACCCCAAAAGTGATTCTACCTCCATTGATGGTACATGCATGATGGTATTTGATGACGATATTCTTGGCAACAATACCCCAACTTTCATAGCAGAAGTTTCCACTCCGACCTTCAGTACTATGGGATACAAGACAATAAGACTTCATACTGATTTACATTTTAGAGCATATGGCACCTCGACATTTTCTGTCTATGTCGAAGAATCAGATGGACAGCGGATACTATTGGCAGAATATGGAGAAGGGCAGCAGACAGGTTCGCAATTTTCAGATTTTGCACCTCTTTCTTTAGATCTTTCATTTTTTACAGAGAGCCCTGAATTGAAGTTGGTATATATCTATGATGATAAAGAAATGTTTGCCTGGTGGGCAGGGATAGACAATGTAGAAGTAATTGGAAGTGGAGAAGGAGAAATAATAATGATAGAACAATTCAATGATTGTGGATTACCAGAAAATTGGTCTACAGATATCCTTGAAGGACAACATGATTGGGTGTTTGGACTATTCGAAAATAACAAATCTTCCGCTACTTCAATGAATGGTTCTTGTTTTGCCTTTTTTGATGATGATATAATAGGAAGTGATGCACCATTCAGTACCATAGATTTAATGACACCCTGGTTTGACGGGTCACAATATGCTACTTTCATTTTAGAAATGGAATTGATATTCAGAAGATATGGAGATTTTGAAAATATCAGTGTGTATGTAAATGATGGCGTAAATATCAAATTGGTAAAAGAATTTTTTGATGCAGTAGGCGGTCCTCAGCTTACCAATTATGTTCCGATTCGCTTGGATCTCACTGAATACCGCTCAAATGATATGCAAATAATATTCCGATATAATGATGGCAATGTATATGGATGGTGGACAGGAATTGATAATGTAAAAATAATAGGGAACGGATCGATCAATGATCTTTGTCAAAATTTTGAAGTGCTAGAAATAGGAAAGGCTTGCCTGATATCAGATAATAAAAACGCTATTTTTAGTGGACCACCAAATACTTGTTTTCCCAATGGAGAAGGAAGTCTTTGGTATTCTTTGTTAGCACCTGAAGATGGGATAATTAAACTTTCCAATGATGCTGATTATAATGATATTATAACCATATATTCAGGTCTATGTGACGCACTTTTAGAGATAAATTGTACGAATAAAGATGAACATGGTTTTAGAGGAGAAGAAGCTATTTTTAATGTCGTAAAAGGACAGACTTATATGGTTAGGATTAGTGGTGTTGATTCTGACTATGGTCTATCTCGAGGAAGAAATTGCATCACAGCTAATTATATCAATCAGCTTCCTCAGGCCTCACCAGAAGATGTAGTAAATATGGCAGTGCCTATTACCATAAATGCAGCCCCATATGATTTAGACAACTCCCATGGAAATATTGAGTCTACACTTCCAGAAGAAAATCTTTTAGCTAGAAGTGATCTTTGGTACAGCTTTAATACAGAGGAATTTCAAAATATTGAAGTTGATGTCACAGCAAAATTTGCAGAAAATACAGTTGTCTATGATGAGGATATGAATGAAATCCATGCCCAAATCGAAGGCGGAAAATTTCAGTTGCATGATTTGAGTGTTAATGCTAACCATTTCATTCAAATAAGTGGAACATTTGCTATTATCGAAGGAGGTGCAGAAATATCTCTGAAAGCTATAGATTCAATTGATCCTGAATCTGATGATTGTTTTGACAACACGGAAATTTTAGTAAATGAAGATATAACATATGACAATGCAGGTCAATCTTTTTCAGGACAATATTCAAGTTGTGATATATATGCCGATAAGGATAGATGGTTCTCTTTTGTTCCAGATGGCAATCCACTTTATTTGAATCTAGAAAGTGATTTTGTCACCAATGCTGTAATTTATCAGGGTGAATGTGAAGAACTAGAAGAAATAATTTGCCATTCAGGCTTGGAAACTTGTGACGGCTCAATTCCGATTAATGGACTGAATGAAGGTCAGACTTATTATCTTCAAATTTCTGCATCACAGACCAATAACAATAATACATCAAGTCAAATATCATTTTCATTGTCTAATGAACCAGTTGAGTTGCCAATTTTGACTCTCATTGTTTCTACTCAATGTTTAGAAGATGGTCAAGCGGAATTGCAAATTTTAGTAAGTTCAGATAGTCCATATACTATAGAAGGAAATTCTCATGGTGATATTTTGTTTGAAGGAGATACATATATTGTAGTTGCTACTCCAGAAATTGGATGTGAAAAATCTATAAAAGGAATAGTAGAATGTCAAGGTACAAGCTGTAATTTACTTGTTGAATCTGGGCTTTCCTATCCATCTTGTTTTGGAGCTTTGGATGGTAGCATAGATTTAGATATCCAAAATGGACTTGGTCCTTATTCATATTCTTGGGCTCATACGGAAGATGATGTTTCACAATTTGAATCCCTTGGTAGTGGAGAATATCATGTAACGATTACTGATGCCCTTGGATGTATCACATCATCAAGCATAAATATTGAAGAACCAAATCCAATTGTAAGTTTGGTGAATTCAACAGACCAAATAATGGCAAATATGGATGATGGAACTGCTTCTATAGATATATCTGGCGGCACTTTACCATATTCAATAGATTGGTCCAATGGAGATAGTGGTCAAGCCATAAATAATCTTCCACCAGGTGATTACAGTGTGACCATCACAGATTATAATGGATGTGCAGCAAGCCATGATTTTATAGTGAGCGAGTTGGATTGTGCTTTTTCAGTAGATGTGGAGTTGATTCATGTTACCTGTTTTGGCGACATTGATGGAAGCATTACTCTTTCCAGTACATCAGATATTGAATCTGTCGAATGGGATAATAATGATTCTGGACAATCAATTACTAATTTAGGACAAGGTGTATTTACGGCCACAATATCACTTTCTGATGGATGTCAGAAAATAGAGTCTTTTATCATAGATGAACCTGAAGATATTACTTTTGAAAGCGATATATCTGATGTGAAATGTTTTGGAGAATCGAATGGAAGTATATCTCCAATTGTCAGTGGAGGCAATGGGGATTTTACATATTCTTGGGAAGATGGTAGTTCTGAACTCATACGTTCTGAGTTACAAGAAGGTGATTTTATACTTTTAGTGACAGACCACTTAGGTTGTCAATCTGAACATCAATTTACTGTGGATCAACCTGATCTTCTGGAAGTGGCATCTTCAATGGTTTCAGATCTGTCTTGTGCTGATAGCCAAGATGGACAGATATGTGTGTTTGTAGAAGGTGGCACCCAACCTTATCAATTTGAATGGGAAGATTTAGAAAATGGAATGTCTAAGATGACTGATTTGATTGCTGGTACTTACAATCTAGTAGTGACTGACCTTAATCAATGCACTTTGTCGAGTGAGCAGACTATTTCTGCACCTCCGCAATTGGAAGTTGCATTGGAAGATATTTCTATTACTGATGGGAATGATGGACATATTAAAATTGACGTTTCTGGAGGTGTAGAGCCATATGATATTACATGGTACTTAAATAATGAAGTAGTTGGTGCTGGAGATGATATTTCAGATTTGTCAGAAGGTATTTATACAGCTGTGATCATTGATGCTAATGGATGTAGAATTGATTCTCCTGATTATTTGCTTTCTCCTACGAGTGTTACAGAACTGACTCCTTCTATTTATTCGATTTATCCTAATCCTGCAAAAGGTGATTTTACTATTGAGGGCGATAATTTAAAGGGAAATGTAAATGTTAAAGTGATTTCTGTGACGGGGCAGAATGTTTCTCATTTGGTGAATTTTGAGGCGAGTGGGGAAGTGATATTAGGATATAATATAAGGCTTTTGAGTGGGTTGTATTATTTGGAAATAGGAGAAACTGGGCAGAGTTTGGGGGTGAGGCTGCCATTGATTATTTCGGAGTTTTAAGGGTTATTACACGGAGATTCGCGGAGGAAAATCACGGAGATACACGGAGGGTTTTAGGAAGACAACGCCATGATGTCGTCTTGTGTATAATACTAAAATCTAAAAGAATGACTTATGGTTTTGATTGGCAAAATACCGTTTACCGTCTAAAAATCACCATAAGTATTAAATAGCTTACCGCTAGTAAGATAGCACTCAAATCCAAATTAAATAAGTGCTAATTTGCCAAATAGGATTGAAGCTGATATGTTCTATTCTCCAAAGAAAAGAGTTCTATTATTTTTTGTCACACTATCAAAAACTCCTCTCTGAGTTACTTCCCTCCAATTAAAGAATGACCAACTATTGGGACTCTATTGAACAATGACAGGGAGAAACATCAGTGCTGTCAGCAAGATCATCACCATCGATGATACAAATATTAATTAAGAATAATTTTTCACAAAAAACTAAAATATTAATTATGAAAAATATTGAAATTCCATTTTTAAAACTGCTTGAGGTACTATTTTTATCACTAACCATAATATTTTTTTCGGCTTGCACTGGGGATTCTGTGAATGTTATAAATGACTCAGGAAATGAAATAGGAATACTTGTAGATGGTATGGATCTTGGGGTACAAGTGAATGACCAAACATATATTGCGGCTTCAAGCCCAATTGCTGTAGGAGATATGACCAGTTCTCCTGCTGGGAATGAAATTATCGGATTTACCAAAAGGAGACCTGTAGCCGTATTATCAGATGCTGGATGGACTGCAGCTTCTGACGTTGCAGTTCTGAATTTTAATAATTCAATGCAATTGCCTGTCAAAGTATGGGTGGTTTTCGGACCTTTTGCAGATGCCAGGACACGTGCCATTAATGCGTGTATTACTACCTCAAGTATTTGGCGTAATGAAAGAATGGGAGTTGATTTTTCTTCTTTTGAAATCGTAGATGCGACTGGGGATCCGGATGCTTCAACTTACTATGACTTTACCTGCACATTGCAAGCTGGTATACGTTCAGATATTGGTTTTACTGCGGGACGAATTAATATTTACTATGTGAGGACGGTAGATGGAGGTACTGGTAGAGGTCAAGCTTGTCAGATTGGTAGTGACTTTGCAGCAATGGGTTCTGGAACATTAAGTGACTTGTTGTCACATGAGTTGGGACATGGTTTTGGCTTAAACCATGTTGATGCAAATGTTGCTAATTTTGATGTAACAAATATTTTACATTCTGCGAGCAATACACGGGCATTTATTTCAGAAGGACAATTATTTCGAGCACATTTACGAACAACTTCTGCATTAAATTTTCTTTATAATGCTCGGCCTGGGCTGCCTACTCGAAATTGTGCTGATGCAACTGTAAGTGATGCTTGCCCAGCTATTCAGAAGCGAATTTGGGCCGACGGAACATTCGCCGCTAACTGATTTTGGATATAGTTGCAAATTTTATCCCAAACTACGAATTATAAAAACTAGAATTTTGGGAATAGAAATCAATTCATATAATTCGTAAATTCTATTAATTATTAAAATTATTATCATGAAAATTTATAATGTTATTTTTTCGATGTTCTTTGTTTTATTTTGCACAAATCTGTCTTACTCTCAAATAGACAATGAGCGCACCTTAGACGCAGTTTTTAACCATTGGATGATGCTTAATTGCGGTACAGCAGATAAGATAGATTGGAAATTAGAAATTGGACAATATGCTGAACAGATTGAACCACTTTTTTTAGAGGCTTTTAAAAATGGTCCTGATTCTAAGCGTTTGGCAGAATCTAGTAAGGCCTCTCAGTTACGTTTTCAAATGACGCAAGAATATATGAGTTCCGAGAACAACATCCTTTCAGATGAAGATATAGAACGATATAAAAATCTAAAAGCCGAAGAATATGTGGAACTAGAAAATAAAGATTTCATTTTCAGTTATAAATCAAACGCTTTGTCAGGTTTAGGATTAATTAAATCTAAAAGTGCGATAGATTTTTTAAAAAGAATTGTGGATAATTCAGAATCTCCATTTCAAGCTATAGCAGCACTTGCACTTTAGCTTTTTTAGTGGCTAGACTTTATTTACTCGGAGATTCGCAAAGATTTCTCTCGGAGATACACTGAGATTTTAGGAAAACAACGCCATAATATCATCTTGCGTAAGCGACTTCATGAAGCTCTCTTCCACCTGAATAATATCCTTCGCCATCTTCCTTTTCTTTTGCTGTAAGATCTGGATCTTCTCTTCAATAGAATCTTTACAGATCATACGATATGCAAAAACGTGATTTTCTTGTCCGATTCTGTGGGCTCTATCTATTGCTTGTGTCTCAGCGGCAGGATTCCACCACGGATCTATAATTAGTAATCATTGAGTTCTTACAAAACCAAAGGAAATTGTATATGTAGTTCCTAAATATACCACTCAAATCTAAAAGAATGACTTATGATTAATTGTCAAAATACCGTTTACCATCTAAAAGAAACCGTTGGTATTATTTAGCCTACCGTTAGTAAAATAGCACTTATAATCTGGATTAATAAGCGCTAACTTGTCAATAAGATTGAAGCTTATATGTTCAATTATCCAAGGAAAAGCGCTCTATTTTCTTTGGCCATATTAGCTTTTTTCATGGATTGGTATTATTTCTAAACATGTTTAATGATTGAGGCAGGTTTGACATACATTAAAACAGAATTGCAATCTTATTTAACCAGTAAGATAGGAGCAGATGGTGTTGTTTCCTTAAATAATATTGCGCTTTATGATTTGAATTCTCCTGATAATGATTTGGTAAATAAAGTGATCATGAGTTTGGTGAATATCGAAGAGGAAAGTACACTGAAAAATAATGCATTTAAGAAAAGAAATCCATTATCAAATAGCATAGACTACGTAGAACCTCCTGTTCATATCAATTTATATATTCTTTTCACATCTACACCTGCCGAAATGGGTAGTACTTATGAAAGATCATTGATTAGACTTTCTCATGTTATTCAATTCTTCCAACATATTAGAAAGTTTGAGACTACAGTAGATATTGATGGTGAAGAGCACAAGATACAGTTGATTTTTGAACTCTACACCTTGACTTTCGAACAGATAAATCATTTGTGGGGATCATTGGGAGGGAAACAGATTCCTTTTGCAATGTATAAGGCGAGGTTATTGAAAATTCAAGAATTAGTATCTCAGCCTGCAGCATTAATTGAAGAAATTGAAAACAATGTAGGGCATAAAAATTATTAAAAAACCTTTGTAACAAGAAGCCAAAAATGAATTCAATAATATATAAAAGACTATTCGAAGTTAGGATTCTGCATGACTACTACATCATGACAGCTTATGAGGAGAGCTCAAACACTAGTTTTTTTATTGAAACACCAAATGATCAATCAATTATTTTAGATAAGATTTTAAAACTTGACCAATACAAAATTTCGAACTATTTTGAATTAAAACCTCTGGAAAAGACTAAGGAACTATTGCAACAATATAAGATTAGAGTGATCAATAATCCGCTTGGATTCTTTCTTGGGGTAGAGGTTGATATGACTAAAACTCCTACTGGAGGTGGTGCTTATACCATTACTTATCAACCAAAGATTGCATTTCCCGATAATTTTCATTTTCAATTCTTATTAAATAGTACGGATGCTGATTTATATAAAAGAGCTATTCTTCCTCAACCGTCGCTACTTAATTCCAGATTCTATTTTACCAACTATAATGACCTTGGAAATAAAACTTTTCCTACACTATCGGAAGGTGTAAACGGATTAGTAGATACTGCCGATTTTAATTTTTTACCTTTTAATATTTCAGTTGCGGCAACAACAGGAAATACAGTAAAATCTACCTTAAAGAAAACGGACGGAACAGTAGTTCTTGTGAAAGAAAAATTGGCAACATCTGATAGAGTCAATATCAATATGCGGCAGAGAAATACGTATGTTCAGGATGAAACTCTTATTCAAGATGACCTATATCAATTGGAAATTTTAGATGGAAATGTAGGACCACCTGAAGAGACACATTTTTTTAGTGATCAATATTTTAGCGAAAGTAATTTTGGCTTTTTGGATTTTTATGTAGATGCTAAAGATGGGACGTACAATTTACTAGAAACCAACCAAATAGACCTGAAAACTAAAAAGGATGTTGATTCAGGAGGGAATATTACTATTAATAAGCACCCTGTTTTTGAATTAAGATTTAACGGAATTTTCTAATTGAAAAATAAAATATCGATTCAATAATATTTATACATCATCTTAAAATAATTAATAATCATGGATTACAAAACGCCAGGAGTATATATAGAGGAAAGATCAACTTTGCCTCCATCGGTGGTAGGTGTTGAAACTGCAATACCCGTTTTTATCGGTTATACAGAAATTGCTCTTGATGCTCAACAACAGTCGTTATTAAATATTCCAAAGAAGATTACTTCTATGTTAGAGTATGAACGCTTTTTTGGAAAACCAGCAGTAGAAGGAAGCAATACTACGGTGAATTTATGGGAACAAAATAATGCACTCACTTCCATTCAAGTAGATGTAGATGATCCTTCCAGTTTTAGAATGCATTATGCATTACAATTTTATTTCGAAAATGGAGGAAGTGATTGTTATATCGTTTCTGTTAATGATTATACAACTACTGGCGGACAAGTGTCAAAAGCCAATCTTGATACTGGGTTGGTTGAATCTGGAAAGGTAGATGAGATCACTTTGATTGTATTTCCGGATGCTCAAGCACTTTTAAGTGGTGTTGATTTTTATGATCTAGGTAAAGCTGCTTTAGATCAATGTGTAGAACTTCAAGATAGATTTTATGTTGGTGATGTTTGGTTTGAGCCAGGAATAGATCCAAGTGAGAACAAGAATGTTGTCACCCTTAGAGGTTCAAGTTTCGGTTCGTTAGAAAGTACCTTAAAATATGGAGGAGTTTATTATCCAAATCTTGAGACTTCATTAGACTTTTATTTTGGAAGTGATAGTCAACGAGATGGCTCTGTTCAAATCGCAGTAATAAGTGGAGATGCTGGTTTAGCAGGAACACTAGGCGATTTAAAAGGAAAAAATAATGCCTTTTATTTTCAAGTATTGAATGCGTTAACTCAAGCACCTATAGTGTTGGCTCCATCTTCAGGTGTTGCAGGTGCTATAGTTACGGTTGATAATGCAAGAGGTGTTTGGAAAGCTCCAGCCAATGTTAACCTAAATAGAGTAATTAAACCAGTCTTTAAAATTACGGACAAAGAGCAGCAGTCCTTAAATGTAGATGTAACCGGAGGAAAATCCATTAATGCAATTCGCTCTTTTACAGGGAGAGGTCCTGCCATTATTTGGGGAAGTAGAACGCTTGCAGGAAATAGTAATGAATGGCGGTATATCCCAGTTCGACGGTTTTTCAATTATGTAGAAGAGTCTGTCAAGAAAGCTACAGTTCAATTTGTATTTGAACCGAATGATGTCAATACATGGATTAGAGTAAAAGGGATGATCCAGAATTTCTTAGTGCAACAATGGAAGGCAGGAGCCTTGATGGGCGCAACACCAGAACAAGCTTTCAGAGTGAAAGTTGGACTAAATGAAACAATGACAGAACAAGATATTTTTGAGGGACGGATGATTGTAGAAATTGGAATGGCCGTGGTTCGACCTGCTGAATTTATTGTTCTCCGTTTTGAGCACAAAATGTTAACTGAATAAAATTAATTAATTCACCTTCAAAAGGTTTAAGTAATGTCAACAACTTTAGGAACCACTATTTCCCCTTTGGATAAAGCTTTGGTCAATTACCAAAAAGAATTGGAGAAAAGAATCAAGGCCGCTACTAGCGATAAAAACGCTAAGACGCAAAGCTATTCATCTTCATTGGATCAACTTCAAAACAAAACGTGTAGTTATTTAAAATTAATAGCTGCGAAAGGATTGTATATAAATTTAGATCAATGCATTTCTATTTCTGCCCACAAAGAGTCGGAACTCATCAACGATAATGTTGAGGCCATGATTAAAGAATCAGGGACTCTCAAAGAACAATTAGCAACACTTTCAAAAACATTAAAAAGTGTAAAAATGGAAGTATATACTGCCAAAGAACTTGCTTGTAATTTGGTGGATTGCTGTTTGGAAAAAGAAAAACACGAGAACCCGGGTATTTATAATGATCTATGCCTAATACCTGATTTTCAAAAGCAAATTGATGATATAAAAGATGATTCAGAAAAGTGTTATAGCATGGCTGAACTAACTTTTGATGCAGCGATCAATGTGTCGGGTATTCAAGGATTTGCCTGTGTGGATAGTTTGAAAAAGTACAGTGAGAATTTAGTGCTTACTCTAGAAGGATTAAACAAAAATGTAGCGGACAATTGCAAATCTCTTACTTCTTCTATTGAAACAATAATTGAAGAACGATCAGAAATGGTATCTGAAGTATCTGTTTCTAAATATGCATGTAATGAAGCTAAATGTGAAGAATCAGCTCTATGCGATACATGGAATAAGTCCTGCGATCCATGCGATCAAACAGATGATAAACCAAGTAAAGGTAAAGTTAAGTTGGAGGCAATTTGTCTAAAACTTCAATGTGTTACCCCAGATGGTTCTACTCCTGGAAAAAGCAAAATTCCTGTAGGAAATAAACCTCAATTTTAAATTTTTAACTAAAAACAATTATTATGCCACAGCATACAGCCACGCAAGAAAATTGTATTAGCCTTTGGGAAAAACAATTAGAAGATGCTATCAATCAATTGGCGGAAAAAAATGCAGACTTTAACAAACAAAATGCCGCATATCAAGACTTATGCAAATGGATTTTACAATTACAGAATTGCATAGATACGCTTGATGAAACGGATGATAAAAGAGATGCGATTATTAACATATTGAATCTTTTTGTAGCCCAAGCCGAAAGTGTATGTGAAAATATTGCTTGTCTAAAAGATGGGATGGAGATTCTGTATTGTGATATTATTCAGATTTCTAGATGCGTAGAAGGTCTTTACAAAAAAGTGATGAATTTATTGGTCGAAATTGATAGTACCTCTCAAAAAAATATCACTCCTGAAAAATCAGAATTTTTAAAATGCCTTACTGCCTTGAAAGTTCAAATTGAAAAGGTCTTGGGATTATTTCAAGATATGATCGATCAAGTCTTAAATGTAGCTACAACAGTCTATCGAATCGAATGCATACTATGCGATTTAGATAAAGGCTTGTTGAAAAAGCTTACAGATTTAATAGGAAAATTTGGCGGAGATATGAATGAAGATTATTGCTCATCAGATGGTGGTAGTCCGCCATCTGGTTCGGGAAAAACGTTATGTACGGAAACTTTAGAATGCCCGGAGTTTCCTTTAGCAGATGGTGAATTTTATAAAGGTATCACATTGGCTTTGACAAATGCAGAGGTAAATAAAGATACCTGTAAAGGTGAACTAGATGATATGACAAAAGAGAAAGATAAACTGGAGGCATGCACGAATAGTTTAAAGAAAGCAATCGAAGAAGCGACCAAAGCAAGCGAAGGCAAATAATCGCAGCCAAGTAAAAGTAAAAGTAATTTTTCAACCTTAAAAAAAATTAATCATGCCAAGAACAGGAGATTATCCCTTACCAAAGTTCCATTTTCGAGTAGAATGGGGAGAAGATTTTCAAATTGGATTTACAGAAGTTAGCGGTTTGGATTTTGAAACTGAAGTTATCGAATATAGAGAAGGAAGTAGTAAAAAATATAATAAAACTCAACAGCCAGGATTGACTAAGTTTAGTGATGTAACACTTAAGCGAGGAATATTTGAGGGAGATTTTAATTTTTATGAAGAATGGAAAAAAACATATTTTTTCCAAGAAGGAAATAAAACGGGTAGTCAATTCAGACGAACGATTACCATTAAACTTCTTAATGAAAATCATGAGCCAATTATTACCTGGCTATTAGAAAACGCATGGCCATCTAAAGTGCAATCTACTGACTTAAAAGCAGATGCGAATGAAGTTGCCATTGAAACAATGACTTTAAAACACGAAGGATTGACCATCTCTTAATTTATATCAATGTCTCAAATCGATCAATTTTATCAAACAGTTGGATTTCATTTCTCAGTTGAATTTACAGGACTGGGGCTGAATGATCAGAGCATTGATGCTCGATTTCAATCTGTTACTGGACTTGATGTACAATTTGATACAGAGACTATCAAAGAAGGGGGAGAGAATAGATTTGAACATGTTGTTCCCTCTCGAAGAAAGTATTCTAATCTCACTTTGAAGAGAGGTTTATTATCGCCTAAATCTGCATCTGAAGTTACAACTTGGTGTAAGCATGCCTTCGATAATTTGTTTATTGAAATAATTCAACCCATTAAACCTATTGATTTGGTGGTCACTTTGTTAAATGAAAACCATGATGTTTTGATGATGTGGGACGTAAAACACGCCTGGCCCGTAAATTGGAAAATGGGCGAGTTGAATGCAGAACGAAGTGAAGTCTTAATCGAAACCCTTGAATTACATTATAATTATTTCACATTTAAAGCACCATAAGTTATGCCTTTAGAAGTTCGAGAATTGGTCATCAAAGCTCAGGTAGGAAGTAATATGAGTAGTCAAGGAACCGTAGAAAACAACCACCCAGACCATAATTCTAATGAGGATATGATTCAGCAATGTGTAGAAAAAGTATTGGAAATCATAAAAGAAAAAAGTGAAAGATGACTCTACCTATTCCTTTTACACAGACTAATGTTCTTAAGGCATTTATTGTGCCTTATATGGATTGCCAGCTGAGGATTCCATTGGTACATCTTGTTTATGTTATTCCTGTAAATCCAGAATCGTATAATGAAGGTTTGGATGTCAATCTTGATAAAAGACTTGCTTCAGGGGCACAACACGGACCTATAAAATATTCAAGTACTAATCCTCAAAATTTGAAACTTGATTTTTATCTAGATGGAACGAATACCATTGATGGTTATTTCAATCCTGGGAACCTTCCAGTTTTAGCACAAGTTGAAAAGCTCAAATTGGCTATGTACGATATAAATGGAGATATACATAGGCCTAATTTTTTAAAGATTTTTTGGGGGTCACTTGTTTTTTGCGCTGTTCTAAAAACTATAGATATTAATTATACTCTTTTCAATCCATTAGGAATACCGATTAGAGCAAAGGTAGCTATATCATTAGTCCAGCATGAGGATAGAGAATTAAGCCTACTAAATAGTGTATTAAGTTCTCCCGATGTTACTCATATCAGAGACTTGAAAGCAGGACAACGACTCGACCAAATGTCCAATGATATATATAATGAATCCAATCTTGTATTGCAAGTTGCTAAAGCAAACAATCTCACAAGTTTTAGAAATGTCAAGGCTGGAACTGAAATTACTTTTCCACCTATCGATAAACAAAATACATAACTATGCAAAGGGTCATTCCAAATAACTGTCTTCACGATGTAGTTACATTTGAATTTTTTTCTGATGGGAGTAAGGTCGATCCTTCACTAGAAATAATGTCTATTAATATTAGCAAACAAATCAATCGAATACCTACTGCAAAAATAATAATTAGAGATGGGGATGCAGCTTTAGAAACTTTTGATGAAAGCGATAAAAACCAATTTATCCCAGGAAAAAAAGTTAAAATTAATTTAGGCAGAGACAGTAAAAATGAAACTCTTTTTGAAGGGATTGTTACCAAGCACTCTATCAAAATAAAAAGAGGAACACCCGTCTTAGTAATTGATTGCAAAGATGAAAGTGTAAAAATGACTATAGGGAGGCATAGCAATTATTTTGAAAATGTTACAGATAGTCAATTGATAGAGGAGTTGATTGGAAATTATGGAAAACTAAAAAGAGGAACGATCAAGGCTACTAAATTAAATCACCCCAACCTTGTTCAATATCATTCAAGCGATTGGGATTTTATGTTGTCTCGAGCAGATGTTAATGGATTATTGGTAACTGTTGATAATGGGGAAATATCTGCTCAGCTCCCTGATACCAATCAAGAAGCTGCTCTAAGTCTCTTATATGGAGCTACGATTTTTGAATTAGATGCTGAGATAGATGGAAGAACTCAATTTCAAAATATAGGAGCAAGATCGTGGGACTATACCAATCAAAAATTGTTTGAAGCTGATACTGACTCTGCCAAAGTAAAAGAACCTGGCAACATTACAGGGGCAAAGATTGCAGAAGAAACCATTCAACTTAAAACATTAGAATTGCAGCATAGCGGGAAAATCATAGAAGAAGAATTACAAGATTGGGTGAATGCTTCTATGCAACGTAGTCGACTCTCCAAAATAAGAGGGACAGTAAAAATTAATGAAGGGTTTGGAAAAATAAAACCTGGCGATTTACTTGAATTGCAAGGAGTAGGAAAGAGGTTTAATGGGAAAGTATTTGTGGCTGGAGTTTTTCAAGAAATATACAATGGAATGTGGGACACCATTATCGAATTTGGCCTTTCTCCTGATTGTTTTTATAAAGACAAAGACATCAATGAAATGCCTGCATCGGGTTTGATTCCAGCGATTCATGGTTTGCAAATCGGGAAAGTAGTTCAATTAGAAAAAGATCCAGATGGAGAAGACAGAATTTTAGTAAAACTACCGATTATAGATCCTACTGCAAATGGAGTATGGGCAAGAGTGGCAAGCCTGGATGCTGGAAATAATCGAGGTGCATTTTTCCGACCGGAGTTAGATGATGAAGTTATCATGGGTTTTATCAATGATGACCCTAGAGATGCAATCGTATTAGGTATGCTAAACAGTAGTGCAAAACCAGCTCCTATTGTTGCTAAAGATGTCAACCATGAAAAAGGATTTGTAACAAGAGATGAGTTGAAATTACTATTTGATGATGAACATAAAAAAATAACTATTAGTACTCCAGGTGGAAATAGCATCACTATCGACGAATCTGAAAAAACGATAGAGATAAAAGATCAAAATGATAACAAGTTGGTTATGGATCCATCTGGAATTCAAATGGAAAGCCCAAAGGAAATTATAATAAAAGCGGGTACTTCAATATCTATCGAAGCTAAAACTTCATTGACTTTGAAAGGAGCATCCATTAGCGCTCAGGCACAAGGCCAATTAGAAGCTAAAGGTGCAACGACAAAAATGGAAGCTCAGGGGATAGCTGAAATCAAAGGCTCATTGGTAAAAATTAATTAAAAGAATATGCCTCCAGCAGCAAGAATAGGTGATAATCATGTATGTCCATTGGTTACTGGAACGGTTCCACATGTGGGCGGGCCGATTACTGGACCAGGTGCTCCTACTGTTTTGATAGGAAGTCAACCTGCTGCAGTAGTGGGAGATATAGTAACCTGTGTTGGTCCACCTGATACCATAGTCAAAGGCTCAGCAACGGTATTAATAGGAGGCAAACCTGCTGCAAGATTAGGCGACTTGACAGCTCATGGTGGAACAATTGTTCTTGGGCTTCCTACAGTAATGATTGGAGGTTAGAAGATTATAAAATAAAAATATTATGGCAGAGAATTCATTTTTAGGTCAAGGCTGGTCATTCCCTCCTACATTCAGTAAGGCAGATGGAACATTAGAAATGGTAAGCAATGAAAAAGACATTGATCAGAGTTTAGAAATATTGCTCTCTACAAGTTTGGGTGAAAGAGTAATGCAACCTCAATATGGATGCAATCTAAAAGACTACCAATTTGAACCACTTAATAATGGATTGGTAGGCTACCTAAAAGATCTGGTAAAAACATCCATCCTTCTTTATGAACCTAGGATTGTGCTTGAAGGAGTAGAAGTGACGTCTTTAGAATCCAACGATATCATTGAAGGGAGGTTTAAAATATTGGTGGATTACCGAATCGTAGAAACCAATTCAAGATACAATTTTGTGTATGATTTTTATTTAAGAGAGGCGAATGTTTCTCCCATTTAATGGAATAGAAAAACGCAATGTCAAACTATACAAAAATACCGCATCCATTATTATCTGATTCAGGTACTTGTCAATCTGAAAGATACCCTGCGTTGCTCAATCCTAATTCTATTAAGATAGATGATCAACAATTGGAGGATGTATTAAATTTCATTAATAAGTATGCCAGGTTTATTAATTATTATGAAGCAGAAAAAATAAATGAAAGCAGCAATGGCGAAAATTATGAAATAAACATTAGTAATTGGAAAGAGCTTTTTAGTAAGAGCATTCCATTCCAATTAGCTGCCTTGAGCAAGATTGATGTAGATGAATTGAGTTTTAATCTTTCAAGAATACTTCAATTGGTTGATGAGTTTCCTACTCAAGAAAACTTTCAAATACTATTAGATTTTATTTTTACAGAGTTGATCTTAATTTTTGAAAGTAGTTTGAATAATATAAAAAAAGTTGAAACCTCTTTTGGAATTGTTTTACAAAGAACCATGAGTTCAAGTTTACGTGATCCATTAGAAAACTTTATTTCTTTAACTAAAAAACTAGTCAACCTTTCATCTCTCAAAGGGCTAAACATTGCCGACAAAATCACGCTGGAGAATTGGGATATTGTTGAGCTAAATTCCATTGAAGAAAGTCCGTTAAATTCAGCTCCTGCCATTGTTCAAGCATTAGAAAGAAATGCGAATTTATTCTTAAATGAATTAAAATCCCTCGCTGCCAAAACCTCTAACTTCCTTCCTCAAGTACTCTATCCAAATGAAGAAAGCCAACAAGGAAAAATAGGTCCTCATATAGGGTTATTAATTGCCTTTTTGAATCTACAAAAGCGGTTTGTCAATGATCTGAACGACATCACTCGAAGGCATTTATTGTACTTCTATAATGATGTTTTACAAATCAAAGGAAAACCTGCTCGACCAGATGAAACTTTTGTAGTATTCGAATTACAAAAACAAGTTGAAAGTTCTTACTTCCTTCCCAAAGGAACAAAGGTAAAGGATGGAAAGGATGACAATAAAGCGGACATCATATTTGGATTAGAGAAAGACATTGTTCTGGATAAAGCAGAGATTAAGGAATTGAGAACGCTTTATTTAAATCCTGTTTTCGGCTACTTGAAAAAAGCAGCTGCACCAATTGTTTGTGACAAGGGGGATTTAGAAAAATTTACCGAAGGATTATACATTGCACCAAAGGCGAATAGCTTGGATGGAATTGAAGAAGATTTTACAGAAGACCCAAAAAATTGGGCAACGCTTGGAGCCAAAGAAAGTAAATTATTAGTTGGAATAGATTATCAAGAACACCCACCTGCTAGGATAGGATTTGTTTTAGCTTCGCCGGTTTTATTTTTAAATGAAGGGCACAGAACAATTAATGTTTTACTGGACTGCTCCATTGATGACCCAGACGGAGAGTTGAGTACTGATTTATATAATAAGATAAAAACGACATCAATCCAACCCTTTAAAATTTACTTAAGTGGTAAAGAAGAATGGTTAGAAGTACCCGATAGAGCAATAACGTTTAGTTTAACTCATGGAATAGTTACAAAAATAGAAATTAAGATAGAGTTATCTGATGATTTTCCAGCAGTTACTTTTTCTGATGTTGAAGTATTAGGTGAAGAGATTGGTTCGATTCAGCCTTCTATGAAAATAGAACTTGATCCAAATAAAAAATGGATTTGCGCAAGCGAGAAATTTGAACCTTGTTGTACTTTGTTGCATTGTCAAGAATCAAAAGACATTGACATTTCTGTCTATCATTTTTTTAAATTTCTAAAAATAGATGAAAGTTGTATTGATGTAGAGGTATGCGGAGTGAAAAATCTAATCGTCCAAAATGATGAAAGTATACAGGATGTTAATGGATTGGTTTATCCATTTGGAACGAGACCAAATGTTGCTGATTTTAATAGAGAATTCTTTTTTGATATATCTGATCTTAATAAAAATTTAGTTGGCCCCAATTTTTATATTGGGAGTAAAGAAGTGTTTTTAAAAAATTGGAAGGATGTTTATTTGAATTTATCATGGAAGGATAAACCAACCAACTTTAATGAACATTATCTAGCCTATAGATTTTTAGATGGTGATGGCGACGGTGCAATCACTCCTGGTTCAGCGACTGATATTTATGGATTAAATGAGGATGAGTTTGAAATTAATTTGAGTATCCTTAAAGATGGTATTTGGGTCAGAGAACTTGATGATTCGATAGTAGATACTCTCCCTTCTAATATCAATATCCAAAATGTATTTACCAATCATTATAATAGAAGGTTATTCGAAAAGGATTGGGCCAATACTGTCAACTTTCCTAGATGTAGAAATTACTATGATCCTTCTATAGAAGATCCATTTGACCAAGTTATTAAAATTGAAAATAATAATTTCCTTGCTGGAGGAGCTTCATTTGATTTTAAAGATTCAAATATTGAAATAGACTCATATGATATAGATACAAGAGATGGGTTTTTAAGAATTACACTTGAAAACCAAGACTTTTTGCATAAAGAATATGCATTCGTTATGGCTCGGCAAATGATGGCTCTTGGAAATATTACAAGCGGAGATGCTCTTGAAGGAGCTGTCTATATTGATAGTGGATCAGGAACAATAATCGTCTTCAATAATATCTCTGGAATTTTATTTGATCTGGCCCTTGATATAGATGCAGCTTGTCTTCTTTCCATGACTACCTCCCAAAAAGCTGAAGACCTTAAAAATGCGTTGCTTAGTCTTCAAACAGAAGTTGGTCAAATAGGAACTGAGCTAAGTAATGCTGTTCCTGATGTAGTTGTTATTGCCACAGAGTTTGCTGATGTAGACATCTTGTTAAATGACCTACTGGATGGTACGGGTAACTCAGCGCAATCGTTATCAACTGATTCGGATGATGTAGAAACGATAGCTTGTAGAATCAGAGATAACAAAAACGCTTTAAATTTTTTAAGTAAATTTTTTAATAATTCTGGCACCCTAAAAAAACCGCTCGAAGTTCCAATACCCAACGAACCTTGGACACCTATCATCAAAGACATCACACTTGATTATACTGCAAAAGCAGAAGCTACTGATATTCAATTAATACATTTATATCCATTCGAAAGCACATACAGCTTAGAGGATATAACGACCGCACCAAGCTTACTTCCTGTCTTTACCGATGAAGGCACCCTCTTTATAGCATTGGATAATATCACGAAAGGGAATGTGTTGAATCTCTTATTCAATATGGCTGAAGCTACGGCGAATACAGAAATGTCTAAACCAAAGATCAATTGGTCTTATCTCAGTAGCAATATATGGAAGGACTTAAAACCAGGTTTTGGAGTATCAAATGATGGCACAGACGGATTGACCAAATCAGGAATTGTAGAAATAATCTTACCTGCTGATATCAACAGGGATGAAAATACAATAATGCCAGATCAAGATTATTGGATAAAAGTGGCTACATCAGAAAACAGCAAAGCAGTTTGTGAAACGATTTCTATACATACTCAAGCAGCAAAAATCAAAGCTGTATTTTCTCCTGAAAATGATCTTAAAAGATTAAGTACTCCTCTTGAAGCTGAAAAAATCAATCGATTAGATAGGGCAGATACGAGTATCAAAAAAGTTTCTCAACCTATACCTTCTTACAACGGAAGACCTCCTGAATCAGAAGCACCGACACTCCTTTATCGTCGTATTAGTGAAAGACTACGGCACAAAGGAAGAGCTATTGCCAGGTTTGATTATGAGCGAATAACATTAGAAAATTTCCCCCAAGTGTTTAAAGCAAAAACGATCAATCACACGCTTGGCTTACCAGGGAACAAATTTGTTAGAGATCTAGAAATAGTTGCTCCGGGGCATGTGGTAGTTGCGGTCATTCCGAATATTCAAGAATTAAATTCTGGAAATATATTAGAGCCAAGAGTGCCTTTAAGCCAACTTGGTCAAATTAAAGATTTACTTCAAAAGAAGAATTCTCCATTCATTGAATTAAAAGTTCTAAACCCGCGCTATGAAAAAATAAATGTTGCGATTAATGTAAAGTTTCAAAAAGGAAATACAGGAGCGTTTTTCGAAAAAAAATTAGAGCAGGATATTAAGCAATTCTTAGCTCCATGGATGATTGGAAAAACGGATCGCCTTGAATTTGGAAGTATACTTGCCAAATCAGATCTCATTTATTTTGTGGAAAAATTATCCTATGTGGATTTTATATGTCAGATAGATTGGATTCTTGAGTTTGATTTGGATGAGAATTGTACGCTACGAGAAATTTCGTGTACCGCCTCAGATGGTGGATCAGGAGAATTCATATCTCCTCTTACAGCTCGTTCTATTTTGACTGCAGGGGAAGTAACAGTATGCGAATTATTAGAGCATTGTGAATCGTATGATAGTGATGTTCCATGTGAAAAAGATAAGGGGCAAGTGGTTCTTTAATTTTAGTTTAATACCAAAATGACCATGAAGGAAACAACCATAAAACTTTTGCAAAGAGAAGATCAAAGTTTTGAAAAGGATCACTTTGATTTTGATTTTCTTAAAAAAGAAGGCTTAAAGCATATTAGTGCATTATCGGGAAAAATTTGGACAGATCATAATGTTCATGATCCCGGGATTACTATTTTGGAAATGGTGAGTTACGCTTTAATGGATTTAGGCTATAGAACTCAATTGCCTATTCAGGATTTGTTGGCTTCTCCTTCTGGTTCGGTTGACGATAGTTATTTTTCCCCTGCTCAAATTTTATCTAATAATCCAACGACGATTTTGGACTACCGAAAATTGTTGATTGAAATTGAAGGCGTTAGAAATGCATGGCTTGTTCCATTTCAAGGAGAGCAATATAGTATCAAATACCAACCTGCGAGAACAGAGGAATGTCAACAATACAGAATTGAATGTCCTCCTATTGATCCAACAAATAAGGACCAAGTCATCTTTACACTTAATGGATTGTATTCTATTTGTATCCAAAAAGAACCTTATTGGAATATAGAAGAAGAGGAAAAACTAAAAGAAAAGGTTTTAGATAAACTGCATGCGCATAGAAACCTATGCGAAGATTTTGCTGAGGTGAAAATATTGTGTGAAGAAGAGATGGGTATTTGTGCAGATGTAGAAGTTAGTAATGAACAAGATCCTGAAGAAGTGTATGTGAACATACTTATTGTAATTGAGAAATTTCTTTCTCCTAATATTACTTTTTTTACGCTCCAGGAAATGTTGAATGAGAAGGGGAAATTGATAGAAGAGGTATTTGAAGGAAGACCTTTTGATCCAGATTATAATAGCCCTGGGTTTATAGATGTGGAGGAGTTAGAAAATATTCCACTTAGAAAAGAAATTCATTTATCTGATTTATACAATGTCATTGGTTCAGTTGAGGGAGTAGAGTCCGTTCGGAATCTTATTTTAAATGGAACTACTTTAAAAGGAAATCACTCTGCATCAGATGCTGAGGGTGATAATTGTGGAGAATGGATTTTTCATATAGCAGAAGATCATGTACCAGTTTTTTCATCTGAAAAAAGTTGTATCACCTTATCAAGAGATGGTTCAGTATTCCAGTTAGATAGTTTCGAAATTCAACGCCTAAAGAGCCAAAGTCTAAAAAGCGGTTCCTCAGGAAGAGCAAAAGGAAATAAATCCTATTTAGATATTGAAATTCCTAATGGGAATTTTAGATCGGATTTAGGAGATTATTATTCTATTCAAAATGAATTTCCAGATGTGTATGGAATTGGAGAAGGAGGATTATCTGATTCAGCTTCAAAAAATAGAGTTGCCCAAGCACTTCAATTAAAAGGGTATCTACTTTTCTTTGATCAACTTTTGGTAAATTATTTGACTCAATTATCTAACGCTCGAAATTTATTTTCGTTTAAAAATTCCCCTCAACAGATAAATCAAAATGGAGCACTAGATACCGTTCCTGAATTAGATAAGTTATTGCAGTTTTACAATAGTGAACAAGAAGCGGTTACTCTACTTCCGCTTTCTAATACTGATTTTTTCAAAAGTGATAATGGAGAAAATATTAAATTAGGATTGGAATTTATTAACCCTCTAGAATTTAACTTTTCTGGAAAAACCTACATCACTAATAATAAATTAAGTAGGGATGTTCAAATAGAACAATTGGCTAGAGAGCTCAATCAAGAGAACTATACAATTGATATATATCCAACTGAGAATTGTTTCTACTTTGTTATTAAACCGAACACTTTATCTATTCTATTGTTAGGCAGAGCTGTATTTGACACTCCAGAAGAAGCCAAAATTGCAGCAAATAATATAGGTTACATTGGAACGAAAAAAGAAAATTTCGAACGTATCAATTGTCCTCAGGTTCAAGAATATAGTTTCGAATTGCCTTTTTCTCCTTCAACCAATAATACTTCTCTTGTCGAAGAACTTACGGAAACAGAACAATCTAAATTAGATAAAAGAAATCTTTTCTTGGATCATTTGTTGGCACGTTTCTCCGAGTCATTTACAGATTATAGCTTGTTATTGTTTAATCAACTTGATGATAAACCTGAAGCTTCTCGATCGGTCATCCAAGCTAAGACTAACTTCCTAACGAACTACCCAGAATTGAGTGGCAATAGAGGAAAGGCATTTAATTATCGAGACACAGAACCCATTTGGGATTCTGAAAATGTGTCTGGGTTAGAAAAACGATTATTTGCCTTGACAGGAATGGAAGATTGGAAAAAGAAATATCTGTGCAATTTTGAAGTACATCAATACCAGCCAGAATATCAGGTCGTATTAAAGTATCATGACAAAACTATATTCAAAGCAAAGAATGTTTATTCTTCTTTTGATAAAGGAGTTGAGGTATGCAATGCTATTTTAACAGAAGCTAAAAATAATTCCTTTTATGGTAAAAGAGATTTATCGAATTGCTATCAAATCGTTTTCCAGAGTTCAAAAAATATAGAACCATTATCTTTTGAGACCAAAGCAGAACGTGATATTTGTTTCAATGCTATTCGAAATTTATTTCATGCAGAACCTGTTGATGACAATACTAATATTTGCCCCTCCAATTCAGTTTTTATTCAGGAATTAAAAGCTCACTCAGGTAAGGTAGTTGCAAAAAGCAAAGATGTTTTTACAACAGAAGATAAAGCAGTAGCCAAAGAATTAGATTTTATAAAAAATATAAAAAAGCAAACTCCTTTAGATGGATTCGACTTGTCCAAACTTGAACTTACACCTAAGAATGTAAATGGGGAGAGAATTTCAATTGAAAAATCAATAGTTAATTCAAGTGTAAAAATTTCAAATGCAGAGTACAGATGGCAGATACTTGGTATTGATCAAAAACCTATTTTAAGTGGTACACAATATTTTTCCAATCAATCAGAAGCATTTTTGAATTATATAAAAACTGTTTTTGAAGGAAATAAAAAATGGATAATTAAAGATAAAGTCATTCACCTTCATGGACAGTCTGAATCTGTCTTAGCAGAGCAAGTCATTACCTCTGAGGCTGCTGGAAAACTTATAAAAGAGCAAGCTGACCAATTTTTAAACGCTACGAAGGTTAAGAAAAAATATTTAAAAGAAACCGGATTAGCATATGGATTTGAGATAAGAAATGGGGCCAACAGAGTTTTAGTAGAAAGTGCAGTTTTACATCAAAAGAAAAACTTGGTTAAAAATATAGTTGAATCTTTTAAGGTAGAACGATATGAAATAAAATTGTTAGATGGAGGAGAATCTATTATTGAATTTAAAGATGAAAAGGGTAGAGTCATCGCTATGACCAAGGAACCAACGAGTGACCCTAAATCAATTTTAAAGCAAATTACTTCTAATATTGAAAAATTAAAAATTGTCAAAAAAAGTAAAACGCATACTTTTAAAATAATAAAGGACAATGAAGAGCTATTGGAAGGGTTTACTCGATATAGTAGTGCCTCAAAAGCTTATACTGCGCTTTTTCAATTTATGGAGGATTTTAAAAATGAAAGATTATCATTTAGAGAAATTAGTGAACAAGAAATTGAATTAGCTGAAATCGAATTATATGTCATTGATCAGCAAGGTCAATTTTTAGCTTTTTCTCCCAAAGAGAATTTTAGAAAACCAGAATATTGGGAAAACGAAACAAAGGAAATTAAACAGACAATTACTAAACTGGAATTCCCAATTGGTTATAGTTCCGAATCAAAATATTACTTGAATGATGAGCATGGTAATGAATTCGTTCGTTCAAATGTTTATTATTCAAATACATCATCTGCTCGGAAAGCTGGGAATAACGCTCTTTTTGCCATCGCATTATTAGAGGATATTGGGAAGCAGATTGTTTTCTCCAAAAGCCAAAATGCTTATGCATTATCTCTTGAGGATATTCAATCAGAACTCCATTTTTCTATACAAGAAGATCGGGCAACACTAGAAAATCAATTAGAATGTTTCCAAAATAATTTATTAGATCATTCCTATTCTGTAGCCTTTTCTCCCAAACCTAACAAATGGAAATATCAATATTATTGGTTAGATGAAAAAGGAGTTGGGCATACCTTATTTCAAAGTAAAAAACAATATAATTCCTGGGATCAAGCTAAAGATATGTACTTAAGTTTCTTAAGTTCCAAAACGGAATTGGTATTTGAAGAGATAAATAAATCAGGAAAATTTAGTTTTCAGATAACTTATAATGGAGAAATTTTGGAGCACCCCAATACTTATCAAAGTGCTGCAGAAAGGGAGGATGTAATTCGACAAATAACATCAATGTTTGCTTTTTTTGATTCACCTGAAGCGGATACATCTTGTGTATTTTTGACAGAAAGATCTCGTGATAATAACAGTTATGTTTATCGCGTATTTAAAAAGGGAAACCCAATAGCTTTTCATCCTTGTGGTTGTTTTGATTTAACAATTCAAGTAGAAGAGCTAGATTACAAAAATAGATTAGAGGCACTTTGTGAACGTATATATGAAATCCCCGAATTTTATTTGAGAGGTAATCAATTGGTTTGCCAAATTGAAGGAAGGTATCATTATGTATTGAAGGTTAAGAAAACAAATGAAGTTTGTTTGACTAGTAAAAAAAGTTATTACTCAAAAGAACAGGCTAAAGAAGCTTTCGAAGAAGAATATTTGATTTTAATTCACTTAGCTTCGGATGGTAATAATTACTTAGAAAACGTATTAGAGGATGGTACATTAGAATATTGTTTAGGAAAATCTATTGAGACAGCTTTAGCAACATTCTCAAAAGATACTAATGATAATAAGGAAGAAAAGGCAAATATGTTTTTCTCCTTTCCAATTCGTTTTAAAGCAAATCGTATTGGTGAAAAATGTTTTGAGGATGATATTAAAGGATATTATTTTCATATAGCGGGTACAGATTTGGATTGTGAAGTTGATTGGTTGAGTACCAATTGTTATGCTACTTATGCTGAAGCATGGAAAGCGTTTCATCATTTTTTGAATTTATTAAAGAACAAAAACAATTTCCGCACACACCTCAAATCTGATTTAAAGGATTGGCGAGATGATATTGTAACTCCTCCACCGTTTGTGAAAACTCCACAAAATGGTTCAAAAGCTGCTGCCGTGGTATTATCACCAATGGATAATCCATGTTGCTCTTATATTACAATTACCGAAGTGTTGGTCGAAAGTTGTTCGGAATATTTGAATGAGCAATGTGCTTGGGGGCTGGATGATATAGTGGCTACATATGAACCCCATGCATTTGTTACTTTGAGCGATGCTTGTATAGAATTGGAAAAACTTTCCTTAGTTAATATATTGTCTGATATTAGAGTCAAATCAAAACCAGCAACAAGTAAAGTGGCTGTATTTTATTTTGAAATTCCAATTTCTGTAAATAGAAATGGGCAGGTAGAAAATAATTATTTAGTAGGAAAGCAACATTTTGACGGCCTAGCTCAGGCAGAAGAATTTGGTGAAGCTGTAGTCGCTTCGCCTCAAAACCTAGAATTAAAAGTCATGCAAGATGATGATTGCTTATATAGGATTGCACTTGTAAGACCTTGTGAAGAACCAAAAAAAGTCAAATTACCTAATCGACAGATCGATGATGAATGCCAAAGTAATTTTAATACCAAAACAGGGCTGGAACGATTTTTAAAAGCAGCTTGTCAAGATGAAGCATTTGTGCCATGTATCAATTATGATAAAAAAGATTTCGCCTATACGTTTAAAGTAGTAGATCCTGATACCTATTATGTCGGTCATCATCCTTGTCAATTTCATACAAGAGAAGAGAGAGATAAAATGATCACTTGGATTTCTACTCAAGTAAAAACTGGAAATTGGACGTTTGATTCTTATTCGAAATCAGATGGTAAAAAAGTAGTGCGTATTTGTTTTTCCATAAAAGAAAACCTTACAGATGGAGAAGTTCATTTGATAAAAGCACCTTCAGAATTTAATCCATTTAACGTAAAAAATGAACTAGACCCAACTGGAAATGGATTATCATTTTGTGTATTTGAATTCGTTTCAGCCGATATTTCGGAAGAACAACTCATTGTTTTATTGCAGGACGAATCCCATTTTATTCCTACAGGGGATATTAATGACGCCAACTACGGAATTGCACTCATCAACCCCAATTGTGTATTAGCTAAAAATCCTCAATCCTACTCTTGCGAAGAAGATTTGTGGGAGGCTATCGAAATGACTAAAGTGCATATCCATACAGAGGGAATGCATTTAGTTGAACATATTTTACTACGTCCTGAAAAAATGATAAATGCAGGTAGTCGAGCTGAATCATATGATTGCTCTTGTACATTATTAGCAAGTCCGGATTTGGATTGCAAACTGCCAATATCAGATGAAGAGATTGATCCTTGTCTAATTCCTGAAGGGCAAAGTGAAGATTATGCCCCTACATATGTGCCTGGTGCAGATCCTTATTCATTTTTAGCGACAACCATATTCCCATGTTGGTCAAAACGTTACAAAGACCAAAATTTTAGAACTTTTGTAACCAATACTTTATTGAGAGAAGCGCCTGCTCACATTGCCATCAATCAATTGTGGGTAAGCCCAAAACAGCTCTGTAAGTTCGAAGATCGATATCGTAAATGGCTGAGACACAAAGCTGAACTGGATAATTGCGAGGATACTAATATGCCTTGTGATTTGATAGAATGTATAACTGAATTAAGAAATTGCTGTACTAAACTACAAGAAGAAGAAAGCCAAGATTGTGAGTGTGGGGATGAAGAAGTTAAATTAAATATTCATGGAATTGCGATGAATTCAATGTTTAATTATTCAAGGAATTATTCGAATCCAATATTAGAAAGTCGATTAAGATATCTTCCTAGTATAGGTAATCAATTGGTTCTTGGTAAGAATAAATTCAAAGAATTTATTCTAGAATACCCAAGTTTGGATATAGATGTTTTAGCTTTTTCAAAATCGGTTGAACCAGTTGCGAAAGCAACCGCAAAAGAGGCAAAAAAACCTTCGTCTAAAAAGGAAGCAACTCCAATTGATTCAACAAAAGAAGCAACAACTCCAAGTACTGCTAAAATTCCTAAAAGTAAATCGAAGCCAGGAGTGAAGACAGGTAAAAAAACTTCTACTCCGAAAGCAAAGGCTATAGAGAAAAAGGAAACACCTACTCCAAATAAAGTTACTTCTAAAGTTAGGCCAGTAGCTAAACCAAAAGCTCTTGCTCCACGACCATTTATATCCAATGTTCAATCGGTAAAGGATAATACTATTTTACGTACGAAAACATATGCTCATATTTTGGCTTATGCTGAAAAAGTTGCGAGTAAAAAAGTAACAAAAGTATTGATTAAGGAATTATCAGATAAGATTATAACCTTCTCTCTTCGGTATACAATTGGGAGAAAAGGAGGAGGCGAAGATAAATTTTACATTGCATTGATAGCGGATGCGATTGCATTGACATTGGATAAATTGGTCGAACAAAACAAAGAAAAACTACTCTTCGAAAAAGAACTCAGTAGTGTATTTTCAAAGTTGAAAGAAAAAGATATTAGTCTTGCTTTGATTAAAAAACATTGGAATGCAAAAGTGCTTAAAGCAAAAATCAAAGATGCTCCAGTAATTGATCTTTATTTAAAACTCATTGAATAATGAAGCATGTCATTGGCAAACAAGTAATTCAACTTCAAGTAGGTACAGACCAAGATGCGTTCTTGTTGCAAAATCAATTCAGTAAAATGTATTGGGAAGACCTTGTGCCTGCGATGGAAAAACTATTTGATGAACTAACGGATGGAGATGAATATATTGCCATAGATAAATTGGAAATTGATCTAGGAGTTTTGACAACAATGGAATTACGAAAAGAAATTATTCTTCCCATATTGAGACAGGAGATGAAAAAATGGTTTCAAAGAAATAAAACTCAAACCACCAATATAGAAAGAACTTCTATTCAACAAAGTGTCTTTGAAAAGTGGATATTTTTTTTAACGAAAGGATATTTGCCATGGAGTATTTCACATTTTCCTGAAAATTGGACCACGTCAGTGTTAGATAATTTGGCTTCCAATGTACATGCAATTAATAGGTTGCAGAAAGAATTATCGCATTCCATTTTTGCGCGCAAGAGATTGGTCCAACAACACGATGCTGAATTTTTGCAACACGTAATTGAAGCCTTTACAGCAAAAAATCAAGCCGAATTGATTCCCTTTTTAGAGACATTGGCTTCTGAGGAGACAAAAGAAAGTTTTTGGGATTTTGCCATTGAAAAGACAATAGTAAAACAAAATAAGATTGAAGATTTAAAACTACTTCAAGCTTATAAAGACATAGTCAAAATTGATTCAAAGAAAGAGAAGTCTCTGGCTAAAATAGATATTCTACAAGAAGAAGAAACTACGATATCGAAAGAAGGCATCTTTATTCAAAATGCAGGAATCGTATTGTTGCATCCCTTTCTCACGCGCTTCTTCAAACGTTGTGATTTATTGGTTGGTAATGAATTCAAAGACCATGAAGCAGTGAGTAAAGCTATCCATCTGCTTCATTACATGGCGACGGATACAGAAGAACCCAATGAACATGATTTGAGTTTGTTGAAATTTCTATGCGGGATTCCATTTAATATCCCGATCAAAAAATATCTGCAATTAAGTGCTGAAGAAAAGGAAGAAGCAGATGCATTATTACAAGTTGTCATAGAACATTGGGGAGCACTTGGAGCAGTATCAAATGCCAGTCTGCAAGAAACATTTCTCCAGAGAGATGGTAAGCTCTATCAAACCCAAAATGGATGGCGACTTCAAATAGAAAAAAAGACTTTGGATATTTTACTTAACCAGCTGCCTTGGAATATCAGTATTGTAAAATTACAATGGATGAAAGAATTTGTAACAATAGATTGGATATAAATGAAAACAGCGGAAGTAAAAACGACAGCAAATACCATCCAGCGCAAAAATGAAACAGCGCAAAGTCCTTTCTTTCAGAAAGGCCAGGAAGGTACGTTCTTTTCCAACCAAGCTCTCGCAAATGATACATCTGCACAGCCCTTCTTTTCTCCCTCTACCATCCAACCCAAGCTCACCATCGGTCAGCCCAATGATAAATACGAAATAGAAGCTGATCAAATGGCGGACAAGGTTGTGCAACGGCTATCTGACCCTGCAATAAAACCCTCAATAGATAATAATTCATCCCCTCCAGCTATTCAGCACAAATGCTCTGATTGTGAAGAAAATGAACGCATCCAAAAAATGGAAGGAGAGGAAGAAATGATTTCCAAAAAAGAAATCACTCTTCAAAGAAAGCCAATGTTTGAAAGCGGGGAATATCCACCTGAAGATAATATAGTACAAACTAAAGTTGCCTTAAGTGATATTACTCCAACAATACAACGGCAAGAGGGGGCTCCTGCCAGACGTCGACCTATTGATCGTTTTGATCACTTGCACCCTGATCGTAACCCTGCTGAATTATTGGAGCAGATTAATCCTCCTGTGTTGGAAAGAGCCCGTGTATTTTGTACACAAAATTGTCCGGCGACTGCCAGTACCTTACATGATTATTTACGCACCGGCGAAATTAGCGAGGCCCATTGTAGCCCTATGATGGAAAGAGAATCAGGTTTTGGTTATGAAATTCGAGGGCGGTCACGTCGATTTCGGAGATGGCGGCAAGCCTGGAGATTTATTCGGCGGCGTACCTCACGGCATGGTCAGTTTGTAGTTGTGGAAGGAGATCGGGTAACACCTTCTGAAGGATTGACTCGCTATCATTTTTTCATTATTCTCAATATTAGAAATACCCGTTTTGTTGTTGATGCGTTTTTGCGGGAAGTGAGCCCTAATATAACGAGCTATATAAGGCGTCTTGAAACTCGAAGATATTCTATATACGCGAGTGAGTTTTCTACAAGGCCTGTGATACAACGAAAGCCAATTTTTGAAACTGACCATGAAAAAAATCCCGGAATACAACGAAAGTGTACTTCTTGTGGGAAAGAAGAGGATGATCATATTCAGGAAAAGAGTGAGGTGAGTGCCCATAATACTGCTTCCTCAGGTTTGCAGAGTCAATTGAATAGTTCGAAAGGAGGCGGTTCTGCAATGTCAAAGGATACTGCTTCTTCGATGGGCAGTGCCTTTGGTGCCGATTTCAGCGGAGTGAGAATTCATACAGGGAGTCAAGCGGTGCAGATGAATCAGGAGTTGGGAGCACAGGCATTTACGCATGGAAGTGATATATATTTTAATCAAGGGAAGTATGATACGAGTTCAACGGGAGGGAAGCATTTGTTGGCGCATGAGTTGACGCATACCTTACAGCAGGGAGGGGGAGAGGTTGCTTCTAAAATTCAAAAGCAAGAGAAAGTAGATGCTGTTCAAATGGCCGACAAAATGGTGCAGCGTTTATCTAAAAATGAATCATCGACAACTGACTCATCACTTATCACACCTCATTCATCGCTCCCTGTCGTTCAACATAAATGTTCCGACTGCGAAGAAAATGAAGGTCTTCAGAAAATGGAGGGTGACGAGGATACACTCGCAAAAAAAGAAATTATAATTCAGCGAAAATTGAACCCATTAACAAAAACTAAATCATCTTTAAACCAAACTAAACTAGATGATAATTCCTCAAATTTTAAAAAGCTTGGTTCAAATGGTAAGAGTGAAATGCATAAATCTGAATCAAATGTGGACATAGTTTTATTTCCTTCCTTGGGAGATAAAAAAAACCAAAAAACTGATAAAAAAGAAAATGCATTTGACCTTTTGGATAACCTTCGTAGTTATTACATTAAAGAAGCCAATAATGCAATTGAAAAAAAAGAGGTAGAAATAGATGCAAAAAATTTAGAAGCGAGGCTAGATCGAAAAACAACTAAATCACATTTAAACGATATACTGGAAAGGGATAAAATCCAAAAAAAGATTGTAGAGAAAACTAAAGATTATAAAGCATTAAAAGCTAAAAATAAAAAAGGAGACAAAGCAGCAAATAAATTAGATAATTTGGATTTTGTAATTTTGAATCTTAAAATAGATTTTAATAAACTAAACGATAAGGTAAAGTATACTAAGGGATATTATAATGAAGCAAAACTTACCGAACTTAAAAAGAAAGATATCTCCGTTCCAAATATTAAAGAAGACTATTCTTATGATGATGAAGTAGTTAAAAAGAAAAAGTTTGATCCTAAAAAAACAGCTCTTAAATTAATCAATATTTACATTAATGAGGGTGAACTTAAACCTCAATTATCTACAAATGATAAAAAAATAATATTAAAATATTATAAGGATGGAAAAAATAGTTTATTCCAACTCCAACGATTTATACAATTGCATGTTCAATCTACCGAAGAAATAAAGGCAATTTTTGGAGATGCACCTAATCAACTAAATCCAAATATTTTTATAAAATTAATAGAACAAGGAGTCCATTCTAAATTCAAAACCATTACTAAAGAATCGAAAGATAAAACATTTGTTGAATCTAGAGACCTAGCTCAAAAAGAAGGAGCAAATAAATTCTACAAAGCTGGAAAGTTGTCAGATAAGGTAGAGAAAAAAAATGCTTCAAAACGGCAAATTAAAAAACTGAAAAGACTGAAGAAAAAAGGATTTACCGGTGACTATGGTTCTAAAAATGTAAAACAGGAGTACGCGGAGACGATGACAGGATCGGAATTATTTTTAAAAGAAATTAAAAAAATCAAAAAAGATATTGACTCCAAAGGAGGGCTTATAGAGGATGGAAAAACTAAAATTAAAGTACTAGGTAAAGAAACAGAAATTACAGATTTAAATGAAGTACAAATCACAGAGGGACAATTAAAGGCTCAAATTGCCATAGATAAGGCACTTTTTGATCTTGCTCATCCTCCAACATTACTTACTCCAGAAGAAAAAGAGGAATATGAAAAACCATTGAGAACTATAATTGAAGATTCTTTTGAGGCAAAGATTAAACCTCATAAAGATAAAATTTCTGGTGAAATTCTAAAAGAGTTAGAAAAAAGAGTAATTCCTGATGATTTTATTCAAAATTCATTATTACCATATTGGAACAATAATAAATTGCCATTAATAATTGGAGGTGGCGCATTAGGAGCAGGCGCACTTTATGTTTTAGGAGAACTTTATCTAGATGATGAAATTGAAAAAATTAAGAACAATGATTTTGGAAGCCTAGCCTCGGCCTTAAGTTTCGTTCCTGATCAAACTCTATTAAAAGGCTCTTTTGGAAAAGAATATAGCTTTGGAGGAAAAGATTATAAAAAAACAACATATAGTGGGAAATTGAAATCGCATCAAAAAAAAGCTCCCCCATTGTTCGATAAATCTTTATCAGGGTTAATGAGAAGTGGAGAATCAGGTGAGATCAATGATCGTATTTTAAAAGAAAGCTATACTAGTTACCTTTCTCCAAAATTCGATTTATTAATCAAAGATGAAGTTAAAAAATCTGGGGATGCTGTTCTCCGGCAAAATCTGAATATTTATTTAGATAATAGAATCTATCTTAGAAGCATTGCTGACCTTGGCCCTATTCAAACCTTTACTTCAGCCTTGGGATCTAAGGATTTAGGAAAAATTAAAAAGGCGATTGAAGATGATAATCCAAACGAATTTCTTCATGATAAAGCCGCAGATCAAAATAAAAGTACCTATGATTTTAAATTTGGTAGTAATTACTCATTAATTGTAGGAAATCAGAAAATTAAGGTTTCTGGCGATTATATTTCATTAAATAATTTTGACATAGACAAGGAAACTATGAGACGCTTGGCTTTTAATGCGGAATATGAAAACAAAATAAGCTTAGATCCAAATAATAGTTTAAAATTCACGGCTAAAGGTGGATTTATTAAACGTGACACCCAAAATAATTATAACCTTGAGCAAGATCAATTCAATACCAAACTAGGCCTATCTTATAATTTGGGAAATCCCAAAAAAGGCAAGGCTACTTTTGACGCCTCTCTTAATTACACTCATAAAGATACTTTTGATCCTAATACACAATCAATGAAACCTACAGATGCAAGGACTCTTAATCTTGGAACAAGCTATAAGGGTAATTCAAAATATTTACCTAATAATTTTTACCAATTTGAATTAGGGGCTAAATTTATTAGTGATTTTAAAGGAGGTAATTCTCTAAAAATCTTTTTAATTATAAGACCAAGAGGGTAAAAAAAAATATGAATCCATAATAAAATCAATCTCTTCTCAATTAGAAAAGGCGATGAGGAAAAACGAATAGTCAACATAGGAACATCAATGCACAATCAAAAAACGATAAAAATAATAGAGAAGTTGTCATGTGAAAAAAAGTTACTTATGGAGCAAAACCTGATAGATCTGGTAATAAATGGGAAAATAAAGAAGACATGGTATCAATTGGATATGAAGGAAATAATGAAGTTAAGCATTTGATGATGCTTAACTGCGGAACAACAGATGAGATAAATTGGAATTTAGAAATCGGACAACATTCAGAATTCGATTTCAAACTATAGCAGCTCTTTGATTTTAAAATAACAACTAATTATTTATGCATTCCCACAAAAAACAATACCACAACCCCACCCACTACCAAAAACTCTTCCCAGAGTTACCACCTCTACATTTGGAAGACGACCAACTATGGGAACTCTCTTGCACAATGGTAGAACGCAAAACATGCGCTGACAGTAAGAGCATTACTAACGGCGAAGCCACCTTCGGTCAGCTACTCGCCCATGATATGACTTTTGAAAACGTATCTAGTTTCAAGAAGTCATTCCAACCCAAGCCATTAGCTAATCAAAGAAGCATCGGATTGGATTTGGACAGTATGTATGGCTTACGAACGGAATCCTACTTTTATCAAAAAAGGCAATCCAGCAAATTATTACTGGAACAGCAACAGAATGATGAAGAAACTCAACGCTGGTGGGATGTTCCGCGCAATAGTGAAGGAGTAGCCATTATCCCTGATCCAAGAGATGATGAGAGTATTATCGTATCTCGAATTCATGTATTGATGATGCAATTCCATAATCAGTACATCAATCGATTTTTGAAAGGAATGCCAGAGGCAGAAAAATTTAAAGAAGCTCGATTGCGGATGACTTGGTTTTATCATTGGTTGATTGTGCATCATTATTTATATAAGGTATTGGACAAAAGTATATGTGATGATATTTTTCAAAATGGTGCACAGTTTTATCAGAATCCTTATTTTATTCCGTTGGAATTTTCGGGTGCGGCATTTCGGACTGGTCATTCTCAGTCTAGGGATGTCAATCAATTGAATGAGCATACCATGGCAGGGATTTTTGATCTGGGATCTTTTGAAGCGGCAAATGTATTTGTGGATTGGTCCTATTTATTTGATTGCGGAGATGGCAAAGTACAGATGGCTAAAAAAATAGATACTAAGATTGCTCCTGCGTTTCATGATATTCCATTTTTAAAACATGAAAAAGATATTCGGCAACGGTCATTGGTTTTTAGAAATTTGAAGCGGGGAGTGGTTTATGGATTACCTTCAGGGGAGAGTGTTGCGAAGCGGCTTTGTTTAGAACCTCTCCAGATTCCGGAGACTGAGAAGCTTTGTCTGAAAGGAACACCATTATGGTTCTATATTCTAAAAGAAGCAGAATTACTAAATGATGGTGAATTTTTAGGTCCAGTAGGAAGTCGTATATTAGGAGAAGTATTTATTACCATTTTGAAAAATGACCCCAATTCCTACCTGGTTCAACATCCTAAATGGGAACCCAACGGATTAGGCAATGATAAAGGGGTATTCGGATTTAAAGAATTGATAAATTTTATTTGTGATTAACTAAGGAATTTTATTATTGAACCATTCCTAAATGAACTCATTATGACATTTAAAAGCACAAGAGCATCAAGAAGGCTAAAAAATAATCGATCAGAAGATCAAAAGCAAAGACAACCTTTCTTTTCTAAAGCATCTGACACCGTTCAGACTAAGCAGGAGAATGCATTCTTTCAACCCAAATTAACTATCGGTCAGCCTAACGATAAGTATGAAAAGGAAGCAGATGCCGTAGCGGATTCAGTAGTCAACAAAACCAATCAGCAACCAGCTGTCCAACAAAAGAAAATCAGCAGTATCCAACGCACTACTCTTGCCACTCCTATGGAAGATGAAAAATTAGGAACTGCCGAAGAGCGTATGAGGCGAGATAAATTGATCCAGGAAAAACCTGAAGTTCAAAAAATGGATGATAAGGAAGAAGAGGAAGTGCAAATGAAATCGGAAACTTGTGGAGGTAATACAGCAAGTTCACAATTGAGTCAAAAAATAAGTAGCAAAGCAGGTAGTGGGCAAAAATTATCGCCGAAAGTAAGAGCGGAAATGGAGTCAGGTATTGGTGCAGATTTTAGAGGGGTGAATATTCATACGGATTCGGATGCTGTTCAAATGAATAAAGAATTGGGAGCGCAGGCATTTACGCATGGGAATGATGTATTTTTTAATAAGGGGAAATATGATGGTGATAGTAGTGGAGGGAAGCGTTTATTGGCTCATGAGTTGACACATGTAGTACAGCAAAAGAGTAATAGTTCAATCAATAAAAAGATACAAAGATACGGAGGATGCACAAGCAGTCAGAATGCCATAATTAGTAGTGATCATTTTAGAGCATTAGGAATGTTAGATGTTGCTATAAGAAAATTAAGAAGTTATAATGGTACAACACCTACAGAGATAAACAGTGCACTTAATACTCATTTTGCTGGTAGTACAAGTAGCGCGTTTGGTTCATGGATTCAATTCAATTTGAACTTTTTAAGATCAAGTGCTACTTTGCCAGAATATCAATGTGAAACAGTAGGAAATTCTATGTGGGCATGTACTAGTCCCAATGCAGTTGCAACCGCATTTTGGTGTGTTCCTGGTTTTGATATAAGACTTTGTCCTACTTATTTTGGACAATCAGATATAGAACGGTCTACCAACTTAATTCATGAATGGGTCCATAAATACGGATGTAATTTTGATTTGGGATACGAACATGACAGTGGTTATTCAAGTAATTCAACTTTGACACAACTAATTAATGCTGACTCTTTTGCGAATTTTGTAAGAGATGTTCAATAATAAAAAATGAATAAGAGACCACATTTTGAATACATTGCAAGGGTTACATGGGTGATATTAGCATTAGATTTTATTCTGCTTTTAGGAGGCTTCCACCCTGCTAAACCTACTAGAAATTTTGTGTTATTCTATTCTTCAGTTCTAATAATACTTCTTAATTTGCCAGTAGCTTATTTAATAGTAAAAGGTATTATTTGTAAATGGGAAAACAACACTAGATACATAGTTGCATTGTTGATTCGTGGTCTTATTTCATATTTGATAATTAAATTCATAAGTGGAATCTAAATATTCAATCATTATAATTGTATTAATAATTAGAATTTTAAATGTTAAATCCAGATTCAAAATTAGTATTCGAGAATAATTTTTCTCAATTGAATATTCTTCTAAGAGAAAGGATTAAAAGATATTTTGGATCTAAAACTGATGTTTCTGAAAATATATTTAATACTAATATTAATGAAAAGTACCGTTTTATTCAAGAAATAACTAAAAAACAAACTGAGTTGAATATTGATGAAACAATTTTAATTTCTATTGCTATTACTCCTCATCTTTACCCTCACTTTTTCGATCAGGTCATCCAACAGACCATCCCCAAAGCCGGCGACTTCCCTCAACTCGGTGGTGTCCGTGGCAAAAACTTCCGAGGCTTCCTCCCAACTGGCGAAACTGCGCTCTTTATCCTAGCAGGTGAAGACTTCGAAAAAAGAATGGAAGTGCAACAATACTTCGATGAAGACCACTTTTTTGCAAAAAAGAATATTCTATGGCTGGAACCTGCTCCTTCCGGAGAGCCAAGAATGAGTGGTAAGATCATTATGTCCCAAGAGTATATTGATTTGTTTACCACAGGCAAGGTGGCTCAGCCTAAATTCAGTACGGAATTTCCAGCGCAACTTATCGAAACGGAACTAGAGTGGAGTGATATAATTCTTAATAAAAAAACAACATCCCAAATAAAAGAACTGGAAGTTTGGATAAAACATGGAGATCGATTGATGAATGATTTTGGGATGCGGAAAAAATTAATTCCTGGGTATCGTGCATTGTTTTATGGACCTCCGGGAACGGGGAAAACTTTAACTGCAAGACTGCTTGGGAAATATACGGGTAGGGATGTTTATCGAATCGACCTTTCAATGATGGTTTCCAAATTTATAGGTGAAACTGAGAAGAATCTATCCAAACTTTTCTCTAAAGCGGAAAATAAAAATTGGATCCTTTTTTTTGATGAAGCAGATGCCCTCTTTGGCAAACGAACGAATGTCAAAGATGCACATGATAAATATGCCAATCAGGAAGTATCTTATTTACTTCAACGGGTAGAAAGCTATAATGGCCTGGTTATTCTAGCTACTAATTTCAGAACAAATATTGATGAGGCATTTATTCGTCGATTCCAATCCATTATCAATTTCCCTCGCCCTAATGCAACTGACCGTTTAGCTATTTGGCGCCAAGCTTTTCCCCAGAAAATGAGCTTGGGGAAAGAGGTCAATTTGGCCTCTATAGCCGATCGCTATGAATTATCAGGAGGGGAGATAATGAATATTGTGCATTTTAGTTGTCTTCAGACTTTGGCTGAGGAGAAAGAAATTATAAGTGAGAAGACACTGTTGCTTGGTGTACAGCGAGAGTATGAAAAGGAAGGGAAGATAATGAGGTGATTTTTTTTACACGGAGATTCTTGGAGAAGTCACGGAGATACACGGAGATTTTAGGAGAACAACGCCATAATATCATCTTGCGTAAGCGACTTCATAAAGCTTTCTTCCACCTGAATAATATCCTTCGCCATCTTCCTTTTCTTCGACTGCAAAATCTGGATCTTCTCTTCAATAGAATCTTTACAGATCATTCGATAGGCAAAAACGTGATTTTCTTGTCCGATTCTGTGGGCTCTATCTATTGCTTGGGTCTCAGCGGCAGGATTCCACCACGGATCTATAAGGAAGACATAATCTGCAGATGCTAAATTCAATCCGACACCACCAGCTTTTAGGCTTAATAAGAAGATTCTGTATTCATCATTTTGGTTGAAGCTATCCACTACTGCTTTTCTATCTCTGGTCGAGCCATCAAGATATGAATATGGTATCTGAGCCGCTTCTACTTTTTCTCTTATCAATGCCAACATAGATGTGAATTGAGAAATCACAAGCACTTTATGACCAGGAATCAATTCTGTCAATCGCTCCATCAATACATCAATCTTCACAGATTCGTTTGGGTAATCTTGATCTTCATTTAGTAAAGCTGGACTATTACAAATCTGTCTCAGTTTCAACAATGCTTCAATTACAAACATCTTTGAACGCTGAATTCCATTTTCGCTGATTTTCTGACTGACATAGTCTTTATATCTCTGTACAAATGCATCGTAGATCACTCGCTGTTTTGCAGTCATCTCCACATGGATAATGCTCTCAGTTTTTGGTGGCAGATCTTTTGCTACCTGTTCTTTTGTTCTTCTTAGTAAAAATGGCTTTACCAATTTTCGTAATTCCAAACTTACAGCTTGATTGCCATATAGATCTATCGGTTCAGCGAAGTGCATTTTGAATTGTGTGGCAGAGCCAAAGAAACCTGGATTGATAAAATTGAATTGGGCATACAAATCGAAAGTTTGATTCTCAATTGGTGTACCTGTCATCACAATTTTGTTGTCTGACTTGATGAGTCGCATAGCTTTATATCGCTTGCTCGTCGGATTTTTTATAGCCTGAGATTCATCCAATACGCAATAGGAGAAGTGATGCAACATGATGTCCTCTATGTCATTAGTCACCGTACCATAAGTAGATAAGACCACATCAAACTTTTCAAAATTCTTAAGATCTAGTTTACGTTTGTTACCATGGTAAATTAAGTAAGTAATAGAAGGACAGAACTTATTGATTTCATCTTCCCAGTTGAATAATAAAGATTTAGGCAATATAATGAGATTTGTATTTGCACCATGGTTTTTTTTATGCGCTAGAAAGGTAAGAACTTGAAGTGTTTTACCTAGTCCCATATCATCAGCTAGACAACCTCCAAAACCAAAGTCATCCAAAAATTTCAACCAATAAAATCCTTCTTTTTGGTATGGTCTTAATGTTGCATTTATGGTGTCAGGAAGTGGCACTTCTTCTATATTATCAAAATCCATTAAGAGACGCTTTCTATAGTCAATCTCCATCTTCAGCTGTTCATCATTGATTTCATCAAAAAGAGAATCAATGAGGTTGAATTTCATTTTGCTTATCAATAGCTTCCCATCTACCACATCACCATTTCGAAATATAGCAGAAAGCCTATCTATCCATTCTTCTGGAAGTAGACCTTGGGTGCCGTCAGCTAATTTTACTGTTGTGCTGTTGTTTAATATGGCATCTCGCAATGCCTTCATTTCCACAGATTGCTCGCCAAATTTCATATCAACATCTCCTTCGAACCAATCAATGCCTGAACTCAGACTGATATTTACCTTTGCCTGATGAGGATTATAATTGATCTTTTCAAGGTTTTCATAACCCGTAATTATTATGTCATTGTCTTTGCAATACCTGTAGAGCTCAAAAATCCAAGGTGTATTGATGACAGAATCAAGATGCTTGTAGAAAAAGCCTAAATGTTTCTGACTTTCAAATTCAGTATCAAAATCTGAAAGTAACTGTATAAATCCTTCCTCCTCTTCGCGATCTCTTTTGATCAGTATTAATTTTTCTGACCCAGAAATATTTTCAGCATCTAAGATTGGTCTGTATTTTACATTATCTTCATATTTAATGAAAGGCTGAATAATCAAGCTATTTGCACTCTCTGATAAATCTATGCTTTTTTCTTCGGGTTCTATCTTCAGTTCTTCAACTGCAATGTTATCTCCTTTGAATTCCAGTTTAGCAACGTGTGACAGTATTCCAATCTGCTCATTAAATGATTCTTTTGATTTGATCGAATACTTCAGAATTGGTCTTTCGATCAAAAGCTGAATCAATCTACTCGCTCTCAAACTTTCGATGACAAAAAACTGATTGTTGTGGAATAGTAGAAGTGAATTGATATCACCCACTAAACTCTTTATTGGCACTTCTTCCTGACCAAAGAGAATATAGCCTTCCATCACATATTGAGCATTGTTTGATCGAGCTTTGATTAGTACTTTTGCAGGAGTTTCAGAAAATTCAACATTACGCATATCTGCTCTACGAAAGCTGAATTTTTCCTTCATATAGTATAAAGGAATTTGTCTCAATATCTCCAAATGTTTGGTCAATAGATTCAGCATTTTTGGATGTACGTTATCTGGAAATTGGCTGTTATATAGACTTCTTACTTTTTCGTAATCCAGATAAATACTTCGGAGTGCAGGGTTAATTTGAGATGGATCATCCACACTCTGTACGCTACTTACTATTTTTTCACTCTTTTTATTGGTCTTACCTGAAATGACATGAAGTCTAATCGGAATGGTTTCAGAAGTATTATCTAAATATATGGCTATTCCTTGAAGATTGTCATCGGTATTGTCAGATTCATTGATCGCATTATAAGGAGAGGTGTCATTGATCTGTTCCAATTTTTTGATCAAAAATATATGATCTGAATAGGATACCAATTCTTTGTCTTTTGGCATGTATTCAGGACCTTTATTGGTCAGTGTCAGCGTAAAATATTTGTCAACTTCTTCAGGTCCGGTAAGTCCATATTCTGTAAATGCTGTCTCTTTTAATTCTTCAACATTGGGAAAATTAGTCAACAAATCTTGTAAGCCTAATTCTATAATGATATGGTGCAATGCTTTCATCTGATGATTACAGAGCTCCATTACTTGTTTGTTGCAAGTACAACGTGTAGTCACTTTATCCTTGGCCATAAGGAAATTGACAGTTTCATAGTCGTAACTTTCCTTTTCCCATCTATAAGCCTTTTCTCCAATATCAAAGGAGAGTAAACTGTCTGAGATTGTATTGTATTTTACCACCATTTCTGAAGCATCTCTGACCCTTGGAGGATATTGAGCTTCTAAGAAATATTTTGATAATATTGTCTCATCCAACTCTAGTTCGCTCGAACTATTATGGATGGTGTTAGTTTGATTGATAATATTAATTATCGCCGCCGAATTGTACTGAAATTTCTTTTTTAACCCATGTAATGCAGCTACTTCATGCTTACACATTCCGTTTTCATAATCACAATCGCATGAAGTATTTATGTTCCTGAAATCTTGGCTTACCCCGTTCTCTATTATTACTTTAAATAGTTCTCCAGAGCTTACTTCAGCTATACCTTTGTTATGCTCTGTATCATATTCAACTGAACGAAGTGCACCAATGTTTGCTAATGTTTTACCCCTCTGCTGGATAGCAGGAGATGCGAAGTGCTCTATGTATTTATCTATGTTTTCTAACCAGTACAATACCCTCGATTTTGTTATTTTTGATGTAAATGGCAAATATGAGGAGATAAAAATTAAAACAGTAACATTTTGGAAAGATGTTTTAATAATTATTCTTTTCGAGTCGCAAAACCCCGAATTTAGGGTTTTGTATATCGAAATCATTACATTTGTTTTTTTAAGCAGTATTTGTGGCCATTTGCTCGTATTGTGGCTGCAAATTATTAGATAAATGGACAAATTATCGAAGTCAGAATGAGTAACAATCTAAATGCTATAGGAAGTACAAATTTCAATTTTCCAAACCAAGAAAAAGTATATAATGGAAAGGTGAGAGATGTTTATTTTGTGGGAGATAAGTTGGTAATGGTTGCCACGGATAGGATTTCTGCGTTTGATCACATATTGCCGAGACCTATTCCATACAAGGGCCAAGTGCTCAATCAGGTGGCAAGCCACTTCCTGAAAGCAACAAGGGATATTGTTCCGAATTGGTTGGAAGCAACTCCTGATCCTAATGTGGCAGTAGGCAAAAAATGCGAGCCTATAATGCTAGAAATGGTGGTTCGAGGATATATGGCTGGGCATGCATGGCGTGAGTACAAAGCCGGAAAAAGAGAACTCTGTGGAGAAATAATGTTAGATGGATTGAGGCAAAACGATCGTTTTCCAAGACCTCTAATAACTCCAGCAACAAAAGCAGAAGAAGGACATGACGAAGATATCTCAAAAGCTGAAATTCTTGAACAAGGAATAGTGACGCCAGCACAATGGGAACAGCTAGAAGACTACTCGCTTCAATTATTTTGGAGAGGAACAGAAATGGCTGCAGAGAGAGGATTGATTTTGGTAGATACGAAGTATGAATTTGGGTTGATCGATGGCGAAATCATATTGATGGATGAGATTCATACTCCAGATAGTTCAAGGTATTTTTATGCTGATGGCTATGAAGAGCGACAAGAAAAAGGAGAAACTCAGAAGCAATTGAGCAAAGAATTTGTGAGAGAATGGTTGATGGATCATGGTTTTCAAGGAAAAGAAGAACAATTGATGCCTGAGATGCCTGATGACTTTATAGACTTGGTTTCCAATAGATATATCGAATTATATGAAACGATAACGGGTAATACCTTCGATAAAAAAGGTGAGGGTGATGCCTTAGCAAGGATTGAGAAAAATGTGATTGATTATTTGAAAGTTAAAAGTTAAAAGTTAAAAGTTAAAAGTTAAAAATTATCCTTTTGACCGCAGTGGAAGAATTGAAAAGTGAGAAATTTTAAGTTTATATTTTGACCGAAGTAGAAGAAAGGCATTTTGAGCTTGGCTAACTCAACAATTTAATAACTCATCAATTCAATAACTCAATAACTCAACAATTCAACAATTCAATAACTCAATAACTCAATAACTCAACAATTCAACAATTCAACAATTCAACAATTCAATAACTCAATAACTCAATAACTCAACAATTCAATAACTCAATAACTCAATAACTCAATAACTCAACAATTCAATAACTCAATAACAAGACAATGGCTTACGACGAATTTCAAGAAGAGCGGATAAATCGAATCTTAAGAGAGAAGAATGCTGATTTTTATTCTAAGAAAATGATGGGTGGACTTTGTTATATGATGGATGATAAAATGCTCTGTGGTCTAGTGAAAGATCAACTAATGGCTCGAATTGGTACTGATGATTATGAAGAAGCATTAGGTAAAGAGTATGTCAATGAAATGAACTTTACTGGTAGGGCAATGAAAGGATATGTTTTTGTAGATGGTGAAGGAATGGACATGGATGAGGATTTAGAATATTGGATTCAAAAGTGCCTTGATTTTAATCCAATGGCAAAAAGTAGTAAAAAGAAGAAAAAGTCAAAATAAGACTTACATGATGGTTATAAATACAGAAAGACTTGTTTTAACACCGATGGCTATTAAAGATGCTTCTTTTGTGAATAGATTAGTCAATACAAAAGAATGGATTGAAAATATTGGTCAGCGGAATATTCATTCTGATGAAGACGCCAGAAATTATATTCAGGATAAAATGATAGATCATTATTCTCAGCATGGATACGGAAATTTTTTAATGACAAGAAAATCAGATAATTCTAAAATTGGGTGTATATCATTGTACAATAGAGATGATGTAGATGGAGTAGATATTGGTTTTGCAATGTTGCCAGAATATATGAACAAAGGATATGCTTTTGAAGGGGCATCCGCTATAAAAGTATTGGCTAGAGATGATTTGAACTTGTCTGGAATCACAGCGTTTACGACCAAAGAAAATACGGTCTCTCAGAAATTAATTGAAAAGTTGGGATTGGAATTTAAGAAGACAATTATTTTTGGGGAAGAAGAGGAGGAGTTGTTGCTGTATGAGGTTGTTTTTTAGTTCAGAGTTGAATTGGGAATGAAGAGATAACAGAGAGGATAAAGTGGAGATATTTGATGCTATCGCATCTTTTGGAGATATTTGATGCTTTGCATCTTTTGGAGATATGATGGGGAATATTTTATATGGGGTTTGAGGTGCGAGGTTTAAGGATTGGATGGTTAGATGTAGACGGGTTGTACTTTGAGGACTTTGCGTAAAACTTTGATCTCTTTGCGGTTAAAAAAAATGAGATAAAGTGGAGATATTTGATGCTATCGCATCTTTTGGAGATAATTGATGCTTTGCATCTTTTGGAGATATGATGGGGGATATTTTATATGGGGTTTGAGGTGCGAGGTTTAAGGATTGGATGGTTAGATGTTGACGGGTTGTACTTTGAGGACTTTGCGTAAAACTTTGATCTCTTTGCGGTTAGAAAAAATGAGATAAAGTGGAGATATTTGATGCTATCGCATCTTTTGGAGATATTTGATGCTTTGCATCTTTTAGAGATATGATGGGGGATATTTTATATGGGGTTTGGTGTGCGAGGTTTAAGGATTGGATGGTTAGATGATGACGGGTTGTACATT
>Ga0256847_1000036_pt1 | contig 85947 bp, 60 predicted proteins | sample TeddybearmetaG_FD_189099 | JGI IMG/M metagenome (GOLD analysis project Ga0256847, IMG submission 189099) | Hydrothermal vent microbial communities from East Pacific Rise, Pacific Ocean - Teddybear | ecosystem: Environmental > Aquatic > Marine > Hydrothermal vents | place: Pacific Ocean: East... | reverse complement strand
AATCTATACTCTTTAGTAATTCTAAACTCATAACTGATACACAACTTAATACATATTAAATAATTATATACTATGTTGATCCACTTTTTTTCCGATTTGTTTTGAGGGGATACCTAATCTAATCTTAAACAATTGGTTGTCAGCAGAATTAGTTTTTTTGCATGGAATTGAATATCCGTGTTCATTCGAGTAATAAATAGCTATACACGGATAGCATTCTTAAGTTCTTTTCACCATTTCAACCTCAACAAGATAAAAATAATAAATTTCGATATAAATCCTGACTCAAGTTTAAGGAATTCCTCACAACTTTTCAGTCACACGATTTCTTCTTCCTCACACATAAACATTTCAACCCATGCACCCCACCATTAGGATAATGCAAATAAAGCAAATGAGAAAAAGGAACATTCTCCTTTAAAGAGGTAAAACAGTGAAAAGTGTCCCGTTCTAAATTTTCATGTGAGAGAACGGCCACCTTCCATTCTTAGAGTACTATCACAAACTTTGCAAGGTGAATCAAAAGAAATGAAAACTGTTTTATGAACTGTGACCGATTGGTTGTGATCGAAGATCATAAAGGGATTGAATAAATTCAATCTCTAAGAAGAGAACTGCAAACCACGGCTTGCAGCGTATAAAATGCCATAAGGTATGTGAAGTGGTGTAAGAGGTGCACCTCATTAGTTATCGCTAGTGGGGCCGTCTACTCGATGTGTGCTGTGAGGTGTCAAAGGACATCGTAACTAAAATAAAGATGGAAGAAGGTCTTCCGATTAGGGTTATTCGGAAAACTAATCAAACCACTTTTATGATGTTCCATTGGCAACGAAGGAGCATGAAGCGATAGAAGAAAAGGCTGAGCAAATCAGTCAGGTGCGAATAAGAGAGATGAGCGCAAGCGAACCTACCGATGAAGTGACGAAAAGGCTATTCGTTGTCAAAACCTAAGAAATATCGAGGTCTTAGGGAAGAGTATAGCGGTGACCTAACTTACTGGCTATATGGCAACCGCCATGAAGGGGGCATGACTCTTATTTAGGCTTTATTTTGGAACGCAGGAAGCCTAAGCAAAGTGCAAAAGGGAAACACCAAGTAGGAATTACCTATGAGGCGATTACCAATAATTGTTTAGGTGGCGGATGAACCTGTATTAGTGTTGATACCTCCTGTAATGGGAGAGGAGCGAAGGGGTTCAATTATGTAGTTTTAGTAAATTAGAAACAACTTGAAAGAGGATGATTTCTAAAGAAAAGACAAAGTCAATATACACTAGGATACAAGTTAACCTAGGTATTAATAGACTGCATAATAAGAGCCGTATGAGTCGAGAGATTCACGTACGGTTCTGCGAGGTTAGGGGTGAAATTCCCCTTGCCTACTCGACTCTCAGCATTAATTTTAATTTGATGAGTATCCTAACTAATTTGCATAAATGCACCTGTCCCAACAAACTGAAGATGAAATAATCAAATCGAATTCGTCTCTTTTTATACTTCTATGATTAATATTGTAAATTTCTTATTGAGTGGTTGAAATTATATGTTTCATCCCAAATTTTGAATGTATAAATAAAAACGCATCAATATTTTAAGATTTACCTCCATTCATAATGAGTGGTACAAATTAAGCCATATTAACAAGGCTCACAACAAGTAACACCAGGTGGATCAATCTCATAGCAATGGCTTCCATCAACCAAATCGATTATTATCACACTGGGTTGATCCTCCTTACTATATGTTAAATGAAAACCAATTGCTTCTTTAGTAGCACCGGGATTGTAAGTCGACATAATTTTTAATATTTGACTTGCTTCACTCTGGATAAGCTTGAGTTTTTCTGCAATGGCTTCCCTGTCCCGTTCACTCAATTTTTTGAAACGGTCGAGATGAAGACGGCTAATAGCTTTTTTTCGAAACCAAGTACTTAGTTTTAATAAAAATCGAATCATGATATTAGTTTTAATAGTGTGAAAAAATTTATTGCACAAATTCAAATATCAGTGTTTATTCGGGTAATAAACGAGTATACACAGATACCAATCCTAAAACCTTAACACCATTTCAACCTCAACAAGATAAAAATAATAAATTTTAAAATAAATCCTGACTCAAGTTTGAGAATCTTACAACCCCTTCTTCAGTTACTCGATATTTTCTTCCTCACTTACAGGCATTTCAACCCATGCACCCCACCATTAGGATAATGCAAATAAAGCAAATGAGAAAAAGGACCATTATCCTCTAAAGAAGTAAAACGATGAAAAGTGTCCCGTTCTAAATTTTCATGAGGAAGAACTGCTACCCAAGGGCTATCCGATTGATTAAAAAGGGCTATTTCAAAACTAGATGGCACCCTGGTTTTTTCTTTCAAATAAGACTGATCCAACATATACTGCTGAAAATTTTCAGGGATCACTTGATGACCATCTTCAAATTTCAACATCCATTTTGGTATAGAAGGTAAATAGGATTCTACATCTTTTCCATCTTCTACTAATAAGCCAAAAACATGGCAGGTTAAGGGGGAATTAAATCGATGAAGATACGTATCTACTACGATCTCTGTTATGGGTGTAGGTTGTTCAAAATGAAAAATGGCTTGTTCTCCATATCCCGTTCGAGCAGATTCCCATCCGACCATGTGCATTTCTTTACGATTGCCAACTATGATCGTTATCCATATTGTTCACTACCAAAAATGTAACTGCATGGTCCTATTCTTAGGATAGGATCAGATAGCATAAATCGCTATATGAACTAAAGGAACTGGTTTATCAAAATCAGCTTGCTGTCCACTAAAATTTATAATAATTTCTATTCCATTTTGAAACTTCAAATTGACCCTGCACCCATAGACATTTGTTGCTAATTGTTTGTTGCTAATTGTTACATGCTTTTTCTATTTTCATTATTAAGAAACACTTTTTAGCCGATACTCTTTAATGAATATTGATGGATTCAACTTAAACCTTTTACTCAATTTAATAATGGTAGATTTAGTTAGATCTCTACTATAATTGATAATATCTGTAATAAGTTGACGCGAAACATTTATCTCTCTAGCAAGCTGAGATTTAGACATCTCATTTTCTTTCAAAAGATACTCTAATACTTCGATTGGATTCATTTTAGGTTTAAATTCAATAGTACGAGAATCATACTCATCAATTAATATTTCGATAAGTTCTATTTCATCTTTATGCTTTATATAATCCTTAAATGTTAACTTTTCATGACGTTCTGAATACAAATTGTATTGATCATCAGATTTTATTTTAGTGTGTTTCATAGGATTTATTTTCTTTTAAACATGTCTATTTTGCAAACATCTATTTTAATATAATCTTCATGTGTTCCAACAAATTTAATGTACAAATACATTTGATTTGGTGCAAAATAGTAACCAACAATCATTCTATATTTATTAGTACCAACATTGAAGACAATCCTTGAGGTTTTAGCTTTCTTACAAGTTACTAAATCAGTATTGCTGAACGAATTGATAACATCCTGCGGTTTTCTCCAGTTGGAATCTTTTGTTATTTCATAGAATCTATCAAAGGCATTTCTCATTTTTCGATCATTCTTACAATAATCGATTACATACTTCCATTTAATAATTCGCATCCTCACTACCTAAAGACAAGAAAAATTTAATTGTACGCAAAATGAAGACATGTTTTTAAGGCATGTAACGGTGAGCATATGGAGTGGATGTCGCGTTAGCAAGTCTGATCTCATATGCACTGTTATCTTTTCGCCATCCTTTTCTTCTTGCTTTCTCTCTTTACTACAAAAGTCTTAGCTATTATGTCGCGAATGACGGAGCGCTCTTCAACATAGTTTAATTCAGATAGAGCACTCTCAAGCAACAGAACTCGTTTGAGAGTCGAGCAAATTCTTGAAGTAATTTTCAAATTTGGCTTTAAGCCTCTTCGAGGTTCACTTAGCCAGATACCGTTTATAGGTATCTGATTTGGCGAAAGCCAAATTTGGCAACGCTCATACTTCCCCAACGCTTCTCTTAATTTTGCGTATCTTAGGATTTCTATCTACTAAATTTAAAATGCTGTAATTTTAGAGTTTATTATAAAATTAGTACCCACTTTAAAAGCTAAAGAGCCTATAAAATCCTAAAAGTGTACTATCTCTTTTAATTGAGATGATCTAATCATTAAAAGTTTTTGTTGTTGTCCAGCATTAAATTTGGAAAACATAAGTTTCAGTAGCGGCATTTCAAAATTGTCAATACCGATCCTGAAGCTCAAAATAGTTAACTTATGAGTGTTTGGAAATCAATCTTTTTACATGAGTTCCTTGATGATGATCTTTTAAATTTTATTGCGACTGATGGGACATTAATAACATCTCCATTTTTGCCTGTCATGACTCGCCACGGGAACCAGCCCTCGACATTTGCAGCGCAGATTATGCATGACAAATGGTTTCGATTCGAACTCGCTGAACCTTTCGAGAAGGTCATAGGAATAGACGTGACATTCAGCATCAGCATTCCTATCAACAATATTTCTATAGGCCCAGGAGCCCAGCAATTAATCAGTATTGGACAACTTTTCTATATTAGGGTTATCAAAGGTCCAAATAATCCTGGGCATACCTCCTCACCGGCGTGGCTGCAGGTCATCTCAGAGGTGGGACAATCCCCTGGCACCTTTGCTCCCTTCATTTATGAAAAAGAAAAATTCAGCAATCTACGTATTAACTGGAGAACTTCAGGTCAACTTCGCATTTGGTACAATGGAAAATTGGTGGCCTTTTACAACAATTTTGCAGCCCAACAGAAGTTCAACATCGGTCATATCGTAATCGGGCATCCAGAAGATAATGTTATCAGCACAGATTATGTTGAAATGAGCCATATATATCTGAAACTCCTTCGAGAAGATGATGCTTTACGCCGGGTAGCTAAAGAATTTCCAGTTCAATATTGCGAAGATCCGCGTTTGGAAAGATGCACCAAAATGCTACAGGCAAAACAGTTGGAGATCATGGATTTGTTCCGCTCTTTCATGTCTAAATTTATCAGAAAAACGACAGCTGCTAGCTGGCAGGCTGATAATGAAGGTCCTGAAAGCCCTTTTACAAAAGAAGCAAACATTGCCCATGAGGTTGCAACTAAATCTTTTTTGTCCTTCTTAAAATTTCTAAAGGAGCCTTCTGATATTAATCGGAAACACTTTTTAAATCTTATCGGGCAATTCTTCAATATTTTATTTACAACTGCACCCGATGAGTATGCTGCTTTTTTGAAAAAACTAGAACAATATCAATACGTCGACGCCGAATGTCGAAAGTACGCTGGGCAGATTTTCGATCAGAACAGAGCCAAGTTGGAACCAATCCAACAATTAATAATAGAGATGTACCAACTTATTAAAGACGTATCAAAACCAAATGAATATGGCAAATCTTGACGCAATAATCGGTTTCGCAAGTGACCACCAATTCAATCTAACCGGATCGCTAAGCAATGAGGATGTGCAGCGCATAGCTAAGGAATGGCTGCCAGAGATTCGCTTTCATGAGTCTGATTATTTTCACCCCATTAGCCTAGAAGATTTATTGAATAAGGCTCCTGAAGTTTTCCAGTCTTTATCGGAATCGGAGCGGGAAGCACTTCGTATAACATTAAAAGTATTAGGAAATGATGGGAATCCGGTAGATGAGCGATTTGATCCACCTATGCTTCGGGTATTTGATCAATCTATAACGGATGAAGATCCTGAAACTGGTGATACTACCCATACTACCACCTTTCGAGTAGTTAATGACGGAGTGGATATGTTGACTGCTTTGGAAGACCCCCAAGTGAATGATAATGCTGTGATAACCAATGGCTCAAGCTATGGCAGGGCAAGAAAAGTATTTGGCTCAACGAGTAATGTCGATGGGGTGGATACGAATATAAGAATACCCAGATGGGAACCCATTAAAGTCATTGCTGAATTCAAAATGTTGTTGGAAACTCTGCAATATGAACTTCTTGTTGAACGGGATGCTGATTATCCCCATGATCAAGATGGATTGCGTGGTGGATATAATATCGTTAATAACTTTTTTGCGGTGCGTGACAGTGAAGAAGAAACACCTTTTCCAAGGTCGCTTAAAACTTCGATCCTAGTTGACCTAATTGAAGAGTTTCAGAATGGGGATTCGAACGCTTTGCAAAATGCGAAGAATAAAATTCCTCAGGGTTGGTTTTTTGTAGAGTCTGTTTGGAATACAGTGAGAGACTATGCCTTTCTGGAATTTTACTTTGTTTACGCTTACAATGACTATGATAAATATGGGACATGGCCTTTTGAAAATGAACACGAAGGTGATATAGAAGGATGCTGTGTTGTTTTTGAGCGGGCTAAACTTGAAGATGAGGCAGAAAAAGACATTCCAGACTTTACTCTGACCAAGCCCAGATTCATTATCACCTCGGTTCACGAGGAGTGGCAAGGAGGAGATCGATTTAAAGAATTAGATCCGGCTCATGCCCGAGATGACTTGAAAGTATGGGTGGCTGTTGGAAGTCATGCTACTTACCTTAGCGCGGGGACACATGATATTCTCGATTTCGGTGATTCCTTCAGTTTGCCATTCAAAGATGGCATTTCGACTAACATCATTTTGGCACTCACTTTGGGTGTGAGCGGCATGATCGTTCTCGGACTGATTTTTGCTATTGCCGAGCATTTTGTTGATTCAGAAGATGAAACCTCCGATGGAGGTACATTCACTGGGCCGCCTGATGATATCAATCTTGAAGATCCTGATATAGGCCCCCGATTCTTTGAAACTGAAATAATTACTACACCGCTTTCAGGTGAACCTCCCAATAGCCATATTTATACGGAAGGCAATAGAGATGCACTAGCAGTTCGGTCATTTACTGGCCGTTGGGGTGCACACAATAATAGAATAGACCATAGCGGCCCGTTTGATAACAAGACTGGGCGCTATTTCCGAAAATTTATAAGGAATGTCAAAACAGGTTCAGGGATAGATTAGATAGAAAGTTGTCCTGTCTTTAAAGTTATTTTATACAAAGAAACAAAACCTCTTCTATTTTTAAGACTGAGGAATTAATCTTTATTGAAGTTGATTGTTCAATGGATATTTCACTGTGCAATTTTTACATTGTTGAGGAACATCCGTAAAATAACTATAAAGTTCGTTTGTTTGTCTTCTGCGTTCGGATGGTCTAATCTAAGCTTTTATGCTTTTTAATTTCATCCTTTTGATATATCTCGGAAACAAGTTTCCCTCCCCAAATTCCATTCATTATTTCGAAGTCAATTTTTGTTTTCAAATTTGGAGTGTAGTGATAGTTTAGTTTTAAGTTCTGCAGTAATATTTTCTCTTCATTACTATTGAAATTTTTCCCTGGAATGACTTTGTTCAGTAATGTTTTTTCTGGCCCGTCTTCTTTATCTTCATGTAAAATCTCAGAATATGCGAAAACTTTTGTGTTAGACAGGTCAAAAATAGTGGTTCAGATTGCGGATAATGGCGATGGTATTGAAGATATAATGTTAGATCAAATATTTGCGTCATTCTTTACAACTAAGAAAGAAGGGTCTGGCATCGGATTAAGTCTGGGTCGTCAAATTATCCTATTGCATCTTGAAAGTATTAATGTAAATAGTCAGTTTGGTAAGGGGACAGTTTTTACTATTAAGCTTTGAAAAACGATGGTGTACCTGCCGTTGAGAAGAGTCTTTACTCTTAGACCACTTTCGTTTCTATAGACAAGTACATTTTGTTGTGTAAAGTTATTAGTATATTGTCTCGTCTTTCCTGAGAAACAGCACTCGAATACCACCATTGCTTAGTAGCGCTAACAGTGTCAGATAGTGGTCTGAATTGAAGATCGGCCTCCTTAGATTTGCTGTTGTCACTTTGGGACATGCCAGCATATTGTGACAGTTGGATAACTCATGGTTGTTATCCGAATACTCCATTTTCTTCTAAAAAAGTAAGATCATCAATTTGTGTGTAATTTACTACAGAATTATAACTAGCTTGGATGCCATAAGAATTTTCCAAATTGGAATTAATCTAGTTCCTATAGTTGACCTCGAATTCAGGGCCGGAATTAACCGCATTATTAAAAATTCATTATTTGAGACCAAAGAATTCCATAGTAGAAAAAAATAATCTATTTTACCAAAGAAGGAAGAAGGAAACTGTTCCGACTGAACAATGCATAATTTAAATTTAAAGATCGCTATTTATGAGTTTTGAGAAATGGCTTACCTTCAAGGATAATGTATTTACTTACTTCGCTATACAACTGAAGGAGCCAAACTGGGCAGGGAAAGACATTTTGGACTTTGGAGGAAATATTGGTAATATTTTGCTGGATTCAAACTGCACCATTGAAGAAGAGCGCTATTGGTGCATTGATGTGATCAAAGCAGCGATAGAAAAAGGTCGCCAAACCACCCCAAAGGCACATTTTATCCATTACAATCGCTACAGTTTTGGGTTTAACCCAAAAGGGATAAAGAATCTGGAAATTCCCCAATTAGATCAGCGTTTTGATTTGATTCTATCTTATTCTGTGATTACGCATACGAAACATTTGGAATTGAATGAAATCGTGAATCATTTGAGAAGTTTGCTAAAGGACAATGGAAAATTAGCCTTCACCTTTATGGATCATAATCATGTTTCACGGCCTCAGTTTTACAAAGGAAATAATTTACAGTCGCGAATAGAGAGGTATAAGCCATGTGAAAACGTGGATGCCTTGCTAAAAAAGGCGAGCACGGCAAATTGGTGTACCCTTGTGGATGAGACTCAATTATACACTAACCATGAAGATTTTCATTTGTCTGAGGAGGATCAACTCAAAAGATATGAAGTATTCTATACGGTTGATTATATGCAAAGCTTATTTCCGACTGCGACTATTCTTCCGCCGGTCAATGCAGAATCTCAGCATTGCTGTATAATTGGACCCCATTGAAAAGGAGGTCTAGCCTAGGGCTATTCATGTCTAAATTTAATATATATAAGAATTTTCAATACGTTGTCATTCCTTGTTGTTGAATTGTACCAGTTGCTTTAACTTTAATTGTATTGTTTTCATCCTTGTTGAATGATAAGGTTGACAGACCAAATAAAATTCCAATAAATTGAGTATTCATAATTTCATTTTCTAATTTAAGTTTAATTCCAAACAACTCTTATTGTTGCTAATGTACCGTGTGTTTTCAGTTTGCTAGCATAGAACAAATTGGAATATACACATTATTGCTTTTTTATTTTCATTTCGTATTCTCTTATCTTTTTGTCTAGACGTTTGTTTAAATATTCACACTTGTGGATAAGCTTTTATTTGATGGGGAATAATTGGTGGATTGCTTGAATCCCTGAATCGCTGGAATTGCTATACATATCGTAAAACTTTTAACTTTTAACTTTTAACTTTTCACTTTCACTTTCACTTTCACTTTCACTTTCACTTTTAACTTTCAACTTTCCAATCTTCCCCTCATCCATTTATACTTCCTTCAAGTAATCATAAGATCAGTAATGAAAATACGCCACATATCTAAGTCAATATAAAAGTTTCTGTGTAGATTTAACACTAAGCAATAAAATTTACCATAAGTATGAATTTCAACCTTGGTACTCTCGATCTATCAATTATTATTGTTTACCTCATTTTTGTAGTCCTATTAGGCTTTTATTTTGGAAAAAAACATAAAGATGCTGAAGACTATTTTTTGGCAGGTCGATCGCTTACATGGCCGTTGATCGGCTTTTCATTGTTTGCTTCTAATATGTCCAGTAATAGTTTGGTAGGATTAGCAGGAGCTGGGTACAATGATGGCTTCTCAGTCTATACATATGAATGGATGGCAGTAGTCATTCTGGTTATTTTTGCTGTTTTCTTCCTACCATTCTACTTAAAAAATAAAATCTTCACCATTCCTGAATACTTGGAAAAAAGATTTAGCTATCCAGTAAGAGCCTATGCTTCTTCTATTGCCATTGTATTGAATATTCTGGTTGATATAGCGGCAACATTATATGCCGGAGGGGTGGTGATAAATATGATATTTCCTGCTTATGGCTTGACAACGATCATTATCTTCCTAGCCGTTATTGCTGGAATATATACTATATCAGGAGGACTAGCAGCTGTAGTCTATACTGATGCTGTCCAAGCAGTCATTTTAATATGCGGATCTGCTTTGATTACCTATTATGCCTATAATGCTGCAGGAGGTTGGGAAGCGGTAGAAGCCATAACTGATCCAAGTCACTTCAAAATTATTAAACCCATAGATGATAAGGCATTGCCCTATCCCGGCATATTCACTGGTGTTCTTATTATCGGTTTCTATTTCTGGGGTACCAATCAATATATAACACAACGAACCCTGGCAGCAAAGAATATACGACAAGGTCAATGGGGAGCTATTTTTGCTGGCTTCTTAAAGCTTTCAATTTTGTTTGTCATGGTTTTCCCTGGTGCTTTTGCAAGAGTACTCTACCCTTCTGCAGGAACAGATGCGAATGGGTCAGCGTTAGCAACAGCTTTAGATGGCATAACTACTATAAAGATGGATGCCATATATCCATCCTTACTTTTTGACTTCCTTCCTGTGGGGATACTTGGAATCGTACTTGCAGGACTAATTGCGGCTATGATGTCAAGTCTTGATTCTGGTTTGAATTCTGTATCCACATTGCTCACAATGGACTTTTACAAGAAATTCAATCCAGATTCTTCTTCAAAAAAGCTGATGAAGGTCGGAAGAATCACAACTTTAATCGTAATGATATTTGCAGTATTATGGGCTCCTCAAATCGGTAAATTTCCTAAACTCTGGGATTATCTCCAACAAACATTAGCATGGTTTAGTCCACCAGTCGTAGCTCTCTTTGTACTAGGACTATTTTCAAAACGAATAAATAATAAAGGAGCAATAGCAGGAATCATTGTTGGATTTTCTGTTACTGTTCTATTAATCTTGAATGTATATTTCACGGATTCTAATGGTGCGTCTCCCGTTGCATTACCTAATTTCCTATATGTAGCAGGTATCCATTTGGCAATGTCTATGATCGCTATGATTGTGGTGAGTTTGGCTACTGAGCCTCCACCTGCTGAATCTTTAGAAAGCATGGTCTGGACAAAACAAGAATACAGAAATGAAACTGAAAGCCTCAAAGATTTGCCTTGGTACTATAATTACCGATATCAAGGGTTTGTGCTCATGGTTTTAGTCGTAATAATATTATGGTGGTTCGCCTAAAAATTAATTCAATTGACTGAGCAGTTTATAGATTTAAGAAACAAGGCCCTTAATGTATTACATAAGGCTACTTGTGAGCGCGGAATATTAGCCCTTCCTAATGAGACCACAGTAGAGAATTATACTAGAATTTGGGCTCGTGACTCTATTATGGCAGGCCTGGTTGGACTTGATTACGGAGATTCAATTATTATCGATGGATTAAAAAAATCACTTGACACATTAAAAAATCAACAGACTCCACAAGGAATAATTCCATCTAATGTATCTATAGACGATACACCAACAGTAAGTTATGGGGGCACAGCAGGGCGAGTGGATGCAACATTATGGTATATTATAGGAGCACTAAAATATATAAGTTTCACCAAAGATGATCATTTTAGAAAAGCACATATTTGGCATATAGAAAAAGCTTTGCAGGTCTGTATAGTATGGGAATTCAATAACAAAAATCTGATCTACACACCACTCAGTGGGAATTGGGCAGACGAATACCCCATTCATGGATATACCTTATATGATAATTGCCTTCGATTATGGGGGCTAGAACTCTATACTCAGATTATTAAAGGTAGTAAAGCGTATCTTGATAAAGCAAATGAAGTTAGAAATGCAATAAAAGATAATTTCCGTTTGTCAATTAATAATAAAGCAACCAAGTATCATGAATTGCTGTATAATAGAGAAATCGTCAAAGGTGAAAAACCTTATTTTATAGCTGGATTTAATCCTTCGAGATATTATACTATGTTTGATGCAGGTGGGAATGGGTTGGCTTTATCTCTTGGTTTATTGGATGAAGATAGTCTGCCAAAATTTATTTCTTATTTAGAATTAATTTTTGATAGAATAAATATCAATTTGGCTCCAGCATTTTGGCCAATAATTGATGAAAAAGATGACCTTTATCAAGATCTTAAATCTAACTTTGCTTATACTTTCAAAAATAAACCGCATCATTTTCATAATGGAGGCATCTGGCCAATAATGAACGGTTGGTTAGCAAAAGGGCTTTCAAGATATAATGAACATTCAATTATTAATAAAATGAAAAACGCTTACCTGCAGGTAGCTATTAAAGAAAACTTTAGGTTTTCTGAATATATATCGTCAGATTCACATCGCCCTAGAGGTAAGTCGCCGCTATGTTACAGCGCAACAGGTGCATTGATGCTTATAAAATTATTAGTATAAATTATGATTGGAGACAAACTCGTATTACAACCTTATCATATTCCACCAGCAAGGGGTATTTATTCTCATTTACAAAAAGAATTGAATAATGAAAAAAGGCTTCCTTATTTTATTTGTATAGGTGGAGAATCAGGATGTGGAAAATCTACACTTGCCATTGCTTTGAAGAAGGTATTGTCTGAAAAAGGATTTAAAAGTTTCATTCTCCATATGGATGATTATTTTCACCTTCCTCCTACAAGCAATCATTTACAAAGATTGGAAGATATAAATCATGTTGGCCCCCAAGAAGTAAACTTAAAACTTCTTCAAAAGCATATAGGTCTGATTAAAGATGGTACCAATGAAATTATCAAACCTCTTATTCATTATAAAGAAAACGACAAACGTTCTGAGATCTTTAAACCAAATGACTTTGACATCATAATTATTGAAGGCACTTATGTTTCCTTATTAGAAGATATTGATACTAAAATATTTATACTAAGAACATTTGAAGAAACATGGGAAGATAGGAGAAAAAGAGGAAGGGATCCCATTACTCCTTTTATAGAAGATGTTTTAAAAATTGAACATTCGATTATTAAAAAACATGTAGAAAAGGCTTCTATCCTAGTTGATAAAGATTACGATGTCAAAGTGGTTTAATGTTTATTTGGGCATATTCAGAATATACCTAAATGATTTATTTTCAAAATAATGAACTACCTCGATGCAAGCATACGGGGTATCACTTCTCCTTAACAAGCTTAAAATAGCTTTTTCTCTAGACAGTAAATACTTTATCTTTCAAATATAAATTGTTAATTTACTAAAATCAGTATTTCATTTTATTACTCGCTTATCAGCTGGATTTTCCTTTTTTCATTGAAAAAAAACGAAACCAAAAATTCTAGGCAGATCAAATGCAGCACGCATAGCTGCTCCCTCATCCCACAAGATCTGCCTTTGCTTTGCTGCCTAATTGTTTTCAAACACCTGAGGCAGAGCCTCGGGGAATTCATTCGATTAAACATTCATACTTCTTAACCCAACTTGAAAATTTGATACAAAGACAAAAATTTCTTTCATTTGTAATTCGCTGATAATCAAACAAGTAGAAACTTTAACTATGACTGTCCGTAAGCTTACCCAAAGTCAAAAGAATGACAACTAATCACGAGTTTAGCGTGATTCAACTCATTGATTCACAAGCAATAATCTAAGATAAATTGATACAAGAAAGGCTAGAATATTTCATTAATAATGATTATATTTAATATATAAATAATTGATTATGAATATACTTAACTTAGTTTCTTCTTTTTCTGATGAAAGTAAATGCGAACTAACAATCAAGACGATTCGCGAAAACCAGGGAGTCGTTTGTAAAAAATGTAGCTCTACTTCTCATTATTGGAAATCTGATAAAAAGTGCTGGGAATGTAAAAAGTGTAGGTTTAGAACCTCGTTAAAAAGTGGCACTTTCATGGAATACAGTAAACTACCCCTACAATATTGGCTTTTGGCAATGGGCCTGATGAGTATGACAAAGAAAGGACTGTCAGCTTTAGAGTTACAAAGGCAATTGTCTCATAAAAGGTATGAACCAATATGGGCCATGATGCATAAGATAAGGCAAGCTATGGGACAAAGAGAGAATAAATATCAATTAAACGACTGGGTAGAATTAGATCACGGTTCTTTTGAAATTGATTTTGATAAAGAAACTGAGAAGTCAAAAGCAACAGTGTTGGTGTGCGCTCAAGTAGATCCATTGTTAGATACTCCTAAGCATGGTAAAAGTAAGCCTGATAGAAGTGTACGGTATCTAAAGATGAACCATGTGGATGATATGAGTAAAGAAAGCACCTTATTCTACGCTGACAGGCTAATAAATGAGGAGGCTCACGTGATTACCGACAACCACAAAAGTTACAAACAGTTGCGAAATGTGGTAAAGGCCCATACAGCAATTCAATGTTTAGATAAAAGCCTAAGTAGCCAAATGCTTCCTTGGGTCCACATAGCTATTAGTAATGCCAAACGATGGCTGCTAGGCATTCATCATAGTGTCAATCATGATTTCTTGCAAAACTATCTTGATGAGTTTTGTTTCAAATTTAACAGACGTTACTTTGGAGCCAATCTCTTAGATCGTCTCATTATTGCCGTGGTTGATCCGCACACGAACTCTTAGGTAAGCTTACGGACAGTCATAACTTTAACATTTAACTGCAAAATTCATAAAACACAAGCAATCAATATGTTGTGATTTTTAAATCCTATTTGTAGTGACCCAAAACATATATTGCATTAATTTTTATTTGTATGTTTGCACCATGTTTATTAGAGCCGTTATTAACCAACTAGAAAAACAAAAGTAGTGACCCAAATGTAAAATTACAATTCGTAATAGATTGACGTACAGCTACTTGTGTAATATATTTTTCAAGTTGGGTTAAGTGAGACTTCATTTACTCAACATTTTAGTTAAAAATGAGGTAAGTTCTTTTATGATTATTTGTCTTCGCCAGACTGGCTTTCATCCACCCACCACTTACGTGTTCCTTCGCTTGATAATTTCATTATCACTTTTATTTCTTAAAAGATTACTCAGTCTTATTGCTAAAAAACGAAACAAAAAATCATGGGACTGACCGATCTCGCAGAGTGGCGACGATAGTCGACAAGGAAAGGAACGCGTTAGCGGTGGGTTAGGAAAAAAGGCTAAACTGCGAATGTGACTGAATGATCTATCGTAGATAGTTTGAAGCGAGACTGACTGGTCTTTGGCGAAGCCAAAGTATTGAGCAACAGCTCAATAAAGGAGGAAACCCGAAAGGGGTGGGTAGATATAAATGAAGAAACCTGCATTGCAGGATGGGTGGCTGCCTGCCGCTTACGCGTTCTTTCCCTTAACAGCTATCGCTGCTACATCTACGATGATCGGTCAATCCCCCACATAAAGTGCCAGGCAACCCTCCTTTTGTTTAGTGCTATTCAAGAATATTTAGAACAATAATTAGGTAAATTTTCTTACTTCTAAATATTCCTATTTAACCACTAGGGACATAAGGCTTCACAAAGGGAAACAACTAATTAAGATGTTGACTTTTCTATATTTCTAACTACTAAAATGGCTAATACTAAATTCTTTTCTACACGCTAAGTCTACGTCTTCAAAGAAATTTATAATTTTGCAGGCTACAAAAAGTTAATACATGAATTTTTTCGAAGAATTAGAATGGAGAGGGATGTTGCATGATGCTACACCAGGATCTAAAGAAGTGTTTCAAAATGGACCTGTCACAGGTTATATTGGGTTTGACCCGACAGCAAAAAGTATGACCATAGGCAATTATGTGCAAATCATGCTACTCACTTTATTTCAAAAAGCGGGTAATAATCCTATTGTATTAATGGGAGGTGCTACTGGAAGAATTGGTGATCCATCTGGAAAAGATACGGAAAGACAACTAAAATCATCCGAAGAATTGGATGGAAATCTTGATCGTCAAGTGCAACAAATGAAGAGATTCCTCTCATTTGAAGGGGATCATGCAGCAAAAATTGTCAACAACTTTGATTTTTATAAATCGATGAATGTGCTTGACTTTCTTAGAAATGTGGGAAAGACATTGACAGTAAATTATATGATGTCTAAGGATAGCGTAAAAAATAGGTTGGATTCAGGATTATCATTCACTGAATTTAGCTACCAATTGCTCCAAGCATATGATTTTCAACATCTCTATAAAAATTTTGGATGTACGATGCAAATGGGAGGATCTGACCAATGGGGAAATATAACTTCAGGGACTGAATTCATCAGAAGAAACACTGACGGAAAAGCCTATGCTATTACTACTCCACTATTAACCAAGTCTGACGGGAAGAAGTTTGGAAAATCAGAAGCAGGTAATATTTGGATGGACGCTGAAATGACTTCACCTTACAAATTCTACCAATTTTGGATCAATGCGGTTGATGCTGACATTCCAACATTTACTAGGTACTTCACCTTACATTCTAAAGAAGAAATAGAAAGTAGAGAAAATGAGTTTGCCGATGACCCGAGAAAATTAAAAAGCCTATTGGCTGAAGAATTGACAAAACGTATTCATTCAGAAGAGTCATATAAATCTGTTTTACAAGTATCAGAAATACTATTCAACAAAAATGCCTCTAACGATTTCGTGAAAGGTCTATCTATAGAAGCCTTAGAAACGATAAAAGAAGAAATCCCGACGTTTAGCATTGACAAAAACTTATTAAGTAGTGGAATTGATATCATTTCATTATTGACAGAGCATACTACCGTACAATCATCAAAAGGCGAAGCAAAACGATCAATAAAGAATAATGCGATTGCTGTAAATAAGCAAAAAGTTGGAGCAGATGATTTCCAAATTGATCTATCTCATCTTATTCAAGATAAATATTTGCTTCTTGAGAATGGGAAGAAAAATAAATTCATGCTCACTTTCCAATAGACTTATCGGTTAATATTCAATTTCTGGTGGTTTCAGCGGGGTTCGCTTTAGTTACAATACTGTTATTTTGGAAAATCTATAAGTATTCTAAACTCTATTTTGAGAGATTAGATATTTTCAGGTTACACATTTCTACTATTGAAAAGATTGTAAAAAAAAGAACGGGTTTAGGTTACGAGGTTTAGGATTCAAGGCTATATGTTGACAGAACAAATTAAATGTCAACATCTAGCCTTGCAAACCTTAAACCTTAAACCTTAAACCTTAAACCTTAAACCTTAAACCATAAACCTCATACCTTTTAGCTCATGCCTATTTTCAATATCTTCATTTTTTGAAATGTCTCAAAGTAGAATTAACTGTATACACCTATTATTTTTTGACGATAAACATATTCTTTCTAAAACCACAAAGGCACACCAACATAACAAAGTAAACCACTAAGTTTGAAGTTGACATCTATATTCTTAGTTCCTTAAAGCAACTCTTATTCTGGGAAGTTTGAAAATATTTTAATTTATTTTTATGTATAAAAGAACTAATTGAAGATTCGCTTCGTTATATTATTGACAGTCGGTTTTATTTTGTCAGTTTTTATTTTAATTTGCTTTATAGTTTAATTTTAAATTTCCTTTCAAATCCATCGACCTTATTTTTAATTTTGCATAATTAGGCGCTAATTTTTAGCCTAAAAAATGCACACTTTTAACTTTTATTATGAATATTTTTGTTGCTAAACTTAATTACAGAACATCTGTAGACGCATTAAATGACTTATTTGCTAACTATGGTAATGTTACCAGTTGTAAAATCATCATGGACAGAGACACAGGCCGATCTAAAGGATACGGATTCGTTGAAATGGACAATGAAGAAGAAGGTACAGTTGCCATTGAAGAACTTAACGATTTTGAATTCGATGGTCAGACTATTGTAGTTAAAGAATCTAAGCCTAAAAGCGACGGGTTTAAAAAGCCTTTCAGACCAAGAGACAACGGAGGATATAATGACAGATACTAATCTGTAGATATCACTTCAAGTGCAAACCTGTCGATAGAAATGTCGACAGGTTTTTTTATGTCGTTTAGAGAAATTTCACAATTATTTGGGCACTTCAAAAATTGATTAAAAAAAAGTAATTAATTCTTTTGCTTTACCAAAATGAAGTGTACTTTTGCATCGCTTAATGAAAGTCATTATAGCAATCGGAGGAGTGGCAGAGCTGGTTTAATGCACTAGTCTTGAAAACTAGCGTGCCTTTACGGGTACCGGGGGTTCGAATCCCTCCTCCTCCGCAGAGGATCAAATTAATTGGTCAAATTAAAAAGAAGGTTAGAAATGCAAGCTCGCTTGTGATTTCTGACCTTTTTTAATTTTTGGCCGACAGGACAACAAGAAATTTGATTTTGACCTTCGGATGTATAGGGATCGATGAAATCAATCCCTCCTCCTCCGCAGAGGATCAAATTAATTGGTCAAATTAAAAAGAAGGTTAGAAATGCAAGCTCGCTTGTGATTTCTGACCTTTTTTAATTTTTGGCCGACAGGACAACAAGAAATTTGATTTTGACCTTCGGATGTATAGGGATCGACTTCTAGCCTTTTTTTTAACCGCATAGGCGCAAAGACCAATTCTTCACTTTTCACTTTTCACTTTTCACTTTTCACTTTTCACTTTTCACTTTTCACTTTTCACTTTCCACTTTCCACTTTCCACTTTTCACTTTTCACTTTCCACTTTCCACTTTCCACTTTCCACTTTCAATTATTAATTATCAATTATTAATTACTTTAACATTGTATTAAAACAAAGAGTCAAAGCATTTATTCATTTTTGTGTTACTTATTGTAATTAAACATCGTCCAAAGGATATGAAATCGATAGTTATAGTTTTACTTACCGTATTTAGTTTCTCATTTCTTGCTGCTCAAAATGCTGGAATAGACTTGACTTTTGAAAAAGAGCATCTTGAACTGGGTATAGTCAAAAAAGGCGAAAAGAGAACTTTTCAATATACGTTTACCAATACAGGAACTGAGACTATCGAAATATCAATCGTTTCAGGATGTGATTGCACTACACTCGATTGGACCAGAGGCGAGATCAAGTCTGGTGGAAAAGGGATTATTGATGTAATATTTGACAGCACAGAAAAAGAAGCTTCTGAGACTGTGGATGTCGATTTGTATTTGAAAAACATCAACCCCAAGTCCGATAGCCAATATCTGTTTGTATTGGATTACAATTTTGAGCTTACGCTTTAATTTCGAATGATTTTCTGAGGATTATAATGTCGCTCCTACAGAGCTGGATTTGATGTCGTCCCGATGGGACTAGCGGGATGTCGCTCCTATGGAGCAATTATGATGTCGCTCCTATGGAGCTAGTGAGATGTCGTCCCGATGTAACTAGTGCATGGATTAAGAGTGATTTCCACTTTTGTCAATTTTCAATTTCCCACTTTCAACTTTCAACTTTCAACTTTCAACTTTCAACTTTCAACTTTTAACTTTTAACTTTTAACTTTTAACTTTTAACTAAAAAAAACATTCCCTTCTCAAAAGTAACCGTTCACTCAATAATTATGCAGTTTACTTATTTCATTTGTTTCAGTCTATTCGATGCACATATATTGCAATTATAATTGAAAGACAATGTGTCATAAATATATAACGCTCACATTATTTTATCAATTGTTAAGATTGGATCAAGAGAATACTTAGATCATTCTGTAACCTTATTCATAAGATCATAATACTAGTTAAGATCAAAAAAGTTCTTAAAAGACACCCTTTTAGGACTGTATGAGTATTGTCTAATCCATGACTTATGGCAATTTTGCCGATAGAAATATTATAAAATCTAATTATGAAAAACTTTATGTATTTATTGCTTCCTGCGCTTCTCTTGGTCATCACTTCTTGTAATGACAAATTAGAATTGGAAGATGATAATTCGGAATTTAAATTCCAAAAAGAATTGACGATTCAGGATGGAAATGGAAATAGTGCGGACCTCGTTATTTATGCTAATGATGAAGAGATATTAGCAGACCAAACAAGAGATGTACTTTATCTCAACACTTCAACAGAAGAACGTCCTAAATCAATCAATACAAATTCAGGAGATGTAGAAACAGAAGATAATGATGATATGGGAGAAATGGATGTCTTTGTCTTTGTGGCAAAACATAATCTTAATTCAGATGTGACTGGATTTAGTGTAAGATCAAAATTGGAGTCTAATACAATTGGTGAGATTGAAACCAGAGCTACCAAATATGAATACGGATGGGGTTCAAATGGTGTTCAAGGTGTTTGGGTTGAATATTATGCACAGACTTGTAATATTGAATATTTAAAGGTAAGGCTTCGGTCTAAGAATTCGGCTTCTGGTTCATATAGCAAATTGGGTAGTAAAAAGCTAAGTAGTGAAGGAGATGATTGGCAGTGGGTTAGCGGTACTATATTTTATAAATACCAATTGCGTATTAGGAGCTTTTTTTCTTGCTCAGATGGAGCAACTTATGCTTATGAATGGCTACCATAATTTTAGCAAATCACTAATATCTACTTTGAAACACCTCATAATTTATATGAGGTGTTTCTTTTTTCTTGAGATTTCAATATTGACATCTCCAATATTCTAATATTATCGTTATTCATATGATTTATATCAAAGTTTCCAATTTGATCTTCTCCATTGTCATTCTTTCTCGTCCAGCAATATCAACTAAAATATCTGATGCTTCGTTTATGTATTTTGGATCCTGTGTTTCTCCAACTAATTCAAACAGTTCTGAAACCCTCGTCCACATTTTAGCAATTTGTGAATAATCACTATGTGCTTCCATCAATTTATCTGAAGCTAATAATTCAGCACTTTCTTTTAAAAAATCTCGAAACAGGTTTCTAAATAATGCTCCACCTGTTCCTGCTCTTTCCATTAACATTGCGGAAGTTTGAAAATCAGTTTCAATTGACTTACTAGAATTGAACCACTTTTTTATTTCTGTACTTGCTTTTATTATCCCTTTATACCCTAGATTCTTAATCGGTGGATTCAAAAATGCACTTGCATTATTGTACAAAGCGTTTTTTATAGACAATTTCAAATCTGGAAGATTAGTATTCTTTCTGATCACAAAAGATCTATTCCTAGAAGACATAGGTCCTTTTTCATTTCTTGCAAGTGATAAACTTTCCCTAGAAGTTCTCGCATCCCTACCCTGTTGATTGGTATCATTCAAATATGCCGTGTTGTCATCATATCCATATATCGAAGCATAATGGGCAGCGAAGTGAAATTTAGAAGTGAAATATTCCAAATGGTAACAATCTAGCTTTAGCCCTACAGCCACTCCTTCATCTAAATATTCTTTCACATTATTCCATGCCTTATTCACAGAACTTGTTTCGCGAATCTCTAGCTCTAAATTTAAATTCCTGCAAATATTTGCAGTTAGCTCATCTTGTTTCACTCTTCCTCCTAAAAATGGAAAATCCCAATCTTTCATTTTCCAATACACAAAGCCCAGTCCTTCTCCTAGACCAAAAAGCATTGGTTCTGAAAATTCGATACCTAATTGTGAGAGTAGACTGCCTGTTGTTGTAGTTTCACAATGTTGTCCATTAAATGGTTTGAAGTCTTTTATTATCATATTCTCTTTTGCACAAATATGAAATAGCATGATGTCAACCCTATGTCAGGGCCTGTGAGAAATATAAGTTAAATAGGCAGTATTGGCTTAAAATTGAATGCTAAAGTTTCATCAAGAATTATATAAATTTTAGAACTAAAGGTGAAAGAATATTCTGAATTCCATATTTACTTTGAATTCCTAATGAATATTCATTACCAATATAAATATACTGCTATATTTGCATTTGAACTGGCTCCGTAGTTCAACTGGATAGAATTTCGGATTTCGGCTCCGAAGGTTGCAGGTTCGAACCCTGCCGGGGTCACTAGAGAAGCCTCATATGCTTAATGTATATGGGGCTTTTGAAGTATTAGAGACTCAATCTTCCAAACATATCCCAAACATTTTGTTTGATTGTTAATAAATTTAATTACTCTCTAAAATAGTAAATTTATAGAGGTTTATAGTTACTCACTTTGATTTCAATAATAATTGATAATCACTCCTAATATAACGTCAGCAGTAAACATACCTAAGACCTCAGCTAATCCTTGAGATTCATTGAGCATACTAATATTGGTTTTGATAGCTGTAAATGCTATGAGCAGGACTAGAATAGTTTTAATGATTTTCATGATTTATGTTTTAATAGTTAATAATAATTGGTTTATTGATTTTAGGGTTATTTGAAATTTATGTAAGGTACATTGGTTGATTATTGATCTGATTTTGGTTTAAATGGGTGGTTTGTATATTGCTCTACAATTCCTCTGTTAAAAGCGTCCTTAAAGGTTGCAGGTAGAGCATTTTAAGAGCACTTAACAATTAAGTGTAATATTACTTAGTATTCATGAGGATAAAGCGCTGTAGTGTGCGACCTATCAGCTTCAGTGATTACATATATTTTCTCCTTATCCAAACCCAACTTTTCTGGTATTAAATAGATTGAGAATACTCTACCACCATCTTGTATTGCTTTCATATTAGCATTGTGATCTTCCTTGCAAATAGCTCCAAAATCATAGTTCAAATGTTTCAATATTGATTCAAGAACAAATACACGGAAATATAGATTTGCGAAGGTATCATTGGTTATAGAGGCAGTGTATACTACCTGACCTAGTGTAAGCATAAATAATTAATTTTAAAGTGAAGTAAATGATTAGATGTATATGAGAGCATTAGCTCTTTGTCTCTGTGATAAACATAATTAACCTTAAATAAAACCTGTAAGCCGCTATTATGTGGGTGGCTATTTTGTCAAGATTATTTGAGGTTATTTAGAAAATAAGAAGGATCAAATATCTACTTGATCTTTACTAAATATGTGGGTAGCATAAATTTGGTGGAAGGTTTTATTAACAATACAGCACAAATCACCTCAATAATTCTCTGGCGACTTAGTTGTAGCAATTGAAATGAGGAACGCCTTACATCAGCTTAGTTAGTTTGGAATTCTAAAGTTCACTTATAATCCAATAATTAGTATTCAATTTGCTTCAGGTGCGTATTTCTACGCTTTATGGATATAAGTATTTTTACGTGATCTTTAGGCTAATGGTGATAAATGCGACGGGATTGTACAAAAGGTTGGAGGATTTATCTAATATTAAAAGCCAAAAGAATTATATCTTTAAGGAGTTAAGATATCATTGACTATGATCAGCTCAATTGAATTATCCGTTTTCATGCAAGTATTATCTGAATATAAATGGATAAATTTGGTAGTCGCATTAACTTCTAAAGTGATTGTAAATTAGCGGACCGTTATAACTGATTAAAAAAATAAAAATGACAAAATATCTACTTTTAACAATGTTTACGCTTGCAACTTTAATTGCCAATGCTCAATGGACTACTCCAGAAATAGTTAATATTGGGCTTGAAGGAGTAACTACAACTTTCAATAATGGAGGTATTGAGAATGGAACTTTAGCAAAGGATGGAAATTTTTATGTTGTTTCTCCTGACACAACACTTGAATGGCATGAAGAACTACAAAATATTTATATTTTTGGTTCTGAAAATATTGTTCCAAAGTTTAATAAATTATTTACCGTTTCAAAAAATAAAATTAATGGTAATTCTAGGGCAGTATATACATACTTTGATTCAAATGGGTGGAGCACTCCACAGAATTTATATCCTAGTTTTAATGGAGATCCAAGTAAAATTTATTTTGTAGCGGGTCATCCAGCCTTTGTTATTGAAGGTGCTCCTCCAGGCAGTCAGAGTAAAGTGTTTTATAAAAGAGCACTTGACCCACTTGGGACCCAGTGGCCCCAAGACTCAATAGTTTTAGGGAGTGGCTGGGCGAATGTTCAATTCGTGTTATTAGATAATTATCCAACTATATTTGGAAGAAAAAACGGGGGTTTATGGCTAAAGAGAAGTATGGATTTATTGGGAAATATTTGGAGCGCTGAAATGGAAGTATTGTCCGTGTACCCAAATAAATATTCAATTGAAATTGTTAATGGAAATCCTGCTGTAATTACAAATGCTGTTCAACAATCTCCACTGACGTATCATCTTGTTTATAGGCGAGCACTTGACCCTTTAGGTAATAATTGGGCCAATATGGATACACTATTAAGTAATCCACCAGGAGGTCTTTTATCAAGTACTATAGGAATGAAGATTGTAGACAATAAACCAATTTTTGCTTTTCGAGGCGATTATGGTGGGGACAATATTTATATAATGGAATCTTTGGATGAATATGGAAATAACTGGGATACACCGTATTTAATAGTTGACGAATCTGGGTTGACAGGTGTTAATCTTAATATAAATGTGGTTGATAATATTCCACATGTAATTTATAAAAAGAACACTACGGCTACTACTTATATAACTTATGGAAATGGCGGCTCGTCGAATGTTAACAATAAAAGTGACTGGAGTGGAACAGTTAATTCGGATTGGAATAATTTGTCAAATTGGACGGATGGCATTTTACCTTCTGATACGATGAATATAACAATTGATGGAAATATATACACACATTCTCCTGTTATATCAAATTCAACTACTGTAAAGAGGATTTTGTTAATAAATCAGGGCAATCTTATTGTCAATGATACTCTAAATATAAGTCAGGAAATAATTTTGGATTCAGAGTCTAAAATAGAAAATAATTCTGTAATGAAGGGATTAAACACATCTTCAACTATTTCTTTAAATTCTTTAGATACTTTACTAAATAACGAAAGTTTAATTGATTTACATATAGTAAGCTTAGGCACAGTCATTAATAATGATACAATTTCATGTGACAGTCTGCATTACTTGTCAATTTACCCAGGTGGACAATTTATCAATAACGGATATACCAACATAAATTCCAAAATTGATTGTTTTGGTGAAATTATAAATGAAAGTAAAATTATCACTCCAAAATTCAATAATATATATGGAGTATTAAAATTAAATCAAGATTCTTTGATAATAAAACAGGAATGATGATGATGTAATCATATATAATCGAGTAGACTACCCCACCAGTGATTACTAATGATTTAATTCCCTCAATTGTAAATTCTACAGAAACAAAATAGTGAAATATCTAATCACTAATCTTTACCATTATTCCAACGGGCAACCAGCGGGCACACTTTAACCTAGAGGATGTAAAAGGAGTTGCAAGCAACTGACATACTCGAACGGGGCTAGAATCAAGAAAGAGCTAATGTTATCCAAGAGTCCATTCACTAAATAATATAGATTTATCCCATATACTTGTCGATTATTCTTGATTTCTTCCATCATTTCAAATATAATGACCTTATTAAAAAATCGAAGAGCCTAATTTGCTCACACTATAAAAACAAAACGAACAATGAATCAAATCAAATTAATTCCAACAGTATTTGCTCTACTAATACTAGTTATTGGATTTTCTAGTTGCAAAAATGCAGTTAACTCTAAGGAATCCTATCTCAAAGAATACAAATCATTCATAGAAGAGGTGAAATTGAATAAAAACAAATACACTGAAGAAGAGTGGAAGAAAAAGGATGAAGAGTTTTCTACATTTAGTGAAGAGTTATATGGAAAATATCAGGATGAGTTGAGATTCTTAGAGCAAGCAAGAATCGCAAAATATGCTTTACAATATGGATCTACCAGGGGCATTAATGCTTTAAACAACGCACTTGAAAATGGAGAAATCGAAGATGCCATAAAAGAAATCACTGATATATTTGATGAAGATATGCAGAAGGACTTAGACAATGTAATAGAAAATCTTCAAGAAATTTGGGATGAAGACATGAAAGACGATTTAAAAGAAAAACTCAATGAATTGAAGACGAAATTAGAAGATGAAAAATTTAGAGAAGACATATCCAAAAAAATTGAAGAAATTGAAGATATCGTCAACGATGAAGATATTCGGAAAAAAATAAAAGATGTCTCAAAGGAATTGAATGAATTGCTGAAAGAAATAGAAAGTAAAATTGAAATGTAGTTTTAAATTTAAAACACCTCACTTTTCATCATCTTTCTCAAACAAGATTTTCATATAGCATAAAAGTTTTGTAACTAGCTTATAAATTACACACAATGAAGCTATTCACATTAAAACACCTGGTTACAGTATTCTGTATTCTAACTACAGCTATTTCCTATTCACAAACTCCTTTAACAGACGAGAACTTCAAAATTGCTCTTGCAGACTGTCTTTCAACCCATCCTTTTTATGGATTATGTATGGACAGTGAATATGGTCCAATGCCTGAATGGGATGTTAGTGCTGTGACTGATATGTCTGAGGCATTTGCGTTAAGTAATACGTTCAATGCAGACATTTCTGATTGGGATGTATCCAATGTGTCGAAAATGTACTCCATGTTTAGAAACGCAAAAAACTTTGATCAAGATTTAAGTAATTGGGATGTTAGTAATGTAGAAGATATGAGCTACATGTTTAGTTTTACAACTTTTCAAAACCCTGGTATAAATGATTGGGACGTGGGTAATGTAAAGAACATGCGGAGGATGTTTGCTTACAACCTTTTCTTAATAATAGACCTTAGCACTTGGGATGTTAGTAATGTAAAGAACATGCATGGCATGTTTTCAGGCTCTGATGGATTCAAATCTGATCTTAGTGCTTGGGATGTCGGAAACGTGACTGATATGAATGCCATGTTCTTTTTGAACTCTTAATTTGAATCAGATTTAAGCAATTGGGATGTTGATGAGGTGATTGATATGGATGGTTTGTTCAATTATGCAAGTAAATTCAATTCTGATCTTAGTAGTTGGGATGTCAGCAACGTAACGAACATGGATCTAATGTTTCGAAATAGCTCATTTAATTCTAACATTGGAAATTGGGATGTTAGCAAGGTAACTTCTATGAGATATATGTTTGAATATACAGGATTGTTTAATGGAGATTTAAGTGGTTGGAATATTGAAAATGTAGAAACGATGGAAGATATGTTTGATTATTCTGGAATTTCCACAGAAAATTATGATGCTATTTTAATCGGATGGTCTGAGCAAGAAGTAAAGTCAAATGTGGAATTAGGTGCTCGTGGAATTCACTATTGTCTTTCCGATATTGAAAGACAAAAATTAATAGATGATCATGGATGGGTTATAACTGACGATGGCCAAAATTGTGATATATCTGATGTAAATGAAGTTCAGATTCCCAAAATTCACATTTCTCCTAATCCAACAACAGAGTATATCAATATCTTGAACAATGGTGCTTACAACTATCAATTGTTAAATAATATAGGAATTGTCATTTCGAAGTTTGAGTCTACTACTTATGATCAAACCATTGTACTTGATATGCAATCTTTTAATTCTGGAATGTATTATCTGCAAAAATGCAAAGGGAACAATTGTGTGAGTGAAAAAATATTCAAACTTTAACTTCTTGAATTTCATTCAATTCAAAATTTGGATTAAAAAACTTAACTTTTTTATTTTTAAGTATAGCAACGGGCAACCAGCGGGCGCACTTAAACTAGAGGATGTAAAAGGAGCTGCAAGCTACTACATACTCGAACGGTGCTAGAATCATGAAAAAGTGACAGCCACAAAGTAGTTGTGGTGAAACGTATTGAGTGATGAGTGTATAGCATTGTGAGGAGCGAATGACCATTAAGCTTTGCAATTGAGGAACAACCACCAGAGGTGGTAATAGCAAAAGAGTAAGCTTATTAAGGGCATGAGGGGCAAAGTGCATAAGCTGCCCGCTAAGCAGGAAGTGGCTGTAGAATTGGAGCTATGATAGCCAAAGGAACTCAAAAAGGGAGGCTATTTTCAGCAGGCATTAAAAGGAGCTTGTGAGGGATGTGTATAGAGGGCTGTGAGCGACTTTTGTAATGATTTGATGATAATATGTGTTGGGTGGCTTTGAGGTGCTTTTTAGCGGTACATAGTGAGTGTAGTGTGAGCTTGCTCTAAACGTAATGAATGGAGTAATCTTTGCTTAATTCTAGAGTAGCCACGTGTGACGAATTGATTGCAGCATACAAGTAGGGTGACAAAGCTCTTAAAGCGGAAGCATGAGGCTTTATGTGCTGATTAGTACTGGACTGAACAAAGTGAGGGAAGCACTATGGCGACTTAGTTGTGGCAATTGAAATGAGGAACGCCTTATTACAGATGATACTAATTAATAATCTTTTAAGTTGAATTAGTAAAAGAATTTTATCTTTAGGTAGTTAAGACAATGTAAACCATGACTATTTCAATTGTATTTTCCGTTTTTACTCATTTACTATCCGAATATATTTGATAAATTTGGATTGAAATGTTGAAGCTGTAATGTGCTGGTAGTCTATTATTTGCGGTTGTATGATGATGTTTAGATAATTGATTTATCTGTACCATATGGGAGTGAGATGTAGGTATACAAATGTTCTCAGCAATTAAATTTTTTAAAATGAATAGTAAAGCATTTCCAATACAATATACAGATGAAGAATTGAAAAATTTCATCCAAGAAAAATTATCTGAAGTATTGAATACAAACAGGATGATTACACAAGAGGAAAGAGAAATAATCCTAAGCGAAATCAATTTAGCACAAAGTCAGCTTCAATCAAACATATTCAATGAAAGTATAACAGAATTAAACAAACAAAAGGCTTTGCTATCTCAATTAATCGCAAATAATTTAGCTTCTGCTAAACTAGCTAGATGGATAAGTGGAATTGCTGGATTTATTGCATTCTGTTCGCTAGTTGCTGCAACATATCCATGGTGGTCAGGAAAGTTTGATGACAGGCCTGAAACTGTTATTGAACTAGAAGAAATAAATATGAAATTAGAAATGGTTTCTGACAAGCTTCAAACTGTTGATATGGAACAATTAAAATATTTAGACTCAATATATATTCAATTAAAGAAATGAAGCTTTCAAACATATTTAGAGAAAAAGAGGAAACAATAAAAAGTCTTTTTGTTAGAAACCTAACAGCAAAGGGAAACGACTTGGAACATTATGTACCAGTTTCCTTGCCATTAAATTGGGAGTCTTCTGGTAATGCTCATAACAAATTTCAAAAAATAAATGTACCTGATTACGAAAAATTCCTCATTGATTTTTTTGAACGAAGTGGCTCGAACACCAACTTTCCCATACTGATTATTCTAGGTCATGTTGGATCTGGTAAATCTTCATCAATCAAATATGCTCTTTCACAAGCAAGTGTATGTGATGGATGTCCAAGTTATATGAATTGTGATAAAGACAAATCAAGTCGAATAATAATTGATTATCTCGATTTTAAATCTGAAATAAAAGTGGCTTTCCCTTTGGATGTCAAAGTTGATAGAACTCAAGAAAGAATTAAGAGATTTTGGCTTTATTTAATAGGAAAGCTTGATACGAGTATAGATAAGTATTTTCATGAATTAGAAAAAACTAGATTGTTCTTGTCTTGGTTCATGAACAATTATTCGCAAGATGAATTCTATGAATTATATACTGAATTATATCCTTTTCTGGATATAATTCATACTCGTAAAAGAGTCAGTAGCGAATTTAGAACAATTCTAATCAATATATTTAAGAATCTCAAACCTAATGAATTAGCAATTCTTAAGCTCTATCAAATAGCATTCTTAAGAAATGAAAATGGAATTACTAACAACTGTAATGTACTGATCTTTGACAATATTGACACATTAGATCCAATACTTCAACAATATCTTGCAGAATTTGCATTCAAAGCAAATCAGCTATTAGGATGCAAATCAGTTATTCCTATGAGGCCTCAGACTTTGAACTTTTATGAGCATGCAACCAATATGATAGATTTAAAGGATCACTGGAGCCCAGATTTTAAGAAAGTAATTGATAAGAGATTAGAACTTCTTGGGGTAGCAGAAAAATCAGATCTTTCAATTTCTCTAAAGAAGATTATTGATGTTATGTGGTCAGATAATAGAATGAGAGAAATTATCCTTGGCACTACTGGTAAGAGTATAAGATATGGATTAAGAAATGTCTTTAATATGCTTCTCTCAAATGTAATAACTACTCATTCTAATGGTGTGTTAATAGATAATATTCAATTTGATACTAATAAATTCTTTCAGGCATATTTTTGTTCTGAATCATTAGATGAAGAATTATATGAAGATTGTTTTACTAGTCTTCTAACTATTAAAAAAGGTAAGACCCACATAGTTTCAAATATTAAACTTAGGATATTGTATATACTTCATAAAACAGACAATCTAAGCGTAACAGAATTAAAAGAACACATTCTAAAATTTGGTTACGATTTAGACTCTTTTATTACTGCCATTAATGATATGCTTTCACCCAAAAAATCTTTGTTATATGGTAAATCCTTAACTAGCTATGATAGATCATCATTGGAGAAAATAGTAGATGATCAAATTTTCCCAACAGATATAGGTACATTCTATTTCCAAGATTTAATAAAGTATTGGTTGTATTGTAGAGAATGTAATGTGCTAGTCACAGATAGGGTTTATAATATGGAATCTTCAATTAATATATGTTTAGAAACAATCAAAACTTTAACAGAATTAGATTTTATGGAGATTCAAAACTTCATAGATAATGCATCTCAAAAAGAGTACTTAACAATCTATGATTACAAAGAGCTTTCCATATCAAAAATGCTATGGAATAGAATGTATGCAGATATTAAAAACGCAGTAAAGGCTATTGATAAGCAAAATATTTCATTTGATATAGATAGACAACATTATTTAGAAGACAGATTTTACAAATTACTTTATCAATAAACTATCGGGAACAATCACAACAAATGTCCAATGGTGCAAGGATATCCGATGACATTTTTGGTGGTTTTGTACTGAATAGCTATTGGTGTTTTTCAGCACCTTATATTTTCAATACTTAAAATTTAGTCATTATTCATTTACCCAATCTAGAGCACCACTTATTAAATCTAGAATATCATGCATCGAGTTCCAACAGCATTTTATCTTTTGTTGAAAGGCAGATCTATGCATTCAAAGCAAAAGATTAAGCCCAAATGAAGAAGTAAAATACCAGTATCTCATTTTTTTAAGATTCTAGAGAGTCAATTATTCTTAGAGTTTAATAATCTATTACCTTAGTGAATGTAAAAGGCATTAAGGTGTGTAGGGATTAATTATTACTTTCCCTTAATAAGTATCAGCGACTTAGTTCAACATGAAAGTATGAATTACATCAACATCTTTGCTTTGTTGAATTATAGTGCTGTGAGATTCATACATTCCTTAGTGTTCTCTTCCATAAAAGTAAAAAAACGAAAACATGATTATTAACAAAATGTATTCCTCGACAATCGATGTCGTAAAATTTACAAACAAACACCTAGAGAATAAATATAATATTTCACAGTATAGAAATTAATATTTAAGCAACAGATGAGAAAAGATTCAGAAAAGAAGTTACTAGCTCTGGGGTTTAATACAGAATTAATTGAAAAAATTGATAATAAATCGTTAGGTATATCTGGATTAAGAGGACAAAGCAAATCTGCTTTAATAAAAAATGACTTTACAGAGGAGGAGGCTGAATTGATTGTTTCAAAAATCAATCGTGAAAAGATTGACATAGAAACTTTAAATTCAATTCTTAAAAAAAGCGGTGAAGTTTGTTGTTTCTGTAAGGATGGCAACAAATCAAGGCCCTTTCAAATTCATCATATTGAAGAGTATCATATCAACCAAAATAATGAGGAAGATAATTTAGTGCTTGTTTGTCCAAATCATCACGTAAGTATTCATAAAAATAAAATTGATACTGAAGACCAAAAACAGAAAAAGCGAACTTGGGAAAACCTTTGGCAGACAGCGACAAAATACTATAAAAAAGGAATGTCATTTCCATTTACATCTATTGATTATATAGATTACAATAAGAATGGTAGTATTACTGATATTTTTACATTTGGCCCTCCAATACCATCTGTTTGCCTCAGTTTATGTAATAATCCTTTGGCCTATGAGGCAAATGATTTATTAAGACTCGAAAACAAGTTGATTATTGCTGGATCATCAGGCAGTGGTAAAACTACTCTTGCATATGGTATTGCTGGTATTAATAGATCTCACAAAGCTTATAAATATACATTCGGTTCCGTAAATACAGCAGAAGATTGTAAACAAATATTACTTTTTTTGTCTGAAGCAGTTACCAAAATAGTATTAATAATTGATGATGCAAATACAAAACTTAATTCTGACCAAATTGAAAATATTCTTAATGCAAGTGATAAAGATAGGCTAATAATTATTGTTAATACAAGAAATGATTTCAAGGGTGATAATAATATTGAACAGCATTTTCAAAAAGCTGTTCAATTTATTAATTGGAATAAATACCAGCAATTCGTTAAAACATCAATTTTACTACATGAAAATGAAGTATTAGCTTTTCTAAAAGAAAAAGAACTAGATGAGTTCTATGATCATCCAATAGGTTTTACTGAATTTGCAACGCCTCTTAACCGTGTACTAGAGTCATATTCACGATCATCAAATAATGTTTGGCAATTTATTTATTTACTAGGAGGAGGTTTGAAACTAGTTAAATCAATAAAGGAGGAATTACAAAATACTGGAAGATTTGATATTGTTTTTCTATTCTTGTGTATTAAGCAAATATCTGAGGTTGAAAAAGGTATCTCGATTGATGACATTTGCTTACTCTATAATGAAAATGATATATTGAAAAAAGGAGGAGTTCCAGAAAAAGATTGGTTAAATAAGCAATTGGAATTACTTTGTGCTAAGCGGATTCTTAAAAATGAAAGAGGAAGGTTTAAGACAATTCACAGACAATACGCAATTAAATACATCGAGGCTTTTTTTATAGATTCACCAAAAGAATGCGTGATACTGTTTGATTCATTCTTTTATGACTATAATAAAGTTAAAGAAATTGCTATTTTATGGTCTTGGTTCAAATATACACACTTAAATATTTATCTCAAAGAATGGTATAAATCAAAAAATACTGAATGGCCTAAACTTATTGAAGCAGGATGTAAACAAGACTTCATAACAGTAGGAATTTTAGCTCAAGAAATGCATTCTACAGTATTTGGTTCCGATAACAAAATTGTTAATAGTGCTTTTGTTAATAGGACTGAAGATATTGCTAAATTAATTAATAGATTTGAAGACGATACATTATATAATTTCGATAATTTATCAACAACACTACGTTATCATTGCAGTGAAATAATAAAACCTATATTAGACTCTATTGATAAACCCGCATTTGTGTCTCACCTAAAAGAAGTAAAAATTCATGATTTTAGATTCCTGAGTAGTCTCTTCTATAACATATCTGAGTTTTATCCTAGTTGGATTATTGATTTGTCTACTTATTTTGTATTTGACGATTTCAAGCCAATCCTAGAAAAGACAAAAAGTGGAGATGCAGATAGTATTTTAGAAGCTGTTTTATTTTTACGAAGATATATACTTGATTTTAAGCGCAGTGATTTTAAATACTGTGTTGAGTTAATTCGAAATGTTTTATTGGATTGCAACTTGGAAACCCTAAATTATTCAATGTTTCCTGATACTGGTTTATTTGAAATAACATTATTCAATGAGGATGTAAAAAGCATTTTTTCGGCATTAAATATACCTCAATTTGCAAAGGATTTTACAATTCTTTCACCTAGACATTGGAAAAAACTCCTCTCTCTTTCAATGCTCTCAATTAATACTGATTCAACAGTAATAAAGGATATTGTTGAAAATATAGATGAAAACTTATTATGTGCTAATGTTGAGAAATATTACTTAGAGAGTATGTATGAATTTAGAGTTTTGATTTATCAGTTGTGCTATGGAACTGAAAAAAAGAAAAGAGTTTTTGCCTTGAAACTAATGCCTTATATTGATAAGTTGTATAGTCAATTAGATGCATCTGATAGTGATAATGATATTTTAAAAGCCTACTATAGATTAGATCGTAGATTAGCTGAAGAAATAGCGATAAAATATAGACGGACACTGCCAAAAAAAAATGACGAAATATATGAAAGAGATGAAAAACTACTAAAGCAAATTGAAAATTTCGAAAAACAAGGAGAAGATTATGATTTAGAGTCGATTAAACTAACAATTGATAACAATACCAGCGCAAAATACTAATATATGATCTATATAGCTTTTAAACGCAGCTATGCCAAATGAACGAACTATTATCTTGCATACTTTAAGAGTGACGTAGTAATTATCAAGATGAGGTGCAAGAATAAATAGGGTAAGAGTTGTAATCGCAAAGTAAGAAGGAGGTGGTTGTTGTTACCAACATGGTTTATAATTAAAAGAGCATCCTAGCCATAAACTAGGACACTCTCTCCATAAAAATGGGTAACAGTTAAACTTCAGCTAACTCATGCTTTCCATTCTTACTAAATACCTCAGCATCAGTATGTAATTGGTCTGTGATAACTGGGCTTTTAAAATTAGATCCTTCACTTATAAATTGATATGTAAAGTCTAAGGTTACTACTTCATCAGAGTTTGGAACTTGATACTCATAAGGCTCACAAGAGACCTTCTCTATTGATCCTGGAATCTTCTCTCCAATCATGTGTTTAGCTGTCTCTAAGCCAAACGTAGAAGCTATTCTAGTCTTTTTAGTCTAGCATAAAACTTCCCTGATGACTTAGATTGAATCATAGTGATTCCTCCTTGTAAAACTAGGCTTACGAAAGTATCTCCTTCGCTATTCTCTATCTCTAATGCATCAATAACTGTTACCATAATTAATGGGTTTTAAAATATAATAGAATGACAATAAACCTAGGGGCTTCATTATCTGTCTGAACTTAATTGGTTATTTCGGTCAAACCATGCCACGTGTTTCGGAGCAAACCGTGCCACTTTCTAGAGAGCTAATATGAGTTAATTTTTGTCATAATTTCAATATTTCATATTATAAATTGCCTTTTTCATTTTTGAGGTATGCTGTGATTTTCCACATTTCCACATAGCAAAAAGCCCTCTAAGGCTTTTTGCGTAAAATGTGGTAATGTGGTAAATCTTGATTTCTAGCACTATTTTTATTTCATGGATTAAGACAGCCTATAATTTTTCCTCAAAGAGTGACCATCTAACTTTATTCTGTGTGCTGTATTTATAATTCTGTCCATTATTGCATCAGCTATAGTGTCTTCACCAATGAGTTCATGCCACCCTTCAATGGGTATCTGAGAATTAATGATTGTAGAGGCCTTTAGATGTCTGTTTTCGATTATATCGAGTAGTATTTGAGCATCTCCTTTTTTAAATGGATGAAGACCAAAGTCATCAATGATTAGTAAACTTGTCTTGTTCAGTCCTTTTAGATACCCGAGGTATTTTCCTTCTACTTGGCATTTTCGTGCATAGTCAAACAATCGAGCCAGTATATAATATTGCGTCTTATGTAGCATATGACAAGCCTGGTATCCTAGACCTTGTGCAAGGTAGCTTTTACCAATACCAGCTGGTCCTGTAATGATGATGTTTTCTCTATTTTTGATGAACTGTAGTGACAGCATACGTTCATACTGTGTTTTATTCAATTTTCTCTCACTGGTATAATCTATGTCCTGAACCGATACATTTTGGGTCATTGATGACCTGCGGATGAAGCTGTCTATTCTCTTGTTTTGACGATCTTCCCATTGGTGGTCGATTAGCATCGTCAACCATTCATCTGTTGTTAATTCCTGATAGGTGTTCTGTTTCATAGACTGGTGATAGAGCTCCGCCATCGCTGTGAGTCTCATCATTTTCATTTTTTCTATGGTCTGTTGTGCATTCATAAGTGATAATGTTTTGTTTTTATTTATTGATAATATTTACTACCTCGGATATTTTCATGTGCACTGATTTGATGATCAGTAGGACTATCAAATAGTTCTTGTTGATCCAACCCTTTTTTTAATATGGTTTCTATAGTCCCGTATTGGCTACGGCTGTAGATAAATGCTCTTTTACATGCCTTTTCCAACCGCTCAGCACCATACTGTTTTTTGAAGGCCAGTATGCCTTGAGCTTGCTTGTAGCCTTTTTCAGGATAATTGTATTGTAGTATAAGCCTCTCGATATAGGCTACCGTATGAGGTCCGATGTACTGTGCTCTTTTTACAAAGTATTCCAATGACCATTCACTATATGCCTGATGTGCCGAAGGCATATGCTTGAGGTTTGTGATGTATACACCCTTTCCTTGACTTTTGTGGTGACTCGCTAAGCGTTTACTATTGTAGTAGATCTCCACAATATTCTGATTGTATTGTACTTCCACTTGTTTGCCAATATATTGATAGGGTACACTATAGTAGGACTTGTCATCACTTAGAAATACGTGACTTATCTTTTGAACTTTTCCACGTTTGTAGTGGCGTATAATGTATGGCTGTGAAGGTAGGGACTGAAGTTGTCCTTTTTCTATATCTATAAATTGCTGTCGTCTAGAGGTGTCTTTATTCTGAAAATTATAATCATTGTATCGTTCCAATAGATTCAATATAGCCTCATTGAGCTGACCAAGACTAAAGTATTGTTGCTTGCTTAATTCATAGTAGATACGCTGATATACCAGACGTACGGCTCCTTCCACAAGCGCTTTGTCCTGTGGTTTGTAAGGTCGTGCAGGGTCGATCACCGCATTATAATGCAGTCCACAATCCTTCAATGTCTTGTTGATCACAGGAGCATAACGATGTGCCTTTGTTACCCCGCTTTTGAGATTATCGCTCACTATGGCCTCTGGTACCCCTCCCATATATCGAACACATCCATTAATGCAGGAAATTAAATCTTCACGTTTTTGACTATGGACAGCCTGTACATAGGTATATTGTGAACAAGGAAGTATGCCTACAAATACTTCTACATCTTTGATTTCTCCCGTGTTGCGGTCAATATAACTCAGCTTTTTACCAGTAAAATCTACAAATAGTTTTTCTCCTGATTTATGATTAAGAATACCACTGGCATATACCTTCTTATTCCATTTGCGATAGTGATGCACAAATTGGGTGTATGCATATCCTTGAACATGCTGTGTCTTGTATTCGTGCCATAGATGCTGTAAGGTGCATCCTGTTTTGGTCAACTCTTTTTGATAGTATTCAAACTTTGATGACAATACCTCGTATCTATTTTTATCCTTTGTATCTGAACTTGGAAATAGCGATTTTAATTCAGACTCATCCATCGCCAACAGTTCGCTATAATCATTATCCAGACCATCGAAAAACTTCACATATTCATTTGCCGTATTGCGACTGATGCCTAAATATGATGCTGTCTTACGATTGCTATATCCTTTATGTTTAAGAAGCAATACTTGTTTGATATCCATAATGTCTTTTCTATTTCTTGCCATGCTGATACTTATTTTTCAGCAAGACTAGAATTTTTATGCATTATGGAAAGTGGCACAGTTTAGACCGAAATCACTGGCACAGTTTGGCGCGAAATGGGTGGCACAGGTTAGACCGTTTTAGCCACTCAATAGGGGTGCGGCGGTATAATACGTAGACACACATCTTAGATTAAAATTTGCCATCTCTTTTTTATTTTGCATTTTTTTTGAATTGAATTTTCGAGACATCTTGTACTGATGGCATTCAGAATGTGGGGTCAATTAAAAAAGGGGGACTTTATTTAAAAGCCACCCCTTCATCAAAATTTGAGTTATTCTATTTTAATTATTGGATTTAGATTTAGGGATTTCCGAGCAAACATTGCCATACATTTTTGAATCTTATTTTCATCCCCTTCAGGAACTAAAATGGAATCATGTATAGTAAGTATGGGCATATTTGGAAACCATCTCATGATAAATGGGACTTATCTATCTAGCATAAATTCAGCCTCTAAGGTTTGGAGCAAAAGAGCTAGAGTACTACTCTGATCACCATATTTTCTACCCATCTTCTTAGTTTTTATTAATTTCATTTTTGAATAATCAACTCCTAACCAAGTCAATTTCACGTCACTTTTATTAAATAAATCTGACATAGATTGTGCGTTTAAAAAAACGAACTATTCATAATTACTAATATTAATGTTACTTTTTTAATGATTTATATATTTTGTTTAAATTCTATTATTTTTGCTAAAGTCTTAATCGCTTTTTTATGTTTTTTTACATAATGGTTTGAGCTATCCCAGACGTTACCTGCTAAAACAGAGCAAATCATTTCTTTAATGTCTTGGTTTATTCCATCTGAAAAAAATACTGTTTGTAAACTGCCATCATACCAGGCTTCAATATAACTTCTAAAAACATCTACTCCAGATTGTATTACATCTACATATTCAGACTCCCAATCTACCTTTTCGTTTTTTAATTCTTTAACAATTAATTTTGCTGCTAATACGCCTGAAGCTAAGGCGAAAGTCACGCCAGATGAAAAAATAGGATCTAAAAACTCTGTACTGTTTCCAGTTAACACATATTTATCTCCATAGAATTGCTTCACAGCGGAAGAATAACCAATTATTTTCTTTGGTTCAAAAACATATTCTAAACATCCAAATCTTTCTTTTAAAATCTCATTAGAATCAACCAACTTTCTAAACTTTTGGTCATTTTTTAATGACCCTTCAAATAAGTTGACATCTCCTACAAAACCAACTGAAGTAATACCATTATCTAACGGAATCATCCAAACCCATACTGCGTCATTAATAACTATTATTTGGATTCTATTATTATCTTTTCCTTCTGGTCTATTGACATCTTTAAATTGCGTAAAAAATGCTGAACGACTAGGTAAAGTAGATGGCTTTTCTATGTCTAATAGCTTTGGTAAAACCCTACCATAACCACTACTATCAATTATATACTTTGACTCAAAAATATCAGTCCCTTGTTTAGATGATACTGATGTCAGAACTTTATCATTTTTAAATTCAACATCTTCAACAGTTGATTCATATAAGACAATTGCACCTTTCTTTTCAACTTCATCTATTAAAGCTTTATCAAATTCACTTCTTTGAACTTGCCAAGTCCAAGACCAACTTTTAGAAAATTGTTCGGAAAAATCAAAATCACATGATTTATCACCTTTCCTGAACATTGCACCAAATTTTTTCTGAAATCCTTTTTTTTCTACGGCCTCTAATAAGTTTGCTTCATCTAAAAGGTCCATACACAAAGGCAATAGGCTTTCACCAATTACAAACCTAGGAAACTTAGTTTTTTCGATTACTGTAACATCAAACCCTTGTTCTTTTAATATTGATGCTGACACAGCTCCTGATGGCCCTGCTCCAATAATAAGTACATCTGTTTTAATAACACTCATCTGTTATTATCTTTTTCGACATTTTAATATAGTATGAAATTCACCTACCTCATCAATATCATAAACAACATCTAACCCAACTTTATTTATTATTGAAATCATATCTCTAGAATGGTACATTTTACTATTCCCGTTGGCTACTGCAGTGAAATATAAAGAAGTCCCATGTAAAGCATAAGCAGCAGAAAAGTCCTTTTGTCTGTCCCAGAATAAATCTTGGATGTATATATGGGTATTGTCATCCATATTATTGGTTAAATTACCTAAGATATGCTCTATTTGTTCTTCCGAGAAACAATCTAGAAATTGGCTCATCCAAATAATATCTATACCAGAAGGAATATGAATGGTTTTATCTAAAACATTGCCTACAACAACATCTACTCTGTCTTCCAATCCTAAGGCTATTATATTTTCTTTTGCTTTATTCCCGTGAGAAGGTAAATCAAGAATAGTCATTTTAACATCTTCATTGAACTTACAACATTCAATACTCCATCTTCCTGTATTCCCTCCAATATCTAAAATTCTTTTGGGCCCATCTTCAAAAACAATTTTTAATGCATCTGGAAAAGCTTCATCTGAATAATAATGATCAAATTCAAACCAACTTTTTCTAATAGGATCTTTTAGTGTAGATAAGCTAGGATATATTGTAGCATCATTTACACCAATCTCATGTAATCCTGCAGGTTTTTCTTTTAAGATTGATTCTTCTAAATGAAACATTGCTTTATAACAAACATCATGCGTAAAATTAATATTTACTTTAGTTGCTTCATCTACTAATAAATGATATCCTTTCTTAGTAATCGAATAAACATTGTCTTCTTTTAGAAATACTAATTTCACGGTTAATCCAGTCTCTAACAAAAGGTGAACACCATAATAAGGTATATTTAGTTCTTTACATATAGCTTGAGGGGTGATTCCATTTCTTCTATTTTCAAAAACTTTTTTTAATATTCCAGTTGATTTTATTACTCTTGCTGCCTGAAACATCATAGGGTAAAAGCTCAATTCTTGGATTGCTTTTTTTGCTTCTTTTGCAGACATATCGTCTTTATAATACTCCTTCAACATAATTTTTAATTATTTGAATTTGTTTACTTTTTTCATTAAATCATCTCTATCAACAAAGTTAAAACATGTAACAAAGGCACCAATTGTGGTACCCAATATCCCATGTAAAATCAAATTTTGACCTGTAAAATATAAATTTGGAACCTTTGTTTTTGAATTAATTAAAGATCTTAATGGAGAATTACTATCTTTTAATATCCCGTACAAAGATCCTTCATTGTTTCCAATATAATCTCTAAACGTTAGAGGGGTAGATGTATGAACAGACTTTATTTTAGATTTAATTCCTGGATAAACTCCTTCTAATTTATCAATTATTACTTGTGATTTTAATTCTTTGAAAGCCTCATATTCTGCACCTCTTACGTTAGGGTTAGCAATTGTATTGCTAACTTCCCCCCATTGCTTTACATCATCATATTTCATATATGCCATTACCGACATATTTTCAGCATAATCACCTCCTGATGATGTAACTGGTGTTGAAATGAAGAAATTTTTTGGCCAAGAATCTTCATCATAATCTGCGCCATCCCATACATTATTACTATAATATTGATACGTATTATGATTTAACTGTTTAAAAGTGTGTTTTTCAAATACTAAGTGAACAATGAAGGTAGAAATAGTGTTTTCTAATTTTTTTATTCTCTTTCTATAAGCTTTTGTAAATCTATTTTCTCCAAAAATATCAATTGAAACTGCGGGATGAACATTTGAAATAAATTGTTTTCCTTTAACTGTCTCTCCTCCTTCAATTAGGACTTCAGTAATATGTCTTTCATCATTATAATTTGCGCCAACTACATTTTTACGTTTCAGAATTTTACCTCCGAGTTTTCTTATGTATTTTGACATCTTAATGGCTATTTGAGACCCACCATCCTCTAAACGATAAGATCCCATGATATAACTATTAGAAATTAATGCATGAACATAAAATGGTGATTTAGATGCTACACCAGCATATAACGGATTGTTTCCTGCTAAAACAGCTCTAAGTCTTGCGTTTTCAGTCAATGAATTAATGTAATCTGCGGCATTTAGGCCTAACAGCTCTTCATTCATTATATAAGTTTCAGAAACTGTATTTTGTAAATTATAGAGCGGAAATTCTAAACAAACTTCTTGAATTTTAGTACAATACATCTTTATAGCATCTTCTTCTTCAGGGAAAGCAATAATTAAGTTTCTTTCAAATCTTTCATACCCTTGTCCTAATGCATATTCTTTGCCGTCTTCAAATCTGATCATATCAAAACAATCGTCATCCATTCGTTTCCATTTAAGGGTATCGAGCAAACCAAAATATTTAAAAAATTGATTCAAACATTGCCCCTCATCTAAACTTCCAATATAATGGACACCAGTGTCAAATATACATTTGTCTCTGCTAAAAACTTGCAAATTGCCACCTATTTGGTGATTTTTTTCTAGGACGATAACCTTATGACCCTCTGAAGCTAAGATATAAGCACATTCCAAGCCTCCTAATCCACTTCCAACTATTACAAAATCATATATTTCTTGTTCCTCCATTCTCTTTTTTTGTCAATATAAATAACACATTAGACGTTTTTTTAGATTGTTCTTTCATTTCAAAATCTAACTTATGCTTAAATGCAAAATTCTTAATAAATTCAATCGAGAAAAAATTAAATTCTCGAGTTTTTTTATTAAACCCTAGAATGTTTGTTGAATATTTTTCCGTCTTTAATGTTGTCTTATGTCTCTTTTCTAAATCTGTTATACCGTCTCTTATTACCAACACTCCATTTTCGGATAAAGCATTTACCGATTTTGTTAAGACTTCCAATTGCTCTTTCTCAGACAAATAATGTAGAACATCATTGTAAAAGATCGCATCCCTTTCCGGTATATTGAATGTAGTAATATCTGTTGATTTAAATGTGATATTTTCTGTAATATTATATGCGTTTTTTGCTATTTCAATTTTTTCGGAATCATAATCCAATCCTATAACTTGTCTCTCTTTATTTTTATAATGAATAAAATATGTAAAATAACCATATCCACAACCTACATCCAAAATTTTCAACCTGTCCCCAATCAATTGATTATAAAGGTCAAAGTTTTTAGCTTCAAACTTCCATTTTATCTTAAAATACCATTCAAGTAATGGTCCTTTATATATATAGTTGTTAAATATTATTGGTGTATAATATTTAGCATTTTCAAGTTCTTGTTTTGTTTTGTAAAACTCAGTTTTATAAAATTTTGAAATTGATTTCGTTCTTGACTTGTAATTATCACCCCAAGATAAATCATCAAATTTTATTCGTGGCAAAAACTTAATCGTTAATTGACCTTCTCCTATAAGGAAATCATTTTTTGGTGCATTATCAGAAGGGCCGTGAATAATTACAGGTGAAATGTCTAGCTTTAATTCTTGCGCCAGATAGAACGCACCTTTATGAAATCGTTTTAAGTTACCATTTTCTGATCTTGACCCTTCAGGAAATATCATAATTGAATAGCCTTCTTTTACTAATCTCTTCGCTTTTACTAGATTCTCTTCAGCACCATCATTAACATAAATATAATCTACATACCTTACTGCCCAACCAAAGATCAATGATTTATATACCCATTTCTTAACTACTAAAACCACTTTCGGACTCTGCATTATCATCACTAGAATATCTAACCATGAAGTATGATTTGCTATGATAATAGATGGCGTAGAAAAATCTTGATTTTCCTTATTGATTATTTTTTTCTTAAAATGAAAACCCATATAGATTAACACTAAACAAAACTTTGATAAAATAAATGTAATAATTCGTTTTTTGATTTTTTTTCTAATAGGCAACACAAAACATAATAGTGATAAAAATGAGGATAACAAGGAGCCAATAGCAAATAGTATTAGTAATAAATTGGAAAATAAGAATACAAATAATGTATGTGGTTTCTTTTTAGATTCTATTCGTTTTTGAATAAAAAAATTGAATAAAATTGGCTGAATAACAAGGGACACAAAAACTATACAAAGAATACCCAAAACACTTAGAACTGCAATGGAATGAATTGCTGGATGCTTTGCAAAATATAATACTCCAGTACCAATTATTGTAGTTACAGCGGATAGGATAATAGCAGACTTATAAGACTTTAAGGTGTTTTTATTATACTTATACTTTTGTAGTAATCCATCCATGGTAAAAATACTAAAGTCGTCTCCAAGTCCAAAAATAAAAGTTGTGATAACAACATTAATAAAATTGAACTTTATACCAAACAATGCTGCAAATCCAAGAATCCAAATCCAACTTATCACCATTGGAATAAATGCTATCAGTGTCAATTCAATTCTTCCATAAATTAGCAACAGGGTAAAGAAAACAATAAATGCGGAAGCATATAATAAATAATTAAAGTCCTCTTTAACAAGCTTAACCAATGAAGAGGCCATATCTTTTCTATCAAAAATAACGACACCGTCAATCTTCTCTATTTTTGACTTAACAAACTCAATATTCTCGTTCCTTATTACTAGGGTGGATAGAATTGTCAGTTCACCTTTATCATTGTAATCTAATAGATTATTTAACTCAAGTTGGCGTAATAAAGTAGTATCAATTGATTCATCTGCAGGAATCAAACCTACTGTCCAGCTTTTGAACTTGCCAAAAGCATTTGCACTAAAACCGTAGTCAGTACCTAAGCTTTCTATCTTTTCAAAAACACCGTTAGGATTGGTGTTCCAAAATTCTTTCCACTTCTTAATTCTTTCAATCTTAACCTTTGTGGGAATTATAAAATCGCCTGTTGAATGAAAGATATCTACTTTGTTCGACTCTTGTAATACTTTTAATTCTTGTATAAGGGCATAATTAATTTCGAAAGTATTTTCATTGGTATTTCCTTTAGAAAAAAGATATATCTTTTTCTGTATATCGGGATTAATTCCTACAAACTTATCCTCTTTTGTTTTAAGTGATTCTTCATGGTAACTTAAATGCGCTAAATCATCATCAAACTCTACCCTGCTAGATACTTTAAGCATAAAGATTGTAACCAACAAAATTATTATCAAGGCTAATGGGTAAAATTTATGTGGTAAAGATGGAATACTAAAAGACTTGGTTTTTTTTGGTCTAAATTCAAACGAAAAAATAGTTAAAATAATCGGCAGAATAAATAAAGTAAAAAGGGAAGCTCCTAACAATGCCAATGAGGCAAAAAGTCCAAAATCTTGTAGAATTACTGAATTGGCAAACATTAATATCGAAAAAGCTAATATGGTTGTTAAGCCTCCAGTTAATAATGGTGCAGATATTTCATTGATAGTACGCTCAATTGATTTTGTATGTTCTAAATGTGTAAAGAAATGAAAGGAATAATCTAAAATGATACCAAAAAGAATTGCGCCAGTTGCTAAAGACAAACCAGAAATAACTGGACTAATAAAGCCAACCATTCCCAATGCAAAAAGACCTCCAAAAATTGTTGGTAATACAAAAAATAGGGGTATAGATATTTTTCGATAGTACAAAAACAAAATCATTAAAATTGCAAGAATAGTAATTGCTAAAGTTAAGATTGAATCCTTTTTAATTTGGAGTGAATTTTCTACAGCAATTTGGAATGACCCAAAATAATCTAATTGATTATTAACATGAAACCCATTCCAATAGTCTTTATAAGTTTCTAAAATTGAATACAGATTTTCTTTATCTATTGCAGAAATATCATTCAAGTTTGCATATATATAAACGTAATCTTTATTCTTAGAAAACAATATTCCGTTTTCGACAGTCATCTGCTCATTCGAATGAGCATTTTCTTTAGTTTTAAAGAATTGACTAGAAATGTAAAGCGGATCATTAAGTACAAATTTCTTCAGGAGTCCACCACTTGGAGCCAATAGACTTCTATAAGTTGAATTGATTGATGATTCGATTGAATCTGTCTCTAATTTACTATTAATATACTCGTAATAGTTTGAATCAATTAAAGTAGGTAATTGAGAATAATAATATTCATAAATATCTAACTCTAAGTTTTCTTTTACACTTACAATATTAGAAAAATATTTATCACAATTGGTACTTAGCGAATCATTAACTTCTTGTGTCAAACTTAACAGCAAATTTTCATCTGAATTTTCGTCAACTTGAATAGAAAAAAATACTTTATTACTAATATTTTTACTATTCAAAACTTTATTAAAACCTTCAAAACTTTCGCCTTTAGGTAGTATCGAATAAATACTTTGATCTACTCTTAATTGAAGTGCACCGTAAGTTAAAATAGAGCTAAATAGGATAAATAAAGTAAAGAACAATTTAGGTCTATTTGACCAATACTCAACAAACTGCACAATTCTTTGACTCATATTTAATAGACGTCTGAGGTTTCAGCAAAACTAAGGATTAAATTGCTATTTTTGACAATTGCTACTTAAGAAAATATGAATAAATTAACTTTATTTCTTGTTGAAAAATACTTATTTCAAAACAAAAAATTCGAAATAGACGAAAATTGTAATACTAAATTAAAATCATCTTTTAATTTCTTAGAAAACTTTTCAAAAGATAAAATTATCTACGGTATCAATACTGGTTTTGGGCCAATGGCGCAGATTAGAATTGAGAATAAAGACTTAAACAATTTACAGTACAACTTAATCAGAAGCCATTCAACTGGTGTCGGAGAAATCCTAAAAGGGAAGTATGCAAAAAGTGTTGTTTTAGCAAGATTAAACAACTTTGTTCAAGGGAATTCTGGAATTAGCTCAGGTGTTGTAAATCAATTACAAACTTTTTTAAATAACGACATTTTACCTGAAATCCCTGAACATGGAGGAGTTGGAGCAAGTGGTGACTTAGTCCAACTAGCGCATTTAGGTTTAAACCTAATTGGAGAAGGAAAAGTTACTGTGAAAGGTAAATTAATAGACACAAAAGATGCTTTTGAGGATTTAGGAATACAGCCATTAAATTTAAAATTAAGAGATGCCTTAGGTATTATTAACGGTACGTCATGTATGACAGGAATATCTTCTTTGAATTTAATATATGCAAAAAGATTATTTAATTTAGCATTGGCAGCATCTTCAATTTTAAATGAAATTAATGATGCTTATGATGATTCATTCTCTAAAGAATTAAATGAAGTTAAATTACATAAAGGTCAAAATGATGTTGCTTCTCAAATGCGAGATTTCCTTTCTGACAGTACTTTAATTAGAAAGCGTCAAGATTTATTCAATGATGAGTTTGCATTAACGACAAAGAAATTTAAAAGAAAAATCCAAGAATATTATTCTTTAAGATGTATACCTCAAATTTTAGGCCCTGTTTTGGACACATTGAATTATGCTCAAGAAGTTGTTGAAAATGAATTAAATTCTACGAGTGATAATCCTATTATTAATCCTGAAGAGAACAACGTATTCCATGGTGGTAATTTCCATGGAGACTATATATCTTTAGAAATGGATAAAGTGAAAATTGTAGTAACTAAATTAACTATGTTAATGGAAAGGCAATTGAACTACTTGTTAAATGATAGATTAAATAAAAAATTTCCCCCATTTTTAAATGCCGCAAAACTTGGCCTTAATTTTGGGTACCAAGGTTTACAATTTACTGCAACTTCAACAACTGCAGAAAGTCAAACACTTTCTAACCCAATGTCTATAAACAGTATCCCTAATAATAAAGACAATCAAGATGTTGTTAGTATGGGAACAAATAGTGCTTTGATTACAAAGAAAGTTATTGAAAACTCTTTTCAAGTTATTTCAATACACATCATGGCAATATGTCAAGCTATTGATTTATTAACTTCTGAAGAGAAAGAAAAACTATCATCTAAAACATTAAAACTTTATAATTTAATAAGAACAAAAGTTGAGTTTTTGACATCTGACAGAGTAATGTCTGGAGAAATCTCTTCTGTTATTGAATTATTAAAAGAAACTACATTATAAGCATGGAAGTAGCATTAATTACAGGCGCATCAAGAGGGTTAGGAAAAGCGATCACGCTACAATTAGTAGAAGATCATGGCTTTCATGTTCTAATAAATTATGCATCAAATGAAACAGCTGCTTTAGACACTTTGGAAAAGGTTAAAGCACTAGGCGGAACTGGTGAAATATTAAAATTTGATGTAAAGAACAACGCAGAAGTAGACCTTATCATTACGAAGTGGGAAAAAGAAAATCCAGAAGACTATATTCAATATATTGTAAACAATGCTGGAATTACTAGAGATGGTATGTTTATGTTTATGACAGAGAACGATTGGGATGATGTTATGGGAACATCAGCAAAAGGTTTTTACAATGTAACACAACGTTTAATAAGCAAGATACTTAGAAAAAGAAAAGGAAAAATCATCAATATTGCTTCGCTGTCTGGCTTAAAAGGGGTACCTGGTCAAACTAATTACTCAGCTGCTAAAGGCGCTATGATAGCCGCAACAAAAGCATTGGCGCAAGAAGTTGCTAAAAGAGGTATTACTGTAAATGCGGTAGCCCCTGGTTTTATAAAAAGTGATATGACTAGTGATTTAAATGAAGCAGAACTAAAGAAAATGGTTCCAGCAAACAGATTTGGAGAACCGGAAGAAGTAGCACATTTAGTTAGTTTTTTGGCATCAGAAAAAGCCAATTACATTACAGGTGAAGTTATTAATATAAACGGAGGTATATATTCATAATTTATGGAAAATAGAGTTGTAGTTACAGGAATTGGGATTTATTCATGTATAGGAGAAAACGCAGAAGAAGTCAGACAATCTTTATACGCAGGGAAAAGTGGAATTGTATTAGATCCATTAAGAACTGAAATGGGATACCAATCAGCGTTAACTGGAATGGTTAAAGATCCTCATTTAAAACCTTTTCTATCTAGACGTGAAAGAGTTGGCATGCACCAACCAGCTCAGTATGCATTTATGTCAACTAAAGAAGCTTTAGAGATGGCAGGAATTGATATTGATTATTTAGAGAAAAATGAAACAGGAATAATATTTGGTAATGACAGCACTGCAGGGGCTGTGATTGAAACAACGGATAAGATAAGAGCAAAAAAAGACACAAGTCTAGTTGGGAGTGGTTCTATTTTTCAAAATATGAATTGTACCATAAATATGAATTTATCTACAATTTATAAATTGAAAGGTATTAACTTTACAGTGAGTGCCGCTTGCGCATCAGGATCGCATTCGATTGGATTGGCACATTTACTAATAAAGCAGGGACTCCAAGAACGAGTAGTTTGTGGAGGAGCGCAAGAGATAAATGAATATGCAATGGGTAGTTTTGATGCTTTAGGAGCATTTTCTTCAAAGCAATCTACACCAACTAAAGCTTGTTCCCCTTTTGACAGAGACAGAGATGGACTAGTACCTAGTGGAGGCGGAGCCACTTTAATATTAGAAAGTTTAGAGTCAGCAACAAAAAGAGGCACTACTATATTGGCAGAAGTTTGTGGATATGGATTCTCATCAAATGGCGACCATATTTCCAACCCAAGCCTAGACGGTCAAATTAGATCTTTAGAAATGGTCTTAAAACAATCAAATTTATCCGCTCAAGATATTGATTACATAAGTGCTCATGCAACATCAACACCAGTTGGAGATAGTGTGGAAGCACAAGCTATATTAAAGGTACTAGGAAGTCAAACACCCGTTAGCTCAACTAAGTCTATGACAGGGCACGAATGTTGGATGGCAGGAGCTAGTGAAGTTATATATTCGATATTAATGATGCAAAACGATTTTGTTGCGCCAAATATTAATTTCGAAAACCCTGATGAAGATTCAGCAAATATCAATATTATTGCTGAAACAAAAAAAGATTACAGAATAAATACATTTTTATCGAACTCATTTGGTTTTGGAGGAACTAACTCTTCATTAATTATAAAAAAGTGGGCTAAATAAAAATATATTTGTACCCTATTAAAATGGAAGTTAAGAAAAGAAATGAAAAGAGAAGAAATTATAGAAACAGTTAAAGGCTTTTTATCAGACGAATTTGAAGTAGAAAAAGACTTAATTCTGCCAGACAACAACTTACAAGAAACATTAGATTTAGACAGTTTAGATTATATTGATTTGGTTGTTGTTATAGAAGATAGTTTTGGATTTAAGGTAACAGGTGAAGACTTTAAAGATATGGTAACATTTAGTGACTTGTATGATCTAATGGAAAATAAATTGAAAAAATAGGATGACAAAATGGGACGGAAAAAGTAAAGGAACTGTATTAGGATATAGAATCTTTATTTTTTCAATTAAATCATTTGGCGTTAAATCCGCGTATTTTATACTCCGTTTTGTTACATATTATTATTTTTTGTTCGCCAAAAAAAATAGAGAAGGAATATTAAATTTTTATAAACGAGCATTAGGTTTTAATGATAAGAAAGCTAAACAAACGGCACGTAAAAACTTTTATATTTTTGGTCAAACCTTAGTTGATAAACACGCATTCTTATTAAACAAAGCGGAACACATCACATATTCTTTTGATAATGAACAAGCACTGATAGATATAAATAATAGCAATCAGGGTGCAGTATTGTTAAGTGGCCATATTGGCAATTGGGAGACAGCAGGGAATTTATTAAAAGATAGAATATCTGATAAAATCAATGTATTAATGTTAGATGCGGAGTATGAAAAAATAAAAAAGTTTATTGATAAATCAACTGGCGGCTCAAAATTTAATGTCATTGCGATTAAGAATGACTTATCACATATTATAAAAATAAAAAATGCTCTATCTCATAAAGAATTTATTGCGATTCATGCGGATAGATCAATGGAAGGGATAAAAAATATCGAACTTATTTTTTTTGGATTACCAGTAAAATTTCCTTACGGACCATTTTTAATCGCTTCAAAATTTAAGGTTCCCGTTGTATTTGTATTTGCAGTAAAAGAAGGTGAAACACATTATACATTAACCTGCACAAATCCTACAATAGGTGAATCACCAGAAGAAATCGCTAAAAAATACGTTACTGAGTTAGAAAGAATGGTAAGGAAATATCCAGAACAATGGTTTAACTATTACAATTATTTTGAATAATGATATTAGATGCAAGAAGTGTTCAAAAATTAATTCCCCAAAAAAATCCATTCGTAATGGTAGGAGAATTATTAATCGCGGAAGAAAATAAATTAGAAACCAACTTTATTATTAATCAAGATAATATAATGGTTGAAAATGGTGAATTCTCAACACCTGGGTTAATTGAAAACATAGCGCAAACTTGTGCTGCTGGATTTGGTTACATTGTTAAACAAAATGGAGATAAACCTCAAATTGGATTTATTGGGAGTATATCAAAATTAAAAGTTCATAAAAAACCTAAAGTAGGACAAAAAATTAATACAATAATTGAAGTTGTGACAACCTTTGCTAACATTACCCTAATTAAAGGCGTAAATTATGTTGACGAAGAAATTTTAGTTGCATGTGAAATGAAAATTGTAATTACATAATATGAATTTATCAATTGAAGTAGTCTTAAATATTCGTTTCAGTGATACTGATGCTATGGGCGTAGTATGGCATGGAAATTACCTACGCTTTTTTGAAGACGGAAGAGAAGAATTTGGAAAGCAATTCGGATTAGAATATTTAGATATGTATCATGATGGATATTTTACACCAATAGTAAAATCTGAAATTAATCATAAATCTCCTATTTATTATGGAGATAAAGTAAAAGTTATCATCACCCATATTCCACAAAGATCTGCTAAACTTGTATTTGAATACAAAATAGTAAATATTGACAGCGGAGTTATATCTGCAACAGGAAAAACAATTCAAGTCTTTTTAACAGTTAAAGAAAGGGTTTTAGAATTGAATACACCTGAATTTTATCAGAACTGGAAAAATAAATATATAAAGTAATGACTGTTTATATTGGCGCTGAACATATCATTTCTCCTTTAGGGAATTCTGCTGAAGAAAACTTTGCAAGAGCTTGTGAAGGAAAAACAGGTATTAGGATTGTGAAAAATGGAAATTTCAAGCAAGACACAGATTTATATCTAGCAAAATTTGGTAACAATATAAATAATGAAAATATAATTAATAATTGTTTCAATTCATTAAATATTACTAAATCAGTATTAAAGTCAAACAAAACTAAAATTATATTTAGCTCAACAAAAGGTTATATTTCTAAGGGTATAAAACATGCTTTAGTTGGTGTTATTAGTAAATTTACTGCAAGTGAACACATAACAACAAATCCTATCATCATATCGAGTGCTTGCATTTCTGGTGTAGTTGCAATAACAAAAGCAGCAGAATTAATAAAAGCCAGTTTTTATGACAACGTAATTGTTATTGGCGTAGATTTTTTATCTGATTTTGTTGTGTATGGATTTGAAGCATTATATGCTTTATCAAAAGAGATTTGTAAGCCTTTCGATAAAGACAGAATTGGTATTAACTTAGGTGAAGCTTGTTCTGCAGTAGTACTTTCTAAGGATAAGTTTATTTTTAATCAAGGTCCATTAAAATTTGTTAGCGGTAGCTCGTCTAATGATGCCAACCATATTTCAGGACCTTCTAGAACTGGAGAAGGTTTATTTAGATCAATACAGAAAACATTAGATTCAGGTGAAATTTTAAAATCAGATATTGGTTATATTTCTGCACATGGAACTGCAACTAAATATAATGACACAATGGAAGCCATAGCTCTTAATAGATTAGGTTTAGAAGATGTAAAACTTAATAGCTTAAAAGGTTATTTTGGCCATACACTTGGTGCTGCTGGACTAGTAGAAGTATCAATGGCATTGCAACAATTAAGACATCAAAAAGTATTAAAAAGTTTAGGTTACTCTAACAGTGGAGATGATGAAAACTTAAACATTATAACTACAACAGAACCACATCAGTTTGACGCGTTTTTAAAAACGGCATCTGGTTTTGGGGGAGGAAATGCATCAATTATAATACGAAAATAATGAATTACATTACTACATATTGTCGTATTTCAGCTAATTCATTATCAATTAATGAGAATAAAACCAAAACAAATCATACAGATTTATCTTCTAATTTACTTGGAATTTATAAAAGTGAGGGATTAAAATATCCAAAATTTCACAAAATGGATTTATTAGCAAAAGCCGCATTTATTGGCTCTGAGCTAATTTTAAAAGAGAACAATACATTAGAGAATTATAAAGATGATGAAATTGCACTAATATTTTCAAATTCTGAATCAAGTGAGCATTCTGATTTAAAATTTGAAAATTCATATAAGGACAACAGCCCAAGTCCATCTCAATTTGTTTATACATTGCCAAATATTTTATTAGGTGAAATAGCAATTAAAAATAAATGGTATGGTGAAAACATATTTCTAGTTTTACCTATCTTCGATGTAGGTGAAATTAAGCAACAAATAGAACTAATGCTTATGAATGGTTCAAAAGCATGTTTTTGTGGATGGGTTAATGTAAGTGATTCAAATGTTGATGTTTTTTTGTTCACTATTGAACAAAATCAACCAGATGCAATTGAGTTAACAGAAAATAATTTAATAAAAATATATAATAAATAATTGTGTCAGTAAATAGAGAAGAATTAAAAAAACAATTAATTGAAGAATTGAACTTAGAAGAATTAACAGTAGACGATATCGCTGATGATGCTAAATTATTTGATGATGATGGAATAGGGTTAGATTCTATCGATGCTTTGGAATTAATAGTACTTTTAGAAAAATATTATGGTGTAAAACTTACAAATCCTGATGAAGGAAAAGAAGTTTTGGAATCTATTTCTACTATGGTTAACTACATTGAGGAAAACACTTAAACACAAGGTTTTGTGAAAATTTATATTACAGGTACTGGCATAATTTCGGGAATTGGTAATTCTATTAACGAAACTTATAATACATTATTAACTGAAAAGTCAGGAATAACTCAAAAAGAATATCCTAACTTAAAAGGGTCTTTTTATACTGCTTCTGTCTCTTTAAGTAATTCTGAACTTGCTAAGTCTTGTAATTGTAAAAGTGAAGAAATTTCTAGAAGTTCATTATTAGGAATAAAAGCAGCGATTGAATGTTGGGGTGAAAATCAAATTCATCCAAACATAAAAACCGGAATAATTTCTGGAACTTCTGTTGGAGGAATGGATAAAAGTGAAATATTTTATCGTAAACATTTAGCAAATGAAACCGCTGATTTTAATGATCTAATATATCATGATAGTGGTAGTGTAATAGAAAAAATTGCAGACCATTTAAATATTACGGATTATATAAATACTATTTCTACTGCATGTTCATCAAGTAGTAATGCAATTATGCATGGTGCAAGATTAATTAAAGCAGGAAAATTAGACCGTGTCTTAGTTGGTGGAGTAGATGCCCTTTCAGAATTTACAATAAGTGGTTTTAAGTCATTAATGATATACAATGATGAACTTATAACACCATTTGATAGAGATAGAAAAGGTTTAAACCTTGGAGAAGGCGCCGGGTTTTTATTATTAGAGAGTGAAGCGAGTATTGCCAAAACAGGAAACAAGATTTTAGCGGAAGTTAGCGGATATCATAATAGTTCAGATGCACATCACCAAACAGCCACCTCTCCAACAGCTATTGGTGCAACAATTGTCCTTAAAGGTGCAATAAAAACTGCAAACCTAAAGGTTGATGATATTGACTATATCAATGCACATGGTACAGGTACTGGAAATAATGATTTAACAGAATCCGTTGCTTTTATGAATGTTTTTAAAGAAAACATTCCTCCATTTAGTTCAACAAAAGCTTATACTGGACATACATTAGCTGCTTCAGGAGCAATTGAAGCTATCTTTTGTATACTGTCATTAAATAACAATGTGATTTTTCCAAATTTAAATCATAAAAATGCCATAACAGAAACAAATTTAACGCCAGTGACATCAGTAACTAAAAATGTAAATTTGACACATATCCTTACAAATGCCTTAGGGTTTGGTGGGAATTGTACAGCATTAGTTATTAGTAAAGTTAAATAATAATGTACTATATTAACGCCATATCGTCAATCTCTCACCAGCCAACATTTAATAATGATGGCTTTTCAAAACATATTGAACCGATAGGTGAAAATTCTGAAATAATTAAACCTGTTTATAAAGAATATATCAATCCAAATATATTGAGGAGAATGGGTAATCTGATACGAATGTCAGTTGCTAGTTCATCTGAATGTATTAATAAAATGAATTCAGACGTTGATGCCGTTATAGTAGGAACTGGACTTGGTTGCTTAACAGATACAATAAAATTTTTAACCAATTTTATTCAAATTGAAGGACTGATTCCTCCTACATCATTTATTCAATCTACACACAATACAATAGCTGGACAAATATCATTATACTTTAAATACAATGGGTATAATACAACTTATACTCAAAATACGTTATCGTTTGAATTAGCTCTTGAAGACGCTATGATGTGTCTTGATGAAGGTATGGATAATGTATTAGTTGGTGCAGCAGATGAATTTATTCCATTCCTAGATGAATTTAAAAAGCAAGTTGGCTTAGATAGTATAAATTTAACTTCGGCCGTTACTTTTTTAGTATTATCTAAGGATAAAACATCTGAAACAATTGCAAAAATAAGTGATTGTCAAATGATATTTAATATCAATGATCAAACAGATAGTTTAAGTCCATTTCTAGCAAAAAACAATTTAAAGATTCAAGACATTGATACTGTAAAGTACACGACCCCTATTCTTAATGGTGAATTGACTCAATCATTTAAAAACGGAGTAGACACTTCAAGTTTAGTTGGTATTTACCCTACTAACTCAGCATTTGGCTTACATTTAGCCGCAGATGAAATACAAATTGGAACATCACAAAAAGTATTAATTTACAACAACTTACGTCAGTCTAAATTAGGATTAACTCTTATTGAAAATATTTAAATGAAGCATAAAATATTTTTCTTTTTATATAAAATATTAGGCCTAATACTATGTCTTATCTATTGGGACGCACAGTATTTTTGGTGGATTATGGTAGCCTTCCTATTGGTCTATTTATTAATAGTAGCTTTAGGATCATATTTCATTAGATTAAACTGGTTTATTAAATCCGTAAATCATAATAATGAAGAAGGCGTATCATTTACTTTTGATGATGGACCCCACCCTAAAAATACAACATCAATTTTAAATACATTAAAGAAATATAATGTTAAGGCTACATTTTTTGTAATTGGAAAAGAAGCTAAAAAGTACCCTGAACTAATTAGACAAATATTTGATGAAGGGCATATTATTGGTAACCATTCATATAGCCATAGTCATTTCATACCATTTTTCGCAAAGAAGAAACTGATCAATGATTATAAAAAAACAGACCTCATACTAAAAAACATAATTGGACAAAAGCCTAACTATATTAGACCTCCCTTTGGAGCGACTTCACCCAAGTATACCAAGCTATTAAATAAAACGAACTATACATCTTTTGGATGGACATATAGAACGTTTGATACGACATCAATTACAAGGGAATCATTAATTAACAATACTTTAAGTGCAATTGAAAGAAATAACAAAACAATATTATTATTTCACGATACAAAAGACATAACAGTTGATTCACTTGATGAAATCTTACAGAAACTAAATGATAATGGTACAAAAATTGTTAATATAGAAAAATCAATAAATCAATTGCCATATGAATAAAATTCAAACCACATTTTCTGTAATCGCAATGTTACTATTAGTTTCATTTTCTCCTTCAAAAAAAGGGTATGAATTATCTAAGAATCCTAAAGAAATCTTAGCAAGATTAAAAAACACTGCTGATAAGACAAAAACAATTGTAGCAGATTTTACTGAAGAAATATTTTTATCTGCGTTTTCAAGACCACAAATATCTACGGGTAAATTTCATTATAAAGCTAGTGATAAGATCAGATGGACTCAAAAAACGCCATTTGAATATATTATTATGATCAATGACGAATTACTAAGAATAAAAAATGATGGCATAGAACAAACGAACGTTGGTAGTAAAAGAATGTCTAGAAAAGTTAATGAATTTATGCTAAAAATGGTTAATGGAGATTATCAAGATGATAAAAACATTAAAACTACAGTTTATGAATCTGCATCTAAATATTTACTTGAAATGACGCCTACTTCAAAACCAATGAATAAGATATATACAAAATATGAAATGTACTTTTCAAAATCAAATAATAGATTAGAAAGTATTATATTTTTTCAACCTGATGGCGATAAAAAAATCACTACTTTTAGCCATCAAAAATACAACACACCAATTGACAGTTCTATTTTTACAAAACTATAGCGTATGTTAATTGAAAATTTATTTGAGATTGGCCCTATTGATAAAACAGAGAGTAAATTAATAACTGAAGTAACTATTAATGCTTCAAACATTATTTTTAAAGGTCATTTCCCTGAAAGACCTGTCACACCTGGTGTGATTCAAATTCAATTAATTAGAGAAATATTGGAAATTCATTATCAAAGAAATATAAGGTTGGAGTCAATTGGAAGATGCAAATTTCTAGCTGTATTAAATCCATTGGAATCATCGATTATTACTGTGGAAATTACTGTAAAAGAAATGGATAACACATATAAGATTAATGCTGTTGGAAAGGATAATTCTACTTCATACTTTAAATTTTCTGCAATATATTCATGAGTCAATTAGCTGATATTAATGGTTGTGTAATTATACCAACTTACAATAACGAAAGAACGCTTGCAAAATTGATTGATGAAGTACTTCATTATACCAATCAAAAAGATGTAATAGTGGTAAATGATGGCGCTACTGACAATACGTCTCATACCTTGGACTTATATAAAGATAAAGTAACTGTTGTTGGATATAGCAAGAACGTTGGAAAAGGGAACGCATTAAAACTTGGTTTTAAAACTGCTATTGAAAAAGGATATAGTAATGCCATTACAATCGATTCAGATGGTCAACATTTTCCAGATGATTTGCCTATCTTTTTTGAAGCTGCAGCGAAGAATCCAGGTGCATTATTGATGGGATCGAGAAATATGGATCATGAAAGTGTTCCTGGGAAAAGTTCTTTTGGAAACAAATTCTCTAACTTTTGGTTTAAAATAGAAACAGGTTTAGAGTTACCGGATACACAAACTGGATACAGACTCTACCCATTAGAACCTCTTAAAAAAATGCAGTTGTTTACAACAAAATTTGAAACCGAAATTGAAATAATTGTAAAAATGGCATGGAAAGATGTAAAAATTATTCCTGTAAACATTAAGGTACTATATGATTATGAAGAACGTGTAACTCACTTTAGACCATTTAAAGATTTTACACGAATTAGTATACTAAACACTTACCTTGTTACTTTAACTCTTTTATATTATTTACCAAAGCGATTACTTAAGGCTTCTCTTACAAAAGAATTTTGGATTAAATTAAAGAATGATATCATCCAACCGAATGAAACAAATTTAAACAAATCTTTATCAATTGGTTTTGGTTTCTTTATGGGGATTGTTCCTATTTGGGGATTTCAATTATTAGTCGGAATTCCATTGGCTATGTTATTCAAATTAAATAAAGCATTATTTATTGCTGCTGCTAATATTAGTATACCGCCAATGATTCCGTTAGTGATTTGGATTAGTTATTGTCTAGGTAGTTTCTTCTTTGAGGATGCAACTCTCTTGCCGTATATTTCTGGTATTACTTTAGATTCAATTAAAAATGATATTGTTCAATATGCTGTTGGGGCAGTCGTATTTGCTTTTTTGGCAGCTATCATTTCATTTTCAATTTCGTTTATTTTATTAAATATATTTAGACGCAAAAAGATAGAAATATCTTAAACTGTATAAACTAAATAAAACAAATCGAATATTTCATATTTCATATTTACTATTTCATTTGTTGTTTTAATAACGCCATTAAATAGTCCACTATTTGATACTTGAAAAGGGTTTATTTTAAAATGACTGTAAATATTTAATTTATTATCACCAACATATTTATATAAAGATTCTTTGGCACACCAGTAAATATGCAGTTTTTGATTATAGTTTTTGTCGCCTATCTCTTCAAGTTCAATTGGTGACATAAATAGACTTGCTCCTTTATCAATATTATTTTTTTGAACTTGTATATCAATTCCTACTTCTTTAGCATCAGACAACATAAGCGCAACATATCCTTTCGAATGTGAAATGGAAATCTTGATTTTATTATTTAAAAATGGTTTTCGGTTGGTATCGTATTGTATTTCTATTAACTCATTGTTTGACATACATTGAAGTAAAACTCTTGTCGTTAACCATTCTTTTTTGTAATTATCAGATTTAATGTTTTTGTAATTATTATTACTGATTATTGACTCATCTAGGAGATATTCTAATTCTTCAACCGATTCCTCAATCTTCCAAATTCCAATTTGAGAATGATTTCCAATATCTTTTAATTCAAATAATGCCATTTTATATGAAAACTACGAAATTTACAATTTCATGAATTGATAAAGCTATACTAAATTATCAAAAAAATCATTAGGTTTGTTTTAAATAATAATCACATAATTAATGAGCTTTTTTACGAAGTTATCAGTATTTATATTTTCTGTCTTTGACAAGCTTTTACTGTTGCTTTTAATTTTGTTTATTCTATTCATTTATAAAGTTAGAATTACGCCTCCAGTTGTAGATTCAACTATTACTACAGATAATTTTAAAAGAGAAAAAGTCGCAGACAATCATTATAAAATAGATAATAGTTGGCTAAAGAAAAATGATTTTGGGATTTGGGAAATGTATTTAGAAGGTTCACCTTACGAAAGAGGCTTAAAGTATGGCGTTTTAGCTAAGGAGATTATAGAATCTCAAGAAGAGAGTTTTGTTAATCAATTAAATGACATGATTCCTAGTCAGGTTTTTCAAAAATTCTTAACAGGATTTATTGGTTGGCTAAATAGGGATATGGATGAATTTATCGCAAAAGAGAATTTAGAAGAAATCTATGGTATTTCAAAATCATTCTCTGATAAATATGATTATGTTGGACCAAAGTTTTATAGAATTTTATATTATCACGCTGCACATGATATTGGTCATGCTTTAGCAGATTTGAGAATTGTTGGCTGCACGTCCTTTTCTGTAAATAACGATTATTCAACAGACGGAGAATTATTATTGGGTAGGAATTTTGATTTCTATATGGGTGATGATTTTGCAAAGGATAAATTATTGTTATTTGTTAAACCAACAGATGGTTATGGATTTTCAACCTATTCGTGGGCTGGTTTTACAGGCGTTGTTTCAGGAATGAATGAAAAAGGCTTATCAATAACTTTAAACGCAGCAAAATCAGATATTCCTACTAGAGCAAAAGATCCTATTTCATTATTAGCTCGTGAAATATTACAGTATGCAAAAAATATTGATGAAGCTATTGAAATAGCTAAAAAACGTAAAACATTTGTTTCTGAATCATTAATGATTGGATCAGCATCAGATAATAGAACCATTATAATTGAAAAAACACCAACAAAAATAGATATTTATGATAATCATAAAGACCTTGTAGTTTGTTCTAACCATTACCAAAGTGATTTGTTTCTTGATGACAAATTAAACATAGAAAACATTGAGATGACGGATTCAAAATTTAGATATAGTAGAATGCAAAATTTGATTGAATCAAACAAACCATTAAGTTACACTTCAACAGCTATGATCTTAAGAGATCGATTAGGATTAGATAATAAAAATATTGGTTTAGGAAATCCAAAATCAATTAATCAATTAATTGCCTATCACTCTGTAATTTTCAAACCCACTTCTCTTCAAATGTGGGTATCAACCTATCCTTTCCAAATGGGAGAGTTTTTATGTTATGACCTAAAATCTATTTTTTCGGACTCAAAATTACTCTCAAATATTGACTCATTAACAATTTCTAAGGATATATTTACTGACACAAAGGAATTTTCTGATTTTAAACTTTACAAAAAAATTAAAGGCGATATTTTAAAAAACATTATGTTTGGAGCAACATTAAACCTATCTACTGAGACAATAAATACATTCATAAATTCAAATACTGAAAGTTATGAAACATACTATAACCTAGGAAGATATTATGAAGGTAAAAATAATTATTGTGAAGCTATAAAAATGTTTGAAAAGTCATTAACAAAAGAAGTTGCCTCAAAGACAGAAGGCAATGCAATTCAATATTCTATTCGTGATTTAACCCTAAAATGTAACACCAAATAAGGTTTGAATATTCAATTGAAGATAGAAAACGTATTAAATTATGTTGCTAATAACTCGGCTTATTATCAAATATTATTTGATTCTAATAATATTGATATTTCTAAAATTAAAACCATTGAAGATTTACATCAAATTCCATTCACAACAAAAGATGATTTAGCAAGATTTAATGAGATGTTTTTATGTGTTCCAAAATCGAAAATCATTGATTATGTAACTACTTCTGGGACATTGAGTAATCCTGTATCTTTTTATTTAACGGATAATGATTTAGAAAGACTAGCTTCAAATGAAGAAGCTTCATTTAAACTAGTTGGCGCTAACTCATCTGACATATTCCAAATGATGGTCACCCTTGACAAACAGTTTATGGCAGGCTTAGCTTATTATTTAGGTATAAGAAAGTTAAAAGCCGGAGCTGTTAGACAAGGACCTGGATCACCAGCAAATCAAATTGAAGCTATTCTGAAATTTAATACTACCGTTCTAATTGCAATACCTTCTTTTATTGTAAAGCTTATCGAATATGCTAAAACACATAACATAGATTTAAATCAAACTAGTGTCAAAATAATTATTTGTATTGGAGAATCAATTAGAGGTGAAGATTTGAATTTTAACGAGCTAGGCAAACGTATTACATCAAATTGGAACGTTCATTTACATTCTACATATGCTTCTACAGAAATGGGAGCAGCATTTACTGAATGTAAAGCTGGAAAAGGAGGACATTTAAATCCTGAATTATTAATATTAGAAGTTGTCAATGACAATTGTGAAATAGTTAAAGAAGGAGAATTAGGAGAAGTTGTTGTAACAACATTAGGTGTTGAAGGTATGCCCCTTATAAGATACAGAACAGGAGATTTATGTAATGTGTATTATTCAGAGTGCAGTTGTGGGTTAACTTCACCGAGACTAGGTCCAGTAATTGGTAGAAATCAGCAACTGATAAAATATAAGGGCACAACTATTTACCCTCCTTCAATATTTGAAGTCTTAACTCAATCAAACATAGATTTATTTCAGGTTAATGTTTATAAAAATGAGCTAGGTTTGGATGAGGTTTCTATAAAACTACCATCTACAATTGATGATGAAAAACTAATTAAAAGTTTAAAATCAGCATTAAAAGCAAAATTAAGAGTTACACCTAAATTAGAATTTATTGATAAGAAAGAATTGATTGGCTTGGTATTCAATCCGGAAAAAAGAAAACCAATAAAAATAGTATTTCACTAACCTACGCCACTATCAATATTTATTAATATTAATATAATTGAATAGCGCATTTAGAAGAAAAAGACCCTTCTATTTTCATAGAAAGGTCTTTTTTACTAATTATATATTCTTACTAATGAATATAATAATCTAATGCTTACTATTAGATTTAATCTATAACTATCATCTTCTTAGTAGCTGTATACTCTCCACTCTCTAATGTGTAGTACAATAATCCACTCACTCCCAATTGATTAGCTGTCAAGTTTACTGTATTGTATCCTTTTATACCATCAATTTCTTTTCTGATAATTACTTTTCCTGTTACATCTGTTAGCGTCAATGTTGCTTGTGCACTCTTAGATAGATTGAAGCCTATCACTGTATATCCCTTGAATGGGTTCGGTTCATTCTGGAACAATTCTGAGGACTCTGCTTTTGTTACATTCCCTCTAGTTCTTATGATTACATCTCTAATCTCATATGTATTACCCACATAAGCCTCTGCTTGAGTTACTTTTGATGTAATATCAATCATATTAGAAATTTTTCCATTTTGAGTTGCCACAAAAGTAATCGAGAAAGCAGCTTCTTGCTTCCCTATAGTTCTAGCTTCAGAATCATTATAACTAACTGTTACTATTTCATTTGACAATACCCCAACATTACCATCTATCATTGCCACAGCTCCACTCTGAACACTTTCGAATTCAAGTCCTGTGAGTTCAAGAGTAAATTGATATCCATACACTTCTTCGAAATTTTCACTTGTAAAAGCAACCTCAACTGTCTCTCCTTTCACTACTTCTTGATCATATATTGAGAATTCAATTTTCTTATTAGATCTTACAACAGCCGACTGATTAGACAGATTTGTTACCGCATTATCAGTAACATCACCGATTTTTACTGCTACCAAATCACTACTCATCATATCTACTTGTAGATTGTCAATGTCAATTAAGTAGTCCACATCCTCTAAAGAAGTTGTCATCGTCATAGTTTGAGCTTCGTCTACAAATCTCCATGATTCGTTGTTCGGAAGGTCTGTAAATACACCTAAAATCAACTTTCTGAGCTCAGTAAGGTCACTAGCTTTTACATAATAATCAGCATTGACATCCGCTGCAATCAACTTGTATGGTGAATCAAGAGACTCTATCCCAAGAATATGTCTTTGAATTTTCACGAGATCCAAAGTAGATACTCCATTTAAGTAATCTATATCTTTGCTTGCAGATATCTGATAATCAACATTTATTGGATTAGTATAGAATGCGTAATGTCCATTTTCATCTGTCGTTTGAGTTCTTGGATACTCAGTTAAGTTTGCATCCAATGTAGTCTCAACTCCAGCCACAGGATTTCCATTATAAGTTTCTATGGTTCCTCCAATTGCTTTAGAATTATCTCCATCACAATTCCCAGTGTTATCAATTAATGTTAATGAAACTACGCAAAAATCACTATTGTTCTTTTCATCCCAAACATACATCTGAACTTCTAAAGGAGAATTCATTACGTCTATACAATCAAAGGTTCTGTAAGAACTTCTATTTGCAGGGTCGTACAAAGGATCATCTTCTGGAGCCACATCTGTAAATGTATACCTCAGATTCTCTTGATTAGTACAGTTGTCAAAAGATCCTACATTAAAATCTACTGCCCAAAGTTCAACATTAGGTATATTGTCATCGCCCATATCCATCAATGCAGTACTTAGACTTACGCAATATGGTGTCGGTGCTTTTTTGTCTACTACCATGAACTCATAATCACATGTGGTCACATTATTACAGCCATCTGTTACCTTCCATCTCACCTTATGATTACTCATACTGCCTGCTATGTCTGGTAATGGAATACTGATCTCTCCTCCACTTGCTGTAGGTGATACATATACATCTGGAATACCATTACCATTCGTATCATTGAATTGAGTATCAAATGATGGTAAGTGACTACTGAATTCTAGATCATCAGTACCATCTCCCCAAAGGTCAATGAATACTTGCCACTTCAACCAACCTGTAGGACAGTTTTCACTGCCTGGGTCTGTTGCTACATTTGTCAATGTAATCTTAGCTTCACATACTTCTCCATCATTATCGCTATCACTATGATCATTGATCGCAAACATTCTATCATCACAATCTTCAATAACAGGCTTAGTCTCATCTGTCACCTTGATCACTTGTACATGCTCCCATAGTCCTTCCCCATCCCAGAATGGATTGTTTGGCTCATAATCACACCAGTTGATCACTGTCCAGTAATTTACCAATTTGTAACATGCGCCATCTTCAAACTTGAACGTATCTGTTTCTATTGTGTAGCCTAATACATCACATGGTCCTGCTACCCATGTCGGTTGTCCGAGTGAAATCTCATCTGGACAATTCGACGCTGTAAAGTCCCCTACTTGGGAGAAACTTACATTTACAGGTTGATCTATTGCCTCCATTGTGATCGTCTGATCACAGAATAAATCTGATCTTCCTACTATGTTCCATCTTCTTCTTATGAAGCCTTCATTACAAGTATTCAGGTTGATGATGATGTCATTGTATTCTACTTCTGCTGTTCCACATGATCCATATCCATTTGCACTGCCTGTCATATTCAGGTCGGTGTAGTCCATATCACATGTCAAAGTCACATCTGGTGGACATTGGATCGTTGGTGCCAACTTGTCTTCTACTTTCACAAATGCCCATGCTTCATTATAGTTGTCGCCATCTGTGCCGTAAACACCATCCATATCTCCATCATCCCATACGCGCAACCATACTTTTACATAGCCTGCATCCAACTCGCCATCTCCATTTACATCGACCGTTGCATTTGATATATCATCACAACAGAACTTAACATATGCTCCGCCATCTGGATCATAGCTTGGTGAATTTGGATTTGGACTTCCATCTTGTGGGTGTCCATCTGCATTGTAGGTCGTATTCCCTATGATGTCACAGATATCATCTTCTCTTCTTACTTCCAACTTCACATCACTACATCCGTCATGACTGCCATTGTCTACACTTTGTGCATACAACTTCGCTAATCCATCTCCACTGCTACTTCCGCCACTTGTCAGACTGATTACTATATTCTGTACTACCGCTACTACTGGTGGTGTAGCATCTATTACTGTCACCTGGAATGGATAGCTTTCTTCATTATCACAGCAATCGTATGCTACATAGTAGAAGGTATGTACTCCTTTTGGTGTACCGAGTGCTGTATATCCTGTCTCCATTGATCCTATGATCAGTACACCTGCTGGGCCGCTAACACTGTACTTTGGATTTGAATCACAATTGTCATGCAATTCCCATGGTGCTGGAACATCAAAATCTACACTACAGCCCCACGGGTCTGTACTTAGTGTGATATCCTGAGTACCTAATGTTGGTGCTTCTGTATCTACTGCTTTGATCGTCTGTACATAACTTGTCGTTTCTTGTGTACACCAATCTAAGATCGTCCACGTTCTCAATACTTTTCTATTCCCATTACAGCCTTCTGCACATGCAACTATTTCTTGATCTCCATAGGTCGTAAATACATTGCATGCATTGTTGTCTATCTTTTGCGGATGTCCATTTACTGTATAGGTTGGATATCCATAGACATAACCTTCATTATTTTCTATAATATCTGTATTCGGATCGTCCACTGTCAATGGATTATCAAATATCGCTACGATCTCGTCTGGATCTGTCCCATCATTACAAGTCAATTCTACCAATTGTACTGGTAGATCTACATCCAGGCTTACACTTAGTGGGTCTATCTCAAATGTTACCTCACAAATAGCTGCTCCGTTTGCACTTTGTGCTACATAGGTTCTTGTCACTGTGGTAGTGCCACAATCGCTATTGTCTACTGAATCACTATAACTCAATGTATAAGGTACACAACTAAATACCGTCGGTGCTGGGATCTCTAAGTCTCCTGATAGTAAGGCATCAAGTTCATAACATTTCACTTCACATGCTGATAATAAATCTCCTGGTCCTGAGAAGGTCCATGTATAGATTCCCATCTGTCCTGCTCCCCAAGTACTACTTACCAAAAAGTAAGTTGTTCCTGCTTCCAAGTCAATCATAAAATCAGGCTCACTTTCAAATATTCCTGGCACATCATCATCCCCTCCGATCAAGTTTATTCCTGGCATATCTGGATCAAAGCTATTTTCATAGATCCCTGCGATACCATCAAACTCATCGCTTGGTGTCATCGTCAAGGTATAGGTTCCTGATACATCTACTACAAATTCTATAACATCATATAGGATATTATTATTCGGTGCTCCTCCATCAAATGCCCATGCGGCGCCTGGACTGAAGGTATTGTCTTCTGCTGTCCACTCCCCTTCTAAAACGTCTAATGGGCATAATGCTACTGAACAATCTATTGTTGGAATCGCTTTGCCTTCTACTGTGATCGTACTCCAACAACTATTTCCTGTATCTGGATCTGTTACAGTAACTGTATAAGTGCCTGGTTCAGTGATTATTGTGCCGGTAACTCCTGAAATTTCTAATATGTAATCATCGAAACAACCATACACATTTCCTTCTAATATCATATCTGCCAATAGCTGGACTTCACAATTCTCATCCATTGATATGTTCACATCATCATTACAAGCCATCGTTCCTGTAACTCCGTTTTCAAATTCATTAACGGTTACATCAAATTCACATATTGTTTCATTCCCATACACATCTGTTGCTATAAAGGTATTTGTTGTGGTTCCCATTGGGAAATAACTACCAGATGGCAGTCCGCCTGTTTGCTCTATATATGGTCCTCCTTCTGCATTAGAGTATAAGATTACTGCAAAGTTTGCAAAAGGTCCAACTAGATCTATATCAGTTGGTTCTAAGCTTACACATGGTAGAGGTGGATTTCCTGAAATATAGGTTGATTCTGTCTCCCCTGATGTATTGTATCCAATTACAAAATTCGTTGTATTATTTGCTTTCAGTTCTAATACATAATCCATTCCTACTGGAATAGTTGCTTCTACAGCAGCTGTCAAAATCACTTGATTCATTCCTGCAGGTACTGCATGATCTGTAGTTCCCATCAATATCATATTCGCATACACAAAAGCAGCGCCTGGCATGATCGCATATATATTAACAGTCACCGTTTCTGTGATACCTGAATTGAATATTCCAAAATTGACTTGAGTAATCTCCACCGGTACTGAAAGTGTATTTGTAAAATATCTTAAGTGATTCGATGTGTTAAATTGACAATCCAATGCTGTACTTACCAATGCTTCATTTACAGCCTGGCTCATCTCTGCATCAATCGTTCCACAATTGTCCATAAATGGAATATCATAATACAATACTTCTTCACATTCTCCAGATTCAAGCTGGATTGTGAGATCATTTGGACATTCTATCACTGGGCCTTCTTCATCATTTATTGTAACGGTGAAACAGCATTCGGCTGTCAAACCTGAATCATCAGTAACTGTAAAACAATTCATAGTCTCCCCTACCGGATAAAAGCCTCCACTTGGGATGCCTTCTGTCTGCGTAACCGCAAATCCACAATTGTCATCTGCTATTACATCAAAATCTACAATTGCTCCACATACTCCTAAATCATTAGGCATAACAATATCACCAGGACATGTAATTGTAGGTGGTATATTGTCTTCAATTGTGACAACCGCCATACAAGAATCAATATTACCACACTCATCTTCTCCAATCAACCATACATCATTTGGTCCAGTATTATCACAGGTGAAAGCTGTCATAGTCAATGAGAAAGTAATAGGTCCTCCACAATTATCACTAGAGCCATTATTTACAGCATCTGTTGTTGCTGTAGCCATTCCATTGGCATCCAATTGTAAGGTTATTGGTTGACATACCATTGTTGGTGCTATTGTGTCTACTACCATGATCGTCTGATCCATGTCTACTGCACGTCCACATCGGTCGGTCACTGTCCATGTTCTTGTAATCGTCATTTCTGCTGGACAAGCTCCTGGTGTGATTGCATCGTTGAAAGTTACTACAGCCAATGGTGTAGCAGGATTGCATTCTCCTGCTCCCTCTGCCATCCCTGTTGCTGCTGGGTCTGTCGCTGCTCCACACAATACTGTGGTATCTGCTGGGAAGGAAGTAAATGTTGGATCCATTGTACTAATTACTGTAAATATCTGCACACATGAATCAATATTTCCAACTGCATCTTCTAAGGTATATGTTCTAGTAATAAACAAAGTATCATTAGGACATCCTGTATTACCAGGTATATTCGTGAAGACCGACCTACTTATATTTCCACATGAATCTATAGCTATTGGTAGAGTCATATCCGTTGGTGGTAAATCTGCTCTACATGCTATTGTTTGGTCAACTACATTTGAACAATCTATGATCAATTCACAATCTATTAATTCAAATATTTTCTGTACTTCTTGTACACATCCCGGCGTTGCTGGTGTAATACCTCCATCTGGAGAAACGCCACCATTTCCGTCCGCTGCTCCATCATAAGTCATTACTACGGTATGGAATCCTAATGTTAATGCTGCAGGATCTATCATCGTTGCTGCTCCTCCATCTAGAGTGAAAGTCACTCCATCTTCTGTTCCACCATTGGTATCAGTGGCTCCTAGTATAATTATTGGATCTGTAGTATTGATCGTTGTTGGTATAGCCGGATCAAATACTGGGTCTGGATATTCACACTTATTACTTATGGTAAATGTAACATTGGCTGGATCACCCATTGCAAATGGTCCTTCTATAGTAAGAGAATACCCAATGTCATCTACATGAACAAAATCAATTTCGTAGATACCAGCATTGAATGCTAATAATACGGAGCCATCTCCTAAAATCAGTACACCTGCACTCTGTACTCCTATTGCGGGTACATTAAATGCATCCCATGCACCTGTAGCTCCAATTACCGTCCAAGATTGTCCAGAAGGTAGTGCTCCTCCTGCTAAACCAATAATGGTTACTTTTTCAGAAAACTGTCCATCATCTCCTCCTGAATTATCGTTACAATCAAAGATTGTTGCATTGTCTAAACATGCACATGGATCTACGATATTAAATCCACATTCAAATATGTCAATATCACTCATTGCTGAGCTTGAACAGCCATTAACATCTGTAAATGTATAAGTAATAGTTACAGTTCCAGCTGCTGCTGGATCGAAATCATACGTATCATCTCCATTATCTGTGACTCCAAGTCCAGAATATATTCCACCTGTTGGTATTCCACCTCCAAGTCCAGCTTGTACTCCTGAGTCTATACAAAGATCTGCTGGCGCTGTAAATGTTACTATTGGTTGGTCGATGACGCTTATAATTTGTAGGCAGGATGAAGTATTTGTACATAGGTCAACTGCCGTCCAGGTACGTTCTATAATTTTGACTATCGGACAGGTTCCTGTAACGATGACATTATCAGCCCTAGTAATCACAGGATTCGGATCGCAGTTATCTGTTGCTGTTGCAAAGCCACCTGTATTAGCAGGATCTTCGGGATCGCCCAACTCGATGGTAAAATCGGGAGGACAAACTATCACCGGTGGTACCATATCCACTTTTACTGTAGTGGTGCAACTACTCGTACAACCATTAGCGTCTGTTATTACTACTGTAAATATTTCTCCATCTACCGCTCCACTAGCTACTGGTGATTGTGCTGTCGCATCATCAAATGTTGCTGATCCATCACTAGACCATAACCATGAAATGGCATCTCCGCCTGTTTCGTTTAAAGTTACATCTGATCCACCGCAGATCGGTCCATTATTGCTGGCCGCACAGGTTGGTAATGCATTAACTGTAACTGTAATAACATTACTTAGATCATCAGGACATACTGAAGTCAACACTACTCTTCTGTAGTCTGTACTTGCAGATGGCATACTAGGATCATAATCTTCCATGGTAGCTCCTCCAATATCTGTAAATGTATTGGTTCCCGCTGGACTAAATTGCCATTGATACGTAAATGGTGATGCATTAGAAGTACTCGCTGCAGCTCCATCCAATACTGTTGCTGCATCTCCATCACATATGGTTTCATCAGCAGTAATTGTATTTCCGCTGATCGTAGGACAATTACAAGTAATCATCTGTAGGCCAGAGTCAGTACTACACAATGTTGTTGTTTCTCTGATTCCAAATGTATACGTCATTCCAGCTTGTACTGCTGGAGGTGTAAATACATTGCTCGCTTGATATGTACCTCCGTCTATATTATATTCTAATGTTCCAGATCCAATAGTTGCATTTACAGTTACACTATTAAGTGTTGATCCTGTGCAATCTATATCAATACTGGTATACATCGGATTCTCGTTCACAGTTACGATAGTCATGCAACTACTCGTACAACCATTAGCGTCTGTTATTACTACTGTGAATATTTCTCCATTTACCGCTCCACTTGCTACTGGTGATTGGGCTGTCGCATCATCATATATTGCTGAGCCATCACTAGACCATGCCCATGAAATAGCATCTCCACCTGTTTCATCTAAAGTTACGTCTTCACCATCGCAGATCGGTCCATTATTACTTGCCGCACAGGTTGGTAGCGCAAATACTTCTACATCATCAGTAGCTGTTATATTGATACAATCTACACCGTCATTAAAAGTATAAGTGATGGTTTGTACTCCTACACCTGCTGCAGGGTCAAAGCTATAAGTCATTCCATTGCTATCATCAGTTACTCCACTACCGCTGTATACACCAGTTTCACCACCTCCAGGAACAGGTAGACCTCCGGAAAGGCCTGTTTGTACACCAGCGTTAATACAGAGATCAGCAGGTGCGGTAAAGGTAGAAGTAGTTGCACATGCCCCATTTATAGTAAGGAATTTATTGTTTGCAGAAAACAAAGCACAATCTGTATTTTGGACAGCGGCAATTGTTTGCCCAGACCAGGTAGCCGTGTTAACCGAAGGTGGAGTAGGGCCAGCGCCACTATAATAAGAAGCTCCATATACGTCATATGTGCCAGCAGCCAAAGTTGTAAAATTGGAAGTTGCACTTACAGCCGATATCAGGCTAGTAGTCTTATTAACCGCTACATAAGTATAGTTATAAGAACCAGCCGGACCTGCACCGTTTAAGTAAACGTCACCTGGTCCGGAAAAATCAATCGTGTTGTCGCCATACCCGGATGAAGATGCATAGAGTATTACCTTATAGGAGGTACAGGCTACCAAATCCATGACAGTATTTAAAGTGTAATTTGTAAATGCTCCCCCATCAAAAAGATACCCGCTCGAACCAAAAAAAGTGGAATTGCAAGGATTATTGACATCAAAACCAGCAGATGGAAACAGGGAGGCCACCGTAAATCCTGCTGATGTAACGCCCAAAGTATAAGCCCCTGTTGTACTTACACTTATATCAAACATTTCATAAGCCCTCGTTCCTGAGGTGGTACAAGTACTTCCTCCTTGTACAGAGGCAATTGCTCTGGGGACTGATGTTTCCGTCCCATCAATATTGACTGTATAACTGCTAATAACGCTACCATAAGTATTGGTGAGAGCAAGGTTCAAACCAACATCTCCATGATCAAAGGTACAAGCATCTGTTGGACAGATGTTACTTCCCGCTGTATTACAAGTAGAAGTAATTGAAAAATCAGTATCACTGATATCAAAATATTTAAAACAAGCATCTCCACATTCCACTTTGATCCGGGCCGTTGAGCTATTGGCAACACTTGTCGGGACAGTTATGGTTGCCGAACCATCATTTGTATGTGATCCAAGGTCATAAGGATAGCTAACACCTCCATCAATAGAAAGTTTGATGCTGACATTTGCACAAATGGAACTGGTATTATTAGTCCAGGTCACCGTTTCGTTTATCCCTGCTGTCCAAGTTTCGCCTCCATTAGGGGTTGACACGGAAAATGCACCTAAGCTGGCGTCTACTGCTACCGCTAAAGGTGAACAATGTATGCCTCCACCATTAGAATTATTGTCTCTAACAGTCAATCTGAAATTTAGGCTACGAGTCACCGTTGGTAGTACCTCGAAAGGGTTACTCGTTCCATTAGCTATATCTAGTATTCGCGGGAAAGTACGATTTGGAGAAGATGTAGGTGGATAATTCCGGAACAACGGTGCAATAGCACTTGCTCCTGCAGTCGCACCAATAAAACCTTGTGTAGGCGTTCCAGTACCATCTTCATCGTATTGTTCCCAGTTGTAAGTTAGGTTATCTCCGTCAGCATCTGTCCCACTACCACATAAGGTAAAGGGAGTGCCAGGAGGAAGAGTATACGTGCCACTGCAGAAATTTGCATCAGCCACTGGTGGTGTATTGCCAGTCGAGGCCGTAGCAGAGCAAGTACCGAAGGCATCTATATAAGTCAGCATTTGTGATATACTGTGTGTGTGAAAATAATTATTTGCAGGTAGTGGAGCTGGTACATTATTATCTGCTTGACAAATTCCTCTGTATGACATAATCGTTGTACCACTTGCTATTTCATAGGAATTATCAGTGCTAATATTACCACTGTTACAGTTTGATCCGATACCATTAAAGGTATGAGATGCACCAAACATATGTCCGACCTCATGTGCTAAGAGACCATACCAAATATTCGTAGTATTATTAGAAAGTCCACTCCACCCTCTTGACTTATTCAAGCCAATATTAGGGACGTGGTTTCCTGACCCTCCTTGTGTACAACTATTTCCAATTACGCTATTCAAACATGGTCCAGTACCAGCCAGACCTCCACTAGACCAATTATCTCCGGAGGAGTGCTGATGTAATGCATGTCCCAGATCATACTGACCAGAAGTAAAGTTAGCAGCAATGGCATTTGCTGCCTGAACGGTACGACTACACCCTCCTGCATTATCAGGAACGAAAGGGTCAGTAGCTGTATCAGTGTATACTATCGGCGTCAACAAATTAAATCGAACGGCCAGGTCACGATCGTAAAAGGCCTGCATATTGTTAATAGAAGTGGTAGCTGCAATCGTTGCTAATGGAATAGTTCCACCATTGCCATCGTGAAATTCAGCTGTACAAACCACTGCAAAATTATAGGTTCGCAATGTCGCACCATTCGATGTTGAATTACGAGATTGTCCGGAATTTCGCATTATTTTCCGTATCTCATTCTCTACACTAATATCTTCCTGTGTCTTTTCTTCTTCATAACCACATCTATTTCCTTGGTCGATACGTTGAGCATTATCAGCTTCTTCTTGTTTAACGACATAATTAAAAGGCTTCTTAACGTCCGAAGGTGCGATAACCATCCCTCCAGTTGGAGACAATAGAAAAATGTTTATGAAATCAGCACTCATCGTCATTCTTCCTGTTGTGGCAGGATTGTTTACATCCTGGAACACAAAGGTTTTAATGTCTGGATAAAGTATCTGAAATTCTGGCGACATAATTGGAGAATTCCAGACCTCTAACATATAGTCGGCTTCCTGTGTCTGTAAGGGAATTAAGACACCTGGCCCATTTGAACCTCCAATTTTTTCCATAGGAGCGGTCAACAAGGTAGATTTAACCGACTGAAAGTTTAAAGTAACAGTTTCGACACTTTGTTGACCCATTACACTTGAAGTAAAGAAAAGAAAAACCAAAATATTTAATAAAAGTTTGTAGTGAATATTTCTTAATTGTAAAGCTTTTAAGAACCTTGAAAGAAATAAAAAAATAGAATAAAATGTACTTCGCTTAAATTGGGGGGATTGGTATTTCATAATTTGTCTAATTGATCCTAACAGGCCATATTTCTATAGACCAAAGAGGTGTTATTGAATATATTTTGATTGGAATAATTGCCTATTAAAGGTATATCGAATAGGATTTAGTACTATAGAACTATCATGTTCATTAGTGGCATTAAAAAGAAAATTAGTTGAAATTGTGTTTATGAATAATGATAACCAGAATGACAAAAAGAAGACAAAACTCTCTTTGTAGATAATAAAGCTTTTCTTACAGAAGTATGTTCCCAGAGGATTATGCATTCAAAGGTCAGGTTGGTTATTAAGCGCAAGGTATGTTAATTAAGTAGAACTACTGATCCTCTTAAAATCACTATTTCAAAGATCGCCTCGTCTAATCCAGACGAAATAAGACTGTTTAAGCATGAATTTGATATAGTTATACAAACAATTCATTGCGTTAAATCTCGACCTTATTATTAGGTGATTTAGTGCCTTTGTCAGATAAGGTAAGTGAGTGTTTTTCAATGCAATCATAATTATTGGAACTTATCATTCCTATATTGATCTCTTTTCAAATAAGTGATTTATATAATGTATATTTTTCTTAATTACAGACCATTACGATCATTTTGTGATTTTGAGAGCAATATCCTTCAGGCTTTGAGTTAGTAAATCAGCATTCAGGGTTTTATTGTCAGCAGATGTTGATTGCTCACCCGTGCACCTAAAACATTACTTAGTTTCATTCTAAGATGGAGCTGTTTAAATTCTCCTTTTTACAATCAATTAACTTATTTTCCATTATGATACTATTGGAGAAAACATAGCTTAAAAACTGAGTCAATTTTGCGTAGATCTACGCAAACTTTAAGTAGATCTACGCAAAATGGAATATTGTTTCAATAACCCACTAGTTTTTATATTAACTTAGAAGCGAAATATTCCATATTACTTTGTGAACATTAACATTAGTTAGGAGTCCATAAAAGAAATAATCTTAAATAGCTTGTCCTCATAATAGATGAGAACGACTTTCTTGATTAATTCTTTTCAAGAATTAAATTCAAAACATATGAAAACCTCAATTATTATTTTCCTTCTATGCATCTTTTATTCATTTGGTAGCAATGCTCAGACAAATGACTTTGAAAACTGTTCTGAGAATTATGAAGCCATATTATGTGATCCTATAGTTATAGATACTTTAAGTCAATCTTATAATTTAGCATTATCTATACCAGATACACTTGGAATAGATCCTGAATGGGAATTTGGATTTGCTGTTCTCGAAGATAATAACTTCTTTTACTTCCAATGGATTAAATGGGAGCTTGAGAATGGGACTTTTTCTTTTTATCAGTTTTATGATTGTGAAAATTTGGATATTGTTGGAGTTTGCATTGTAGGATCTCCAGAAATTGATGATGGTTGCTATAATATCGATCTAATGAATTGGGTATATACTCTAAGTGATTTTAATTTAATAACCATTGCGGATTTAAACTCCTATTCCGAGTGTTTAAATCCAGAAAGTTTTGATGATTTATGTAATCCTTGTGGAGGCTATGACTGCGTAGATACATTACAAATAAATACAAATATACAGTGTCCACAAAATTACAATCCTGTCTGTGGTTGTGATGGAAAAACTTATACCAATAGTTGTATCGCAGAGAATTATTATGGTGTTGTAGAATGGACATTTGGAGTTTGTAATACATCCGATTGTATAGATGCAGAACAAATCGACGAAGATATAATTTGCCCAAGTATTTATGAACCGGTATGTGGTTGTGATGGAAAAACCTATAATAATTCCTGCATTGCGGTAAACTACTTTGGTATTATCGATTGGACAGATGGTGTTTGCCCAATTAGCGAATGCATAGATACTGCATTAATAAATGATCTTCCTTGTCCAGATTTATATGAGCCAATTTGTGGGTGCGACGGGATTACTTACCCTAATGAGTGCTATGCAGTGAATAGTGGTGTTATTTCCTGGAGTATTGGTTCATGCGATTTGGACAATGATTGTTTTGATCCTGATTTAGTGGATGAAGATATTGTTTGTCCTCAAGTTTATGACCCAGTATGTGGTTGTGACGGTATCACCTATGCCAATGCTTGTTTTGCTCAATCGGCAGGAGTTATCAATTTTCAGATTGGAGAGTGTAATAGTTTAGAATGCGACAGCTTTGAATTTGCTCCTTTACCAATCATAGCACCACCAAACTCTTCTATTGCTATCGATGCTTGCAGCCAATATGGAGAAGATTTTGTATGTGGTTGTGATGGAGTAACCTATCAAAATGCATGCTTTGCCTATTACAATGGAGTGGAATATTATGAAGACGGAGCTTGTGGGACACAACCTTGCATGGGACCAATCATTGATATTCAATGCCCACAAGTATATGATCCTGTTTGTGGTTGTGATGGTTTCACCTACGCAAATGATTGTTTTGCTTTACAATCCGGCATCCAATCATGGATACTCGGTGAATGCGATCAAATTTGTGTTTTACCTGCAAATATTACTTACAATACGACGAATATTACTCAGGTTTCTGCAAGACTAAATGTAAATAACGGTCTTGCTTCTGCCACCTACATTTGGGAACATCGTAAATTAGGAGATCCATTATGGTCCTTTCCTATAGAGACTTCCAGTCCTTTTAGAAACATTTTTCAATTGTCTAGTTGTACTACTTATGAATGGAAAGTTGAAATCATCTGTGAAAATGATATTTCCGCAGGATTTAATATTCCAATTACTTTCGAAACTATCTGCCCATGCATTGATTTGGACCAAATAGATGAAAACATTCAATGCCCTCAAAATTACGAGCCTGTTTGCGGTTGTGATGGTAAGACTTACTTTAATAGTTGTATTGCAGAAAATTATCATGGTGTAACAGAATGGGCATTAGGTCCATGCAGTATATCGGATTGCAAAGACGAAACACAAGTAAATACTAATATCCAATGCCCTCAAGTTTACGATCCTGTCTGCGGGTGCGATGGCAAGACTTACAACAATTTCTGTGTCGCCGAATTCTATTATGGTATCACAGATTGGACCAATGGGGCCTGTGAGGAAAGCGAGTGCATAGATACCTCATTGATAAATGATTTACCATGCCCTTTGCTTTACTTCCCGGTTTGCGGGTGCGACGGACTGACCTATCCCAACGAGTGCTATGCCATAGGCAGCGGAGTAATATCTTGGACTGAAGGACCTTGTAGCGATGATGACGAATGTATTGATCCTGACTTGATCGAGGAGAATACCTATTGCCCACTTGACTACAATCCTGTTTGTGGTTGTGACGGCGTGACCTACCCCAACGCGTGTTCTGCTCAGGTAGCAGGAGTCACAAGTTATATAATGGGTCATTGTAATAGTTTGGCGTGTGATAGTTTTGAATTTGCCCCATTACCAATAATCGGTGCTCCAGATTCTCAGATAGCTATAGACTCTTGCAGTCAATTTGAAAATAATCCTGTATGTGGATGCGATGATATTACTTATCAAAATTCTTGCTTTGCTTATTACAATGGAGTTGAATATTATGAAAATGGAGCATGTGGCACTCAACCTTGTATGGGGCCTATATTAGATATTGATTGTCCATTGGTATTTGAGCCAGTATGCGGATGTGATGAGATGACCTACTTCAATGACTGCGAAGCGGTAAGGGCAGGAATTCAAGAGTGGACATCTGGTGAATGTAACCCTAGCTGTAACTTACCAACAAATATTAGTTACCTCACCACTAACATTACTGAAACTTCAGCAAGATTAAATATTATCAATGGCCCCGCTAATGCTACTTATATTTGGTACTTTGCTGAGATTAATAGTGCCTTGTCTTTCATTGGCACATCAACAAATCCTATTCGAAATATAAGTCAATTGATGGGTTGTACGACTTATAAATGGAGGGTTGAAATTATTTGTGAGAACGGAATTTCAGCAGGATTTAGTGAAACAATAGAATTTTCTACTTTTTGTGAGGATGAATGTATTCTCCCATCATCGATTGAATTTGATGTTATCAATATCACCGAAAATTCTGCAACTTTTATTGTGATCAATGGACCACCTTCTGCAACTTACAGATGGCAATATACAAGTGATGACATTTCAGGATGGTCTTTCTTAGGCCAATCAAATAACCCTATGATAAATGTGAGTCAACTCGAAGAATGCACAACTTACGAATGGAGGGTTGAAATTATTTGTGAAAATGGAGTTTCTGCTGGTTTTAGTGTGCCTGTTTCATTCTCCACAGTTTGTCCGTGTATAAACTTGGAACTAATAGATGAAAATATTCAGTGTACGCAAGACTATGTACCAGTATGTGGATGCGATGGTAAGACATATACAAATAGTTGTATAGCACAAAACTATTTTGGTTTGACAGGATGGACAGTCGGAACTTGTAATACTTCTGAATGTATAGATGAATCGCTGATAGACCAAAATGTCAATTGCCCTAGTAACTATGAACCTGTATGTGGCTGTAATGGTAAAACTTATAATAATGCTTGCATTGCTGAGAATTATTTTGGAATCATAGAATGGACATTGGGTTCTTGTCCTGGCAGTGATTGCATAGATATATCATTAATAAGTGATTTACCTTGTCCAGAAGTCTACGCTCCGGTATGCGGTTGTGATGGAGTTACATATCCGAATGAGTGTTATGCAGTCAACAGTGGAGTTATCTACTGGAATAATGGACCGTGTGCTGGTGATGAATGCATAGACCTTAACTTAATAGATGAAAACATAGTTTGCCCAGAATTCTATGAACCTGTATGCGGTTGTAATGATGTCACTTATACAAATGAATGTTTTGCTAAGTCAGCAGGTATTATAAATTATCAGATTGGGGAATGTAATGGATTGTCTTGTGATGGTTTTGAATTTGCCCCATTACCTGTCATTGCAGCACCTGATACTCCTACAGCTATGAATGCATGTAATCAATATGGAGAAAATCCAGTTTGTGGTTGTGATGGGATTACTTATCAAAACGGATGCTTTGCATACTATAATGGTGTGGAATATTATGAAGCTGGGGCATGTGGCACACAGCTATGTACTGGACCAACATTTGATAACGACTGCCCTACTGTAATTGAATATGTATGTGGTTGTGATGGAATTACCTATAATAATGATTGTGAAGCCCTGAATGCTGGAATCCAGGAATGGACCAAAGGTGAATGCCTGAATATCTCATGCGAACTTGATCAAGAACCGTTTGTAGATATTCGCAACAGTACAGAATCATCAGTTGATGTAGTGATCGAAAATGTAGAGGAAGGATTGATATATATTGTCCAATATAGACCTATAAACGAATCCTTGGTACAATCCTATTTAACAACTCAAACCACGTCAACAATATCTAATTTGATGGAATGTACTACCTACGAATGTATCGTAGAGGTATATTGTGAGAATGAAATTCTGGGATATGCAAGTGCACCCATTACGTTTAAGACTAAATGTGCAGACTGCGGTTACAATTCAGAAGTTGAGTTTGTTACCACTGACATCACTTTTACATCTGCGAACCTGAACATCGAAATGCTTGATGCAGATTATGAAACCCTGGTTTGGCTCTTGAAACCAAAAGGCAGCATTGAATGGTCAACCATTGGATCTGGAGAACTTCCCAATATTAGTGCTAATTCATTACTTGAATGCAACGATTATCAATGGACGGTAGAGATTTACTGCACCAACTTCGAGTTCGGAGGATCCAGTGATGTTGTTGAATTCAAAACAGAATGCACAAATTCGACCAACGAAAATGACACCCCTACGGTATTGGTATTTCCGACTCCATCTAATTCCATCATTCAGATGATTTCTGATGTTCCCTTCCAGAGATTTGAATTATTCGATATTTCTGGGACACTAGTGGACTCAAAAAAATTATCAGCTAGTAGCTTGTCAGAAAGTTTAGATGTACAAGATTATTTGTCTGGGATCTATATTGTTAAGATATATATTTCAGATAAAGAATTTGTGTTGAGAAGAATTGCAGTTTATTAAAAAAAAATATTTGATACAGACCGAACTCAAAAAATCATAATAACTAAATAAATCATCATGAAATTATATTTATATCTTCTTATTATTTTAACCATTCCAATCTGTGCAACTAGCCAATTTCTGGTAAACCTACCAGGTGACAATAATATATACTATGATATCTCAATATCTAAAAAGGGAAATTCTATAGCACATGGTAGATATGATGTTTCTGAACCATTTGACTTCGACTCTGGTACAGAGATTAATATAATTTCTGACAAGAGTACCGAATTCTTATGCTCTTATGATATTTCAGGGAATTTAAATTTTGCATTTGGAATGGAGGATATTAGTCCTCTTGGGTTAGGAAATGGAGCTCTTTTCCCTGTTTCATCTGTAGGCGTGGACGATGATGAAAATATTTACGTCACAGGTATAATGTTAGGATGGATTGATTTTGATCCTAGTGATGAGATTAAAGATTTAAAGACAAATAGTTTGAATATGCAAAAAGGATACTTGGCATCTTATGATGTAGAAGGTAATTTTAGATTTTTAATTGATTTAGGTCAAACCAATCTTTCTAAAATACATATGGAGGTTGCTCCTTCAGGAAATACTTACATGGCATTTTCATTAATTGGTGTTAGTGATGTTATTTGCCCTGCAACAGGAACTAATTTGGGTTTTGAGAATGGCTATACTTATGCTTTAATGTCTTTTGATAATCAAGGAGATTGCCGATTTGCTAATCCGTATTTAGAAAAGTCTGGGTTCAATTCAAATACAGCTGCGAGAATTTCTATAAACGGTAGTGAGGAAGTTTATTTATGTAACATTTTATTTGATGATATTGACCTTGATCCTGGCACAGAACATTTTGATTTTGGTGTTGATACTATTCAAGGTGAATATTTTTATATCGCTAAATATGATAAAGAAGGTAATTTTACAAATGCAAGCTTGATTTGTGAAAATTTCAACACAGTTACCTTTGGATATGCTTATGCATTTGAAGCTGGCAATTCTGGAAATTGCTATATTTCTGCTCAATCAGCAGGAACTGTAAACTTTGATTTACAGGGAGGAAATTCCATAACATCTGTACTACCTGATATGTTTCTAGCTTCATATAGCAGTGATCTTTCTTTTAGATATATTCATTCATTTGGAGCACCTACTATTATCGATTATGATGGAAGTAATGCTGTACCTCTTGATATAGTTTCAACGACAAAAAAAGATATCATTTTGACTGGTAACTTTACGGGAACGAAGGATTTTGACCCTTCTGAAGAAGTTTTAAACTTATCTCCTTCTGATGATTTAAGAAGGTCGTTTGTATCCCCTCAAAAAGGGGTTGTAATTACAATGCCTTTTTGAGGGGATACTATTTTAGCTATGTGGTCATTTGACTGATATAGAACGCTTTTCGCACTATTTGTGATAGGTGATTTTTAACCAATCCAATACAGACTGTGAATGAAAACAATAAGCAATTAAAGCTTGGGAAAAAACAGTTGGACTTTGAAGTGAATTTACTACAGAAAAATTAATTGAATTATATCGCAAATAATACTATATCTACCAGTTGGATGATAAAGTCAATAATACAAAATAGTTCAATAGACTTTGCAAAAGAATTCCCAAGAATTGTAAAATCATCAATAAATTCTCCACGGTCAGATTACAATAGATATTAGCAACTTACGGACACAAAACTAAATCAACAATGGAAGTTTATTGACTATGAGTCTTTCTGGATTACAGAGCATAGAAGGAATCTCAATTCAAAATCACTCGGAAATGGCTAATCATTGTGTGTATATGAAATGCAAGTAATGTTGAGAGGAGCATTGCATGAGGTGTGAGGCAGGTTGTAAGTGTGAACTCCAAACTATTACTCTCCTTCTCTTAACTTTTTTAATTTTTCCATTTGTCCTAATACGACCTTAAGAATTTGATTAAAACCAAAATGCTCTGCAATTTCCTTGGATTTCTTATACATTTCTTCAGAATCATCAAAATCTCCGCGGACATGAAAAACTACGCCAAGATTTCCATAATCTGCGGCCATGCCCTCGGGTCGTCCCAGCTTTTCATTTACCTTAAGAGTCTTTTTAAACATTTCTTCTGCGCCATCCAAATCTCCGAGGGTATTATAAACTATGCCAAGATGTCCATAATCTGAGGACATGCCATTGAGTCGTCCCAGCTTTTCATCTATCTCAAGAGCCTTCTTATACATTTCTACGGCGCCATCTAAATCTCCATGTTTTATTAAAATAGCGCCAAGATTCCCATATTGATTTGCCATGCCATCGAGTTGTCCCAATTTTTCATTTATCTCAAGAGCCTTCTTATACATTTCTTCTGCGCTATCGAAATCTTCGCGTGAGTAATAAGCTATGCCAAGATTTCTATATTGATTCGCCATGCCTTCGAGTCGTCCCAGCTTCTCATCTATCTCAAGAGCCTTTTTATACATTTCTATGGCACTATCCAAATCAATGCGGGCATGAAAAACTACGCCAAGATGTCCATACTGATTTGCCATGCCTTCGAGTCGTCCCAGTTTTTCATTTATCTCAAGTGCCTTTTTATACATTTCTTCCGCGCCATCCAAATCTCCGCGGGAGTAAAGAACTATGCCAAGACTTCCATATTGATTCTCCATACCTTCTTGTCGTCCCAGCTTCTTATTTATCTCAAGAGCCTTTTTATACATTTCTTCTGCGCCGTCCAATTCTCCGCGGGAGTAAAGAACTATGCCAAGATTTCCATAGTCTAAGGCCATGCCTTCGAGTCGTCCCTGCTTCTCATTTATCTCAAGAGTCCTTTTATACATTTCTTCTGCGCCATCGTAATCTCCACGTATTTGAAGAACTTTGCCGAGTTGCGAATAGGAATGTGATTCAAGTTCTAAATCATTATTAAACTCAGCCAATTTAATAGATTGATCGATCATTACGATGGCTTTGTCGAGCTGTCCAATTCTCCTTAAAAATTTCGCATATTCCAGCAGCTGATATCCTGAAGGATCTTTTACCAAAGCTTTTGAGAATTCTATCTCTGCATCTACAACTTTGCCATCATTCGCTAATCCCCATGCTTTTTCAATTGTAGCATTTACTTCATCGTTAGTTTTGGAATTGTAATTAGGATCAGGCTCGGAGGCTATATTCTCAGAATTGGAAGTTTCTTCGGGATTCAAATATCCAACAACACCTGAAGATTCTTCATCACTTAACCACCTCGAAAGATTTCTTCTTACAAGCTGCTTGAACTCATTAATAGTAGAAAATTGCGAATACAATAATTTCCTTTCATTTTGAATCTGCTGCTTAAAAGCTATCACCTTTTTAAATTCATCACCAGGATCCGCTAATTGATTAGTCGGTACAGATTTAAACGTACAAACAACCTGCTTCATGGGCAAATTAGGATCTTCAAAACATTTCAATGCAAGCTTATATTCTTCCTCTATCCCTGAAGTGGTATCCAAATCGTTTGTTCCAGGTTCTGCCCCCCAATTATCATGCAACATCATTATAAAGTAGTCACACTCTTTTAGTTCTTCGTTTATCAATGATTGAGCTCTTCTTATACCTGCAAATGCATCTTCCCAACCTTCAGCCTTGAAAACCACATTACGCGGTTCTGCTTCTTCACTATTATACTCCTTGATTACACCAGCAAATGCTTTTCTTTCCTCTGCAAGTCCTCCTGGAGAAGCAATAAAAATCTTATATCCTTTAATATCGAAAGCCATTGATCTTATTTTTATCCTAAAAAAATATAAAAGAAGAAAATGTATAACCCTTTTTAGGTAAATTATATTACGTAGATCTACTAGAATTTTAAGTAAATCTATCTATTAGACCACTCAATCAACTGTGCAATCCCAACCAACACCTCACCAATAAAGGTCAAGGAAATTGAACAAAGAGAAAGATTTTATTAGAATTATTTTTTTCCACAAGGGAAGTACTGGTGAAGTTAATCGAAAACTCTTATTCACCCTTGCTGATACAGTATCAAAAAGCTTCGTTTGGGTATGGATATTATTTTGAGTGATCTCAATTCGTTATTTTCAGGTACAAAGGTATCAGTTTACGTTTTCCATGCCATGCGATTTTTCTGTTCCGAAATAGTTCGGGATATCACAATTAAAAATTACAAATCATGGCAGCAGAAGTCTTGACAACAGATGACCTTAGGAATGATACATTAATAAAGTTCGCTTTTATACGCAGGTATTTTATTTTTCAACAAGGCAAAAAACGTAGACAATGCAGGGCATTGGCGAGGCTTTTTAACGCTGTAGAAAGATAAATTAACAAGTAGAAAATGTTACTTTATTATTGAATCATTCCTTAGAGAGTTCAAAGCTGAATTACTCGAAGAATTGATTCTAACTGAACTCTATTATCGCAAAAATTTTAATAGAAAACCAATTTTAAACTTAATAATTGCTTAAATCCAAACCCAATTTCTTTCGTAGAATACTGTCTTTCAAATTATTTTGGCTCCAATAAGGGGAATTGACAGTATGTGTTCTGACAGCACGAGTTGTAAGTGTCTTTGCGTTATTCCCAAAACCACTTTTGTTTGTTTCTTCCCATGCCAAAATAGCATATGGAAAGGCTGTTTCAAAACTAATTTCTAATATACGCTCAAAGTTTTCGTATTCCACTCGATATTTATTCAACGGTTTGTTAAATAGGGTGTCATCAGTAAATGACATAAGTGTCGCAGTTGCATTTTCTACTTTGTAATCCAAATGCTTCAATCTGAGAAACATTGTGCCAGGTATTATCTTAATATTTCCAATAGGTAGCGATTTTGGATCAATTCTTATTTTGGTCCAGATCTCATCTTCTAATAACTCTGCATCTAATGAAAACTCTTGATCACCTTCATCTTGAAAATAAGAATGTAGAAGTCCTTTGTATTTTTTGTTTTTTAGATTCAATTGAGAATAAGTGTGTCCACACCATTCTTGTGATGAAGTTGTGACTTTTAAACTTGACTTTCCATTTACAGGACTGAATATTGAAGACATCATAGAATACGGATAAATACCAGTGAAAAATTTTCTTGTGAAGTTAAGTTTTAGGACTGATGCAATATTGTCACGATTACCATTTTCATGTTTAATCTGACTTTTAGTATCAAAATCTTCTGTAACAAAAATGAGTACTGCATCTCCTCTATGAATTTCACCATATCGAGCCTGTTGCAATTCGTATCTTGTCAATTCAGCCTCACCAGCATACCAGTAATCTTTGAATTCTTTAGGCTTTTTATCAGGTGTATTTTTATTTTGGCTATTGGTCTGAGAACAACAGACTAGAGGAATAACTATCATGATGGACATTACTAATTTGACAGCTTGTAAAATTTTCATATTTGTATTTTTGGTTACCTAAAGTATTTTCAAGGAAATGAATGAAGGTAAAACTTACTAATACCATAAACATTTCCTTGCCTCTTAAAGTTTTAAGGTAATAAAAATATGAGATGTTAAGTGTCGGGAAGTTTTATTTTTGGAGATTTGAATCCTCTTATTTTTTTAGACTAAAATGCGGCAATTGCATTCTTATTTTTTTCAAACAATCTCACTTAACGGGTAAGAATAACCCTAAAGCCATGAAGGCACAAGACATAAGGAATGATACATTAATAAAGTTCGCTTTTATACGCAGGTATTTTATTTTTCAACAAGGCAAAAAACCTGCCTGCCGGCAGGCAGGCGTAGACAATGCAGGGCATTGGCGAGGCTTTTTAACGCTGTAGAATAATAAAATAACAAGTAGAAAATGTTACTTTATTATTGAATCATTCCTAAGCATCAATTCCAAAACAATTTATATAATTCACCCTGATCTTCGTTCTTAAAAAAAATCTCCTATACTCATTATTGATATGTAATAGGCAGAATACTATATAAGGGTGCATTTCAAAATGACGTTTTATTAATTCTATTTTAAATTGTCCTAACTGACTTTTTGCAGAATCGCTAAATCGCAGAACCGCTAAATCGCCTTATGATGTTGACTTCTTAAATTTCCTTCAATAAATTTCCTTTTGAATATCAAATAGTAAAATGCGTCAATTTGA